>Ga0209997_10000264_pt1 | contig 16976 bp, 17 predicted proteins | sample CR04metaG_FD_182079 | JGI IMG/M metagenome (GOLD analysis project Ga0209997, IMG submission 182079) | Deep subsurface microbial communities from Mariana Trench to uncover new lineages of life (NeLLi) - CR04 metaG (SPAdes) (version 2) | ecosystem: Environmental > Aquatic > Marine > Ocean trench...
GAATTTAGAATTGTTTTGTATAGAGGAATTGAAGTTTCCACTCCTTGAATGTAAAAGTCATTTAATGCTGAAAGCATTCTAGTTCTAGATTCTTCAAATGTTTGACCCCATGTACAGAGTTTTGCCATAAGTGAGTCATAAAATGGAGAAACTGCACATCCAGGATACAGATAAGTGTCACATCTAACACTTGGTCCTGCGGGAATTATTACATCTGGAATAGGTCCAGTAGAAGGAGCAAAGTCCAAGAACGTATCTTCTGCATTGATTCTACATTCTATTGCATAGCCATTCATTTTGAGATCACTTTGTTTGAATGGTAATGGTTCACCATTTGCAATATCTATCTGAAGTTTTACAAAGTCTAATCCAGAAACCAATTCAGAAATTGGATGTTCTACTTGTAATCTAGCATTAATTTCAATGAAATAGAATTCACCATTATCAGCCCTTAGAAATTCTGCAGTTCCAAGGTTAGTATAATCAACTGCTTCTGCTGCTTTAACAACTATTTCACCAATTTCTTCTCTTTTTTTTTCATCTACTACAGGAGATGGTGTTTGCTCAATTAATTTTTGATTACGTCTTTGAATTGAGCATTCTCTCTCAAAGATGTGAACTGCATTACCATGTTTATCTCTACACATTTGAAATTCAATGTGTCGAGTTTTTTCAAGAAATTTTTCTACAATAATAGCTGATTTCCCAACTGATGCCATTGATTCGCCTGTAACAGCTTCATAGCCTTCGCGTAATTCTTTATCACTAGTTACTATTCTAATTCCACGACCACCACCACCATAAACTGATTTTAACATAACAGGATAACCAATTTTATTTGCAATTTTTTCTGCATCATCTGCATCTTTTACTAGACCGGGACTTCCAGGAATAGTTGGAACTTTAGCTTTTAACATTGCATCTTTGCATTTCATTTTGTCACCACAAAGATCCATTGAATCTGCAGATGGGCCAATGAAATTGATTTTATTTTTTTCACACAGTCGTGCAAAGTCATCATTTTCAGAAAGAAAACCATAACCTGGATGAACAGCATCTGCACCAGATGATAACATTACTTCTAGAATTTTTTCTTGATTAAGATATGATTTTGTAGGAGTTGCTTCCCCAATGTAATATGCTTCAGTAGCTTGTTTTACATGCATTGAATTGTAGTCTTCATCAGAATAAACTGCAACTGATTTGAGTCCAAGTCTTTTACATGTTCTAATTACACGCAAAGCAATTTCTCCTCTGTTTGCGATAAGTACTTTTTCAATCATAGATTGATGTTTCCGTGTTTTCTAGGTAGTTGTTTTTCTCTTTTGTTTTCAAGCATTTCTAGTGCTTTAATTAGCATTGGTCTTGTTTCAGCTGGATCAATTACATTATCAACAGTTCCATGAGATGCAGCAACGTAAGGATTTTCAAATTTTTCTACAAATTCATCAATTAATTCTTTTTTAAGAGATTCAGGGTCATCAGCTTTTGCAAGTTCTTTTCTATACATGATTTTTACGGCTGCTTCTCCACCTAAAACTGCACATCTTGCAGTAGGCCATGCATAGTTAATGTCAGTTCTAAGATTTTTACTTCCCATTGCAATGTATGCACCACCATACGCTTTGCCAATAACTAGAGTAATTTTTGGAACAGTAGCTTCACAAAATGCATAGAGTAGTTTACTCCCATGTCTAATGATTCCATTGTGTTCTTGATTAGAGCCAGGCATGTAACCAGGAGTGTCAACTAAAGTGATAAGAGGTATGTTAAATGCATCACAGAATCTGATAAAACGTGCTGCCTTGTTTGATGAATCAATATCAAGTGCGCCCGCAAGATGCATAGGGTTGTTTGCAATAAATCCAACTACTCTGCCATTCATTCTTCCATAACCAACTACAATATTTGGTGCAAATAATTCATGCACTTCGAAGAATTCACGATTGTCAACAATTGAGTTAATGATGTCTTTCATGTCATAGGGTTGTAAAGGATTTTCTGGAATTATGTTAATAAGATTATGATCTAATCTATTTGGATCATCATCAGTTGTAGTTTTAGGTGGCTCTTCAGTATTATTTTGCGGAAGATATGAGAGTAATTTTTTGACATAATCCATGCACTCGTATTCATTTTGTGCAACAAAATGTGCAACTCCACTTTTTGTAGCATGTGTCATTGCTCCACCAAGTTCATCAAATGAAATTTCTTCACCTAATACAGTCTTGACTACATCAGGTCCTGTAACAAACATAGTTCCTATTTTGTCAACCATAATTACAAAGTCAGTCATTGCAGGAGAGTATACAGCACCACCTGCAGAAGGACCAATGCTTGCAGTAATTTGTGGAATTACTCCAGAAGCTAATTGATTGTAGTAAAATATATCTGCAAATCCATCAAGACTCATAATTCCTTCCTGAATTCTAGCACCACCAGAATCCATTATTCCAATAATTGGACATCCTGTTTTAAGTGCATGTTCCGTAAGTTTTGTAATTTTTTGAGCTCCCATCTTACTAAGTGTTCCACCAAGTAAAGTAAAGTCATAAGCAAAGACAAAGATTTGTCTACCATTTACTGTTCCATAACCACAAACTACACCATCTGTAAAGAATTTCTTTTTCTGCATATCATATTCATGATAGTGGTGTGTGGTTAACGGATCTATTTCGGTAAAAGTACCTTCATCAAGTAAAAGATTGATTCTTTCGCGAGCAGTTAATTTTCCCTTATCATGTTGAGCCTTGATTCTATCTTGACCCCCTCCTTGTAACGCTGTGTATTTCTTTTTAGTATATTCCTCAATCTTATCAGAATGCATAACAGTGATCTAAAGCAAGGGGGTTTCCTATATTAATTTAATTTGATGATAACTACATAATCAAATTTTTACAAAAATTCAAAGAGTATTGTTCATTTTAGAAATTTAGGAGTTAAGAATTATGAATTTCTTTTTGGCTGATTTTTGGTAAGAGCTAAAAGCATCTTTTTCTTCACTACATTTCTTACAGATACATAATTGGGAGACATTTGGAATATCACAATTTTCCTTAAATTCACATTGAGGACAACCAGCAGGAGCACCACATACTGCGCATTGTAGTTCAATAATTTGAGCACATTTTTCATGTTTTACACCCAATCCTTTTGCCCATAATCCAATTTCATTGACTTTGATTTTTTCATTACATACTATACAAGTTCCTGGGAACTTCATAGGAATTTTTCTCCAGCTCATTGGATTAGTTCAATCTCCTTTTCGATAATATCACCAAAAGTTTCTTCTATTTCTAATTCAAGAGTTTTATTTTTAATGCAAAATAAAACATAAGGCAAACAAAGTGTTACAAAAGCACTAGAAGACATATGTAATTTTTTTGCCATAATAGATGACAATAACTTTATTTTTTTTCCATCCCAACGAATTCTATTGAGTAAAGGCCACGAAAGATTGTATTGTGAATATCTAATTCTATCATCATTTTGGTATAATTCTATCAAAACATCATTGAGATAACGTAAAAGTCTCCAATTCTGAGTTTTCATAATCTTACCATAAAGCATATCAGCATTTGAAATAATTTCTAGATGTTTTCCAAGCGTTATATTATCTATGTCACTTGTGATAATACTGGAATAAAATGCGTCAATCTTTTTTCTTGGATCAATTTGCATGGAATACAAAACACCTCTAGCTTCTTCAATTGAATTTGCTTTAAAGAATGCATTTACTCCATCTTCTACATTAATATTCTCAAAAGATGTTTCAGTTTGAGGATTAAATCCAGTTACTAAAGATTGAGTAAGATTAATCATCGAACGGATATCGCCATGCGATTTGTCAATAACTTTGATTAAAGATCCAGGACTTAGTTTTGCACTTTCTTTTTTTAGAATATTTTCAAGATAGACTCTCAAGAGACGAGGTGGAATTCTTTTGAAGTAGATTGTTTTAACTACTTTTTTGATACTTTTCATTTTGTCCAAGCTATCATCGTTTGCAGCAAGAACAATAGGCACTGTAGGTTCTTTTAGAATGTCAACAAGAGCTGCAGCCCCACCATAATCACCACGACCATGAATACCATCTACCTCATCAACAAATATCATTGGAGTTCCTAAAACACTTACATTACCTAAAACAGGTGTAAGAATTTCATTAATTCTAGATTTACTTCTAACGTCACTGGCATTAAGTCCTATCATATCGTATCCAAATTGTTTTGCTATAAGATATGCCATAGTGGTTTTTCCAATTCCAGGAGGTCCAACTAGAAGAAGTGGTTTTGTTCCTTTTTTCCATGTTGCAAACCATTTCATTATAGCAGCACGAGATTCTTCATTTCCCAGCATCTCAGATATAATCTGAGGTCGATGTTTTTCAGACCACATCAATTTTATCACTTTGGGAGTTTGGATTCAAATTCTGACCATTTGTTGGCCTTTTGTAATTGATTGAACCAATATTGATTATAATGCTCTACAGTTAAAAACAAAAATTCTAAAAATTCTTTATGAGAGAACTCTTCAGGTAACATTTCAAGAGTAAGGCGAGCATCTTGCAAATACAAATTACTTTTTTCTAAAGTAATTTCAAATCCTTTTTTCACATCATTTGCTAATAGTGAATAGTAAAGTGGCCAAGAAGGAATTTTTACAAATCCATTTTTAATAGAGTCTTCAATTTCGTTTCCACATCCAACACATTCGGCAGCTCTTGCCATTCCTAAATAGAAAATTTCACCCAATGGTCGTTCAGCTAAAGCCATGTTTCTACCAGCAGTTCCCATAACTGCTCTATATTTTTTGTAAGACAACGTCATTTCTTCTTCAGTAATTTCAGTTGGTTTTGATTTTAATTTCTCATCAAGATATTGTCCTACTCTAGCGTCTTTGAATCCTTCTTCAAATTCTTTTAGAACTTGTTCACCACCCTTTGAAATTTTATCTCTAGCTAATTTCAAGATGTATGGATTCATTAGTTTGTAATCATCAAGATATTCCAAGTCTTCATCTTTATCTACGATTCTATCCATTGGTTCACTGAGATCAATTGCTAAAATATGTCCTTCAACCACATCTTGTTTTAATTGAGGATCATTCCTTCCAGCATATTCTGCTGCACCATCAAATAACGCATTAAAAACAGGAAAAGTCATTTTTACGAAATTTGAATTTAAAATTCGAAGTACCCTGTCTTTTATAACGTCAGGGCTCTCTAATTTTGATTTTATAGGCTCAATTTCAGATGCATTTAGGATTATTTCAGTGGAACCTACTTCATCACCAAATGCTTGCTGAGTAGAATTTGGATTAGTGTCAGATTTTATTTCATTTAGAAGACCTTGTGCAAATCTTTCTGCAAAGTTGGGAAACTCATTTTCTGTTTCTTCCTTATACTTTTTAAATAATTTGTAACCTTTTGATTTAAACAATCCTTGTTTCAATATTTGCTTGCCAGGTTTTGTACTCATCAAAGCTTCTTTACTTACAACGGATTGATCTTTACCACTCACAAACGTAAACTTCTTTATTGTTATTTATGCTTTCAAAAAAATGTTACTTCACTTAAATTATGAATTACTGAACATTCATTATGGAAGTAATAGAAATTCTTCGTGAAGTTTCAAAAAGAATTTATGAAAATGTAAAAGATCTTGCTGGTACTGAACATGCTGCAGGAGATTTTGGCAGAGGAGCAGGAGGAGACATTTCAAGAAACATAGACATTGTTGCTGAAAAAACAGTTTTAGATTATCTTAAAGAAATTAATTTTGAATGTGTTGTTTTAGGTGAAGAATGTGGAAGAGTAGAATTATCAAACAATCCTAAAGGATACATCATTATGGATGCAATAGATGGTTCTGCAAATGCAGTACGTGGTGTTCCTTTTTTCTGTAGTTCATTGGCATTTGCAACTGAGAACAAACTTAGCTCAATTACAGATGCAGTTATTACAAATCTAGTAAATGGAGAAATGTATTGGGCTTCAAAAAATAAGGGTTCATTTTTCAATGAAGAGAAAATCAAAGTCCATAACAGTGATCCAATCTACAAAATAGTTGGCATTAACATATCTGGAGCAACAATAGACTTGATGAAACGATTACACCCAATACTTGAAAACCATAACCACATAAGGCATTTTGGTGCAAATGCCTTAGAAATGGCATTATTTGCGAGAGGACTGATGGATATTTTTATTGATTTTAGAGATAAAATCAGAATACAAGATATTGCTGCAGGATATCTAATTGTAAAAGAAGCTGGCGGATTACTGTTAGATGCAGATTTGAATCCACTTGATGCAGATCTAAGTTATGATACTAGAGTTTCTTTTATTGCCGCTGCAAATCAGGAAATTCTTGATGAAATAATGTCACAAATAAATCAGTAAATAGATTACAATAAAAAATTAAATTATCACAAGTAATTTCACAGTTTTTTTATACTTTGCAATAAAAATTGAATTTTTTGAATGAGATTATAAAAGTAATATTTTTATCTAAAGTAGAGAAAAACTACTTGTATGGTAAAAGAGACTAAGGCAAAGGTCACTTATATGGAATTGCTAAAAGAAGATCTTTGTATCATACGATTAGTTCCAGAAAATGGAATGCCAAAATACAGAACTGGTCAATTTCTTACAATTGGTCTTCCAATACCATCAGAAAAAAAGATAGTTAGAAGAGCATATTCAATTGCATCTCATCCAGAGAATAGAGATTATTATGAATTTGTAATTAGATGGGTAAGAAAACCACTTCCGGGTCGTGTAACAACTGAATTATTTTATTTAGGTGTTGGTGATGAAGTATCTCTAGGTGATCCTACTGGAGCTGCATTACAAATTAGTGATACGTTACCAAACGGAGAAAAAGACAATAGAAGAGTAATTTGTATAGGAGGAGGTACAGGTCTTGCACCATTTATTGCATTTGCAAAACATTTCCATGATACTAATGACAAAAGAGAAGTGATTGTTTTACATGGAGCAAGTTATATTGATGAATTAAGCTACAAACGACTTTTGACAGATTTAGAAAATGAAAGTGAAAAAAGAGGAAGAGACCAATGGAACTTTAGATATAGAGCAGCCATCAGCAGGCCAAAAGAATACTATAATAGATCTTGGGGTGGTCATGTAGGCAGAGTAGAATCATTTTTCAAGGCTGATAAAAAAACTGGTTTGTCACCAGTGGATGAGATGGTAGGAGAAGAAATAACACCAGATAACACAATCGTCTACATTTGTGGATATCAAGGTACTATTGATGGGGTAATTGAATCTCTTAATTCTAGAGGCTTTGTTACTGAACATGATAAAAATCCTGACGGAAGCTTTGGAATAAAGTTTGAATCCTACGGATAGAAACATTTTTCAAAAAAAATAATTTTCAAAGTCTCATTTTTGGGAATCGGAAAACTGTTGTTTCCAATATAAGACATACCTGTGGATTTTTATAACGTAATATTTTTTCTAAAGTATGGCAAAACTCAAGTGTGGAGATTACGGTTTTGAGTGTGATTTTGTAGCAGAAGGGGAAATGGAGCAAGTAATTGATGATTTTAGAAAACATACTGATGATGTACATGGAATAGATTATTCTAAGGAAGCCGTAATGCAGTTTCTCTTAAGAAAACAAGGCCTATAAGAAAATTAAGCGTCTAATTTTTTCATAGTTGCAGATAGAACAGGAATTTCTTTTGTAATAATTTTTTCAACTGCAGGAACAATGTCTGTGATAGCATTAACATTTTCTTCATAAATTTCGGAAATTTGATCTCTAAACAATAATTTAATTCCAGGAAGTGCAGTAATTTTTTCATCAACAGTTCTAGGATCTGACAAATCTAAAATTAGTGTACCTTTTGTCTTATCTTCCATTATCAATCTGATTCCATCATATGTGATTAAGAAATAATCAGATGTCGTTGCAACAAAGATAATATCGTATTTATCAAAACCAGCTAAAACCTCATTAAATTCAATAGGATTTCCTCCCAAGAGAGTTGTAAATCCAGTTGCACGGTCAATTGCTCTACTTGTGACATCAAAGTTGATGTCCCTTTTCTTCAAAGTTTTTGCAACCATAGAGGCTGGTCCACCAGTACCAATAAGTAATATTTTTTTCTTGGCATCAAGTCCTGCTTTTTCATCTACCAGATTTACTGCAACATCACCAAGAGAAAGTACATCCTTTGCAATTCCAGTGGTATCTCTCATTCTTAGAGATAATCTAATCACGCTTTCAAATAATTTATTAAGAATGTTACCAGATATTCCAGCACTCTTTGCTTTGGCGAATGCCAGCACAATCTCATCAAATATTTCTTGTTTTCCCACAACAGGAGAATCTAATCCAGATGCTAAACGTAATAGATGAAGATATACATCATCGCCTTTGTATACTTCAAGGATTTGATCAAAATGATCAATATCATTCTGTTCTAATGAAGATAAAGGTATCCAAGTATCTTTGATTTTATTTAACACCAAAGCTTTTCCTTCAGGTCTTCGTGCATCAGGAGAATCAGAAGATTCAACATTGCTTACCAAAAAGATTTCAACTCTACTTGCTGTTTGAATAATGACGCATTCATCAACACCAGAAATTTTTTTGAATTCTTCAGATGCTGCAATTACATCTTTGAAAATAAACTTTGATAATGTATGTAAAGGAACATTTTTGAATGTGACTCTTGCATTCATAACATCAAAACTTACTTTACTCAAACCATTCACCATTAAGATTTAATTTTGTCTCGTCCGCCTTTTGCAGTTCGGAAAACATTCATTCCTATGAAAAAATTTTCATGTAATGACTCTAAATAAGTAATATCATGTTTAGCGTTTTTGATTTGTTTTTCGGTAGCTTCTGGATCAGCTTTTAATTTTTCAAGTATTTGTTTGGCTTCTACTAAAAATTCATCAACTGCGTGTTCATAATTTGAAACACCCTTAAACTCTGGACTGAGAACGTGCTCAGGAATATAGTTAGGAGTTTCATCTTTGAACATCTCAGCTTTTCTTGTAATTGATTCCTGTTCTTCTTCTGAAAGAATTGGTCGTGGGAATCGATCTTTTTTCTCTAACCAAAATTCTGGTTCTCCCATCTCTCTTCTGAAAATTTCCTCGCCTTGTCTCTTGAAGGTATGATCAGGGCCCTTTGCTGCATCTGCTTTTACTTCATCAGCAATTGCCTTGTATTCTGCTTCTGCTGCTGCTTCAGCTTTTTCTTTTGCAGCTGCTGCTTTTGCAATAGCTTTTTGTGCTGCTGCTTCTGCTTTTTCAGCTGCCTTTGCTGTTTCCTCTGCTTGATCTGCTGCATCAACTGCCACTTTAGCTTCTTTTACTTTTTTTGCTGCTTCAGCTTTTGCAGTTTTTTCTGCTGATGGTTTCTTTGATGCTGAATCGTCTGTAGGTTTTGCTTCTACTTCTGGATCTTTTTTCTCCTCAGACATCAAAACTTACTGAAGTTGCCTGAATTTTAATATTTTTGTATGAGAAACCATTGTTCACTTCTTTTTTGATTACTAATATCTACAAATGTCATTCTGATCGATTGTTAAATGATTTTCAGTTAACTAGATTTTGTAAAAATTATGGCGCCCTCGGCGGGATTTGAACACGCGTCTCAGCCGTGACAGGGCCGAATTCTAGACCGGGCTATACTACAAGGGCACAAGTACATTGAATCAGATTGCCAGATTAAAAGTTTCTGTCACAACAAAAAATTTTGTAAAAGACTAAATTATACACACAAAGCATTTTTCATAAGGGTCTATGGCGCAGCCAGGTAGCGCACCGGACTTTTAATCCGGTTGTCGAGGGTCCGAATCCCTCTAGACCCGCTACTTTTCTTTATGACAGCTAACGAATTATTTCATTAACTTGTTTTTCCAAGTCTCCAATAGCTGAATTGATTTTATTTTCTCTTTTAGTTATAGCTATTCTATAGTCGTTGATTTTTTGAATTCTATCAGAAATCATTCTTTTTTGTTCATCATATCCTGAGGATCCAAATGATTTTCTATCCTTTAGAGAGGAGACAATAGTAGTAGAGGAGATAATTTTTGAAACAATTTTTGGATCAACTTTAGTATCAACCACAGATTTTTTTATTTCTATAAAAGTCAATTTTGAAATAGATTTTTTTGATTTATGCGCCAATTGAACCAAAATGCCTACAATTTTATGCGTCACTCTAAATGGAATTCCCTCTTGAACTAATTTTTCAGCTATATCAAGTGCGATAAGATTACTTGATTCTGTAACTTTTTTCATTTGTTTTTTATTTACTTTCAAAGTAAGAAGTATTGATTTTAAAATTAAGAGCGTACTGATTGCTATTTTTGATGTAGACCAAATAGATGATTTTATTTGTTGGAAATCACGTCCATAACCAGATGCTAGGCCTTTGATAGTTGTTAGAATTGCAGTTAGGTTTCCAATGACTTCAGCAGTTTTACCTCGTGTTAATTCTAAAATATCTGGATTCTTCTTATGAGGCATTACGCTTGAGGGAGATGTAAATTCATCAGCAAGTTCAATAAAAGAAAATTCAGATGTAGACCATAGGACAAAATCTTCAGATATCCTACTTAGATTAGTCATCAAAATTGAAATCATTGCAAGATATTCTGCTACAAAATCACGTGTACTTGTAGCGTCAATTGAATTCTCAACTAGACCATCAAAACCCAACATCTTTGCAGTGCTATGTCTATCAATTGGGATGCTTGTTCCTCCAACAGGTCCTGCGCCAAGTGGACTTTGGTTTACTCGTTCAAAGGTTCCATAAAGTCGTTGAAAATCTCTGGACAAAACATCTGCATGTGCCAAAAGATAATGAGAAAATAAACCTGCTTGAGCTTGTTGAAGGTGAGTGTAAAGGGGCATAATTGTTTTTTGGTGATTTTTAGCCACAGAAACTAGTGCTTCGATAGTATCTAGAAGACAATTACAAATAATGTTGATGTCATCTCTAATTTTCATTCTAATATCTAAAACAACCTGATCGTTACGCGACCTTGCAGTATGCATCTTTCCTCCACTTGCCATACCAGCCTTTTTGATTACAAGTGATTCGATTAATTCATGAATATCTTCTGCTCCAGACGATGAATCAAATTTTTCATTTTTCAAATACTCTAAAGCCGACAAGATCTTTTTTGCATCATTTTTTGTTATGATGTTTTTTTGATATAACATCAAAGTATGAGCCTGACTTCCAATAACATCATAGAGCACAATTTCAGAATCATCATCTATTGATGAAACATAATCTAAAGTAATGTCGCTCAAATCTTTGCCAAGACGTGAACGATACATTAACTAAGGTTCTAGAATGGTTATATATAGCATCGACGCTTTTGCCCACATGAGTCAAGATATCAAAATGCTACGAGTAAAAATCTTCGATGAGTTGTCAAAGATTGTAGATCCAGAAATCAACACATCAATTGTTGAATTAGAGTTGATTGATGAAGTGGATATCAATGACAGTAATGTTAAAGTTGATTTGCATCTTACTAGTCCATTCTGTCCAGCAGTTTTTGGTTTTAAGATTTGTCAAGATGTTCACGATTATCTTTTGAAGGTGGACGGAGTAGATGATGTTAAAGTAAATGTTTCAAATCACTTTATGGCTGAACAGATTAACAATCAAGTAAACAATAGTCCAAACCCAAAAAAACAGAGTTAACTTCTAAATCCAAGCAAATAGCCCCGAAGTAGTTGTATTCCCATTGCAGGATCAACCCCTTTTGGACATACTTGGCTACAAGAACCAGCAAAGTGACATCTCCATATACCATGAGATTCATCAATTATCTTAAGTCTGGAATCTTTTCCTTTATCTCTACTATCAGCAACATATCGATATGCTTGAGCTAATGCTTGAGGTCCAACAAATGAAGAATCTGTTGCCATTGTAGGACATGCAGAATTACATAAACCACATTTGATACAATTAGCAAATTGGATGTATTGTTCTACTTCTTTAGGAGTTTGTAAGAATTCTTTTGCATCAGATTCCAGCTCTGTATCATCTCTGATAAGATATGGTTTGATTTTATGATGACTGTCAAACAATCTTTCAAACTTTACAGCCAAATCACGAATAATTGGAAAGTTTTTCATTGGTTCTACTGTAATAACATTAGAGTTTAGTTCACTAATTTTTGTAAAACATGCAAGTCTTGGTTTTCCATTAATCATCATTCCACATGAACCACATGAAGCTTGTCTACAAGAGTAACGAACCGCTACTGAATGATCAAAGTATTTTTTGACCTCAAGAATTGTATCTAGAACAGTTGTCCATTTTTCATATGGAACAGTAAACTCCATAAATATACTTGAATCATCATGTTTAGGATTGTATCTTGAAATTCTAAGCGTAATTGATTTTGAAGAAGATAATGGTGTTGATGTTTGTTCGTCTGCAATACTAGATACCTGTGCCATTTCTATATCATCCCCATGTTAGTCACAATAATTGTTCTTGAACCGTATGCTATTAATCCAATCATTGCAGCTAAACAACCATAAGAAACGGCTTTTTCATAAATTCTTCCTTGTTTTAACTCCAATAAAACAACTCTAAGTCCATTAAATCCATGAATTGAAAGCAAGATTAGTATTAATTCTAACATTATAGCATATGGAACGAATTTATAATTAGCAAGAACACTTTCATACTCTAAGGATTCTGCAAATCCCTGCGTAAGGCGCATCAAAATGTGAACTGCCACCAAGGCTACTGCTGCAATGGCAGTTCCATAATGAATTTTCATGATTGTACTTTCTCTCATCTTATTCACCAAACATTACCGCTAACCCATACATCATTGCAAATGCTGCAAGAACAATTGCAGAATAGATGCCTATCTTATGTCTGTAGTTTTGTGATGCGGAAACATATGGATAATCAGGTCTAGCAGGTTTTCCTACACCAACTCCTCCATGTCCTAACATCACCCTAACTCCATTAACAGTATGAAATACGCACATTCCAATTACAATTGCTAAAATAGCATGCCCTTCGGTAGTTGATGTCATTTCCATCAATTCATCCCATCCAACTTGTCCTCTCAGAATATTACTTGTTTCATAAATGTGAGCTACAAAATATGCCAATAACCCTAATCCACTTAATCGCATTAACCAATATGCAACTCTTTCAATTCCATAGCGAGTTGGATTGGCCATTCCTCCAATGCCTTCTTTGTTTTCGTCTTGGTTCATCTAATACTTCCTCTCCACTGGCTGATACTTAGTAATTGTGACTGGAAATGTTTTCATGATTGGTTCATTTGGATCATAGTAGGCAAGTGTATGATGCAAAAAATTAACATCGTCACGTTTAGTATAATCAGTTCTTGCATGTGCACCACGAGATTCTTTTCTGTTAATTGCACCAACCAACACAATCTCTGCTACTCTAAACATAGAATCAAGTTCCATGACATTTGAAAAGTTGGTATTGTATTCTTTTGCCTTGTCATCAACATGTTTCCAAGTCTGCTCTTTAAGATCACGAATCTTCTTGAGACCTGCAATAAGGTCAGTTTCATTTCTGTAGACATAGGCCTTTTCATTCATGGTATCAGTAAGTTGTTGTCTAATTTCATATGGATTTGCATCACCACCTCCTCGAAAGATTCCATCATAGATTCTCTTTTCTTCTGCTACTATCAAATGATGAGGCCAAGAAATTGATGGAATGCCCTTTTGGATATACTCTACTGCCAATTCTCCAGTAATTTTACCCCAAACGATGCATTCTGAGGTGGAATTTGCGCCTAATCGATTTGAGCCATGAACACTATTACATGAAGCCTCACCTGCAGCCCAAACTCCTTGCATTTCTGTTGCACCTTGAATATCAGTATGAAGTCCTCCCATCATATAATGACAAACAGGTCTAACATCAAGTAATTCTTCAGCAGGATCTATACCAGAGAATTTGATAGAAATTTCTCGAATTCCACCTAATTTCTCTTTAATCTTTTCATCCCCAATATGTCTTAAATCAAGTTTCATACAATCAACTCCAGTTTCATGTTTGAATCCTCGACCTTCCTGAATTTCTGTCATCATTGATCTTGATACAATATCACGTGGAGCTAATTCCATTGCACTTGCAGCATAATTTTTCATAAATCGTTCACCTTTGTTGTTAAGTAGATAAGCTCCTTCTCCTCTTGCACCTTCTGTGATCAAAATTCCAGATGGTAAAATTCCTGTTGGGTGGAATTGCACAAACTCCATGTCTTTTAGTGCTAGACCAGCACGTAATCCCATATCCAAACCATCTGGAGTTGATGAGAGTGCATAAGTTGAAAAGCTATACAATCTTCCAGCACCGCCAGTTGCAATGATAAGAGCTTTACCTTTAATTATGTAAAATGTACCAGAAGCTAATTCAATTGCAGTAAGTCCCATGAATCGTCTTCCATCATGAATAATTGATGTTGCAAACCATTCGTTAAGATATTCAATGTTTTCATATTTCTGACATGTGTCATACAAGGTCTGCATTTCATAGAATCCAACTTTATCTGATGCATAAGTTGCTCTTGGAAAACTATAACCACCAAAGTTTCTTTGATCGAGTCTACCATCGTCTTTTCTAGACCATGGCATTCCCCAATGTTCTAATTGGTAGATTTCTTTTGGTATTTCTACACATAGTTTTTCAGCAACATCTTGGTCTGCAAGAAAGTCACTTCCTTTTACAGTATCATAAATATGAGATTCAATAGTATCACCTTCTTCTTCAAAAAGTACTGCTGCGGTTCCACCTTCTGCAGACACAGAATGAGAACGCATTACTTGTAATTTTGAAACAATGCCGATTTTGAGATTTGGTCCCTTTTTTGCAGCAGCTATTGCGGCTCTCAAACCAGCGAGACCAGAACCGCAAATTATCAAATCAAATTCGATGGAATCAACCATTTTTCAGACAAACTTGCTTTGTGTAGGTTAAAAATGTAGTAATTGAGTGGTGTGATCCCAAATATTAAAATATATCACTAGTGATATCACTAGTGATGATTTCAGAATGGTTTCAGAGAGTAGGAAGTTCAATTCCTAGAGGATTTTCAAGATATTTCATTTTAGAATTATTGAAAAAGAAAACACGTACTGGAAAAGAGATCATCGATTATGCAGTTGAACAAAGTAACGGAATTTGGAAACCATCTCCAGGATTGATCTATCCATTGTTAGGTAGATTACTAGATGAGGGATTAATTGAAGAATCTAAAGATGGAAAATATCAACTAACAAAGAAAGGAATCGAAACAGCAAGTGATGTAGATAAGATAAACGATATTGTTAGAAAGCAATTAGAGGTTTTATTTAGACTAGGGAACGTAGGAAGATTTGTTGCCATAGATATATTAGAAAAGATTTCATCAATGGGTTCTATCCTAAGTTCAAATTTTGCCCATATGACTGATGAAGAGACAAAGAAATACAGACATTTCCTTGAATCAGAATTAAAGAAAATTCAAGGAAAAGAAGTAAAGAAGAAAGGTAAAGAAATTAAGATCGAATAGCAATTTAGAAAAATTACTTGAATGGTTTCTAAAAGAATCATATTCAGATAATATCTATAAAGTAATATCAGAAAATTTTTGATTAAAATCATAAATAATTCAGAGAAAGAACACAATTATGAAAAATTTGAGAATCATGTTAAAATCAAAAAAATCACTTGTCATTCCAGGAGTTTATGATGCACTAGGAGCAAAAATTGCCCAAAAAGTTGGATTTGAAGCAATGTTTCAAACAGGTTATGGAACATCTGCAACTCTATTTGGAATGCCAGATTATGGATTTATTGGAGCAACAGAAACAGTAGATAATGCGAGACGCATATGCAGAGCAGTTTCAGTACCTGTAATCGTAGATTCAGATACAGGTTATGGAAATGCTTTGAGTGTATGGAAATTGGTAAAGGAATTAGAATCAGCAGGAGCTGCAGGAATTTTTCTTGAAGATCAAAGATGGCCTAAAAGATGTGGACATATGCAAGGAAAAGAAGTAATTACACAAGAAGAATATACTGAAAAATTATCAGCTGCGCTTGATTCAAGAGAAAGCAAAGATTTCATAATTGTTGCAAGAACAGACGCAAGAGCTACTGAAGGATTAGATGCAGCTATTGAACGTGGAAAGCAAAATAAGAAAACAGGAGCAAATGCAATATTCGTGGAAGCCCCAAGATCATTAGAAGAAATGAAAAAAATTGGAAAGGAAATCAATGCACCATTGGTTGCAAACATGATTGAAGGCGGAGCTACGCCATTGAGTTCAGCTGAAACATTAAACAAGATGGGATTTAAAATAATTCTCTACCCACTGTCTGTTTTGTATGCTAACACATTTGCAACAATGAATATTCTAAAAGAGTTAAAGAAATCAGGAAATACAGCAAAATATAAACAAAAAGTTGTGAATTTTGATCAGTTCAATGACTTGGTTGAACTTCCAAAGTTCAGAAAGATGGAAAAGAAGTTCAGATTTTCAAAAAGAGAATAAAAGAAAAATTTTAAGTAAAGTGCATTTATGCTGTGTTTCTCTTTACTTCAATTTCTATTGTTGAAACGTTTCTCATTCTACCGTCTTGTGACTCTAATGCTTCTGAGCCAATTATAATCTCGCCGATTGTGTAGCCTGCACTTTCTGTTTTTCGTGCAATGATTTGAGATACATCTACAGCACGACCTATGCTCATTCCTCTAGCTTTGATGCGGACGGCTGGTAAGTTTGCCAATTGAATTAGCGTGGATGTTACATATGCCATCAATGGTTTCTTACCAATGAATATGGTATCTCTGCTTCCTGAAGTTTCTTTGGGTTTAGAAGACTGTGTGTTTTCTGTATTTTCTTTAGGTGTAGAAGACTGTGTGTTTTCTGTATTTTCTTTAGGTGTAGAAGACTGTGTGTTTTCTGT
>Ga0209997_10000265_pt1 | contig 16942 bp, 19 predicted proteins | sample CR04metaG_FD_182079 | JGI IMG/M metagenome (GOLD analysis project Ga0209997, IMG submission 182079) | Deep subsurface microbial communities from Mariana Trench to uncover new lineages of life (NeLLi) - CR04 metaG (SPAdes) (version 2) | ecosystem: Environmental > Aquatic > Marine > Ocean trench...
TTATTAGCAAATGTCAATTCTTACATCAGAGTTTGTTTATTTTGATTTGGTAAATTATGAATTTGTAGGGTCAGAGATTTTAGTAGTGTAATCATTAATCATACAGCCACCGTCTCATCATACCCCATTAATTCATAGAATCTAGTATTAATTGTGTTTTTTTTCGAATATTTTCATCAATTTTGACTATCACTAGTCCCTCATTAGGTTGTCCATACATTACAACAGAGTTTTCTGGAGCATAGAGACATACAGGAATTACGAGCAAGTCTTCTTCACCATTTATCATAATCCTTACAGGAGGTTTTAGTGTAAAGGAATTTTTAATCACGTCAATACTTTGTCTAGTAATTTCACCTGCAGGGTTATTGCATGAGATAGTAGATACAACCTTTGTAGAAGATGGGGGAGTTCGCTTTGATCTTTTTTCTTGAGAATCAATTATTTGTAGAGATGGAATAATACCAAATTGTAGCATATTTTCAGTAGTTGCATCACCAACTGTGATGATAAAGGATTTTGATGGTACATGCTTCAAAACATTGTCTTTAGTTACTTGATTATCTGGGAGAAGAATGCCTAATGGAGTTTTTAGTTGATCACGTAGATTTTCTGATAATTTCACAGAAATCTTTTGTCCTAATTTGTAGATGGAGCTGTCTCTGCCTTCATTTCTTCTTGTAGTTTTGCTGCAAGAATACTGCATTGTGCTGCAACGTTTTTAGCTGAAATTCTAAAGGCTTCAGCACTAGGAGATTCTGGATCTGTAATCACAATAGGTTTTCCTTTATCTGAACCTTCCATAATACTAGGGTGTAGGGGAATTTCTCCAATAAATGGAATATTGAATTTTTCACTAATTTTTTTTGCTCCACCTTGTCCAAAAATATAATGATTTTCATTGCAGTTTGGACAAACAAATGAGCTCATATTTTCAATAACTCCTATAATTGGAACATTTAGTTTGTTGAACATTCCAATTGCTTTAACTGCTATACTACTTGCAACTTCTTGTGGAGTTGTTACAACTAAAATTCCAGTAATTGGAATAGTTTGAGCTAAAGTTAAAGGAATGTCTCCAGTACCTGGTGGGAGGTCAACTATTAGATAATCAAGATCACTCCAGTTAGTATCAACTAAAAATTGTTTTAAGATTCCAGAAATTATTGGACCTCTGTAAATTGCTGCTTGATGTTCTTGTTCTGCAAAAAATCCAAATGATACTACTTTTAATCCGTTAGATTCAACAGGTTGAAGTTTATTGTCTGTTACTTCCATGTTAGCTTTACCCATTCCTAACATCAAAGGTATACTTGGACCATAAACATCTGCATCTAAAAGACCAACCTTAGCACCTGTTTGTGATAACACTAATGCTAAATTTAGAGAAACAGTTGTTTTACCTACACCGCCTTTTCCGCTTGCTACTCCAATAATATTTTTTACAGTAGCCATTGCAGTATCTGCATCTAGTGAACGTCCTTCCATCACTTTAGCAGTAACTTTCATATCAAAATTGTTAATTCCATCAAGTTCATCAATAGCTTTTCTAACATCATCTTCAATCTCTACATTGAAAGGACAAGCAGGAGTAGTTAATTCAAGTGTAAATTTCAAGTTTCCCGAGTTTAGTTCTAAATCTTTAATCATGCCCATAGTGACTATGTCTTTTTTAAGATCAGGATCAATTACAGTACCCAATTTTTCTAAAACTTGATCAACGCCAACCATAGATAAAAAAATCCTAGTTACATTATTTAAAGATAAGTCAGCTTATTTCAAAACTAGAGAATAAACGAAACTTTTTTCGGTTTTTCCACGAGTAAATTAAAAATTTGGCAAATTTAACCCAAAGATTCATAAATTGAATTCCGTGAATGACTTGACAGTTGTTTTCTATATCTACTCTACAGGATGTTGTCAGAATTCCACCAAGTTTGTTTGGAACTCCTCTCAAAAAAGCTGTAGTAAATATTTTAAAGTCAAAATATGAAAGCATGATCAATGCTGACTTGGGATACATCATAATGATTATGGATGCCAAAGTTGAACCAATGGGAAAAATGATTGCCGGAGATGGTGGAACTTATCATAAAGTAGAGTTTAATGCTTTGACTTTTTATCCCAAACTTCAAGAAATTGTACAAGGAGAACTAGTTGATATTACCGACTTCGGAGCTTTTGTAAGAATTGGTCCCACTGATGCACTATTACATCTCTCACAAATAATGGATGATTATCTTAAGAGTGATGTACAGGCAGGAGTGATACTTGCTAATCAAAGCGGTCGAACACTAAAGGTCGGTTCAAAAATTAGAACAAGAATTACTGCAGTATCATTAGGAAAAGCTGCATCAATGGGAAAGATTGGAATTACGTGCAGACAACCATTTTTGGGTGCAGATGAATGGATTGCCGAGGAAATTAAAAAAGCTGATGGAAAAAAAACTGATGACATATCTGAGAAAAAAGAAGTTGGTAAACCAAAAAAAATGGTTGAAGTAAAGGGGAAGTAGTACATGGTTAAAGAAATGGCTTGTAGAAAATGCAAGTTTGTAACTATTGGAAAGGTTTGTCCTGTATGCAAATCATCTGATCTTACACCAGACTGGCATGGAATAGCATTAATTGTTGATCCGGAAAATTCACATGTTGCAAAGACATTAGGTATTACCGAAAAAGGAAAATATGCATTAAAGGTAATTTAAGTTGGACATTCGTCCAAAAAAAGAACTTGCACGATTTTTAGCCGAAGATTTAGGTAAAGGAGATATTACCAGTAATCTTTTACCCAGAAAAAAAATTAAAGCTAAAATTATTTCAAGACAAGGGGGAATTGTAGCTGGGATAAATTATGCCAAAGAGATTTTTTTATTTAAAGGATGCAAAGTGCAAATTATTAAAAAAGATGGAAGTAAAGTAAAACCGAACCAAACAATATGCGAGATTACAGGATTAGCTCAATCGATTCTTTCGTGTGAGAGAACTGCTCTAAATTTACTCTCTAGAATGAGTGGTATTGCCACAAAAACAAAAAAAATGATACAAAAAATCAATTCAGTTAGTCCAAAGGTAAAGCTATATGCAACTAGAAAGACTGCCCCTGGATTGAGATTTTTTGATAAAGAAGCTGTAAAAATTGGCGGGGGAGAGAAACATAGAATGGCCCTAGATCAGTTGGTGATGATTAAAGATAATCACATCTCTGTATCAGGTTCATTGTCAAGCTTGATTGTCAAAGCTAGAAAAAAATACAAAAAAATTGAAGTTGAAGTTGAGACTCAGGAAGATGCACTCTTAGTAGCAAGTGCGGGCGCAAATATAATTATGCTAGATAATTTTAAACCAAAAGAAATTATCAGTACAGTTAACAGATTAAAAAAAGCCAAACTTCGAAAAAAAGTGAGATTAGAAGCATCTGGCGGAATTAATGAAAGAAATATCAGCAGATTTGCAAAAACTGGAATAGATATGATTTCAGTTGGAGAAATTACAAATTCTGTAACTGGAATTGATTTTAGTTTAGAAGTATCTTAGGGAAATTCTAGCTACAGATAATTGACAATTAAGGAATTTACGTACAAAAACAACTGTAAACTGGAGTAAACAAGTGTCTAGAACTGTTTCTACAAGAATACCAAATGAGATTCATGAAGAAATTAGAGAGAGATGTAATAAAGTCGGATGTAGTATCAATGATTTTTTGGAAGCATCATTAGAATTTGCATTAAATGATTATTCAGAGTTTGATTTTGGAAATGAAGAAGATGAACCTATAGCTGATGTCAAAGAAGCACGAATAGTTGTAATTCGAGAGTAGGAATTAAGAATTTTTTATCTTAAATTAACTAATGGAAAGCATTCTTTCAATAGCTTGACGTGCCTTATCTGCTATTTCTTTAGGGACTTTCACTTCATATTTGTCCTCATTTAATGATGCGTAAACATTTTCTGGCGTGATCATTTTCATGTATTGACATTCAGCTTTTTCTGATGCAGGAACAAATGTTTTTCCTGGATTTTGTTGTCTCATCCTATACAAAATTCCTGTTTCTGTAGCTACAACAAATTGTTGCGCACTAGAATTTTTCACATGATTCATCATACCTTCAGTAGACAGTATCTTGACTTTTCTGTTATCATAATCACCCGCTGCTACATCATACAACATTGGAGTAGTACAGCTACATTCAGGATGGATTAAGAATTCTGCACTAGGTAGCTCATCAAGTTTTTTCTGGATATCTTTAGAACTAATTCCAGCATGAACATGACACTCACCTGCCCAAATGTACATGTTTTTTCTTCCTGTCATTTTTGCAACATATGAACCCAAAAACATGTCAGGTAAGAAAAGAATTTCTTTATCGTCTGGAATTGCTTTAATTACATTTACTGCATTAGATGATGTACAACAATAATCAAGTTCTGCTTTAATTTCTGCTGTTGTGTTAACGTATCCAACTGAAATTGCATCTGGGTGTTCTTTTTTCCATTTTCTTAAATCATTAACAGTTATAGAATCAGAAAGTGAGCAACCAGCTTCTAAATCTGGAATTAATACTTTTTTCTGTGGGCTGATAATTGCAGCAGTCTCTGCCATAAAATGCACACCACAAAACAAAATTGTTTTATTATCAACTTTTGCTGCTTGTCTTGATAGACCTAAAGAGTCTCCAACAAAATCTGCAACATCTTGAACATCTGGTACTTGATAGTTATGTGCTAAAATAACCACATCTTTTTGTTTTTTTAGTTTTAGAATTTCTTCTTTAAGTTCGGTAGCTTGTTGTACTAACATTTTACCCAAGATAATTGGGTTTTTAATTCATTTAAAGAATCAGATCATACCGTAAAAATTCTGTAATAGTGGCTATAATGGCAATTATTGCCAAATTAGGTTCCTATAGTAATCCCATCAGAGCAATATTTTCTTAGAGTTTCTATAGATGATAAAATAGCAAGTCTACTAGTTTTAGGATTTGTTGGATCTGGAACATTTTGTATTGAATAATTCATCTTACCAAATTTCCCTTTTGCTTCAATTTGATGTGTGTTTTTATCAGTATGAGGATCAGCGATTATTTTCACTTGGGTTTTTTGACTACCTAGTCCTACAAGACTGAGCAATGCTGCAACGTTAATGTTTGCAGGAAATAGTTTTACTGCCTCACTTGCTGTGCCTTCAAAGATTATAGTTTGTGTATCAATTTTATCAAGAGAAATATCAGAAGTTTCAAAAAATTTTGCGCCTTTAAATGAATTTGGATGTTTGATAGTAGTTAATGTCACTGATTCTAGCTCATCTTTTACTGATTTGATAGCATCAAGCCCAGCAATTGCCCCAGAGGGTAAGTAAATATTTTTTGAAAATTCTTTACATGCTTCAGATAATATTTCAAATACTGATTCATCAAGTAGTGCCCCTACACTCATTATCATTAGATCCTTTTTGTTTTGAAGAACAGATAGTGCTACATCTTTAACTGCTTGTTGAGATGCCGCTTCCACTACTAGATCAACTGGGCCGGATGATAGAAGATGAAAGTTTTCAACAATTTTCGGTTTGTTTTTTAGTTTTGATACTAATTTCTCAGAAGATTCTTTTGATTGGTCATAGATTTGGGTGAGTTGTGCAGGAATTTTTCCTGAATCTATAGCCAATGCAATCTGGCTCCCAATTGCCCCACATCCTAAAAGAGCGATTTTCTTCAAGCTGATCAAATAAGGGATTTCTTGTAATTAATTGTAGTCTATTATTAGCTAAAGTTCTGTATAACCTAAAGATTTTATCTGTTCTAACAAAGTATTGGTATGCTCAATAGTGTGTTTAAGGATGCCATAAAAAGACGTGAAAAGACGCTTGAAATTCTAAAAGGCCCAAAATTTGAACAGATTAAAGAAGAAGCAAAATCAAACTGGATAGAATATAGACCAAATAAAGACGAAGTAATGGTTGCAGGAATAGATAGTAGTTTTAACTGTACAAAATTTCAAGGAGCAGAAATGTGGGTAGTAACAGCAGTGTCAATTAAATCAAATGGAGAAATTATCTCAGACCTGCATGATTTTGGGTTAGGGTATACAGAATCAGATATTTCTTCTATGGCAAGTAAAATGGAAATCCAAGCTTGTGGGCAATCAGTAGAGGAAGTAGATTTGGTTTTAATGGATGGTTCATTATATTCACAATTTATGACGCGCCAAGCATCATTAATTGGTTCTGTCCTAAAAGTAATGAAAAAAAACAATAATGTAGTTTTTATTTCAAAGACATCAAATACACGAGCACAGTTTGAAAAATTCAATTCTATTGCAGGAGATATATTCTATTACAATCATGCAACAAATACTCCTGGTTTTAGTAAATTATTCAAAGACCTAAAATATGGAAAAGACAAAATCATTTCATCAACTTTTGTTAGATTAAGCGATTCATTACCATTGATTAAGATCGAACTTTTGGATGAAAACCATTCTGAAGAAGAAATTAAGACTTTACTAAACAGACTTTACAAAAATAGTGTTGGAGGATATCCATATGCATTAAAGCTTGCGCATAATAATTGTAAGATTAGTGGACGTGACTTGGGAAAACTAGTAAGTTTACATGGATTATCAACTGAGATTGGTTCAAGAGAGGTTCTAGGATGATAATTGGTTACGTTATTGGTGAATCAAGACCAACAAAGATTACTGCACTTTCCTCAAGACCATTATCAATAGGCGAATACACAATAATAGATTCTGAAGAGGGTAAAATTCTAGGATTGGTTGAAAGGACCTACGTTTCAAGTGTGGCACTTGCAGATGTAAAAAACTTTGATGAAGCAGCTGAGAGTAAAGAGATTGCAGAAATTAACAGTAGAGATAAAGGATATACATCTCAAATAATGATTTTAGGTTTCATAGATAAATTACAGAAAGGTCAAGCAATAATTCCAGCTATCCCGCCATTACCTGGAAATGAAATTTTAGAAGCAACGAGTCAAGATTTGGAAAAAATATTTGGCCCTGATGGAGTTCAATGGGTAAAAATTGGATCACTATTACGAAATCCTGAGATAGTTACCAAAGTTAATCTTAACAAAATTGTCTCTAGACATATTGGAATTTTTGCAATGACTGGAATGGGAAAAAGTAATCTTGTATCTCTTATTGCAAAACAAATCAATTACCTTAATGGAACTGTAATTATTTTTGATTATCATGATGATTACAGTAATTTATCAATACCAAAAATCAATGTAATTGATGCAAAGATTAATCCAAGATTACTAGATGCTGAATCACTTGGAGAAGTTTTAGAAATTCGAGATAATGCAAGTATACAACAAAGAATTTTACGAATGGCGTTTACTAAACAGGTCAAAGAAAGCAAAGAGTTTTGGGAAGCTCTCAACGACCAAGTTGAAGAAATTATTCAATTAAACAAGAAGGACAAAAAAGAATACACGTACTCTGGAGGAAGAGTTCAAGACAAGATAGATGATGCACAACACAAGTTTTCTGATATTCTTGATCCTGAGGTAATGGATCCTATAGGATTGATTAAAGAAGGAAGGATCAATATACTAAATATTTCAAGTCTTAGTGAAAAACAAGCAAACGTTGCTATGTCTTATTACTTACAAGAATTGCTAAATGATAGAAAAGATTCAATTCGTGCCAAAAACATAAAACAAACAACAAAAAGAAATCCAAGATTTGGTTCTTCAATCTTTGTTGTAATTGAAGAAGCACATGTTTTCATTCCAAAAACAGAAGATACTCAAGCAAAATACTGGGCATCAAAGATTGCACGGGAGGGAAGAAAATTTGGAATAGGGTTAGGTGTAGTTTCACAAAGACCACGGAGTCTGGACCCTAACATAGTTAGCCAAATGGGCTCACTTGCCATAATGAAGATTATTCAAGAAGATGATCAAGGTCAGATAACATCTGCTGCTGAATCAATTAGTAAAAATCTGATAGAACAACTTACTTCATTAAATGTTGGAGATGCAATATTAGTAGGCCAATGGGTAAATCTTCCATCAATTGTTCATATTGAAGAAGTCAAAGAGAAAACTACGGGAGCAGATCAGGATGCAGTTACAGAGTGGGCAATTGCAAAAAAATTTAATGGAATAGCAAAAGAATCAACACAAAAGCTTATTCAAAAAGATTTACTGGTAGATTAGAATGCTTTTTTCACACATATCTGATACTCATCTAGGACTTGTTCAGTATAATTCTGAAGAAAGGGAAAACGACATTTATGATGTTTTTACACAAACTATAGATATATCAATAAAAGATCATGTTGATTTTGTAATTTTTGCAGGCGATATATTTCATACACCAAATCCAAGTGGAACTGCGATAATGCACATGGCGCATGCATTAAAAAAATTGAAAAAAAATAATATTGATTCTTTTTTTGTTTTAGGGGAACATGATATTAGTAGGATAAGATCATATCCAGTACCTTATGTTTATCATAAATTAGAATTTTCTAATTATATTGGCGAAGGAAAACCAACATATTACAAAGATGTTTTGATTGTTGGATTTGATAAAATAAGAAAAAGTGAAATGCAAGACTTTGAGTCCAGATTTCAAGAAGTTGATGCAATTGCTAAAGAACACAAAGGTCATAAAATTCTTGTAATGCATCAGGGAATAATTGAGGTAAACAAGTTTGCAGGAGAATTAAGTACAAATGATCTTCCAAAAAACTTTACGTATTATGCAATGGGACATCTTCATGATAAATTCTTAAAATCATTTAGTAATCTGAAAGGTTCAATTGCTTATCCAGGGTCTATTGAATTAACTACTAGTGAAGGAATAAAAAATACAAAAAAAGGATTTTTTCAAGTGGATATTTCTGGGACTGAAGCCAAACCAGAATGGATTGAACTTAACATAAGACCACAGGTTTCAGTAAGTACTAATTTTGATGAGCTTACAAAAACTGTAGATGGTATTCTTGATCAAATACACGAGTCTATAAAAAAACCTATAATCGAGCTAAAAATTCAGGGCAAAGACATCCAAACAGACCTCGTGCAGGCACAAATCTCACGTTTAATACCTTACACACTTCATTGTTCATGGAAAATCAGTAAGCAATTATCAGATTCTTCAGTATTAATGGAAAAGCCAATTCGTATGGATGATGAAATGTTAAAACTAGCTATATCAACACTAAAATCAGAACAGTTAGCAAATTTTGCAATAAAAGAATTACTTCCATTATTGACATCTAATAATTTAGAACAGGCAAGTCAGCTTATTGTTGAAAACTACAAACAGTTTAGACAGGAAAAATCAAAATGATAAATTCTATAGAGCTAGGCAATTTTTTATCTCATGCTGAAACAAAATTAAACTTTAGTGAAGGAGTTACAGTTTTTGTTGGACCAAATGGTGCTGGAAAATCTGCCATTATTGATGCAATTACATTTGCATTATTTGGTCAACATACAAGAAAATCAAACAAGGGATTAATACGCAGAGGAGAAAATCAGGGATATGCAAGAATTAATTTTTCAATAAATAATAAAATACTTCAAGCAACAAGAAAAATTAATCTTCAAGGAACGTTATCTTCCCAATTTTTAGAAAAAACAGATGATGGATGGACACCAATAGCTGAAGGTGAAAGAAAACAATTTGGAGAATCAGTGACAAGAAAAATTGAAGAATTTATTGGATTAGATTTTGAAAAATTAAAAATTGCGTCTATTGTACAGCAAGGAGAATTAAATTCTATCATAAAAGCAAAACCAAAAGAATTCAAAGAATTAATTAATGCTGTAATTGGGATTGACAAACTAGATATTTCTTCAGAAAATATGAAAATAGTTCTAAAAAACTTTAGAGAGACAATACTAAAAGAATTTGGATATGATGATTCACATATAGAAATATTAAAAAATGAAATTAAGGAGAAAGAGCTGGAAATTAAAAAGAATAAACCGCTAAAAGAAAAACTCGAAGAAGAAAAACTAAACCGAAAAAAAGAAATTTCAATATTAAAAAAGAAAATAGAAGAGGATTTACCTAAATTAGATAAAATAAAACAATTGAAATCTAGAAAATTAGAGCTTGTAAAATATGCTAAAGATGCCATTTCCTCAATTCAAAAGGAGGTATTAGAAAATGAGAGAAAAATTCGTGACTGTGAGGGTTGTTTTGAACACCTTAAAGATAAAAAAAGGATTGAAAAATCCCTTGAAATGGCAGAATTGGCTATTAAGGAAACTGGGAAAAAAATCCAAGAACACCAAATTAGAGTAATTTCTCTAAAAGAACAACTATCTCTTGCAAAAAAACTTCAGCTTGAAAATGGAAAATGCCCTGTATGTGATTCAAAAGTAGAACATCTTAACCCATTATTTCAAGAAAAACATCTTTCAGATGAACAAAATAATATCAAGAAAAAAATTACAGTTCTGGAAAATCAAAATGAAATGTATGGAAAGAAAAAACAAGAGTTTTCAAATGTTTTTCAACAAATAACAGAAGATGAAGCTACATTACGTGCACATTCAATAAATAATAAAAACGAAATAGATACGCTAAAGAAAGAAATTTCTTTACAAAAAATCAACATACAAAAAATTCCAATTAATATTAATTCAGGAGGTTTAGTTGAAGTGGCATCAATTGATTCTCATGCAAAATTATTATTTGAAAAAATTATGGAATTAGAAAATGAAACTAGAAATTTTGATGAAAATAATTTTTCTACTTTAAGGAATTCTTTAGACTATAAGCAGCAAGAATTAAGTGGGACTGATCAGAAATTAGGAGGAATATTAGAAAAAATTAGAAATGCAAAAGAATTAGTAGATAAAAATAATCTAATTGTAAAAGAATTAGTTTTCGTAAAAGATTATATCTCACAAATTAATGAAATACAAGAAAATCTTTTCAATAGAGATGGTTCTGTAGCTACAAGTTTAAGATCTTGGGCACTAAATACCATTTCAGCAAAAGCATCAGAGTATCTTAACATGCTAAATACGAAAATTCAACGAATAGAATTATCTGAAAAAACAAGAGATGTTTCGATTACTTGTTATTCAAAAAATACTATTTTTGATTTAGAATCTCTTAGTGGAGGTGAGCAAGTAATTATTGCAATAGCTTTAAGACTTGGAATGACACAGTTACTAGGATCATCTAATCTTAATTTTATTATTCTAGATGAACCAACAATGTTTCTAGATGAAGAAAGGAGAAGATCATTGGTTAAAGTGATATCCCAGCTTTCTGACATTACTAATTCATTAAAATCTACTCTTCAGTTTATAATAATCACACATGACTCAGAAATTTTTGAGGATTCTTCAGTAGAACAAATTTTTAAATTCGAATCATCAAATAATGGAACTATTGTAACTGCAGTTTAACCACCGGTTAGTTTAGCAAATTTCTCATTTTTACTTAATTTTTCCATAAAATCAATGTTGGATAGTGCAACAACTGCTGATTCTACAACTGATATATCAGGATCTTTTAACGCTTGCTCAAGTGTAGGTATTGCTTCTTTTGTTCCAATTACACCAAGAGCTATCGCAGCTTCGTGTCTAACAAACATGCTAGAATCATTTTTTGTTGCATCCTCCAGTGGTTTAATTCCACTACTATAACCCATTTGACCTAATGAAAAAGCTGCTTCGTGTCGGACTAACTCATTAGAATCATTTTTGAGAACTTTAGATATATACTGAACTTTATCTTCTCCACCAAGATCAACTAGGATGCAGGTAGCACGTGTACGAACTACATAATCATCATGATCTATTAGTTTAACAAAATACTTGGCATCTTTTTGTTCGTATTTCTCTTCCATTTCGGAAAATAATCGTAATCTGTCTTCTGTAACTACACTCAATTTATGAATGCAGTTTTTTATCACCTATATTATTCTATTAGTAGATTTGCGAGACAGTTATCTATTTAATGGATTTTCTAACCAAATTCATTGTTGAGTATTAAAGTCGGGGAAAAAGCCCCCAACATCAAAGTCTCCAAATGGGTTCAAGGATTACCTACTAATTTCGATAAAGAAAAAGACCAGATTATATTAGTAGAAGTTTTCCAAGTAAATTGTCCAGGTTGTTTTCTTTATGGAATTCCAGAGGCAATTAGCATTTACAACAAATATCATTCAGAAGGAGTAACTGTCATAGGGTTGGCAACTGCATTTGAGGATTTTGATAAAAATACCCTTGAAAATCTTGAGCTTTTATTAAAATCAGGAGAAGTGATTGGAGAGACAAAAAAAGGTTTGAGTCAATATGGAAAACTAGATGATGATAAGTTACCCTACAAAATTCCTTTCCCAGTTGCAATGGATTCTTTAATTAAAGAAACTAAAGATAATAGTGAATCTAGAATAAAGAATTTCATTTATAATCAGATTCCAGATTTTGATTCCCAGTCAGAAGATTATAGAAATCAAATTATTCAAAGAGTGAAAAGTTATCTTAAATCAAAAGAATATTCAGCTGAAACTTTTGAAAAGTATTCTTTACAAGGAACTCCGTCTACAATTGTAGTTGACAGAAAGGGAATTCTCAGAGATGTTTCATTTGGTCAAACTGGTGGACTAGAGCCTAGGATTCAATCTTTATTAAATGAATAATTTCTAAAACCAGGAAGTTTTATCTTTCTAGCAAAAATTAAAACAAATAGTGATGCAAATAAAATCAAAGATGCAATCTCAGAAAATTCTGGAAGGTATGTGGTTCCAATAATATCTAGTTTGTTTTTACCAGTTCCTTCAAATTCCAAAGTTATAAAAGAAATCTTTTCATTTGTTCTAACGTTTGGAAGTATTTCTTGATCATTTAGTATAAAAGTAAAATTTCCATTAATGAGATTGAGAGGAATTTGAATCTCTGCCAAATTGTTTTCTATTCCACTATTAATGAAGAGAGTCAAGCGTTTGTCATCACTACTAAACTCTATATCTTCAACATTAAAATTTGAAGTTATTTCTACTGTGAAATCATATCCACCAGTTTCTATTGTAAAATCTTGTTTTAGTCCTGTTCGTTCTGAAATTAGTCCAAATGCAGGAGGAATAATAACAAGTAATAAAACTAGGGATAAGAATATTTGATGCAACATATGCTACGCTGGGATTACTCTTTTGCGTAACTCTTTATCTTTAGATATTCTTGGATGAGATGGATCAGCTAAAATTACTTCATACCAATAATACATGCCATCTTTGTAAAGATAATAAGAACCAAGTAATTTCATATTTGGATATCGTTCTAAAACCCTACGCTCTGCAACTTCTTTCATACTTACATCTGCTTTAATTCGAGTCACACCAAGATGTTTTGGTCTTCTTCCACTTCTTGGTCTTTTTCGCCTCATTCCACCAGTTCCAACTCGCATTCGTACAACAATAATGCCTTGTTTAGCTTTATACCCTAATCTTCTCGCTTTCTGGATCCTACTTGGTTTTTCAATTCTAGTAACTGCATTTTCTTTACGCCAAATTACGGCTCGCGCTCTAAGTGTAGGAGCATTTTCCTTCCATAAGTTTAACCAAACCTGATCCTGTCTACTAGGCATATTGCCGCTATCAAAATCCCCTTAATATCTGAAGCTAGATGAGTTTAACCAAACTAACGACTCTGAGATTTGAGAAATTCTAATTGATTATATTAGACTACATTTCTTTCAAAGATGTAAGGGGCAATTTGCTAAAATCCAGAACGTTAACTCCTGTTCTATTAGCATTTGCCAATCTTCCCTTACATTCAAAATTTCTTTTTTAGCAAATTTTTATACAAACTGTAGCTGAATAATTATCTCCAACTAATCATTACTTACATCATTGCCTAACATAGCTTGTTTTTGTGCCTAGGAGGGGGATGTTCTCTTTTTTATCGATAAAGAATAAACTCATCAGCGCTTAAGGGGTCAAATTCTGTGACCTTGTATCTGTAATATGGAATCTGATTAAGTGATGATTTTAAATTTGATTTTGTAAGAATATTACAGGTTTTTTGGAAGAACTATAGTAAAGGTAGTTGGATTAGATTTAACAGATATTGTTCCATCGTGTTGTTCTATGATTGTTTTACAGATGGATAGCCCTAAACCTGTTCCGTTATTTTTAGTTGTAAATAAAGGCTCAAAGATATTTGGCAATACTGATTTGGCAATTCCTGGACCTTCATCTTCAATCTCAATTTTTACAGAATCACCTTCATCAGATAGTCGAACTTCAATTTTACCTTCGTCATCTACCGCCTGAATGCTATTAGTAAGAATATTAGAAAAGACAGCTTCAAGTTTTCTAAAGTCACATCTTATTTGACAATCGTTGGATGGTTTGACAATCTTAATTTGTTGTGGGACAGCAATAGAATCAATTGATGATTCGACAATAGAAAGAAGGGATGTTTCATTCAGTTCCAAATCTGAAACTCTGACGTATCCCAAAACATCATTTACCAAATGGATAATTCTTTGAAGAGCTCTATCAATTCTTGCATTGTATTGTAATCGTTTTTCTACATTCATCTTTGGTTTTTCTTTCATGATTTCGTGTGCTGCCTTAATTACAGATATTGGATTTCTAAAGTCATGTGCAAGGCAAGAAGTTAGTTCTCCAATTATTGCCATTTTTTTTGATTTAATTAGTTGTTCAGTTTTTAATTCAATTTTTTTTTCTAAAAACCTTTTTTTCAATTCTAAGTCTTTTTCTGTTTTTGAAACATGTTCGAGTTGATCTTTGAGTTCATGATTAAGTGTATTGTAAGTATTTTCTCTAATCGTTAACTCTTTATTTTTTTGTTCTAATTCGTTGTTTTTTGTTTCAAGTGAACTGGACAAATCCAGTAATAGTTGTACTTTATTTTGTAAATCTTGATTATTGTTTACAGCAGAATTTAGTTTTAGAGAAGAAATTTCAGCAATTTCTTTTAATTCTAATTCTTTTTCTTTTAGACTTTGCTTAGTCATCTCTAATTCATGAATTGCAGTTGATGCTACACTGGATAATTCTTTAACAATAGGACTATCATCAATGGTATCTGATTTTTGCATGCTTGAATTATTTTTAATTTATTCCAAGATGAAGTCATGTCTGTTCAAGTGAGACAAACAAAAAAATCTTCAGAATAAATAAGAAAAAATTATTTCATCGATGTTTGTCCTTTTGAAACTACAAGCTAGTCATATCACATAAAAAAAATCAATAGATCTTGGAAAAGAAACACATTAACAAAAGAAAAAATCCTGACGATGAATTTTGGGCAAATGATAACCGTAATGATTGGACTAAACTTAATGAGAGTGTAGGTGAAAAACTTGATCCCGGCGAAGTTTTTGAAATTCAAGACAGAGCTATTACTTTTAATGTTGATGATGTTCTTAAAACAAAAGAAGAAAAGTACAAACAACAAGCAAGTGAATTCAAAGATGGGTTTGGGAATACTGCACAGTACTTGAAATTTGTAAATGCGCATTTAGCAAATAAAACAGATCATATTGAAAAAATTTTAGCTGAAAAAGAAAAGTTTGCGAAAGAAATTGCTGATCTTAATCCAGAACTAGCTACCAAAGAACAATTAGATAATAAAAATTATAATAAATTAAAATCGTATGACATTAGAAGAGTTTTAGAACATTTAGAAGAAGAAAAGGATGTACTAAAAGAAAAAATTGAATACTTTGATAGTAAAACTGTCCAAGCAAATGATGATCTTGAGAATAAAAACAAGCAAGTAAATGATATCAAATCTGAACTGTTACATCTAGAAATGATGGAGAATTCAGTAGAATCTAAAATTAAAAAAGAAGATGATGGGATAAGTGCTATACAAAAAGAATTAAAATCAATTGCTTCCAAAGATGAATCTGAAAAAATTTTTGGTGCAATAAATTCACTTGTAGTTTTATTAAATTCAAAGAATCAGTCAACACTAAATGAGCTTAGTTTAGTAAAATCTGAATTTAATAAAATGAAACAAGAATACGAAAAAGTGATGAAAGGTATAGGGAAAAAAAGTAATTAATGAATTAAGTAGTTTTTTGTCTGCTTCCTCTACTAATTATACCAAGGAATAACATTATGATAAATGATATTACTAAAGCTGCACCCGCTCCATAGATGAACGCCTTCATTGGTGGAAGCTCTAACGACGAACCACCAGTTGAAGTAGAATCAAGTTCACAAACACCACCAACTAGATGAGTTCCTGGTCCACAGATCTTCTCTAATACACATGTACCATCTTTTAGTACAGTACCAGGACCACATTCGGTCTTTGGTTTTTTGTCAATTACTTCAGGCTCCTCTATAACTTCAGGCTCCTCTATAACTTCAGGCTCCTCTATAACTTCAGGCTCCTCTATAACTTCAGGTACAGTAAACGATGGTTCGTTTATTTGAGTTCCAAAGACTTCAATTTCTTCAGTGCCCATTGGTAATTCTAGTCGTAGGGTTCTACTTTCAGAGTTGGTTTCAATCTCCTCAAGATCAATAAAATCACCATCAGCAATAACTAAGAATGGATCATCAACATCACCGAATTTTGCATCGAATATTTCTCTTTCAAATGTAAGTTCAAGAAAAGCAGGACTAGTAGTTACTTGAACCTCAAAAATTAGTTCAATTTCATCCATATCGGCTTCAACAGACAATACGTCTACTCCTTCAGCGTCATATGATATATCCACTAAAGTACCATCAATATCTACTGCAATTGTTCCTTCAACTGCATAAACAGAGATAGGAAGGGCAATTATCAACAAACTTGCTGCTAGTATGATTTTTGAATTCAATCTAGATCACACCTCTGAGAATCTGTATTATCTTTTCTGCTATAACATTTGCAGCTAAGGACTGAGCTTCTTTTGTCTGTGCTCCAATATGAGGAGTTAAAATGACGTTAGGCAATGTGGCAAGTTTATTTCC
>Ga0209997_10000268_pt1 | contig 16897 bp, 14 predicted proteins | sample CR04metaG_FD_182079 | JGI IMG/M metagenome (GOLD analysis project Ga0209997, IMG submission 182079) | Deep subsurface microbial communities from Mariana Trench to uncover new lineages of life (NeLLi) - CR04 metaG (SPAdes) (version 2) | ecosystem: Environmental > Aquatic > Marine > Ocean trench...
CGCTGCCGCCCACGGTGATATGGATATCCTTATTGGCCTGCTTGATGAGATGCGCCAGGGTCAGGCCGGGAATGATCTGTTCCACCGAGGTGATGGAGATTCCCAGGATATCGATGTCCTCTTTCAAAATGTCCGGGACATAATGCTGTTGGTATATATCGTAAAAGAAATTTTCTTCCGGGTGCTTGAAAGAGTCGAGTACCTCTTCGGTGGAATACGGGGAAAACCGCAACTGACTGCCGATGACGGTCAACTGCGACGGATAGTAGGACGCCAGAATGTTGTCGAGCCAAACATCGATGATTTTCAGGGCTTCCATGTACCGTTCGATCTGGTAGAACTCTTCCGTGCGCAGAATCGTTTTGGCGCCGTCGATCTGGTCTTTCAGGGCGGGGATGATCTCTTCCGCCTCGCGCAGTTTTTCGAATTTCTCTTTTTCAAAGTCGGTGAGAAAAGGTTTGGAGCCGAGATGGTGGAGGTCCTTCAGAATGCGGTCGAACAAGGGTTGGGTGTTTTCCCAGGAGCACAGATAGTCCAGCAGTTCAATCGCCAGGTCTCTCTGCACCACGTCGTGGATGCCATGCTGATGCAGGAAGCCTTTCAGGGCCGGCAGGCTCAAATAAGGCTGTGACGGATGCCAGGACGATGGAAACACCAGGTAAATCATTATCAATTCCTAGGATCAACCCGGCCGCAGCCGGGATCGCATATCAAAAAAAATTTACTGGGGCTTGGGCGCCATAAACACCAGCATGACCAACGGGTCGCCGGTATGGTTGACCACCCCATGAACGTCCCCGGAAGGCGCCAGGGTGATGTCACCGGCCTGGAGTTCCTTCTCCTGGGACCCGACGGTGATCCGGCCCTTCCCTTCCAGCAGATAATATACCTTGTCCGACCCCTCGTGAGCATGAACTTTCTGGGCCTGGCCAGGTTCGAGACAGTATACATCACAAAAAAACCGGTCTGAATCGAAAAGACTGACCTTGTTCATTTTCTCGGATTTAAACTTCACCTGATCGCTGACTTTGACGACTTTCATCTGAATCCAAACCCTTTCGATAGCCGAGGGGTGAATCTTGGAGGCTGCAAAACCCTTTGAAATCATGTAGATTTGCAGATTCTATCACAGTGGCCGGAGGCTTCAAGCAAAATGTCCGGGGCCCTGCCGGAGGGCTGGATAAGCGGTTGACTTCCCTTTGGGAATCCTCTATTTTGAATTTTCAGCCGGAGTGAAATGGCGATTTAGCGGCAAAAGCCACATGCTGAAGGGCATGTTATCATTGACCTTACCGAGCCATGGTGTCACCCTGAGCCTGTCGAAGGGAGACAGGGTTAGGCAAAGGTCTCTTTCACAAGGGCGTCAGAGATTTAAAAATCGGAGCGTAGCGCAGCCTGGTTAGCGCACTACACTGGGGGTGTAGGGGTCGGAGGTTCAAATCCTCTCGCTCCGACCATTTTTCAATGTCCAACGGGTGGGGTCCTTCTTTCCCGGTGCGACTCTGGGGGCCGTTCCTCTAGTGACGGTGGGTTAAATACCAGCGAGGCGTTGCTGCACCTGCTTTTTAAACTCTAGCGGCTTGCGGATCATGTTCAGGGGATCGTTGACTCCCCCCGTTCCCGAGACGATGATGGTGCCGAAATTCAGTATCCGGCCCCAGATGCTTTGATCCACCTGCACGCTTTCCACACTTTTCAAAAACACTTCAACGGTTTTTCTTTTCAGGAAACCTTCCTTGACGATCACGCGCTGGTTGGTTATCCCAAACTCGGCGGAAATGTAAAGAACCCATATCACCAAGGCATGGATGAGGGCCGCGGCGAGGGAAATGCCGCTGAAAATAATAAGGGCAAAATTTATTTCCGGGTTGAATACAAACACCCACTTGACCCCGAAAAGAATGGCCGACAGAAGCAACCAGATCACCGGATAAGCGAAAATAATTTTATGGCGCCGGGTCAGATAAACGATTTCTTCGCCGTCCAGCAAACTTTTGTGGATATAACTCATCGTTCCGCCTCCCTGTAACTTTACTTTGAAAAGGGGAATCCCCCCATGCCTTCAAGTATAAAGGTTAAATTGGGATTTCTCCCGGAATTTTATAAAACCGGGAGTCCTGGACGGGGGAAATTATTCAGAAAGGCGGTGTTAGAAAACATCGGGACCCGATCAAATCATGCTATTGAGGAAGTCTTCGTCCTCCATATCGTCGCTCAGGTATTCCGGGAGTTTGGTATCTTTATCCACCAGAGAGGTTTGAATCTGCATCACGCTGAGACCCGAAGCGTCCAGCAGGTTGGCGCCCTTGAGGTTGGTCTGGCCAAACAAAACATCCTCGTTGAATTGTGAGCCCTGGATATCGGCGTTTTGGAAATTGGTATTTTGCAGATTGGCTTCCATGAAATTGCAGTTTTTAACCACGGCATTTTCCAACTGGGCGCCCTGAAGATTCGCCTCCTGCAACCGGGCCGCCTCCAGATTGGCGCCTTCCATGGAAGCGCCGGCCAGATTGGAAAACTGAAGCTTGGCTTTTTTAAGGTCGGCTCCCTTGAGATTGGCCTTGGCCAGCGCGAGACCCCGCAGGTCGGCCTCGGAAAGGTCGATCGATTCTCCAGGATTTTGTTCGCGCCATAGGTTCCAGGCCTCGGACCCTTGTTTAATCAACTCTACATGTTGTTCGTTGGCCATCTATTCTTTTCTCCTTGCTGTTTTGCCGCCGGGCCGTCATTTACCGCCCGGACGTGGGCATGTGGATACCTATCAATATAAAACCCGAATGTCGATTTGAAGTAATCAATCATATCAAAATTTGCTATCCATGGAGCTTTGATTTTTTCATTTATTCAAATTTTTCCTGTTTCCCGGGACCTTTTATCGGCCGGGGCCATCTAAACTGGAAAAATGATCCGAAAACCCAGCATGGAGAGGCGATCCGGTGTCGAACATCAGTCAGATGGATATCCATCAAGTTAATGAATTGATTACCGAAGAATCCGCAAACATCGTCGATATCCGGGACCCGGCGGCTTTCGCAATGGGCCATATCCCTACAGCCATTTCCCTGAACGAACACAATGTTGAGGAGGTTATCGACCCATTGGATAAGGAAAAGACCCTGGTGGTATGTTGCTACCACGGCATTTCCAGCCAGGGAGCCGCGGGGTACTTTATGGAAAAGGGGTTCAAGGACGTTCACAGCATGATCGGCGGTTATGAAGCCTGGCGTCAGGGATACCCCTCGGAAACCTGAACCTTCCTGCCGGGAGTGCGCGTGGATCTGAAATCCAAAAACATTCTGATCGTCATTCCCAAAAACCAGTTCCAGGAACAGGAATTGTCGGGCACCCTGGAAGTGTTGAAAGCCCACGGTCCCAGAATCCTGGTCCTGTCCAAAACCGGTCAGGCGGCCATGGGGATGAACAAGACCCGATACACTCCCGACGGCATGCTGATCGATTGGGACAAACAGAGAGACGTAACCGGAAAATACCATGCCGTCCTGGTCATGGGGGGTAAAGGGGCATCGAAGTCTCTTTGGGACGACGACATCCTGCCGCAGATTCTAACCGATCATTACCGGGCGGACCGGGTGATCGGCGCGATCGGTTTGGGAGTGGCGGTTTTGGCGCGGGCTTCTCTTTTGTCGGGCGAGGCCTCGGGCCCGGAGGATGAAAAATTTTTATCGGAATTGGAGCAGGCGGGCGTCACCCGTTCCAGCCATCCGGTCACTCAACACGGCACCCTCATTACCGCCTCCGGACCCGGGGCGGCGGCCGACTTCGCACGCGCTGTTATCGATGAGCTGGGACGCATGGATTGAGTTCCACCGCGACCATCACGATTCGAGGGTCTCTCATGTCACCGAACCTTGTGCTGATGACCGGGCCGGATTTGAGGCACCGTTATTTTATCAACCGATTGAACCGCGAATTTCCTATCACCTGCGTGTTCATCGAAACCCTGTCTTATCCGGAAATCGAACCGAGCTCGCCGAAGGACCAAGCCGCCTGGGACTGGTTTTTCACCCGGCGGGGTGAATACGAGACACAAACCTTTGCGGATTCTGAAACCTGGCCGCTCAAAAACAAACCGCGGGTGATCCGAGTTCCCGAAGGAGGCATCAACTCCGCGGACACCTTAATATCCATCCAGGCTCAACATCCGGACCTCATCATTCTTTTCGGCACCAGCCTGATCGGCCCTTCTGTTTTGGAGCGCTTCCCCGATCGAACTTTAAACCTGCATGTTGGCATCTCGGGGCAGTACCGGGGGTCTTCCTGCAACTTCTGGCCCATTCATGACGAGCGCCTGGATTGCCTGGGAGCCACTGTTATGAGGATCAATGCCGGAATCGACACCGGTGAAATTCTGGCCCAGGAAACCATTGCCCTGGAGGAACAGGATACGGAGCAGACTCTTATGGGAAAATCTCTGATCCTCGGAGTCGACCTGACGATACAAATCGTTCACCAGTGGATGAAGGGAAACCGGACCCCATTACCCCTGGAGGCGAATGGAAAGCTGTTCCTGAAAAACGATTTTAAACCCGAGGCGGTCTCCAGGGTCAAGGAAATGGTGGAAGGAGGGCATCTGACGTTCTTAATTCGGAAGCACCTTAAACCCAACGAGAAGCTTATTTGACGGTTCGAACAAGGCGAACGCTCATGGTCGGGCTATGGTATTCCTTGAATTCGGTTTTATCGTAACCTCCGGCAAAGAAGAAATATTTCGCCGAATGGTCGCCCATTTCCTCGTTCGACCAAAACCCGTATCCCCCGCCGTCCTGAAAAGCCTTGGGATAACCGACGGGGTAATCCTTGTTTTTATCGAAAGCCAACCGCGTCAAATCGGGATCGAAGGTCATCTTATACTCTTCGATGGTCGGCACCCGCCAGTCGCGGTATCCTCCAAAACGTTTGGCATTCATCAACTGGGCCCAGTCCCGGGCCTCTTCCCAGCGGGCGGGATACCTGCGTTCGATGATCCGGAAGTCCTGGGTCATCCACATCCGGCGATTCACCGAGTCCAAGGCGGTCCCATTATCATAGACCATCCAATCCCCGAAAGTGACGCTGGTTTCCTTGAGGCGCTCCTGGCGTTGAAACTCGCTGAACAGGCTAAACCCCACGGCGGCGGTGAAGATCATTAAAGCCACGACCGTAACCAGGACGATCTTTTTTTTCAGACTGCGAATACTTTGGGTCAGCCCTTCCGAGTCCCGGGTCAGTATCTGGTTTGCTTGGGTCAGGTTTTTTATGGAATTCCGGAAATCCTCCGATTTTTTATTGATTTCATATTGTTCCACACATTCCCGAATGACCTTGAGAACCTTGTTGAAATCGATCGGCTTTTTAACAAAGCGAAAGGCTTCGCCCTTGTTGACGATGGCCTCGATAAGTTGCTGGTCGTAATAAGCGGTGGTCAACACCCGCACGGTAGAAGGCGAAAGGCGCTTGACCTGTTCCAACAATTCGGTGCCGCGCATGCCGGGCATCCGGTCATCGGTAAATAAAACCGCCACCGGGCCCCGGTTGGCCACAATTTCAACCGCCTCTTCAGGCCCCAGGCAGACTTCCACATCGTATCCGGCGGACCGTAGAATCTTGCGGGCGACAATCAGAACTTTTTTCTCATCATCAACCACCAGAATCTTGTGCTTAGTTTTTACTTGAGTTGTATCCAATTTAACGTTTCAACTTTATTCAGTGGGGACATAACAAGTGTCCTGAAATTACTTCAGATTTTTTCAGGACTGGGAATGAACTTCATTTCGAAGATTCGTTTCTTAACAAACTTTTAATTTGATCAATCAATTCCTGTCGCGTGCAATTTCCTCTATGCATCATTCCCTGTACCCGCCCCTCAAGCAGGCTTTTTTCATCGTCACCCAATTCCCTGGCCGAAAAAATCAATATAGGAATGGATTTCATAGACTCTCGCTTCCCCAGTTCGGAAATCAGTTGGAGACCCTGGTCTCCTGCAACACCCAGACAGATGATGATCATATCGGGAATTTCCCTATCCAGTTTGTCCAGGGTCGATTTTGATAATTCCAGGGGTCGGGCCGACCAGCCCTGCCCTTTTAAGATGTGGCAAAGAATGTTGCTGTTGTCGAAGTTTTCATCCACCACACATATTTCTTTCTTTTTCAACGACTCATCCGCATCCACCTCTGCCGAACCTGAAATCTTTAAAGAAGGATCCTCCTCTTCAATGGAACCCGGTAATACCTGATAGGTAGACGTCGGTGTCTTGACCTCAGGCGTGATCGGATTCCTCCTCTGTTTGGCGATGAAGCTTTGTATATCCCTTGGAAGGCGAACCGAAAAAACCGATCCTTTATTCACCTCACTTTTCACCTGGATGTTGCCCCCCAACATAGCGCACAGGCGTTTACTGAAAGGAAGCCCCATTCCCGTTCCGCCGAATGGGATGGACTGAGGTTGGATAGCACTCCCCTCCCGAAACAAGTTTCGAGCTTTCTCAGGATCCATTCCGGCCCCGGTGTCCGATATCCTGAAACAGATCCATTCTTCGCCGGCCACATTTTCAACCATGGTTTCAATCAGGATTTTCCCGTTTTCTGTAAACTCGCAGGCATTTACAATGATATTCAATAAAATCTGCCTCACCCGTAATTCATCGGAAACCATCGATCCCAAATCCGGACCCTGTTTCAATTCCATTTTATTGTTATTTTTCCGGGCCATGGGAAACAACGTGACCAAAATACCTTCGAGAACTTCCTTTACCTTGAACGTCTGCGGTTGCGGGCCTAGGGCTTGCCAGTTGGTTTGTGCGGAACTCTGCATCCCTTGGATCAGTTTCGATAGATGCCTTCCGGTGGTTTGCATGTTCTTAAAACTTTCGAGCAAGCTAGTTTCCCCCAATTTTTCTATTTCGGATCGAATCATCTCTCCATAATCCAGAATTGAATTAATGGGAGTTTTTAATTCATAGTTGAACTGAGTGAGGAGGTCGGTTTTGGCCTTCAAAGCGGATTCCACTTCCTGGCGCGCCACCCAAAGCGATTCTTCAGCAAGTTTCCTGTGAGCGATCTCCTCCTTCATTTTTACCATATGGTCCTCGAGGTTCGTGGTGCGCTCACGAATCTTGCTTTCCAGGTGGGCATTGGTCTCTTGAAAGAGATTATAAAGCGCCATGCTTTCCAGGGCATTGGCGGTGTTCTGCAAAATGATGGAAAGCGTGTACTGTATCGTTTCTTCCAAACGAGGTGCGGCGGCTTGGATCAGGCCGGCAAACATTCCACGAACTCTTCTTTTGGTGGACAAAACATGCAGGATCAAGTTTTGATTCCCATCGGTGGATTTGACCATAACCGGCCGATTCTGATTCACCGCCCACGCAAAGGATCCGTCATCGATCCGGCGGTTCACTTCTTTTTGGAGGCTTGGCTGGGTATCCTCGGGACTGCCATATTTAAGGATAAAATCCGCATCCGGCTCATCGACCAGATAAAAGGCCACCGCATCAAACTCAATGATTTTCAGCAAATGTTCGTTGGCTATCTGAAAGATTTTATCGGGACTGCCGTTCTGACTCGCCGAGTGATGCAATTCTCCCAGAGAAGCCAGCATTTCAAGACTGTAAAGATGCCACTTGGCAAGATTTTCCAGGTATTCAATGCGGGCGGTCTTTTTTTGCTCCGGGTTCTTAAATTGAGACTTTTCAACCATGTTTCATCACCTTAATTGAAAATCTTCAAAGCCTCTTCCATTTCCCGGTCCAATTGCTTGATCATCAGTGGAATCATACTCGAGGATAATTCAATTCTATTCCAGGCCATCGAATTCAGCGGCGGGACAAAATGTTCGCCAGTGGTTCCAAACTCGAGAGCATGAACGACAATATCAGAGATATGAAGAATGGCGGTTTCCATGGGCAGGTCAGCATCAACCATCGAATCGTGACAATGTTGAACCGCCGATTGAAACAGGTCCGGAAGCTTCCAGGATCGAATCAATAAACATCCGACCTGCGAGTGATCAAATCCAAACATTTCCTTTTCAACCTCATGCAAAAGCCTTTCCTCCAGCTTGGCTTTTTGAAGGGCTTGGTTCATTTGCTCGGGAATGACCAGAAACATGAGCAACCGTCCGATGTCATGGATCAGCCCCAGCACGTAATAACGCTCCACCCTTTTTTCATGACAAAAGGTCGCCATGACGCGCGCCATCAACCCACAGGCGATGTTATGCAACCAAAATCCCTTCATATCCATTTCTTGGCCGGACAGCCCTCTGAATTTATTGAGAACGACGGTCGCTAAAACCAGATCCCTCAGCTGGGCCATTCCGATGATGGTTATGGCATGGGTGATGGTCTCAATTTCCTGATCGAATCCGTAGAAAGGGCTGTTGACGATTTTTAAAAGGCGGACGGACAAAGCGGAATCCTGGCCGATGATATGGGCAATCTCGGCGAACGAACACTCGGGATCCTCAACGGCTTCATTCACTCTATAGAACACTTCCGGCAGGCTTACCATGGGGCTGGAGTGTTCGATTAATTCTTCCGCACTGGTAAACATATTATGGCTCCTGCGGGGGATGGAGGTTAAGGTTGCGATTCAAAGATATTTGAAACAATTCCCGTACCGCCGGGTGTTTGATATCATTAAACTTGAAGAGCTCCTTCATCCTCCTTTCAATCCGGTCGTAGTGGGCGGGAGCTTCAGCCTGTTCATTCAATCCCTCTGCAGAGTCCACCTGATTTTTTTCTACGATAATTTCGGTGATTCCCCACGATTTGAAAATTTTCAGGTGCTTTTCCGTCACCACATTTCCTGCCAACAGAAGTCCCCTCCCGAAGCGTCCCTTCACATCGCGGGCCAATACCATTCCAGCTCTGATCTCATCCCATTTGATATTTTTCATTTTGCCGATCCTTTTAAATCAATATGCTCATACCACGCAGACTGCCGCCACTTGTTTGTAATCGCAGTATCCCTTAAAAATTTTCTGTATGCCGTCCTGTTTCAACGTCGTCATGCCGTCCCGGATCGCCTGCTCCTTAATTTCCTCCATTAAGGCTCCCTTCATGATCAACCGCTTGACCTCCCCAGTCCCCTCGAGCAATTCATGCAGACCCATACGCCCGGCATATCCCGTCTGGCCACATGCATCACAGCCCACGGGTCCTTTCAACATCAGGTCGTCCTTATATTCAATTCCCAGTTTCAGAAATTCGGTGGCGCCGTACTCTTCGACCAGTATGTCGAATTCTTCCCGCGTCGGGTGATAGTCTTTCTTACAACGTTTGCACAGGGTTTTGACCAGGCGCTGGGCGGCGATCAGAATCAGGGCGTCGGCAAAATTGATGGGGTTCATACCCATATCGACCAATCGGGTGATCGTCTCCGGAGCGGAGTTGGTATGCAGGGTGCTGAATACCAGATGTCCGGTCAGGGAGGCCTCCAAACCGATGGAGCAGGTTTCCACATCGCGCATTTCACCCACCATGATCACGTCGGGATCGCCTCGCAGGAAGGAACGCATGGCACGGGCGAAGTCCAGGCCGATCTTGTTGTGCATCTGCATCTGACGAAGACCCCGCTGGGTGATTTCCACCGGATCTTCGGCCGTCCAGATTTTCTTTTTGGGCGTATTGATGTATCCCAACGCCGAGTGAAGGGTGGTTGTTTTACCGGAACCGGTCGGACCCACAGCCAGGATCAGTCCGTAGGGTTTGGTGATGCTGGCTATCATCAACTTTTCATTGCGTTCCAGGAAGTTCATTTGATCCAGCGGCAGGGGTTTGCTGGTCGCCAGGATACGCATGACCACATCCTCGTTGCCCCCGACGGTGGGAAGGGTGGCAACGCGCAGTTCGATTTCCTTTTTACCATACTTCATTTTGATCTTGCCGTCCTGCGGCATTCGCCGTTCGGCGATATCCAGCTTGGACATGATCTTGATGCGGGAAATAAAAGCCCGCATGTAGTTATGGGGAATTTTCTGGGCGACTTCGCACTCTCCTTCTTTTCGATACCGGATCAGCATTTCTTCCTTGCCCACCCCGGGTTCGACATGGATATCGGAAACTCCCTTGTCATAGGCATCGATAATAATTTTATTGACCAGTCGGACGATAGAGCTGTCCCTCTCCGAAATGGCGCTTTCTTCCTCATCCTCATCTTCGACAATGGTCGCATCTTGTTCGCTGATCAACGATTCCAGAAGGGCGGACACATTTTCCGTATCGGAATGATGGACTTCCTCCTCATGGTCGTCGTCCTCCGCAGGCGTCCCCAACAGGTAATCCCTAATATCGGCCTTCAAGCCGACCTTGAATTGGATTTCCCTTCTGGGAAAGGTCATCTTGATGTTTCGGACCTTGTCCATTTTGGAGGGATCGTCGATCAAGACCACGACGAGTTTGTCATCGCTCTGAATAGGCACCCAATGATTTTTCATCAGGTAATTTTTATTCAAACCGTCAAAGTATCTCTGGGGCAGAAGGGTCGTGTCGCTATAACCAAAATAGGGAATGCCATAATAATTTTCCAGCGATTTGCCGAAGTCGGCCCGCTTGACTCCCTGCTCGTTCAACAGCAATGTTTCCAGATCCATGCTGGATTTTCGGGCTTTGATCATGCAGGATTCCAGCTCCTCCGGAGTCAGAATTCCATTGTTGATCAGATAGCTGAATTTATGAGGCCGGGCTTTCACAAACCGGGTGTTGTTATGAAAGGCAATCGCCAGCATCTGGGCTACGGAAATGATGTGCTTCTCATGATTGGACCCGAAGGGCTCGGCCACCCGGGTATTGATGACCTGAAGAACCCCCATAAGTTTATTTTCATGGATCATGGGGCAACACAACATGGATTTGGTTTCGACTCCCATGGCCTCGTCCCAGGTGGGATCATATCTCAGGTCCGGGTGGTATTTGGCGAGCGATTCCGAAGATTTCACATTGTCTAAATTGACCATCCTGCGTTCCAGCGCCACCCACCCGATGATACTTCCCGGACCAATGGGAACGTTTCTCTCGCGAACTCCTTGCGGGGTTTTGGTTTTGGAGTAAATTTCGTTTTGCCTTTTATCCACCGCAAAAATATTAACCGCATCCGCGTCGAATAGCTCCATGATCGGTTGGGTGGTCTCAAATAAAATATCCTCCATGACGGTGGCTTCCTGAATGGCTAGCCCGATGGCTTGAAGCTTCTCCTTATGTTCTTCGTTCTCCAGTTTGTCCAAAGCGTTCCCAAGGGATTTCGCAAGATCTTCCGCCAGTTTCAAAAGCTGATCCGAAAACGGGGTGGCATCCTGTTTATTGATAATCTCCAGCACACCGATGGGTTTGGAATCATTAAATATGGGAACCACAAGAACGGAAACGGTTTTAATGCCGATTTTTTTGTCCCAGGAGGCGTCATGCGCCAATTCCGGATACTGGGCCAGTTCCTTACGGTCATAAACATTTTTAATGTTCAAGGCGGTTCCGGTTTGAAATACATATCCGGGCAGATTGGATTTTGAAATATCAAGGCGTTTTTCAACAATTTCATCGGAAATGTGGTTCCTGGAAAAAAGCTGGGTCTTCTGAGGATTTACCGAATAAATAACCAGAGTTTGGCATTCGAAAAACTCCTTGATATCATCGGTCAAATTAAAAAAGGCCTCATTAATACTATCTGACGAAACTACGGAAACCACCTTCGCTAAAAGAGCCTTGAGGCGGTCGGATACTCTTCTTCCACCGGTCTTTTTTCGCAATTGCTTTTCGTTAAGAACCGAAGACGTTTGGCGGGGGAGCGAACGCTCCGGAGTAGCCAGCCGGTAGGATTCCGCTTTATCTACTGACCGGGGTGGTTCCGGTTTGTCTGAAGGATCAATTTTCTTGTTTTTAATAAGCGGCATGATGGCGGCAATTAGGAATACATTTACAATAGGGTAGTAATTTTAGGTTAAAGCCTGTCCCATTAAAATTCAAGACGAATAAAAAACAAGGCTTTATCCCTTTACCAACGGCGTTTGATCCCTTATAAACTTTATCTAAACGGGTTATTTTTGAGTTTGTAGGCCCATGTGGTCCGTTCCACACGTTAGATGGAAAGTCCGCTGATATACATTGACACCCGGATGCAGGGGAACTTCAGGGCATTTAATTAAACGGGCCTAATGGTTTGCTTTTCAAGGTGTTATTGTCTATACTTTTTACATCGAATCGCATTTTAAATAGGGTGATTTACCGTCTGCTGGGACCCGTTTTTCAAGAACAAATCCCTTACGGCAGGTGTGTGAATCGCTCAAACATATCTGAGGTTGAAAGGATCAACTGCATTCAGCCGCAGGCAAGTGCTTTACAGTCCGGACCCGTAACCAACTTATGACGCACATTGTCCCGGGAAAAACAACGGCCGTAACACTCCTACCCACAAAGGATCTAATCAATGAAACTTAAAGGCAACACAGGATATCTGGCGGGCCTGACCCTCCTGCTCAGCCTAGGGTTTCTTGTCTTGTGGGAATTCTGGCTGGAAACGATCATTCTCGTCGATTATTTGGAAATTGAAGTCCATAAAAACGATCTGGATCGCTGGGCCTTTATTGTATCGTGCCTTTCCATTGTTTGTTTATCTCTGGTCCTCCCCTTTCAAAGCATGAAGAACGCCGTGGACGAAATGAAATCCATGGAAACCGCCCTGCATGGCGAGCAGACTCTTTCCAAGGTCTTTTTCACGGTGGATAATTCGATCATTCTGGTCATTGATACCTCCAACAGCATCATGCAAATAAATGACAAGACGGCAAGCCTTCTGGGTTACAAGGAGGAAGAGTTGTTGGGTCATGACTGGATTTCCCTGTTGGTCCCGGAGAAAAGCCGGGACGCGGTAAAAAACCAGTACAAAAAATTTATCAATGATAAAAGTCAAAATCTCCTCCGCTTCAGCGCCCCCGTCAAAACCAAGGGCGGCACGGAAAAGATGATCGACTGGCAATGCTCCCCTCTGAAGGACGAAAGAGACAAAGTCTATGGGACCATCAATTCCGGACAGGATATTTCGGAATCCATGCGTTTGAGAAAGGAGCTTTCGCATATCAAGGGAAATTTTGAACCTCAAATCAAAAAGTTGACGGCCGATCTGAATTTTAATAAAAAGAAATATCACAGTGAAGCCATCAAAAGCGCCAACGCCCGGGCCCGGTTTAAATTCTGGTTCGATTTGGAAAGCACCCTCATAAGCATAACGCCGCAGGAATTGAACACCCCCGAGGAAGTCAACACACGAATCAAAAAAGCGCTTCAATTGTTCGGGGAAATGACCAATGTGGATCAGGGTTACATTTTCAATTTCACCCAGGACGGAACCCATATGGTCAACACTCACCTGTGGGTTTCCGGCGAACCCTTGCTGGAACCCGATCCGGATGATGAAATTTCTCTGGAAAATTTCCCGTGGTTCAAAAAACAAATGCAGGAAAAAGGGGTCATTCATCTCCCGAAAATAACAGATATGCCGGAAGAAGCCTCTTCGGAAATGGAGGTTTACGTTTCCCAGGGAATCAAATCCTTAATCAATGCTCCCATCATTCAAAACGATTCTGTCGTAGGCTATATAGGATTTGAATCGAACCAAAAAGAACGGACCTGGGATCAGGACGAAATCAACGTGGTCCAAGTGATGGGCCGGTTGATCTCCAGCCTCATGAGTCCCTCGACTTCCACAGAACCGCAGATGGCGGCCGAAACCGGAATCTCCATGGAACCTCAGCTCGAACTGGAAGTCCCTGAACTATCCTTAGAGGGACCCAAACCGTCCCAAAAGCCCACCAAGGAAATCGCACCCTCCCTTAAAAAGGAATTGAAAGCGGCTAAAGCGGCTTTCGAAAAAGAGCTTCAAGAAAAAGTCAATGAGATGGAGCAAAGCCACTCCAAATTATTGGCAGAACTGAAGGAACGAAAACAGGCGGAAGCGGACCTGCGGACCAGCCGGGATGCCATCGAGCGGCAGTTAGGGGAAAAGTCCTTGCAACTGGAAAAACTGCTTGCCGAGGCCGGCGCGGGCGCAAAAGAAAAGTCCTCGAATGAAAGCAAGGCCGGTGTTCCCGGAACCCCCGGCAAAACCGGCCCCGATGAGATTCAGAAAGAAAATGAAGTGATGCGCAATGCGCTTCAGAAAAAAGAAACCGAACTGGCCAGTTTGCGCTCTCAGCTGAAATCCCAGGTCGGAGGCTTGACCGCGTCGGAAATTGAAGACTTCCAGGAAAAAATTTCCGATAAGGACCTGGAAATCTCGACTCTTCGGAAAAGTTTTGAAAAAGAACAGTCCGCCAAAACCAAATTGGAAAAACAGTTAAGCGTTCTGCAGGAATCCATCAGCGATCAGGGGGCCGAGACCGAATCTCTTCAGGCGGCCAACCAGGTTCTGGAAGCGGAATTGGAAGAACTGCAAACCCTCCAGGGGGAATTCAACGCCAGCGCCAATCAACTCGAGGACACCCAGCGGGAATTGGAAGAACTTCGAAGCCTCCAGGTGGAATTCAACGCCAACGCCGATCAACTCGAGAACACCCAGCGGGAATTGGAAGAACTTCGAAGCCTCCAGGTGGAATTCGACGTCAACGCCGATCAACTCGAGAACACCCAGCGGGAATTGGAAAGTTTGGAGATCGCCAACAAGCAATTGATAACGGATATCGAGGAAAGGAACCACCTCATCGAAGAGGCCAAGGAAAAGGCGAAGCGCTATGATCAAATCGCTCGGGATATTCGCAAGCGGAAGGAAGCGGAAATCCAACTGGTGGAAAGCCAGGAGAAATACAACCGATTCATGGATGCGGAATCCAATGCCGTCCTCATCATTGACGGCAACACCAAGCGGATTATGGAATGCAATCCCGCCGCCCCCCTTCTTTACGGCTACGAACCGCAAGAGTTCATGAATGTAAACTTTAAGGACCTCATTGCCGATGAAGACCTGTCCAGCGACAACAGCCACTCATCGGCATCAGGCCTGGGCTCCATTCATAAAACTTCTCAGCTCTACCAAATGAGAAAAGACGGCACCCTCTTCCCGGCAAACGTCACCACCAGCTCTTTCAGGTTGAAAAACGTCGATTATGAAATGAAAATTATTTCCAGTATCTCCGAACAAATGGAGCTCGAGGAAAAATTAAAAGAGGCTCGGGATGAATTTGAAAGATACGTAGAAACCCAAGGGGGTTACATTGATCAAATCACCCTGGAAAAAGAAGAGCAACGAATTGCATTGCGGGAGGAAAAACTAAATGCGGTGGAGCATATTTCCGCTTCCATGGTGGACCTGGTCAAAAATCCTATTCAGGGGATAGAAAATATTCTGGAACAGGTCAAGGAAAAGGCGCGTATGGAGGATATTCATAAAGGGCTGGTTACCGTCGCCATGAATGAGTGCCGCCGGGTCGGGGAGCTGATCGGCAAACTCAAAAATTATCAGCCTCCGGCGCCCGAAGACCTGGAACCGCTGGATGTCCATCAGGTCATCGACGAAATCCTGCAGAGCAACATGGACACCCTCAACCACCGTACCATTACTCTGGAAAAAGAATACGCGACCGAAATTCCCCCCATTGACGGGGTCACCCAGCAGATTCGCCAGGCGATCCACAATATCATCAAAAATGCCGAGGAATCTTTCACCCATGATGAAGGCAAAATCACCATCTCCACCGAACAGGATGGATCGCACGTAAAAATCCATATCAAAGATAACGGTTGCGGTATCCCGGAAAAAGACCTGGACCGGATCTTTGATCCCTTTTATACCACCAAATCTGCCCTTCACCGACCGGGCTTGGGCTTGCTGGCCTCGTTGGGTATTATCAAAAACCATCAGGGGAAAATTGACGTCCACAGCCGGCCGGGCGAAGGCACCACCTTCACCGTCACCCTTCCCTTCAAGCAGGCCAAAAATCCCAACAACGGGCAATTCTGAAGCCTTTCCGCTTACCGGTATTTGCCCTATTTCCTATCCGATTCTTTTCTCCGTCTCACCTTTTGTTTCAACCGGGCGTTTTCTTTTTTAAGCGTCTCGATTTCCACCACCAGGTCCAGACAGGTCTGATTCAGCAGTTCCACCTCCGGGCTGATTTCCTCAGACACGGTATTGATTGAATCCATTACCATGGGTTCCTCCTTTCAAAAAATCCTACATAGAGAAAAAAAAGCGAAAATAAGAAACAAAAAAATGCGTTATATTTTTAACCTTTAATATCAATTAGTTAGGATAGAAATACGAGAAAGAGGGGGGTCTGCGGGCACCATTTACCCGCAGTTCATCTAATTACGACAGATCCAGAGAAACCCTAAGGCCGAGGTTTTGATCTTAACCGGAGTATAGGCAGGCTTTGGAACCAGGCGGGTATTGGGCATACCCACGCCATCGCGAATCTGCAGAGATTCCTTTAATTGCAGAGGTTCCGCCAGGATCAGCCTTCCCGGGATGCCTAAAAACGAGTCTTTCATCCAAATTTGGTCCACGACTTCTCCTTTATTCAAGAAATTAGATTCAAAAACCGTGGTCAGGTTTTAAAAAAAAATGAATTCTTCCCCGGATAATGCCCGCCCTGGGACATTCTCCCCTAGAGTGGGACCCACTAAACTCCATTTTCCGCCCTTTCACAGGATTTCCTCCTTGGACGCAAATATAAGATGTTTATCGCTTTATGCCTCCAAAGCCGCTTCCCACAGGATTAAAATTTTTTAATTTTCGATTAACCTTACTTTAATTTTATCTTCCTATACTGGTTCCAAATCGTCGGGAGCAATCCCGAATTCGGGAGGATCCAAAACCGTCCTATTTTATCAACCGAGCTTGTTCCCAATTTCCGCATCGGGGCAAGAAGGGAGGACACCATGTTTTACCCGGTACGCGTATTCAATAAAAGG
>Ga0209997_10000269_pt1 | contig 16856 bp, 17 predicted proteins | sample CR04metaG_FD_182079 | JGI IMG/M metagenome (GOLD analysis project Ga0209997, IMG submission 182079) | Deep subsurface microbial communities from Mariana Trench to uncover new lineages of life (NeLLi) - CR04 metaG (SPAdes) (version 2) | ecosystem: Environmental > Aquatic > Marine > Ocean trench...
TCAGTTGATATCATGATCCGAAACGACCCGTATTGTAACAGATCGTTTCGGATGAGGGGATCAGGATTTCGGGGGGAGTCCGTAGTGTTGATAGTAGGCGGCGAGGTTGCGGCGCAGGGCGACCGCCACCGGATAATCCGGGCCGAACAGTTTCGAGTAAATCGCCTCCGCCTCGCGGCTGTGCCGGATCGCCCGCGGCCCGTCGCCCGTCACATGATAAAGTATGCCCAGTTCTTCGTGGGCGATCACGTTGTCGGGCATCACTTCCAGGACTTTGTGGAACGCGTCGATGGCCGCCGGCGCCTGGTGCAGGGTCATATAGGATTCGCCGAGGTTGAGCCAGGACTCGACACAAAGCGAACAATACCGGAGCGCCTGCTTTAAATGCGGCACCGCCTTTTCCGGTCGGTTCTTCTGCATCCACGCGACGGCCAGATTGTTGTGGGCGACGGAATTGGTGTCGTCCACCCGGAGGGCGTGCTGGAACAGGGTGAAACTGTTTTTCCAGACGCCGGTCTGCATCAATGAAGCGGCCATCAGGACGAGCAGAAGCGCGCCCCCTGCCGCCGCGGCCACCGGCCTTCCTCGCTTCTTCATGAAATCCCAATTCGCGAGACCCCAGACCGCCATGATGAAAATCCCGATGAGGGGAAAATAGGTGTAGCGGTCGGCCATGGCGTGGTCACCGGTGCGCAACAGTCCGGCCATCGGCAACAGCGACCCTGCGAACCAGAGCCATCCCACCGCCAGGTAGGGGTGCCGTTGCCACCGGGCGAGCGTCCACGCCGTGAGGCCCAGCACCATCACCAGAGACCCTCCCCATTGCCAGAAGGGCGGCATCTGGTGGCTCGCGGGATAGAAAAATGAAAGCCCGGCCGGCCATATTGTATGGAACAGATATTTCATGTAGAGGACGGGCATCATTGCCAGTCGGATTTGTAACGGCAGGGACGATGTTTTGTCGTCCAGGTGGCGCAGTTCGAATCCTTTGACGATGACGAGGAGGAACACCCCCATGATCAGAAAGAGCGGGATTTTTTCAACGATCAGCGGGCGAAGCGACGTCCAGAGTTTTCCGCCGGCAGCCCGGGCGCCTTCCAGACGGTTCAAAGGCCAGAAATCGATTAGCAGAAACACGAACGGCAGAACCACCATCACCGGCTTGGACAACAAGGCCAGCAGAAAAAACAGGGCGGTGGAGGCATAGCGCAGAACATTCGGATTCTGTGCAAACCGGCGGTAGGCTTCCAGCGACAACAGGGCGAACAACATCGCCAACAGGTCCTTGCGGTCCGCTACCCATGCCACTGTCTCCACCCGCAGGGGATGAATGGCAAACAACAACGCGGCGACGGCGCTCGAGTTACGGGACCCGGTCAGTTTGTTCAGGAACAAAAAGAAAATCACGGTGTTCGCCGCATGCAGGAGCAGGCTGACGGCATGATGACCCGCGGGGTTGAGGCCGAACAGCTCGACATCCAGCATGTGGGAAATCCAGTTCAGGTACTGGGAAAAATTATACTGGATGGAAAACGCCCAGACCACGCCATCCCAGGTCAGCCCGTTTTTGACGTGGACGTTCTCGACGTAAAACGCGTCGTCGTAGTTGACGAATTCGAAACCGACCACCTGCCCGAACACCAGGACATTGACGAGAACCAGAAGAAAGGCAATCTGGAATATCGAGAGGTTTGAAAGTTTATTCATACCGGGTGAGGTGGGAGAAACGATTTTCCACAAGCCTTTTCAGTATCACAAAAGGCCTGTGGAAAAGCAATACGAGCCCGGGCCTATGAACCCGGAGTTACGAAAACCGATCAATTTAAGGTGTATTTTTTGTTATCGAAGACCAATTCCCGGATTTTGATCAGGTCCCCTGTCGGGAATTTACAGACATTGTTTTCACACACATAAACTGTTGTCTTTCCATTTGCCGTGACTTTACCTTCCAAAATAGGAAGGGTGACTTTTGCGTTTGGCTGGGAGTAAGCGAGGGTCTTGTTGGGAATAAATCGTGTGCGTAGCGTTTTTAAGATAGATTTCGTTTTCAAGGAATGGGCCGGCCCGACCACAGCAATTTCCTTGGAGCGGTCGAGATAAAAATCCAAGGCGATCAACATTTGCGTAAAACCTCCTGGAGTTTGAATCATCAAGCCGCTGGAAGCAGACAATATTTTTCTGCTTTTATTCATATAGTCATTTTCAAAAGTAAAATTAAAAAGTTTCAGAAGATTTAAAGCAGAAACGGCATTACTGTTGGGCCTGGCGCTATCTTCAAAGCCTTTATTGCGCACGGGCAGGAAATTGCCCGATTTTTCGGAAAAGAAATACGCCCCGGCGCCGGCATCCCAAAACAAATCATCCTGCTTTTTTTGAAGTCTTCGCGCCCAATGGATCCACCGTTCGTCGAAATCCGCTTCATAAAGGGCTATTAATCCTTGGATCAGATAGGCATAGTCATCGAGAACAGCCGTGTGTTTGACTTCACCTGCCCGAAACCTCCTGGCCAGTTTTTCATTTTGAACAAGGTGGTTTTTAATGAACCCGGCCGCTTTTTGTGCGGCGATCAGGTATTTTTTATCGCCCAACACCTGGTAAGCTTTCGCCATAGAACCCAACATCAACCCGTTCCAGGCGGTTAGAATCTTATCGTCCTTGAACGGGTGCACCCGTTTTACCCTGACCGCCAAAAGCTTTCGATGGATCGACTGCACAACAGGGTCGGCCTTAACGTCCCAGGACACTTCTTTCTGGAGATAAAAGATATTCTTCCCTTCTTCTCCTAGTTCTCCAAAATTTCCTTCGAGGGTCACTCCATAAATCTTTTTTACCCGTTCATATTCATCTTTTGTGAGGAGTTTTTTCAGTTCCTCATTAGACCATACGTAAAATATACCCTCTTCACCCTCGCTGTCGGCATCTTCCGCGGAATAAAAACCGCCTTCCGGCCCGGTCATGTCCTTTAAAACGTAATCCAGTATCCCCCGGGCAACCGATTCAAACATCTTGTTGTGCGTGAGCTGAAAACCCTCCAGATAAACTAAAGACAAAGCGGCCTGGTTATAAAGCATTTTTTCAAAATGAGGGACCCGCCAAACCCGGTCGGTGGAATAGCGGTGAAACCCGCCTCCCAGATGATCGTATATTCCTCCCCGCGCCATATGTTCCAAGGTGGATTCCACCATCACCAGAGGTTTCTTGCTCCCCGTCCGGTGCGCGATACGCAACAAAACTCTTAATTTCATGGTGGGCGGAAATTTTGGGGATCGCCCAAATCCACCGTTTTCCCGATCAAACCTGCTGACCATCCTTTTATAAAAGGTTTTAAAAATGTCTTCGTTCAAACTGGCGGTTCCAGCAGAAATATCATCGGACGCTTCGACAAACCTGCGGACCCTTTCCCTAATGGATTTAATTTTCTCCGGCTGGTTTTCCCAAGCTGAATGGAGGGCTTGTAGAATTTTAATAATTTGATCGCGTGGAAAATAAGTCCCACCAAAGAAAGGAATGCGATCAGGAGTCATCACCACAGTCATGGGCCAGCCACCGCCGCCGGTCATGGCCTGAACAATATTCATATAAAATTTATCCACATCGGGATTCTCTTCCCGATCCACCTTGATACTGATGTAGCCTTGGTTTAATAAATCCGCCACTTCTTGATTTTCAAACGACTCCTTTTCAAGGACATGACACCAATGGCAGGTGGAATAGCCAATGCTGAGAAAAATAGGCTTGTTCTCCGCCCGGGCCGCCGCGAAGGCTTCTTCTCCCCAAGGATACCAATAGATCGGATTATCCGCGTGTTGAAGCAGGTAAGGGCTCTTTTCGTGGATCAATCGGTTGTAGCGTTTTAGGGAAGTGGCAACAGGAGCAACATTGTCACGCGAGGGTTTGGAAACGCCTGGGTTGGATAAGGCAGAACCCCGGTCAAACCCAATAACCGCCAGGGTAAAACAAGTTACGGCTACCAAGAAGACAAACTTGCGTTTCATGCTATTTGCCCTCTGACTATTTGGCTTAAAAATCGCATAAAATTCACGAAGGAAGAAGGTACCAAAGGAAGAAGGTACCATTATAACATTTCCGAGATGTCTTTGACCTTAACCCGGTCGGCGAGGTTTTTGGCTTTGAGGGCATCTTCCAGCATGAGCACGCAAAAGGGACAGGAGACGGCGATGGTGTCGGGATTCGCCTGCATGAGCTCGTCGATGCGGAGGTGACTGATGCGCGGACCGGTCTCTTCCAGCAGAAACCGCGCGCCGCCCGCGCCGCAACAGGTGCCGCGCTCGCGCGAGTTGTCCACTTCTTTGATTCTCTCCGGAGACACCGTGGATTTTAAAATGTCACGCGGCGCATCGTACACTTTGTTATGACGTCCCATGTAACAGGAATCGTGCACGACGACGGTTTCGTCGGTTGCGCCGCCGGTTACCGGCAGTTTGTTTTCCTTTATTAAAGCGGCCAGCAGTTCCGAATGGTGGATGACCTCCAGCTTCGCCCCAAACTCGGGGTACTCGTGTTTGAGCGAGTTGAAACAGTGCGGGCAGTGGACGATCACTTTGATCACTCCCTGCTCCTTGAAGGTTTTAGCGTTCTGCGTCGCCAGCATGTCGAACAGGTACTCGTTGCCGAGCCGCCGGGCCGGATCGCCGGTGCACCCTTCCCGGTTGCCGAGGATGGAGAAATCGACCCCCGCTTTTCGCAGGGCCCGCACCACCGACTCCGAGATCTTTTTACCGCGGTTGTCGAACGAGCCGTTGCATCCCACGAAGTACAGGTACTCGGTCGGATGGTTTTTATCCCACTGCTTCACGCCCAATTCCTGCGCCCAGGCCTCGCGCTGGGTGCCGGGAAAACCCCACGGGTTGCTGTGGGTCTCCAGCGATTTGAACGCTCCGGCGAGTTCTTTCGGATATCGGTTTTCAGTGAGCACCAGGCTGCGGCGCAGGTCGACCATCTTGTTGACGAATTCGATCATCACCGGGCATTCCTCCTCGCACGCGCCGCAGGTGGTGCAGGCCCAGACCGTTTCGTCCTGGATCACCCCTCCCAGTAAAGCCGCCGGCGTGCCGCTGGACCCAGTTTGATTCTCTTCTTTCTTTTTTTTACTGAGCAGGTTAGGCGTTTCCGCATTGAGATGATCGCGCAGGTCGATGGTGAACTGCTTCGGCGACAGCGGTTTGTCCGTATTGAGCGCCGGGCAGAACACGTCGCACCGCCCGCACTCGGTGCAGGTGTGGAAATCGAGCAGTTTCTTCCAGGAAAACTCCTCGATGCGGGTGACGCCGAAGGTCTCCTTACTCTCGTCCTCGAAATCGAGTCTGCTCAACTGGTTGCCGGTCTGGGTGACGTTGCCCAGAAACACGTTGGGAATGGAGGTAATAATATGGAAGTGTTTTGACCGCGGGAGCAGAACCAGAAAGATCAGGATCGAAATGACGTGTGTCCAATAACCGACCTGCCACACATGATTAAGGGCGGCACCTTCCATTCCCGTCAACAGGGATGAAAATCCCGAGCCCAAAGGAGTCCACCATCCCGCCAGAGATTCAAAGGCCGCGATCTCAGCCCCGTCGAACAGGATATCCGACACCATGATGGCGAGTATGAGGCCCAGGATGGCGATCCCCTCGCCGGAGAGATTGAGGCGCTTCGGTTTCGTCACCAGCCGTCGGAACAACGCATACAGGCAGGCCAGGATAACCAGCAGGACAAAACCGTCCTTCACCAAGAGGTAGGCATGAGCCACCGAATCCCATCCGGGCAGGATCATTTGGAAGCCCGGGAAAAAGCCGATAAGGAAAAACTGAAAAGCACGAAACAGTAAAATTAAAAAGCCCCAGAAGATGAAGGCGTGCATCAAACCCACGGGTCCGTCCTTGAACATTTTGGATTGGGCCAGGGCGATTACCAAGGTGTTTCCTAACCTCCGGATAGGGCGATCCATGCGGTTTTCCTTAGCGGCCTGGGCCATAACCCGCGCTTTCGGCCACAGCCCCCAAATGAAAAAAAACAGAGAGAGCAGAGTGACTCCGCCTAAAATCCAGGGAGGGCCCGGATTTTCAAAGCCTCTTATAGAGTGGGAAATGAATAGAGCTACGGAAACATCCATGAAAGGGATCATTAGAGATTATTCTGGAAAGGATCGAAAGGGCTCCTTCGCCTCGGGTGGAGGGTGGATGGGATCGGTTCAATTCCAGTTGTTTTCGCTTGCCCCTGTGATATATTAAATCCAAGGGGACATTTATTTTTCTTCTGAATCACCCGGCTTGAGGTGACACCATGATTTCCGGAAAACGCTTTTTTATCAATGTATTATTATACATGATTGGCGCGGCGGGTCTGATTTTTACCGCTGGTCCTGCGGTGGCCATCAACACCGACGATGCGTTTCCGCTGCATCAGGAAAATCCGCACCCGTCGCTCAACAAGCATCCCCTGCTCCATATTCCGGCCGAGGAATATCGCACTCACAATCCGAATCTTACGGATGAGATCAACGAGCCGCACCCCTATCCGGATTATCTGAAAAAATTTCCGCGGCGCGGCCGGTTCCCAGTGTATTATCATCAGCTTCTGGAGGTGGACCCGGACGACCAAGTGCAGAGCAAGGTGTTTGACAGCAAGGCCTTCAAACAGGCACGGCGCATCGGAGTGGTCTTTTTCGAAAATAAAACCCAGGGACTGGGCAAGGATAAAAATGCCGGGTATCTGGTCGCCAACCAGTTTTCGGACGAGTTGCAGTCGGTGAAACAACTGTCGATCATTTCCCCGACCCGGATGCTGGAGGAATTCCAGTTGAAGATGATCACCACGCCGGATCAGAAGCCCCCTGCCGGAGAAGGGACGAAGGACTTACAGCCGGTGCAACTCCAATCCGGTTATGATCTGCCTTATTCCAGGGAAAAATTTGACGCCGTGCTGATCGGCATCGTCACCCGGTACACCAACCGGTACCGGAACCATGCAGGCCGCCCGGACACCAGCGAAGGCGCCGGAGTGGAGTTCGGGGTGTACCTGATCAGCACCCGGACCGGGGAAGCCATCTGGGGAGCCCAGTTTACGGGATCGCAGACGGTCTCGATGGGCAATATCTTTTCAGCAAAAAACCGGTGGATGGACAAACAGAATTTTTCCCGCCATGCCATTAAAAAAGTGTTGAAGGATTTTCGCGATATGGCAAACTCAGAGTAAACCCTTCACAGATATAAGGACCATGAACGAAAGCTTTGATTCCCATTCCATCCATGACACGCCGGATCTCAACCCGGAGAGGCAGAAGAAAAAGAAGCTTTGGAAAAACCTTTTCTTTCTGAATCTCTGCGTGACGATTCTGCTGGTCAGTCTGTTCTGGCTTCCTCTGAAGCTGGAGCAAATCGACAGCTTTCTGGAGTCGCCCAGCGTCAACCAGAAAAAAGGCGGCCCGGGCCAGCCCTCCCGCGGAGCGCAATCGATTGCCACGGTGAACCCCAATCTGCTTGCGGCGCAAAGCATAATGATCGACGCCACCAACGAGGAGCAATGGACTTATTTTGATTTCTCGCGGGGCCGGCAGGTGAAAATCCATGATCCCTCTTCGCTGGAATGGGATCTGGCCTTCCGCCGCGGTAAAATCATTTCCAACGGAGGCGCCACCAACAAGTTCGGCCAGGCGGGGCTGATTGATCTGGGAGAAGTCTCGTTCGACGCGGTGGAAAACGTTCCCTTGAAGGAATTTATTGTGGATCAAACCACGCGCAGCGAACCGGAAAACCCCGTGCTTGTGAACTGGTTCAAGTACAATTTCATCACCCACAAACTGACGGCACGAAAAAACGTCTACGTCCTGCGCACTTCCGACGGCAAGTTCGCCAAGATCCAGTTTACGAGTTACTATTGCGCGAACAAACAGCCGGGTTGCATCCAGATGAAATACAGGTATCAGGACCAGGGCACCAAAAGTTTCCTGAAGGATAACAGCGGCTCGTTCGCCTCGCCTGTGGTAGCCAAAAGTCCAAATATTTCAGAGCTTTAGGCATCATCTCAAATTCCGGGCCGGGTTCCCGCGGCGTCTCCTATGAGCCCATCCGCACCGGTCTGAAAACAAAAGGTGAACCTGCCCGACGGGTATGGTAAATTTCAATATTTGCCGGACTGGCCGCCCGGGGCGGCTTGCGGACCGAACCCCCATTATCAGCACAAACCGAAGCAAAATCAGGAGTTTTATATTTATGGCAAATTTAAAGGGAATTATGTTTAACCAGTATGCCGGCGATGGGCTGAACCATCTGATCGAAGAGTTGCAGAAGAAATACAAACCCAAAAAAGGACGGCGCTTCCATCACAACAACATTACTTATGAAATCAGCCGGCCGGTATTGAATGAAAACTGCCTGGAGTTTGAAATCAGTTCCAAAATTCCCCAGGATGAGCTCCCCACCGACAAGGACCTGAAGACCTATTTCCAGGAAATCAAAAAGGTCGCCAACTCCCAAAAGAAAAAACCCCTTTCCATTGAAATGGAAAATATCATCTGGGATTCCAAAAAGGAAACGGAGAAGGAAAGGGAGTACGTCAAGCTCCTCTATAGCTATCCGCTGGAGGATTTGTATGACGACCAGGAAATTGTGAAACGGAGCCAAGCCTTGGCCAACGGTTCCGCCAAAGAGCCGCTGCCGGATATTCCGGGCGGATTCACCACCACTGGCAAAATCGCGCTGATGATGGTTAAGGAGAAGGTTCAGGAATACTGCGGGAGCCATGTGGCCACCCTTATAGAAGCCAACAAACGAGTCCGGGAAAAATTAAAGAAGTAATCGAACCATGAACCCGTTCCGCTATTTTCTGGGAAGAGCCATGCAGATCGTAGGTCTGGGGGCGCTCACCTACGTGGTCGTGATGTTTTTCACTCAATTGGGCATGGAGCCTCTGTTGTGGGGCACCGTGGCCGGCGCCAGCTTCTTTTATGGCGGCACCCTGATCCTGGGAAAAGGCCAGACCTGATATCACTCCCCCTCCAATCGAGTTGATCCATCATGCAGGATTTTTTAAAAAAACCGGGGTTTATGGTCCAGTCTGGGACACTGGGAGCCGACCTGAGCTACCTCCTCGCGGTGGTGTTCACCGTCCTCTTCCTGGTAGCCTGGTGGATGGCCAAAACCGGACGGAGCACCCGCCACCATAACCTCGCCCTTATCTCCATAGTCTTCCTGGTGACCTATTTTGTGGCGTATTACTATGCCCGCAACCTGGGAGCCCTTGCCGCTGAAGGAAAGGAAGGCTTCGGGGGCCCCCCCGAAATTTATGACAACATATTTCGCCCCATTTTGTATTTTCATATTTTCTTAGTGATTCTGGGGTTAATATCGGGTCCTTATATGATCGTGGAAGGGTTCCGCGCCAGCCAGAAAGTAAATGGAAAATATATCCTTACCGAAGGGAACTTGAAGGCTGATCCCAAAAAGTTTATCCGGATCTGGCTGTGGATTCTGGGCCTGTGGGGGCTGGTGGAAGTCTTATGCCTGGTTCTCGGAAAACCCTGGCAGGCGCAACTCGCTTATTTTCTTATATTTCTGACCATTGCGGGGGTCGTAGGACTGGAAAATATCATTCAAAAAAAGCTCCCGGACGGTGCCCGGCGCCACCGGATTCTGGGCCGGAGGACCATGATCCTGTTTGCCCTGATTCTATGCACCAGTACCGCCACCTATCTGATGCTGTACGTCATTTACCCGCTGAAAGCTGTCGCCAGCTGACCAAGCGATCCCTTGAAAGGCTTATAACTTGAGGAGTTTCAGTGCTTTTTTCGGATGGAAGGGAGGATTTTTTACCCTTGACTTAAATAAACAATATGGTAAATTATGCCAACTTAAAGGATATCAAAGTACATCAGTAGCAGGTAAACGGCGGTCAAAGCATTGACCCCCAAACCGATAAAAACTATCGTATCGAAAATTCTTCCGTCTTTACTGGCCATTGGGTCCTCAAGTGATTAACAAACGGGAGGGTTAAGTTAGCATCCCGTCTTTTATACTGTCAAGGGTAAAACGTTTAATTCACCCAACAATTAGAAAAAAAGGAAAACCCGAATGGATTTACAAAAAGTTAAGGACAAAGCCGGGCCTTGGATTTATGTTTTGACCATTGTCCTCTGTCTGTGGTTCTTCTATTGGTTCGCATCCGTTTGGCGGTAACCAAGGGTCTTTGGCACTATTTTCAACCTAGAGGGGAGATAGAAACTTTATGTCTGATTTCCAAGAAGAAAGCAAACCATTTGTTACCGCAAAATCCATCACCCATTTCACGATCGCGATGATTGTCATGTTCGGTTACTTCCTGTTGGTCGACTGGGCTCTCATGGTCGTTCAGGGACTGGACTTCTTCTACATATGGACCACCGGCGCCGGCGGCGGTCAATAATCGGGTTTTATCTTTTTTTATTACGCGATTCTAAAAGATGGCAAGTCCTGGGCTTGCCATTTTTTTTAATGGCCTATTCTGTGTCTCGTGTCTTCCACAACCTCACCTTCTGATTCGAGTTCCCGTTCTTTCAAGGGGAAACCCGGATGCCGCGTTTATCTGATCCGCCACGGCGAAACTGCCAACGCCGACATCATTTGTTTGAACGGTCATTACGACGTCCCACTGTCCGACAAGGGACTGGAACAGGCGCGCCAGATCGCCGAAGCACTGAAAAACCAACCCATCCGTGCCGTTTACTCCAGCGATCTGAAGCGGGCCCGGTACGGAGCCGAACTGATCGCTGAACCGCACGGACTGCAACCGGTGACCCTCCCCGAATTGCGCGAGCTGTCGTTCGGCAAATGGGAGGGCATGAGCCTGACCGAACTCAACGAAAAATTCCCCGGGGAAATGGATCGGCGCATCCAACACACCGAGTTGTTCCGAGCCGATGGCGGCGAAAGTTTTCAGGAACTGAATGACCGGGTCATCCCGAAATATCTCGAGATCACCTCCCGGCACCCGGACGAAATCATCGTTCTCATGTGCCACGGCGGCGTTATCCGCACCATCCTCGCCCACCTGCTCGGGTTTCCCATCGCCAACCTGTTCCGCATCAGCCAGTTTTATGCCGCCGTCAACATCATCCAGTTTTATGAGGACCAGGTGACGGTCGAACTGCTGAACGGCACCTGGCAGCAGATCACCTGATCCCCCACCGGAGCCTGCCATGAGCGCTTTTCTGGTCCAGATCAAAAACGCCACCGTCTACCTGCAAGACACGCCCGTTCTGAAGTCCATCGACTGGACCGTCCGCCCCGGTGAACACTGGGCACTGGTCGGCAACAACGGCTCCGGCAAAACCACTCTGTTGAAACTGATCTTCGGCGAACTGTTGCCGGTCGACGGCGGCACGGTTCACTGGTTCAACAGCCGCCAGTGGAATGGCCTGGCGGAAATCCGCGAACGGGTCGGCTACGTTTCCGCCGAGTACCAGGAAAACTACGACCGCAACGTCACCGGTCTGGAAGTGGTGGAATCCGGTTTCTTCGCCAGCATCGGGCTGTGGCGGAAGGTGAACGCCCAGCAGAAACAACGGGCGGAAGCCTGCCTGGACCTGCTGGACATCGCCCCCCTGGCCCGCAAGCCCTTCCGCAGTATGTCCTATGGCGAAGCCCGGCGGGTCCTCCTGGCGCGCGCGCTGGTGCACCGCCCGCCCCTGCTGGTGCTCGACGAACCCTGCGCCGGGCTCGATATCCCCACCCGCGAGCGGTTTCTGGCAACCCTGCAGAAGCTGGCGCGGAAAACCCAGTTGATTTACGTCACCCATCATATCGAGGAAATCCTGCCGGCCATCACCCACGTCCTGTACCTCAAAAATGGAAAAGTCTTCCGTCAAGGCGAGAAGGACGCCATGCTCCAGAATAAAATCCTGTCCGAGGCGCTGGAGCATCCCCTCTCGATCCATCAAAACAACGGCCGCTACTGGGCCGGGCCACGCCCGGCCGGCTAAGAGCCGGAGCAAAATTAGCAAAGGCGTTACAACGAATTAAACCGTCAATTTCGCAATGCCAGAGTTAAATACTACCCGCGGCGGTTCGCCGCCCGGCTAAGAGCCGGAACCAATTTGCCCCCTCTTGCAAAGGAGAGCTTTGCATTAGTGTAAAAGAGGAACGGAACCACAAGGATTCCCCTCCTTACCAAGGAGGGGATACAGGGGAGGTTATGATAACCTTATTCCTTGATTGGTATCTTCTTGATTGATTGAACGCTTTTAAAATCACCCCTCACCCTGCCCGTCACCCCACGGGTGCTTCCCGTGAGGGGAGAGGGGTTTTGAATTTTCGTCAAACCGTGGAAAACCGGGTAATGCAAAGGTCTCCTTGTAAAGGGAGTCGGGGGGATTCTTCCTTTGTTTCACACCGGCAAGCTAAGAGCGGGTCTTGCCAAGCCTTGATGGATGGGATAAAATTCCCCCGCTCTTATAAACAGCCATCCCTGCGAGGCCCCGTGAGGTTCCTGGTACCCCTATTGATTGTGGCCGGATTCATCTGTTCCCCCGGTCCGGACGCCCGGGCGGACGACGCCCTCGACTGGTACCTGAAGGGCAACGAGCTCAGCCGGAAGGGACAGCTCGAGCAGGCGGTGGACGCGTACCATAAGGCCATCCTGATCAATCCCGATGCCACGGGACCGTTTTACAATCTAGGCCTGGCCTACAAGTATCTGAAGCAATTCGAACGCGCCGCCGCGGCGTTTGAAAGCGCGCTTCGGCTGGAGCCGGACAACCTGAACATCCGGCTCAACCTCGGCAACGTCTACAACCGGATGGAGCGCTGGGGACAAGCCATCGGCCACCTCAACCGGGTGGTGCACCGGATGCAGGGCAATGCCGAGGCCCACGGCAATCTGGGATGGGCGTATCTGCATTACTCGGACGGGCCGCGGTTTAAAATGCTGGTGATCGTCAACCTGCAGAAAGCGATCGACCTGTTTGACGCGCAGAATATGCCGGAAGCGGCGGCGGCCACCCGCGAGACTCTGCAACAGGCCCGGAAAAAATTCGGTTATAATGACCGATAACTCAACGTCAGGAAACTTTTTTTATAGAAGGAACGCTTATGTCTGTCACTGTCACCGTGGAACCCACCCGCAACGAAGATTCCGTTGTGTTCATACTGGATAAAGCCCTCCTCCCGCCCGGAACCGGCAGTCCGTTTTCCAACCCTCTATCGGCGAAAGACCACCCCCTGGCCCGGGCCCTGTTTGAAATCCGGGGCGTCAGCAGTATATGGATCCTCGGCAATGAAGTGACGGTAACGAAAGATCACGGGGTCAGCTGGGGAAGCATCAAAGCCAAAATCGTGGAAACCATCAAGCAAGTCGAATCCTGACCTCCTGCCCGGAGGGGGAACGGGCTTACCGCTGACTCGTAGAGAATATGACTGAGCGCAAGCCCTTTACAGCGCATGAAATTTTAAAACCTCGGGTGGCGAAAGTAACTTTTCGGCCACACCTCAATGCTTTGGCAAAATCAGCTCCGGGCCTTGCCCGGCCCCGCCTTTCCCGTAAAGCGGCACCGGGTCACCTTGAACTGTTCCTGGTCCGAGCAAATTGTGTTGCCGATGGAGTGGCGATTGGGCCTTATTTGATGCGTATTTGAGGGACAAGACGAGCCGGGAGAACCGGCGGGAAACCACAATTTCCTTGTCCTCCCCGCCGGCCTTGCTAAAATAATTACTGCAAACAGGGTTAAGCAACCTCCGGCGACTTGCCGGCTGGACTATACCCAGAAGAAATATTAAAAAACACAGATTCTTCGTCGCTATGCTCCTCAGAATGACAACGAAACGCTATGTTTGTCATCCTGAGCGCCAGCGAAGGATCTATGTTTTCATCCTTGTCCATCCTGTTATCCTGTCAAAGGGTTTTACGTTATGGGCGAATTGATCAAAGCGGCATTCGGGACAAAGGTGACGCCGAAACTGCGCCACTACGATCCCAAAAACACCCGCCGGACGTACCAGGCGGAAATCTTCTGCGAGCTGTACCCGAACTTTCCGCAGTACAAGGCGCACGTCGACGCGTTCGTCGAGCGCAACTACTGCATCGTGATCAACGACGAAGACCACCCCAGCCCGCAGGACGTGTTACAATTCCTGAAGCCGGACGAAGTGCGCCGCCTCAACCAATGGATCCTTACCCGCGGCCCTAACCTGCATCATTCCCTCGGCAAATAAAACCCGATCCAACTCACAGGACAACCCATGGCCGAATGGCATCTTTATATGATTCGCGTGAAGAGCGGCAGTCTGTACACCGGCATCACCAAGGATGTCGATAGGCGCTTCGCCGAGCATGCGGAAGGGGGCAAGAAAGGCTCGAAATACCTGCGCGCCCGCCGCCCGCTGACACTCGTGTTCCAGCAGAAAATCGGCAACCGCTCCCAAGCCCTCAAAGCCGAATCCGCTATTAAGAATCTTTCCAAACCCGCAAAAGAAAAACTCGCCAAAGGGAATTTAAACCTGGATAGCCTTTTAAATTAAATCCACACTTCAGCCTAACCACAAACATTTTAAGGGAAAAAGGGGGCAGGGCTATTTGACGGCGACGGAGATGTCGGTAACTTTAGCGGTTTGGCAGAACAAGAATCCGATTGAACCCTTCCCGCCGGCAGGAAGGCTATACCCCATTCGGGAAATAGAGAGCGGATTTATGCGATTGACTGTCCACCCGCCCAGGGTGTTAACATATCAACAGGGACGAATGCCTTTCCTTGCGGCTTTTCCCTGGTTGATGGCAAAGCCCCTAACCGGATTAAACCCATGACCAAAAGACTTTTATCTCCCAACAGGGCCGACGAACCTCATTATTCAGATCTTGAGAATGTCATCCAGGAGCAATTGGAATATTTTGGAATTCAAAAGGGGACGGAAGTATTCGATCAAATAATCCCCTTGTTAAGGAATATTTATAAGGCCGAGGACCATATCGACCACATATGGTCATTTGCCACCGATTATTTATTGTACGCGAAGCACAAGGATAAGATCGCCCTTTTCAATGCGAATAAATTTATCTGTTTTCAACTCGCCAAACTATTGGACAACCTGCAAAATCCACTGCGGAAGGAATTCCGGGAATTGAGGGCCAACGACTCCACCCAATACGCCAAGGGGCCCTATTCGATGATTGACAATATCCCCGCTATCTTTTCCTCCCAGCCGGTTATCGTCAAAACGGCCACCTATATTTATTCCTGCATTGATTGGATTCGGGATTCGTTCCAGGGCAAGGAATTTCTTCAAAGTATTTACTCCCGGCTGTTAAACCCCACTTCCATCTCGCTGGCCAATTATATCGTTGAACTGGAATGCGGGTATGAAGCAGACAGGTATATGGCTTTAAACTTTAACTCCGGCATGTCGGCTATCGATGCCACCCTGTCCCATTTGCTCGGATATGGAGATATATTGATCCTGAACAAAAATATATATGGGGGGAGCCACCAACTCATTTATGATTGGTTTGGCAAAAACAGTAACCTCGATATTGCCATTGAGGCTTTTTCAGGGGTGGAGGAACCGGATTTCAAGGCGTGCTTCCGCGCTACCCGGAAAAAATACGCCGATCGCCTGAAAGCCGGAAAAAACATTTATGTTTTCATCGAGTCCCCGTGCAATCCTCACGGCTATGTTTTGGACGTCCCGGGAATTTGCCGAACCTCCCATCAAAACCAGGTGACCGTTATTTTGGACTCGACGGTAGCCACTCCCTTTCTGATCAAACCTCTCAAGCATCCGGCCGAAATTGAGCGGCCCGATTTCCTCATCCATTCCTACACCAAGGATTTGCAGGGACATGGCACTACCACGGGGGGATGTGTGATCGGAAAAAACGAACGCATCTTTATTCCCAAAGGAGAAAAAGTTCAAATCAAGGATTTCCCGGGGAAGGATTTAAAAGAAATCGGCTGGGAAAACACCATGTTTTGGAATGTCTATTATATCAAAGGAGCGTTTTTGGATTCCGAGAAGGCTTTTGATGTGATTGAGGGAATCAAAACGCTGGAACACCGAATGCTCGCCAAATGCATCAACACCGTGGTTTTGCACGATTACTTTAAATCAAATAAACTCATTAATGTGAAATCAAGTTTATGCCAGAAAGACCTTCTCGCCAAAATCACTTATCTGGCCTTGCCGGCGCCTTTGATGACCCTGGATATTCCCGTGAAAGACATTCAACGGTTTAAATCGTTCGTCGACAGCTTATCCCCCATGTTCGGCGGAATGGTCAGCCTGGGCCAAACGGATACCATCATTTCCTGTCCGGCCTTAACCACCCATTCGGAATTAAGCCAGGAATTCCTGAAAGAAGCGGACATCACCCCCACTACATTGCGGATCGCGGTGGGGATGGAGGACGTTCTGGATCTTATTTTTCATTTCAAAAATTCCGCCGAGCTTTTTATCGACCCGGAAATTAATAATTTTTCTAAAGGTTTTATGTCAGATGAGGAAGTGGTTAATTTGCGAAAGGAAACCTATCTGAATATCCATGAAAGACATATCGCCTCTAAAAAATCACCTTTCTCCCAATAATCCGGACAATTTTTACAAAGTGAAGTGTTCCAGGACCGGCGAGTAGGCGGAATTTTCCTCCAGTCAGCTTTTTCTTTTCAATTGGAGAACACCCTCCCCCCCTGCCTTCCCTGACTTGTACTGTTGGCAAACCCTTCGGCAAGAATTGGCTCCCGCGGGCGGGCGCGTTATTTGACGGCGACAGAGATGTCGGTGACGTGGGCGGCCTGGAGAAGGCCCATGACTTGGACGACGAAGCCGTAGGACAAATCCTTGTCGGCGCGGATGATGGTTTTGACTTCCTGCGGTTTCTGGAGCTTGGCGAGACTG
>Ga0209997_10000270_pt1 | contig 16851 bp, 21 predicted proteins | sample CR04metaG_FD_182079 | JGI IMG/M metagenome (GOLD analysis project Ga0209997, IMG submission 182079) | Deep subsurface microbial communities from Mariana Trench to uncover new lineages of life (NeLLi) - CR04 metaG (SPAdes) (version 2) | ecosystem: Environmental > Aquatic > Marine > Ocean trench...
TTGTCGTTATACATTGTTTTTGGAGATGAAAGTTTTTAGTCAGATATCACATCGCTTGTATACATCTTAGTAGTGACAAACAAAGAATAGATGGAGTCGGTGTGGTGATAGCAGGTCATCCTACTAATACAGACGAAGAATTTTTTCCCATAGAGCTTTTGAATCATCTTCTTAGTCTAGGTCACTCATTTTATTTTGTAAACAGGGGATTTGGTGCGGAGGTTTTAGGATTTGAAGATGGATTTATCATTATGGATCCTAATGGCATAAAAAACAAAAACATTAGAGAATTACGTAATTGTGGGCCTCACAAGTTGTAACTTTGATTTCTATTGTCTGAATTACATCTAATACGAACTGTTAACAAAACCCAATTCATACAATTCCAGCACCACCACTTTTTTCTTTTTGAAATTCTTTCATCTTACGAGAACATGCCAACATCTCTTCAGGTGTGTGTCTACTTTTTGGCCTTCTACACATTAGACATATTTCATCATCTTCTGACGGCTTTGGAGGTTTAGTCATAATGGTACAGCTATTGTATTATGTCGTATTTTTTTAAAAAATTAGGAACAAAATAACAAGAATAAAGTCACGATAAAGTTTAACTATAATGGTTTAATACTTGTTAATTTTCAAAGAATTTTGTGCTCATATGTGGAGTAGATGAAGCTGGACGGGGTTCATTATTGGGCCCTCTTGTAATTGCTGGTGTTTCCTTCAAGCGTTCAAAGATTAGAAAACTCTCATCAATGGGAATTCGTGATTCTAAAAAACTTACTCCTGCGGCAAGAGAAAAACTTTACAAAAAAATAATCGAGTATGCAGATGATTACTATATTACAAGAATTAATCCTAAAACCATAGACCGTAGCGTAAAAAAACATCAACTAAATTCTTTAGAGGCAAAATATATGGCCAAAGTAATATCAAAACTAAAGCCTAACATATCATACGTTGATTCTTGTGATGTTAATCCTAAAAGATTTGGAAAGGAAATTAACAAAATGGCAAAAAGAGGTAAGATTAGATCATATCATCATGCAGACAGTAGATTTGTTATTGTTTCTGCTGCATCTATTGTTGCTAAAGTCAATCGAGATAAAGCAATCACAAAACTATGTAAAGAACATGATTTAGGAAGTGGTTATCCATCTGATAGAAAAACTATCAATTTTGTATCTAAATACATATCTGATAGAAAAGAAATTCCAAGCTTTGTTCGAAAAAGCTGGAAACCAGTTCAAGCTATGCTAAAATGAAATTTTTTTTTCTAAATACTTTGCAATAACCATTACATGATCTTTATCATAAGGATAAAGATCAATGACTTGAATGATCTCAAAATTTTCATTTAATTTATTTTTTTCATTTTCAATTATTTTTTTTGGAGCCTTTGTTACATCTATGCTTCTAGTTTTAATTACCAAAAACAGATAACCATTATTTTTTAAAAACATTTTACAATTTGTAATTGCAATATCTGTTTGATCAGGCTGAGCAATGTCTACATAGACAACGTCGACTTTACAGTAGACTGAAAAATAATGTTGTGGTTGTCGTGCATCTTGCATTATTGGAATTATATTTTTTCTATGACTTGCAACTCTATATAAAAAATCTCTTGCTACTCTACTAGAGTGTTCAACACCAAAAATTATTCCTTGTGGACCAACTATATCAGATATATGACTCACCGTTGTACCAGTTGAAACTCCTAGATACAATACTCTTAATTTATCCTGAAAAGGAAAAACCTCCAATCCATTCATTATTGCAGCTGCTAATTTACTTCGAAAAGGATCCCAGAGTCTATATTCAATATCTTTTTTTTTGATTAGCTTTTCTTTGTAAACTTGGTTTCCAATGACTAGATTCTCAGTTGCTAGTTTTTTTTGTCCTTCAGTTTGAATCCAAAAAAAGCTCTTACCTTCTTCCAAATTTCTTTCGCTTCTTGCCTTTTTGCTTTTTAAATTTTGATCTAAATCTATCTCTACTTGGTTCTGGTATGACTTCTTTTCTAATAGGCGGTTCTACGTACTTTTTTCCGATCTCCTCAACTCTCACATTGAGTTTTTCTAATAACATACTATTGAGGCCTCCTCCATGGTAATCTACTCTAGATCCAATGGCAGCTTTTCCTGCAACAGCTCTTGCAATTTTTCCTCGCTGCCAACGAGGAGCTGCATGAACTGATGCATGTTGGAAAAGTAATCCATGTTTTGGAGGTTGGGAACCAGTCTTTAAAGATCTAAACAGTGCTTTTTCTGCTCCTAAAACTTGGATTGTACTTGCAGGCATTTTTGCAAGATTCTCTAGACTTCCTGCCCTAGCAAGAATTCTTGCACCAACCGCTGTGCCAAGTATAGCAGAAAGGTTTGGTGCTATTCTTTTCATTTCTGTTTCGACACGTTCTTCTAACTGCTTTCTTAACTCAAATAGCTCAAGAATTTGTTTTGCTAATGTCTGTACAATAGCTAGATTTGCATCCGAGATATCTCCTCCTCTGCTTTTCTCAGTTACAAGCACTAACATCTCAACTTTAGATTCTGGAAATCCCGCATCTTCAAAGATCTTTTTAGATAATTTATCGCGTGTACCTTTGAGAACGATTTGAGAGTAACCATTAATGCTATCAATAATATTGTCAAGTTCAGGAAAATGTAATCCATACCATTCTCTAAGTCGTGAACTAATTCCATTGATAATTTTATCTGTTTCATCTAATGCATTAATAGCCTGAGTTATGTGTAGATCGGGACTCCCTGATACTTCTGAAACCTTTGAAGAAGAAAGCGCTATTGCAAATTCTCTTAGTTTTGACATTGCATCATTTTCATCTTTAGCAAATCCTATAGTTTCTAAGATTTTGGGTTTTGTTGATTGAATTTTTGCACTATCTTCCTCACTCATCAATTGAACGTTGATTGATTTTTTCTTTAGTATTGAAAGTAATGCTTTATCATTTACCTCAATTCCCTTTTCCACATCTATTAGAAATTTTGCTAAATCACTTAGTCTTGATTCTCCTTTTTTTACAAAAATATAATCTTCAACGGGTTCAGAAAAGGGAAATGCTTTCAAAAATTTTTCGTCTTCAAATACACCTATACCTAATTCCGTTAGGATAATAGAATACATGATTAGATGATTTTCTTAGAGCCATTAAAAAACGTACCAACTATTATTACTCTTAATTAACTGTTATATGAGAACAGTTTGCTAGAAACCAAAGTGAACTCAAGTCTATGTACTTCGATTGGCTCAATAAAGTTGGAGCGACCAACAATCTTAGCCTCTGGGATTTTAGGCATCTCTCTTGATGTTTTTAATCGGATTTATCAAGCTGGAGCAGGCGCAGTAGTTACAAAATCACTTAGCAAAGAACCATGGGAGGGGTATCCTAATCCTACAATCTTTAGTGTAAAAGGTGATGGTTGGCTAAACGCAGTTGGCCTTTCAAATCCCGGCGCTCCTAATTTTGCAAAAATGATTGAACCTAACAAAGATGTGCCAATTATCGTATCTCTTGTTGGTTCCCTTGAGGATGACTTTGAATTTATGATTAAACAATTTAAAAACACCAAAGTTTTAGCATATGAGTTAAATTTATCATGTCCACATGTGGCCAAAGTCGGATTAGAGGTTGGAGACGATCCTGAACTTGTAAAAAAAATTGTAAAATCTGTAAAATCTTCTACAGACGTTCCTGTAATTGCAAAAGTTGGCCTTGGTACAACAAACTATCTTGATACAGTTGACGCTGCTTGCAAAGCCGGAATTGATGCAATAACTGCAATTAACACATTGCGTGCAATGGCAATAGATGTTGATACAAAGCGACCAATTCTTAGCAATAAGATTGGTGGACTATCTGGTACTCCAATCAAACCAATTGCAGTACGGTGCGTTTATGAAATTTCTTCACAACATAAAATCCCAATAATTGGTTGTGGAGGAATTTCGAGTTGGGATGATGCTATTGAATTTATTTTAGCAGGAGCGTCTGCAGTTCAAATTGGAAGCGCAGTTGGAGATAACTGGATTCAAGTTTTTGATGATATAAACAAAGGAATATCACAATACATGCAAAAAAATGGATTCTCAAAGATAGAAGAAATGGTTGGACTTGCAAAGAAGTTCTAACCATCCAACAATTTGTAAAATTGAAAAAGTTGTTGATGAAACTCCAACGGTTAGAACACTAACTTTTTCTGATGATGTCTTATCTAATGTTCTTCCTGGCCAATTTGCAATGGTTTGGGTTCCAGGTGTTAATGAGCTTCCAATGAGTGTAATGGTATCTGAGGAAAAAGGAAAAGCTGCCTTTACAATTAGAAAATACGGGGAAGCGTCTACTGCATTATACAACGTTAAAGTAGGTGAACTAATTGGCGTTAGAGGACCTTATGGTAATTCATTTAGCATTAAAGAAGGAAAACTTTTGCTAGTGGGGGGTGGAACAGGCCTGGTTCCATTAATGAGGTTATTGACCTGTATAAAATCATCAGATGATGTAACTTTGATAATGGGAGCCAAAACTAAAACTGAGGTTTTCTTTGAAGACTATGCAAATAAACTACTTTCCAACAATACTCATCAAGTAATTGTTGCAACTGAAGATGGGTCTTATGGGCAAAATGGTTTAGTAACTGATGTTATGAATAATCTTTGTCAGAACACAAAATTTGATGTAGTATATACATGTGGACCAGAATTGATGATGTCAAAGGTTGTCAAGATCGCAACCTCAAAAGAAATGTTTGTTCAGGCAAGCCTTGAAAGAATGATGAAGTGTGGAATAGGAATTTGTGGTAGTTGTTGTGTAAATGACGACTTGGTATGTAAGGATGGAACAATATTTGATGGAAAATATTTACTCTCAAAAAATGAATTTGGGCATAGTCATCGAAATAAGGCAGGAATTCTCCAAACCTACTAGGTACAAACTCAGAAGGTTTAAAATCAATCGATAAATTAATCCGATGAAGGGTAGAAGATTGGGACATCCAAAAATCATTTTAACTGCAAATCGTACATTAATGTCTCATTACCGTGGGGTTTCTCTAGCAACTTTTTTTGGCTGTGCACCAGCAATTGATCCTCATAGAAAAAAAAGTGACTTTTGGTATAAAATTTTAGGACAACAAGTCACTCCAAAGCTATTATTTGATTTTATTTGTAATCCAATTTCTCATACAAATGGAGTTGCTAACTATGCTCCTTATGGATTAAGAAAAGTAGAAGCGGGACTATTACGTGATGGTTTTAAACGAGAGGATGTTGTTGTCGCTCATCCTGATCACATTGAAAAATTCATTGGACCTGAAACTCAAGTGATTGGAACATATGAAATGGATCCCCTTGGTATGGGCCCAGTTACTATGACATTCACTTATGGACGCAAACAAACTTCGTATGATGAATTCTACTGTACAGACCTCCACATGAAAATTAATGCTGCCAAGAAGAAAAATGGCAGTAATGCAAAGTTAATTGTAGGTGGTTCAGGAACATGGCAATACAACTATGATCCAGAAAAAATTCAAGAACATGGTTTGTATGCTATTTTAGAAGGAGAGCTTGGGGGCATTGCTCCTGAAATTGACGGTCATGCTGGACGATTTTTCAATTATCTAATTGATGGAGAGTTTGATAATATGGATCCATTTCGAAAACGAAGTGACTTTAAAGTAAACATCAAAGAATTCAAACGCGGAGATAAAACAATTCATGGAAGATTTGTTAATTTCTGGGACAGACCTGATATGGATGCCATCCCAAATATTTTAGAACCTAGTATGCATGGAATGATTGAGGTAATGCGTGGGTGTGGTCGTGGATGTAAGTTTTGTGATGTTACATTAAGATCACTTAGATACTATCCGCCTGAAAAAGTTAAAAAAGAAATTGAAGTCAACATGAAAAAAGGTGGAGCAAAGTCAGCTTGGGTTCACAGCGATGATATTTTTGTTTATGGAATGGATCCACGAACTACTAAACAAATGGAACCAAATAGAGAGGCAATTGAAGAATTATTTACAGCAATCATGTCAACTGGAATTGAACGCGCAAATCCTACACATGGTACATTAGCTGGTGCCGTTGCAGATGAAAAGTTAATCCCCAGTATCTCAAAAATTATCAAGACTGGACCAAATAATTACGCAGGTATTCAATGTGGATTAGAAACTGGTAGTATAAGATTAATAGAAAAATATGCTGATAGAAAATTGGCCCCATATAAGCCTGAGGAATGGCATTGGCTAGTAAAAGAAGCTGTAAAAACTTTCAATGAAAATTATTGGGTACCTGCTTTTACCCTGATTATGGGACTAGACAATGATGAAACCCCAGAAGATTCATGGGAAACCATACGACTAATTAGTGAATTAGAACGTGAACAACCAGACGCAATGTTTACAGTTACCCCATTAACTTTTGTGCCAATTGGTTTGTTAGAAAAATCTGAATTTTTTGATATTGGAAACGAGATGAATGCTGCACAACTTGGTGTCATGTACAAAACTTGGCAACACAATTTCAAGTATGGAATTAAGAAATTTATGACAAAAACCGCTAAAAATGGCTCACTAAAAAGTGGGGTCTTTAATCTGATTGCCAGAACACTAGGTAGTGTGCCACTTGGTGCAATGGAAAGATATGCAATAAAACAAGGTGGTGAACATGAGCGAGTTATTGAAACAATCAAGGTAAAATATTGGTAAAAACCATCCAAAAGCATAAATTCAATTTATGAAATGATAGACTATGGCAACTCACGGCTCGCTTACAAAAGCAGGAAAGGTTAGAGGACAAACACCCAAAGTTGAAGGACGAAAACGTGTTGGTACAAACTCTAGTCTTAGAAACAAAAGTAACTTTAGAAAAAGACTTGTTTTGAATAGATTCCCAGGCCAAAACAAACCTGGCCAAAGACGAAGAAGACGATAATCCAAGTTTTTTTAATTGATTAATTATTAACAAAAAGTCAGCGATCTTTACATAGAACAATATATGATGTCATAGTACTAATTCTAAGTATGACAGAGGATTTAAGACTAGATAGCCTTGAAGGCGTAGGTCCTGTAACTACCAAAAAACTAGGAGACGCAGGAATTCATAATATAATGGATCTGATAGTCCGGGGTCCCGTAGAGATTGCAGACATAACTGGTATGGATAGAGAAACTGCTGAAAAAATAGTAAACAAATCCCGTCTACAACTAGTAGATCAGGGACTAATTTCACACGACTTTGTTAGTGCAACTGTTATTTACAAGAGAAGGCTAGAGATTGGAAAAATTTCAACTGGTACTGAATGTCTTGATAATTTATTAGATGGGGGACTTGAAACACAAGCACTTACCGAGGTTTATGGTGAATTTGGTTGTGGAAAAACACAATTCTGTCATACAATGTGTGTTCATGTTCAAAAACCAACAGAGGAAGGGGGACTAGACGGGAGAGCTTTGTATATAGATACTGAAAATACATTTAGACCTGAAAGAATTGTTTCAATAGCAAAGGCTAACGGAATGGATCCCGAAAAGGTTCTAAACAACATAATTGTAGCACGAGCATACAATAGCTCACACCAAATTCTAATTCTTGAAGAATCTGGAGCTGTAATTAAAGAAAATAATATCAAACTACTTATAGTAGACTCTGCAGTAGGATTATTCCGTGCAGAATATCTAGGACGAGGAACACTAGCAGGACGACAACAAAAACTAAATCATTTTGTTCATCTTCTAGTAAGAATTGCTGAAACATACAACTGTGCAGCACTTGCAACAAACCAAGTTATGGCGTCCCCCGATGTTTTCTTTGGAGATCCCATACGTCCAGTTGGTGGAAATGTTGTAGCACATACAAGTACATACAGAATTTACTTTAAAAAATCTGGAAAAAAGAGAATTGCAAGAATGGTGGACAGTCCACACCATCCAGAGCAGGAGGTAATTTTTGCACTATCTGAGGCAGGAGTAGTTGATCCTGAAGATGGAATAAAGAAAAAGACTACTGCTAAAAAAGCAGAACCTGAAACTATGGATTCTGAAAAGAAAACTGCTACCAAAAAAGCAGATGCTGAAAAAACAGAACCTGAAACTATGGATTCTGAAAAGAAAACTGCTACCAAAAAAGCAGATGCTGAAAAAACAGAAACAGATGCCACCAAAAGCGAGTAAATATTAAATTAAGGGCTACGACTGCTAGTCAAGTATGACTACTAAGAAAACTTCTGGTCATTCTCATGGATTTAGACACAAGTCTAGAAATATTATGACCAAATCTGCTCCACGAGGAGTATCATTTTTGTTAAGAGAATATCATGTAGGTCAACAAGTACTAGTCATTATAGACCCACGACAACACAAGGGATTGCCACATCGAAGATACCATGGTAAGGTCGGTATTGTGAAAAATGTGGGTCGACGTTCCGTAACTTTGGACATAAAACTAGGAAATAAGGCAAAAACCTTAATCACTAGATTAGACCATATCAAACCGTTTGGTGTAAAGTAGATGCAAGAGGTAAAAAGAAAACAGGCAGTTTCAATTTCTGAGGTTAAAGAAATTTTAGAAAAAGAAGATCCTGAAATGATGGACCAGATACAGCGCTGGACTTATGATTATGTTACAAAGTTTACAAAAATAGATGTCAAAGAGGCAAAAAAATTAAAACAAGAACTAGTCAAAGAATGCGACATTACAGAAGAAGAAGCAGTAGAGATTGTAAACATTAGACCCTCTACATTAGCTGAGCTTCGTTCCTTTACATTTGGCTGGAAAAAACTCATCCTAGCTGAAACGCTAGAAAAAATGCTGAAACTAATCAAGGAGCACGCATAATTTTTTAGGGTGATGTAATTGGATAGGGGGAATACCCAACCAAGAAGATACGAAGAGTACGCTTACGTATTAGATTTTGTTGAACGTGGAAAGTCATCAACGGTACGTGGACGTCAGGGAATTATAATAATAGCACTTGGAGAAGAACGACTAACCATTCTTGAAATTCTTGGAGTAGAAAACTCTGAATTTGAGATTGGTGAGAAAATTTACATTGGAAAAGAAGGACGAACCAAAGTACAATCTGTCTTAGGTAAGATGACCTATGAAAGAATTTCACAGACTGCACAAACTGAGCTTCCTGATGTACTAGACCAAATAGTTGCACAAAATGAAAAAAGATTTGTTGACTATCTTAACAATGCGCAACCACTAACTCCTAGGATCCACTCACTAGAACTAATTCCAGGAATTGGTAAAACATACATGAAGGTAATGCTAGAAGAGCGCGAGAAACAAAAGTTTGAAAGCTTTGATGATATACAAAATAGAGTTGGATTAAAGGAACCAATAAAACAAATCACAAAAAGAATTATGGAAGAAATTACAGGTCAGACTAGAATGAATCTCTTTGTTAAGAGATGAAAAAGAGACGAAGACTCGGACAGCACTTTTTAATCTCACAAACTGTTGCAAAAAAAATAGTTGATGCTGCTAGAATAACAAAAAAAGATGTTGTGCTTGAGATAGGAACTGGTAAAGGAATTCTTTTAGCACTATTATGTCAAAATGCACACAAAGTAATCTCAATTGAGGCAGACTCTACACTTTACAAAGAATCTATTGACAAATTTTCTGAAACTGTAAACTTGGAATTAATCCATAGTGATGGCTTTAAATCAGATGAAAAATTCTCAATTTTTGTATCTAATCTTCCATATTCTAAGAGTAGAAAGGCGATAGAGTGGCTAATTCAGAAAAACTATTCACATGCAGTAGTAATGGTTCAAAAAGAGTTTTATGAAAAACTCAATGCTAAAGGGAAAAATCGTAAAGCAATATCTATTCTAGTTAATTATTCAAATGAAATAGAAAAAATTTCAAATGTAAACAAAAACAACTTTACTCCACCACCTAGAGTTGATTCAGTTGTGTTAAAATTGACAAGAAAAAAAACACTATCTAAAGAATTGATTAAGACTGTAAACAAATTGTTCTCTTATAAAAGAAAAAACCTTCAAAACATTCTAAAACAGTTTGGAAAAAAAATAGAGTCTGATAAAAGATTAGAAGATCTTACCTCAGAGGAGATAATCAATATTGCAAAAAAAATTCTCAAATAATGAACCATATGCTCCTGCAGAGGATACCTTTTTTTTAGAGGATAATTTATTTAATGAGAAAGGAAAACATGCACTTGATATTGGTACTGGCTCAGGTTATCTTACCAAAACCTTATCACAAAATTTTTTACAAGTAATAGCAACAGATATTGATTTTGATTCCTTGATTAATCAAAATAAAAAAACAAAAAATCGAATTTGCTGTGATGCTGCCGAAGCTCTTAACTGTAAATTTGATCTCATAGTTTGTAACATGCCATATCTTCAATCTGATGAAATATCAGATAGAAGAGTTGATGGTGGTAAAGAAGGGGTAGAAGTTCCTCTAAAAATCATAAAATCAGCTGTTAGATGCCTAAATGATTCTGGAAAGATGCTGTTTGTTACATCCTCGTTAGCAAACTATGAAAAATTAATGGATGAATCAAAAAAACTTGGACTTGATTTGAGAATTGTTGCAAGGAAAAAATTATTTTTTGAAGAATTACTTTTAGTTGAAGCTAGAAAGTAAATTTATTTTTGTAATTTTTGTTTTGCAATTTGTGCAATGGCATCAGCCATCTGGCTTGTCTTTGCATCGCCGCCAATATCATAAGTCACATACTTTCCTTCATTGATTACCTGCTCTGTAGCATCAAAGATTGTATTTCTAATCTCTGACTCTCCAAGATATTCTGCCATCCATGCTCCAGAAAGAATAGCTGCAGTGGGGTTTACCTTATCCATACCCTTGTATTTTGGTGCACTTCCGTGAGCCGGCTCAAACATTGCATAAGAGTCTCCAATGTTTGCAGAATATACACATCCAATAGAACCAACATTTCCAGAGGCGCATTCTGATATAATATCCATAAACAAATTGGTGCTAACTAGAACTGTGTTGTTATATCTTTCTGGATTTTTTACTAGCTGCTGAGTCATATTATCAATGTAATATTCCTCAATTTCAATTTCAGGATTATCATTTGAAGCTTTTTCCATTTCTTCCCAAAAAATTCCATCAGTTCTTTTGAGAATATTTCTTTTAGTAATTCCAACAATTTTTTTTAGGTCATGCTCCTTTGCCCACCTAAATGATGCATCAACAATTCTTTTGCATCCCCTTCTTGTAATTTTTCTAATTGCTATAGCAGAATCATCAGAGGTTTGAAACTCTATTCCTGAATACAGACCTTCAGTTGCCTCCCTAAAGCAGACAAAATCAAGTTTCTTATCAGGGGATAATCTGTCATATGTCTTGATTGGTCGAATGTTTGCATATAGCTCAAATTTTTGGCGGGTTGATACTGCGACACTTTTAGGAGCATCAGGACTTGGAATTGTAGTAGTTGGACCCTTGTAACATGCATCACTTTCATCCATTAATTTTTGAGTTTCTTCTGGAATGTACGTATTGCCTCCATGTTTTTCCCATTGTTCTGAACCTGCCTCACACAAAATTAACTCGCTTTGTGTATTACAGGCCTTGAGAACATGCATCATGGCATCAACAAGCTCAGGTCCTGTTCCATCGCCTTTGATAACTGCTGCCTTTTTTGCCAATTTTCAAACTTGTCGAACAAGTGTATTTAACTTTACCTTGAACTAGTTTGGAAATTTTTTAGACAAAACAGATTTAATTTAAGCAAATTTCTATTCTAAAATATGTTACTAGTTCAACTATCAGATATTCATGTTGGCTCTCAATTTCAAGAGTCTGTTTTTGAGAAGGTAATATCAGAGGTAAACGAACTAAAGCCGGATGCTATTTTAATTTCAGGCGACCTTACAAATGAAGGACTAATCAAAGAATATGAAAAATGCAAAAAACTCGTTTCTCGATTTAACTGTAAAAAAATAATCACAATTAGTGGAAACCACGATTATAGAAACAGTGGTTATCTTGCTTTTAAGAAGTTTTTTCCATTTGAAACAATTAACAAGCTTTCAAGCGATATTGTTTTAGTTACAGTTGGAACTGCAAGGCCTGACAGAAATGAAGGCGAGGTAGGATACCGGCAAAACCTGTGGATAGAGAGAACCATGCAAAAATACAAGGACAGTGTCAAAATTTTGGCCATGCATCATCACTTGGTAGGTATTCCTGATACTGGCTCTGATAGAGTTACTGTAATTGATGCAGGTGATGTTTTACGAACAATTCTTGCCACAAATGTTGAACTTGTTTTATGTGGACACAAGCATAGGCCATGGATTTGGAACTTTAAGAATTTGGCAATTGTTAATGTGGGAACGGCAGCCTCAGATAGATCACGCGGTCTTTTTGAAAACTCTTACAACATCATTACAATTGAGGATAAAAAAATCCAAGTTGATCTTAAAATTGTAGGTGGAAAAAGGACGCCACTAGAAGATATTGTAAAAAACTATGCGCGATTTGGAGAAGAATGAATTTATTTACAGATACAGGCTAGCAAACGATGAGCGGGGATCGCCTAGCCTGGTAGGGCGTGGGATTGCTAATTCCATGTTCGCAAGGACACGGGGGTTCGAATCCCCCTCCCCGCGCCTCCATCCTAAAATTATAACTAAATCAGAAATTTAATAATTCAAATTTTAGAATATGTTTGTATGTCTAGAACATGAAAAACGGATTCAAAAAACAATCTATGTTTTAGCTCCATTTTGGTTACTATAATAGAATAATTTACCGATATGGAACAATTTTTGGAAAAAAACATCCCTAGTATTTAATGACAAAAGCGTTTACAAGTAATTATGGGTAATGGAAATAGAAGGGATTCGCTTTCAGTATTAGCAGATCTGCTAGATGATATGGAAGAGCCACGTAGAATAACACATCTGCTTTATGCATCTAATCTAAACTACGGTCGACTCACAAAATATCTTAAAATGCTAACAATGATGGGATTAGCTAACGAGCAAATGAAGCCACATTTATTCAAAATTACTAGTGAAGGAAAATTTTTCATGAATATAATTAATAGACGAATAAAAATAAAATAGAGAATTATTTACCAGTTCACTGATGATTTGTAGTCAAACAATTTAGTTTTAGGTTTCATTCCAGGAAATTTTTTTGAAAAATAGGAATACAAAACTTTGATTCAAGAATTAACTTTAAAAGACCGACTAAAATCACTCTTAATTAATGGGTAGACGTAAGACCCAAAAAATCATCAAAACAGGACCAAAAAATGTTACTACTGGCATGTGTCCCTCATGTAAAACAATTGGTAGAATTTTCCTTTTAGGACAACCTGGACAAGAAAGAGCAAAATGTCCTGCATGTAACCAAGAATTTGATCTATAGGCAAAAAATTCACTCAGCCCTCAACTAATTTACCCTAATCTTTTTAAGGACTTTTTTGTCTTTAAATCAATATGAGTTCCGCAGATGCAGAAACAATCTATGAGCGAGTAGCAAAACTAGAAGATGAAATTGCTGCATTAAGAAATGAAGTAGATGTTTTGAAAAAAGCATTAAGAAATAAAATTGCTAGACATGAAATCTCTATGATAAAAAAAGGAAAAGATATTTCTTCTATCGTTGATTAATTTTTTCGCGTATACTTTTAATTAAATCTAATACAAAATCAACGTCTTCAGCATTTGGATTTATTTCTAAATATTGATTCAAACATGTAAGTGCTTGATCATGGTTTAGTAATCTGTCTTCTAAAATTCCTTTATCGCGAATCTCTTCAGAAGAAATGGGCTCTAGTGCCAAAATCATATTGATACACCGCATGGCCATATCATATGCAAATGATTGTACATAGGAATTTTTTAGGTTTCTAGTAATACGAATTAATATTTTTTCTGGCTCAATTTCATTTAGAAATTCTGGAGAAAACTCTACTTCTTCGCCATATTTTTGATACAGCATATTTCTAAGATCATCTATGCTTAACAATTTTCCTCCATTGAATGGATCAAGAATCATTTCCTCTCCATATTTTACTAATATATGGCTTGGAAAACCAACAATTCTCAAATCTAATCCTATATGCTTTGCTATCTCTGTGTAGATTATTGATAAAGTAATTGGAATTCCAGATTTTTTTTCTATTACATCATTAAGAAAATTATTTTTTGGGTTATAGTAATCATCTTTATCTCCCTTGAAACCAACATACTCAAACAAATGTTCATTTAACATTGAAATTTTGTAAGTAGGATTATCATTTTTTTTAATTGAAAATTTAAGTGAATTTCCAATTTCATTTAATTTTTCAATGTATTTTGAAATATCTAGTTCTGGATATTCTAAGATTTGAGATAATTTAAGACATTTTTCAACCACGCTATAATTTTGGCTTGATCCAAATGATTTCCATTCGGCTACAATGGGATCAAATCTTTCACTCATTCTTAATATGCTATTTTTGACTGACTCTTTTTAGATATCGTTGTGGTTCTTTTAACTCTAAGGTTGATGGCAAATCTTCCATCATTATTTTAAAAGATTCTTTACCGTATTTTTCAAAAACTTCCTGTGTAAACTCTTTTCCCATGCTTTTTCTAACCTGATAAGCGGAAAAATCAGTTCCCATAAAGGTAGATAGATAGTTTTGAAAGTCTTTGTCATCTTTTAGAATATTTTGAACAGCAAACTCTGCCATGCCCTCCATGGTAGTAAATGCAGCATGATGAGTCTGAATCGGTTTTAGCCATCTTTGATAAATATCCAACAATTGGGGAATCATCTCTGAGATTTTTGGATCCACTTCGACTTTGGTATAGGTCATCACATCTGGTCCAAGCACGTTTACAATAAAATTATCAGGATTTAGCATAAAAAACAGGTTTGCTCTCTTTGCCGTAGGAAACTCATCGGGAACTGGTTGCAGCTTGAGGTATTCGACAAGACTATTTACTACTGAATCCTCTAAACTTAGAATTATTTTTGCAAGCTCTTCATTGATGACATTAACCTCAATTACTGCCTTTTTGTTAATATCATGCAAGTTTTGTTGCAGTGAGTGAATCTGTTCTTCTAGAATAGTCATCTTCAATGCTCCAGTATAACCAGACTTTACTGCTTCAAATCGTGATTCAAAGGGTGGCCCTTGTTTGTACAAGATAATTTGTGGATAGCTTCTCAAAATGAACTTGTTTAGATAAATTGCTGAATCTAAAAAATCCCCATACGTGGTGGAAATCTTTGAGATGTACGCCTTTGCATATGTAGAAAAAACTAGAAACTTTGCAGTATCCTTTTTTATCAACTCTACAATTTTTTGTACATTTTCATCTGATACTGCATCAAACAACTCATCTACATATACTCGTGATTTATCATCTGTAAACACTTTTTTGCCTTTCATCTTTTTGAATTCTTTTAATTCCAAGTATTCAAGATTCAAAATCGGTAAAATGGGAATTCCAATAAACTCTTTTACCTTTTGTGCCATTTGTGGAAAAATCTCCGGACAAATTTTTTCAAGATTATCAAATTTTAATCTAAAGCTTGTATCTTCGTTAATTTTTGAGAAAAGCTCAGAAATTTCTTTTTCTTCATTTATCTCAACTGACAGCTGAGCAAGCAATGCTTCTGCAAATTCTTCAAGCTCTCCCATAACCGCTTAGAATCGCCTTAAAACTAAATTTAACATTAACTAGTTTACATCAAATCCGAAAAAAAGAGATCCCAGTTGTACATCAAATTCATTGCTTTGATGTATTCCATTTGATTCTAAAAGGGAGACCCCAACACTGGGAGTTCGAAGAAAATACTTTGAACTTTGGGCGTGCAGGATCCCCCACGCCCATAAATTTATTTGATATTTAACATATTCGTAGAATTTCTATCTATAGTTCAGAAAATGAACTCTAGTTTTTTCTAGAAGGTTTCGAGAATCAAACCATCCTAATTATTGTTCAAGCATACTCTTGCTTATTTTTCATACTAGCTAAAGTTCACTCGGAGTTTTGTACTTTTTATGTAATGCCGGAGGTGGGTTTCGAACCCACGACCTCCAGATTATGAGTATTACCCTTTATGTGGACTGGCACTCTAGGCCAGGCTGAGCTACTCCGGCACAAATTACGCGTAATTTTTTGATGCAATTAAATGATTCTAAGACTATGCAAAATAATTTACAAAAAATCAAAACATATGTTTTTTTAGAAATTAATTAAATGAAATAATTCCCTCTTGAATTAGGTACTGCATTCCTCTAATAAAATCATCTTCAGGAACTAGATCATTTGCCCACCAGCCAGTTGTTGTTTTTACCCAATCAGGAATATTTCGTCCTTCTCCAACGCTAATTCTTTTTACTTCCTGTATCTTTATGATATCTTCCTCAATTAGATATCGTATTCCTTCCACAAAATCATTCTCGCCAATTCTGTCTTCTGACCACCATCCCGCAGTATTTTTTATCCAGGTTGGTATTTTTTGCAAAGTTTGTGCTGGTTCGTTTTGTATTGAAAGTACTTCAAATGTGATTTCTTCGCTATTGTATCCAATGTAATTTGCTTTTAGCTGATAGAACCCTTCTGGTTTTTCTTGGTCAATGGAATACAACGCTTCAAATCCTCCATTAGGATTTATTCTAGCAGAAATCTTTTCTTGGGTGTTATCGGGTTTGGTTACCGTTAAAACTACCATATTGCCTTCTCTGTAAAGATCACTAGTTATATTTCCTGTAATAGTTACAAGTCTTGGTTTATTTTTATCTTTAAAGTATTGCTCATCTAGCGTTGTAAATGATTCAAAACCCAAAAAGGGCTTGGGTTC
>Ga0209997_10000273_pt1 | contig 16785 bp, 16 predicted proteins | sample CR04metaG_FD_182079 | JGI IMG/M metagenome (GOLD analysis project Ga0209997, IMG submission 182079) | Deep subsurface microbial communities from Mariana Trench to uncover new lineages of life (NeLLi) - CR04 metaG (SPAdes) (version 2) | ecosystem: Environmental > Aquatic > Marine > Ocean trench...
CCACGGGGGGCACAGCGCCCAGGGCGAGCGGACCCACTCCGGATCGAAGTGTGGCGTTCACGGAAATCTTCCTGGAAGGTCAGGATCCCGAACCCGCCCTGCTCGAGGCTCTGTTTGGCGCGGAGCAAGACGGCCCTACCCTGCTCTTGCCCGACCTTCGGACCCTCGCTCCCTCCGGGATCCGAATCGTCTATTCTTCGAAAGATGAAACCACCCTGCTGAGGCTGACCAATTCGGTTTGGAACGGGGGATATGGTGCCCTGAACTTGGTGGGCGCGGTTGAGCCCGGATCGGAGACACTGAATGTGGTTCAGCGTATTTCGAGGGACGACGGTGAGTACGTTGAGGAATCGATTGGTGATTTCATCTTTCACGCTGGGCACAATCATTGGCACTTGGATAGCTTTTCGATCTACGAGCTCTGGTCACTACAGCCCAATAAAACGCTGGATCAAGTGGTAGCCTCGAGTGGCAAAGTCGGCTACTGCCTGAGAGACATCCGCAGGAGCCCGGAGGCGGAACGAATTGACCGAGCCGGCTTCACCAGCTGCTCGCCGGTTCGCCAGGGTCTTTCGGTGGGATGGACGGATGTCTATCAATACTATTTGGCCGGCCAGTCTATTGATATTACCGGGCTGGCAGATGGCACCTATGCGCTCATGTCCACCGCCGATCCCCACAACTTGATTCGGGAATCCGATGAAACGAACAACGGGATCGTGATTTACCTGGAGATTCAAGGAACTAAGGTGACGGTCGTCGATCTGTCCTGAGGGACCACCTGCGCCCATGGGAATGGAGCGGTCTCATCGCGATCGCCCCGCCGGCAGCGAGCCCTCCCACGTCCCCCTTTTTATTTCCATCAATTCATCGCCACACATAAAGAATAAGAGTTGGCTGTTGTTGCTTTTGAGACGCCCTGATTAGTTTCGCACGGCCCAGCTCTTCGTACCGACCTGACGCCACGAGTTGACTAAGTCAAGGACTTAGTTTACTATTTGTGACGAGGTGAAAATGCAGATCACAGTGAATATTCACGAGGCCAAGACGCACCTATCGAGACTCCTGGTTCGGGTCATGGGGGGCGAGGAGATCGTTATCGCTAAAGCCGGTAAGCCTATCGCGCGGTTGGTGCCTTACGAGCCGAGCCCTGCGGAGCGAGTACCGGGATCGGCGCGCGGCAGAATCGTGATCGCGCCAGATTTTGATGACCCGCTGCCCAAAGAGATACTTGAGGGATTTGAGGGATGAAACTAATTGTCGATACCCAGGTGTTTCTGTGGTGGCTCGTAGATGATCCCGCGCTCTCTGGAAGAGCGCGGGGGATCATGAGGGATGCAGGAAACACGCTGTACCTCAGCGCGGTCAGCGCTTGGGAGATCGCAATAAAAGCCGCGTTGGGAAGGCTAGAGCTCAGCGGCGAGCCGACGCTCGTGATACCGGAGCAGATGGCGGCGAACTCCATTGAGCCGCTGCCGGTGCAAATCAGCCACGCTCTTCACGTATACAGTCTGCCTGCTCATCACCGAGATCCATTTGACCGCATGCTGGTCGCTCAATCTCAGATCGAGGGCCTGCCGATCCTCACGTCGGACGTGCGGATTGGGCAATACGAGGTCGAAGTCGTTTGGGAATGAGGCGTCCGGGGTGGCTCGGAGGCCTCGCGTTGGTCCTGCTGCTCCTGCCGGCGGTGATGATTGGCAGCGCCGCGGCGCTTGAGGGGTACGATCCGTTTTGCGCCGCCTGTCACACCGAGCCGGAAGTCGAGTATGTCCTGCGGAGCCTATCCGATCCTTCGGATCTGGCTTCCGCGCACACGCCCGCCAACGTAAGCTGCGTCCAATGCCACAGCGGGGAAGGCCTCTTTGGACGTTCGGTCTCCTTGCGGCAGGGAGCGTATGATCTGACAGCCTATATCTCTGGCGACTACGCGCAGCCGGCCATCACAACTAATCCAGTGGGAGAGGTAGGCTGCACTAAGTGCCACAATGCTCCGAGTTCATTGGGGGTTTTTGCCCGGACGGAGGGGGGCGTCACCAGTTCCCATTATCATTTCCACGAATATGCGGCGGAATGGCTCGCCCGTGAGCCGGACGCACGCGGAAGCTGCGTTCTTTGCCATAATCCACACGCGCTAGACACCCTCGTGAACCAGGGCTTTGTGATCAATTCTGAACTCAGTGCGGCCTGTGAAGCCTGCCACGCGGCGCTCTCTGGGTGGGTCCCGCCTCCACGATAACACGTCAGCGCGCCGGACTGGCCATCTTTGCGAGCCGCTTGCTTAATGCTCCCCCCTGCTCTGGTTCGCGGAAGCCAAAACCCAGCTCCATCCAAGCCTGATTTCCGAGCGTGATTCTGCCGTCGCCCGAGCTCCGCCGCCAGACTTACTTGCACACACCAATGGCGTTTCTGTCGAAACGCGCGGCATGCCCGGGGATTGTCGAGCTGTACGAGGGATTGAGGCTATGGGGAGCCGTACAGCTCCCGGTGGACCACCGAAAGTGCACGTACCTGTCGTTCGGCGTGGTACGAGGAGCGCACCAGCGGTCCGCTCTCGACCCACCGGAAGCCGATATCCATCCCAAAGTCTTTGAGTTCTTCAAATTCCTCGGGTCGAACGTAGCGTTCGATCGGCAAGTGTTTGAGGGTCGGCTGCAGATACTGGCCGATAGTCAAGATGTCCACCTGCCAGGCACGCAAATCGCGCATGGTTTCCTTAACTTCCTGCATGGTCTCGCCTAGCCCCAACATGATGCCGGACTTGGTCAACACGTCAGGATCGAGCGATTTGGCGTTGCTCAGAGTGTCCTGCGCCCACTTATATTGATCTTGCGGCTGGACTACCTTGAACAGCCGTCGAACCGTCTCGACGTTATGGTTCAAGATCTCCGGCCGAGCTTCCATCACGATCGCAAGCGCTGCTCGCGACCCTTTGAAATCGGGAATAAGAACTTCGATCGAACAGCCGGGCTGCAGCTGACGGATTCTGCGGATGACCATGGCGAAAATCGGCGCTCCGCCATCCGGGCGCTCGTCCCGGTTGACGCTGGTGATCACCGCGTGATGCAGGTCCATTTCCTGGACCGCCCTTGCGACTCGCTCCGGCTCCAGCCAGTCCAGCACTTCCGGGCGGCCGGTCTTGATGTCGCAGAAACCGCAGGAGCGCGTGCAAGTATCCCCCATTAGAAGGAACGTGGCGGTGCCCGATGCCCAGCACTCCCCCAGGTTGGGGCAACGCGCTTCTTCGCAGACGGTATGCAAACGCTTCGAGCGCATGGTCTCGAATATACGTTCGTAACCTGGCCCGCCCGGGGCGCGCACCTTGATCCACTCCGGTCGTCGGACTGGACGTTTCGGGAGCTCCTGGATCTCGACCTCAGGATTCATTGAGAAGCGATTCTACCGCAGAGCGAGTGGCGCGGTCAGTGGGCTAAAGTGCACAGCACGCAGAAGTTTACAGCGGGGCAGAAACCCCGCCGCCATCGAACATCAGCGCGTGGCCGTGAACGAAGCTGGCCGCCGGTGAAGCCAGCCAGGCGATGCTCTTTCCGTACTCGTCCAGCGTTCCCATGCGGCGCAGCGGGAGCGCCTCCGCCGCCTTTGCAGCTTCCTCCTCGACGGAGGTCCCGGCCGCCTCGGCGCGGTCGGTCATGAGTTGCTCGATCCGGTCGGTCCAGGTCCAAGCTGGATTGATCGAGTTGACCCGAATGCCTTTCGGGCCAAGTTCATTGGCCAGACTTTTCATGATCCCAACCACGGCTAAGCGCAGTGAGTTCGAGGTGATAAGCCGCGCCAGGGGCTGCTTCACGGAGTAGGAGATCGTGGAGACAATGCTTCCCGACCCGCGTTCGAGCATGTGCGGGACGACCGCATAACAGAGATAGAGCGTACTCATGATAGTGGTGCGGATCCCGGCCTCCCAATCCTCGATCGTCAGGTCGGTGAAATCTCCGGGAGGCGGGCCTCCACAGTTCACGATCAGAATATCGATTTGGCCGTACTGGTCCAGGGCTTGTTTGACGAACGCATCGACCTGATCGCGCTCCCTGAGATCCGCGCGGACCGCCAGCACCTCCGCTCCGGTCTTCTCCTCGATTTGTTTTGCGGTCTCATCCAGGACCTCACTGCGGGCACAGATCGCTACTCTTGCGCCCTCTTCTGCCAGGGCCATCGCCGCCGCCTTGCCCAGGCCCTTCGAGGCCGCGGCCACTAGCGCGACCTGGTCTTTAATTCCGAGATCCATGATCCCTCCTCCGTGTGATGTGTGTCAGATTGAATTGGATAGTCCCATTATATGGGGTGGAAGGATCGCCCGGAGTGATCTGCCTAAAGGGGGGGGGATTCGCGGGGCGCGAGAATCTACCTCAGCCTTCGCTAGACCCTTCCGTTGCGCTGCCAATTGACTGCATCCCGTTACTCAAGTACACTGTACATTCCCTTCGCGACCCACAATTTAATCGCAAAGCTTCAAAGGAGGAGAATCATGAATTTCCGTCGGGTTTCTTATCTATTCGGCGCTCTTGTGATCTCGGCATTCCTTTTGGGGGCATGTGCCCCTGCCGAGCCCGAGATCCGGGAAGTCGAAGTCACTCGGGAGGTCGAGGTCGAGGTCGAGAAGGAGGTCGAGGTCGAGAAGATCGTCGAAGTTGAAGTTCCTGAATTCCCAGAGGGCACTTCGATCCACCTCGTCCAGTGGAGTCACTTCGTCCCACAGTATGACACCTGGTTCGATCCCTTCGCCAAGGACTGGGGGGAGGTCAACGGTGTCGAGGTGAAGGTGGACCATGTCGCCATCGCCGATCTATTCCCCACCTTGGGGGCCGCGATTGACGCCGGCGAAGGGCCGACCATGGTCGAACTGATCATAGCCACGTCGCTGTTCGTGGAGGGCGTCCAAGACTTGACCGACGTCAACCTGCAAGCGCAAGAGCTGTTCGGGCCGATAATTGACACCTGTAAGGCGAATTCCTACCTGCCGGCGGTCGACAAATGGTACGGCTACTGCACGGCTTGGGTGCCTGACCCCGGCGACTACAACAGGGCGCTCTGGGAACAGGTCGGCTTCCCGAATGGCCCGGAAACCTGGGCGGACTTGCTGGAGGGCGGCGCCAGGATCCGGGATGAATTAGGTGTCCCAATGGGGCTTGGTCTGTCGCCCGAGATCGACTCCGAAATGGCCGCCCGGGCGGTCATTTGGTCCTATGGCGGCTCGATCCAGGACGCAAACGAGTGCGTCACCATCAACTCGCCCGAGGTAATCGAGGCGGTCGGCTACATGGCCGAGCTTTTCGACAAGACCATGACCGAGGAGGTATTCGCATGGGGCGCGGCCTCCAACAACCAGGGCCTGATCGCCGGGGAGTTGTCCTACATCCTCAACTCCATCTCCGCCTACCGCAGCCTGCAGAAGATCGACCCGGCGGCAGCGGACGATATCTTCTTTACGGCTGCGCTGAAAGGCCCGCGGGGAGATCAACACGCCTCGGCACACGTCTGGCAGGTCTATGTGATCCCCAATTACGTCGAGGGCGCGGAACTGGAGGCGGCCAAGGCCTTCCTGCTGCACCACACCGCCAACTACAACCAGGCGGTGTTCAACAGCGAGCTGTACAACTTCCCGGCTTACGAGAGCACCGTTCCTCAATTGCCGGGCTGGCTTGAGAATGACCCGTTCGGATCCCGGCCGCAGGGCAAGCTCACGCTGCTCGCCACGGCGAAGGACTGGGTCACCTACCTGGGGTGGCCGGGACCATCCAACCCGGCCATCGCCCGAGTGTACGCCACGCGTATTGTCTCGAACATGATGGCCCAGGTCGCCAAGGGCGAGTTGACCGCCGAGGAGGCTGTCGCCCAGGCCGAGACCCAGATCGAGGAGATTTTCGCAGAGTGGCGCGAGAAGGGGTTTGTGGGCTGCGGATAGGCTCGCGCATCACGCTTTGTGGGGCGGCATGTAGGCAACATCACAAGGCGGCAGACCTCACTGGCACCAGGGTAGGACCCTGAGCCTTTAGGGGGAGTTCAGTTGAAGGGTGCGGGCTCAACATGAAGTCCGCACCCTTCGATTTTAGCTGCCCGAACACAGCCATGCATTCTACGGTCCAATCAGGGAAAAACCTATGGCAGTTGTAGAAACCAGAGGCCTCAAGAAAACCTTCGGGGACGTCAAGGCCGTGGACGGCGTTGACCTGACCATTGATGAAGGAGAACTGCTGGTCATCCTGGGTCCATCCGGCTGCGGCAAGACAACCCTCATGCGCATGATCGCCGGGCTGGAGCGCCCTACGGAGGGGGAGGTATCCATCGGAGGACGAGATGTCACAGAATTGCCTCCCCGGGCGAGGCAGGTCGCCATGGTGTTCCAGAGCTATGCCCTCTACCCTCATATGACGGTGTTCAACAACATTGCCTTTCCGCTGAGAGCCCAAGGAGGCATGCCAAAGTTGGCCATCAAGGAGAAGGTGGGGTGGGCCGCCTCCATCCTGGGCATCGAGCAGTTGCTGGAGCGCAAGCCCCGGCAGCTCTCGGGTGGAGAAAGACAAAGGGTGGCTCTGGGCCGCGCCTTGGTTAGGGAACCTCAGGTGTTGCTGCTGGATGAGCCGCTCTCCAATCTGGATGCCAAACTGCGCGCCTCAGCGCGTGACGAACTTCAACGTTTTCAAAGACAGTTGGGCATCACCACCATCTTCGTCACCCACGATCAGATTGAAGCGATGGGGATGGGAGATCGCATCGCGATCATGAACAAGGGCAAAGTGAGGCAGATCGGAACCCCACATGAGATTTATCACGAGTCTGGCGACACTTTCGTGGCGACTTTTCTAGGCTCTCCCGGAATGAATCTGCTGGAAGAACATGACTACCTGCTCGGCTTCCGTCCCGAGAACTTCCTGCCACTTGAAGTCGGCACAACTCAGGATGATCTGAGAAAGTTCAGTCTCCACGTGACCCGGGTGGAGCATCTCGGTGCGGATCGCCTGATCTACGGAGAGCTCGCTGATCGCGCCCAGGACACCGAGATCGTGGCCAAGCTTCCGTCCGCAATAACCACCCCGGTTGAGGTCGGCGCACGCTACGACTTCGGTGTTCAAAAACAACATCTTCGCTTCTTCGACAAGACTACCGGCCTCCGGACCAACCACTAAGAGAAACACTCGTATGCAGGAAATCGCAGCAATCGCTGCCCCGATAAAGATCAGGAGTCGCCGCCTCGAAGACAGGGCGGGATGGCTTGGCACGCTGTTCCTGCTGCCGGCTGTCGTGTATATCCTGGCCCTGGTGGGAGTCCCCTTCGTCATCGCCATTGCCTTTAGCGTAACCGACGTTACCGTAGGAGATACGAGTCTCGACTTCGTAGGCTTGGATAATTTCCGCCGCATCATGAACGTCGATACAATGCCCCAATTCAGACGCGCGCTCCAGAATTCCTTCCTCTTCACGCTGGTCGCTCAAATTCTGATCCTAGTCGGCGCCAATATTCTGGCGCTGATCCTCTCCCAGGATTTTCGAGGCAAGTGGTTGGCTCGCATGTTGATCATGATGCCGTGGGCGACCCCCGCCTCGTTGGGAGTGATCGGTTGGAAGTGGCTGCTCGATTCAAAATTCGCTCCAATTGACTGGGTCCTGGTACAGCTCGGTTTGCTTGGCCCGGACACTCTGCTTGGACCAGGAAGCCATATGAATTTCCTTGGGCGGGAGGGGCTGGCCATGGCATCGGTGATCATGGTGCAGGTTTGGAGGCTGATGCCGCTGGCTGCGGTGATTCTCCTGGCCGGTTTTAGCTCGATCGATCAGGAACTCCTCGATCAAGCCGAGGTGGATGGCGCCAGCTTCTGGCGCATTCACTTCAGGATCCGGCTGCCCCTGATTCTTCCTATCATGAGCATCGCCCTCCTGTTTAGCCTGATCAGTATCTTCGGGGATATCGTCGTGGTCTTTGGGTTGACCACCGGCGGTCCGGTCTATTACACGCACGTTCTGCCCACCTGGGCTTACGTCCTAGGAATTCAAGCCGGCGCCCTCAGCCAAGGAGCTGCCACGGCCTTGTTCCTCTTCCCAGTGCTGCTGGCCGTGGCGATTCTGGTTCTCAGAAATGCTCGCCGGACGGAGGTCACCTAGAAATGGCGCTCCGGACCCGCCGCATCAGAAAGTTGTTTATCTATGTGCCGGTGGCCTTCTTCTGCTTCTTTTCTGCTTCCCCTTTCATCGTCATGATCATCAATACCTTCAAGCAGGATGCCGACCTCTATCGTCCGAAAAACAACCCCTTCATTTACAACATTCCGCCGACGCTAGAACACCTGGAGCTGCTTTTCCTACGCACAAACTACCCATTATTTCTCAAGAATTCGCTCTTAGTCGGGGTTACCGTGGTGATCATCACCCTGGCCATCTCCATTCCAGCCGCCTATAGTCTCGCCCGACTGACAGGGCGGTGGGGGGAGCGCTCGGGCATTCTCTTATTCCTGGTCTATTTGGTGCCGCCTACGTTATTGTTCATCCCGCTCTTTAGGATAGTGGCCCGCCTCGGCCTGGTGAATAGCGTCTGGTCCCTGGTCGTGGTCTATCCCACGATCTCCATTCCATTTAGCATCTGGCTGCTTATGGGTTTCTTCAAATCCATCCCGCTTGATTTGGAGGAGGCCGCGATGGTTGATGGTTACAGCCGGCTTGCGGCCTTCCTGAAGGTGGTGTTGCCCCTGACCGGGCCGGGCATCATCGCGGTCGTGGTGGTCACGTTTACGCTCACATTGCACGAATTCATCTATGCTTTAACCTTCATATCCGACTCGACTCAGCGCACGATCAGCGTGGGGGTGCCGAACGAACTTGTCCTTGGAGACGTCTTCTTCTGGCAGTCGCTCTTAGCGGCGGCCGTCATTGTCGCCGTACCCGTCAGCGTCGTTTACAACTTATTCCTCGATCGGCTTGTAGCCGGCTTCACCATGGGTGCGGTGAAGGGCTAGCGGCAAGCACGCGGGCTTTTCCCCAAGATCCTGCGCAGGTGGGGTGCTATTCCCCGGTCCGGATCACGAACCTCGACCGTGCCCCGACGCTTATACTTCTCATCAGCCCTACTGACGAATGTTAGTATTCACCTTATTTAGGAGGCAGCATGTCTGAGGAAGTCGTATACGTATCGAATATCCGGGTGGAGCGAATCAAGGGGCCCTATCGCCGAGTGTACATGCCGGTGGAGGAGGATCCGATCTACCTCTCCACGCACTCGGAGATCGCCGAATATTACAAGCATGAACCCGGTGTCCATCCGATCCATTCCAGTACGCTCGACTATTTAGTCGCTGCGGCCGCAGGTTGACTGACCGGGACCCTCGGAGGCGCGCTGGAGGCGCGCGATATCCCTGCCGGCGAAGGCCGGCTGACATCCGAAGCCACCGGTGAAATTGAGGTAGACGAGAAGGTTCTCGTGGTCAAGCGCATTCACGTGAAATACACCCTCAAGTTGGATCCGGAGAAGCACGAGGCCGCCGCGCGGGCACACGAACTGCACGCCCGCTACTGCCCTGTGGCGCGCACAATTAAGGACTGCGTGGATATCACCACCTCGCTGGAAATGGAAGAGCTCTAGAGCCTCTAGCGGGTCACCAAATAATGGTGCAGACCCAGGTAGATATCGACCTCAAGGCCTTCGCCGAGCGCATCACCGCCAACATCGAGCGCGTGATCGTCGGGAAGCGGGAGGCCGTGGAACTCGCGGTCGTCGGTCTGCTTGCGGGCGGGCACATGCTGATCGAGGACGTGCCCGGCGTGGGAAAAACTATGCTGGCGCGCAGTCTGGCCCGTTCCCTTGGCTGCTCGTTCAGCAGGATTCAATTCACGCCGGACATGTTGCCGAGCGACCTGACCGGTGTGAACATATTCAATCAACGCTCGCGCGAGTTCGAGTTCCGGCCCGGTCCGCTCCTGGCACAGGTCGTGTTGGCCGACGAGATCAACCGCGCCACTCCCAAGACCCAGTCGGCATTGCTGGAAGCCATGGGGGAGGGGCAGATCACGGTCGAAGGCGTGACCCATACCTTGCCGACCCCCTTCATGGTGCTCGCTACTCTGAATCCAATCGAATACGAAGGCACCTTTCCGCTTCCGGAGGCTCAACTCGATCGTTTTCTGTTACGGGTCCATTTGGGATACGCCGAACCCGAGCAGGAGATTGAGATCCTGGACCGTCAGCAGTATGAACACCCGTTGGATAATTTGCAGGCGGTCGCCACTGAAGGGGAGCTCTCCGCTGCACTGACTGCGACGAGGAATGTATTCGTTTCGCCAGCCGTGAAGCAATACATTGTTGACCTCATACGCGCGGTTCGCGATCATCCTCAGGTGTACGTCGGCCCAAGTACCCGCGCCAGCCTGGGCCTCTATCGCACCGGCCAGGCGCGGGCGAGCATGCGCGGCAGGGACCATGTGCTTCCGGACGACATCAAAGCCCTGATGTACCCTGTGGTGGCTCATCGCTTCCTCCTGCAGCCTGAAACGCGCCTTCGAGAGCTTTCACCATCAGACATTCTCGATGAAACGCTGAAGCAAATGCCCGTCCCGGCATGAGGCGCTCGAAGACCCTCCCTCAGCCAACCCGTTCAATAAAGCTCAAGCAGCGCCTGCTGCCGATGACCGTCGGCTTGCTGCTTGTGCTGCAATTGCTCGTACCCTACCGAGCCTGGGTAGTGCTGTTGGTCGGATTGGGGGGCGTGTGGCTGATCGGGGCCCTGTGGGCCCGATCCCTGGCGTCCGGACTGCGGGTCACGCGTGAAACACGCTTCAGCTGGAAGCAGGTTGGAGACACGCTGCTGGAACGCTACACGCTGACCAACGACGGCTGGGCGCCGGCAGAATGGCTCGAGCTGATCGACCATTCAACACTTCTAGGCAGCACGGTGGTCATGGGAGTTCCTGGTCAGTCATCCCTTCGCCGACATAAGCAGGTCACTTGCCGCCGTCGGGGGCTCTTCACTCTCGGACCCACAACACTGCGGTCGGGCGACCCCTTCGGAATCTACGAAGTTGAAGTACACGATCCATCAACGGCCTCGCTAATGGTGATGCCGCCGATCGTGCAGCTTCCCGGTGTGGAGGTGGGACCCGGCAGGCGAACGGGCGAGGGGCGACCGCTCCAGGTCCTGCTCGAACGTTCGGTGAGCTCCTCGAGAGTCACGGAGTACTCTCCGGGCGACAGTCTGAATCGGATCCACTGGCCTACCTCCGCCCGCTTGGACTCCCTTTACGTGCGCCGTTTCGATAACACCCCCGCCGCGGATTGGTGGATCGTGCTTGATCTCGATGATGCGGTTCAGGTGGGGCAGGGCCAGGACTCTACCGAGGAGGCGGCTATCGTCCTTGCGGCCTCCCTGACGGACCGGGCCCTCCGGGAGCGGCGTCCGGTGGGGTTGGTAGCGGATACGGGAAAGATCTGGCTGCCGCCGCGCGCGGATGCTGCACAGCGTTGGGAGATCCTGCTTGCCCTGACGCTCGCCTCAACGAGCAAGTCCACCCTCGGCGACCTGCTGCGCGGCCTGGGCAATTCCCTCCGGGCCTCCTCGAGCTTGATTATTATCTCCCCCTCCACGAACGATGAGTGGGTCGGCGATCTGCTTCCACTGATGCGGCGCGGCGCGGTTCCAACAGTGCTCCTCCTGGATGCAGCCTCCTTCGGCGGATCCGCTTCCCGGTCGAAAGCGGTCGAAGCGCTCTCGAAAGCTGGAATTCATCACACCGTTATTCGGAAGGAGCTATTGGAACCCGTTGCACCCGAATCGCGGAAAGAAAGGCTGGAAGTAACGAGTTGGGAGCCACTGGTATGAGGCCAAGCCTTTCGATGCTTGCGCCACTAGGCGAGCGTGTCCCGTGGCGGACCCGCTGGGTGATGGTGCTGCTCGTAACTGCGGTGGGAAGTGCGGCATATGGATTGGCCGAGATCGCTAATGGGTTGGACACGGCCCTGCTTCTCACCATCGTGGCGATCGCGGTTGGGCTGGGTTGGGCAATGGCCGCGGGGCCGCTTAGGGGGCGGATAGCCGTCGCTCTTGGATCGTTGGCAGGCGTGGCGTTTCTGACCATTCGCATCGGCCGCATTGGCAGTCAGCTCTTGGGAATTCTCGTCGAGCTATTTGAGTTTCTGACGCGCGCGATCCTCTTGCGGCAGAATGTCACGGCGGATCCACTCGTCAGTGCGATTTCGGATTTGGTCTTGGATCTGAGCGTACTGTACGGCCGATTATGGCTGTGGCTCCTTGCACTTGCTACCAACCAATGGAGTGTGGATCCAGTGGCAAGTGCTTTCGTTTGGTCGACCCTAATCTGGGGATCGACGATCTGGGCCGCCTGGTCCGTTCGCCGACGTCGACAGCCGATTGCAGCTTTGCTCCCCATATTGGCGCTGCTGGGAGTCTCGTATGTGATCTCACGCGGCCCACCCTCAAGCTTCGTCGTGCCACTGGGAGGGATGCTGCTGCTCATGGCCTTCGCCAGTCATGATGCGCGCGCGCGCCAGTGGAATGAGGATCGCATTGATTCCCCGGAGGGAAAAACCGGCTCGCTTGCCATCATCGTGCTGCCGATTGCCATTGCCCTGACCCTTGCCGCGGCATGGAGCCAGAGCTTCTCTTTCAACCGGATCGTGAGAATGGTAGGGGGGGTCGCCGGCGACCTTCTGCAGGATGAGCACGCCCTGGCCAAATCGCTTGGGCTCTCTCAGCGCGGCGCAGCCGAGTCGGGGCTAGAGTCGGTTTTGGCCCCCGGCCTTCCAAACCAGCATCTAATCGGATCGGGTCCGGAACTCTCCGAACAGGTTGTGATGGAAGTGACCCTGGCGGACGTTCCGCCTGAGGCTCCCACTCCGGGCTATCGCTGGAGAGCACTGACTTATGATCAATATCTGGGTCGCGGATGGCAAACAAGTTCATTACGACTCGTAGAGACCCCTGCCGGAGAGCCCATCGCCGCTCCAGAGTCGCCGAGCGACTATGTCGTGCGCCAATCGATTCGGGAGATCGGCGACCTGGGCGGGCTTGCCTACTCTGCAGGGAATCCAGCCGTGCTGGATCAGGAGGTCGAGGTCGCGTGGCGGGATACGGGGCGGGATGCCTTTGCTTTGAAGATAGGCGAGCCCCTGTATCAAGTCGAGTCCATTCTCGCACAGGCAAGCCAGGCCGAGCTTCGGACTACCGGAACGGCGTATCCGGATTGGATAGGTGAGACTTATCTAGCGCTCCCCGAAGACGTGCCCGATCGCGTGCTGGCCTTGGCAAGGGACCTCACCGCAACCTCCGCCACTCCGTACGATCGCGCTCAGGCGCTCGAGACCTACTTGCGCGCTATTCCGTACACTTTGGATCTCCCCGCGCCACCGTTGGATCGAGACATCGTGGATTACTTCTTGTTTGATCTTCGGAAAGGGTACTGCGACTATTATGCCTCCTCGATGGTCGTAATGGCTCGCGCGGCGGGACTCCCCGCGCGCCTGGTGGTCGGCTATTTCACCGGAACCCCTGAGCGAACAGAAGAAGCGATCCGCTACGTCGTCACGAAAGCAGATGCCCACTCTTGGGTCGAGATCTACTTCCCGGAGATCGGATGGGTGGAATTTGACCCGACCGGCGGTCGTCCGGCGATCGAGCGCGGGGAGGCGGGCCCTGCCCTCGCCTCCTCCGAGATTCCAAGCCTGGAGCTCGCCCGGCGTCCCGGAATCACGATCCGGATCGATGTACCAGTACTGGTGGGAAGCGCTCTCTTAGGTTCTGTGGCGGCCTGGTTGGCCTGGGTGTTGTTCCTGGATCCGCTCCGACTACGGCGTCGGGCACCTGCAGAAGCTCTTCTCGCGCTCTATGAACGTTTACGTCGGCATGCATCGCACTTAGCCATCGAGTCCGCGCCCAGCGACACACCCTACGAGTTTCAGGCCCATCTGCTCGAAGGCTTAAGGGGTCGATCCCCGCGGATTAGAGGTCCTGCACGCGAGCTTATCATCGCCCACATACAAGCCGCCTATGGTAGAGAACCAGTAGATAGGGCGCTGAGCGCTCGACACCTCCACGCCTGGCGCAGATTGAGCGCCAGGTTGTGGCTGGAACGGCTGTTGCTCATTTTGAATCGCAAGGCCGTGCCTCTTGCACTGGCGCCCACGTCAAGGACTGACGAGAAGTGAGTGACGTCCTCATCATCGGCGCCGGGATCATCGGAGCTGCATGTGCCTGGCGGCTGAGCCAGGCGGGACTCAGCGTCAGGGTCCTGGATCGGACCGCCCCGGGCGGTCAGGCCTCCCAAGCCGCGCTCGGCGTGCTCACTTTCCACGGTCGGCCCGATACGATGCCCAAAGCTCTTCGGGTGCTGGCGTTAAAGAGCCGAGACTTCTATCCGGCCGTCATAGAGGAACTGCAGGAGGCGGTCGGGGAACGCGTGCACTTTCGCCAGGAGGGCCAGCTCTTCCTGGCCATGAATGATGGCGATCTGCCATCGCTGGAAGAGACCCTGAATGTGAATCGCGAAGAGGGAGCCGCTCTTGAGCGGATCTCAATCGAGGAGGCCCTGAGGATGGAGCCGAACCTCAATCCTGAAATTGCCGGAGCACTTTACGCTCCCAACGACGCGTGGGTAGATAACACGGCTCTGACCCAGGCCTTCGTTCGCGCCGCACAGCTGGCTGGAGCCATCTTCGAACAGGCCGATGTGACGGCGGTCGAAAATGGGGGTGGGCGCGTGACAGGCGTCCGTGCCGGGGAAAATCGTTACGAAGCCGACTGGGTGGTGCTGTCGGCCGGCGCTTGGTCGGGGCAGATCCAAGGGGTCCCAGGCGTGCGGATCCGTCCGCGGCGGGGACAAGCTTATTCTGTGGAGGGTTCCTATTTCCAGCGCGTGGTCCACTCCCCGAGGGGATACATCGTGCCAAAAGGTGACACACAAACGATGCTGGGGGCGACGGTTGAGGATGTTGGTTTCGATGTCACCAATACTCCCAGAGGTCTGGGGTCAGTTTCCAAAGGCGCGTTTGAGCTCTCTCCCGAGCTTGAGACATCCACTTTTGCCGGCGCATGGGCCGGGCTGCGCCCGGGTACTCCGGACGATCTGCCGCTTATTGGCCCATCTGCCGGACGCCCAAACTTGATTATCGCCACCGGACATTTCCGCAACGGGATCCTGTTAGCCCCGATTACCGCGGACCTGGTGAGGCAGCTTATAGTAGGCGAGACACCAGGGCTAGATCTGCGCCCCTATTCGCCAGATAGAGCCTCGCTCAAGGTCTGAGGCGCGAGGTGCGCTCATCGGCCGCCCCTTGCTCACGAGCAAACCACCCATTATCTAGAAGCAGGGTTGGAATTATTCCTCCGAGGCGATGACATCCGGTACAATGGGGCGCTTGTTCCCCAGTCGACGAAGGACATCCTCAGGGAACGAGATCCAGCTCAAACTGACTGCCCAGCTGCCAGCCGTGATCAGCCGCTCTGTGGCTGGCGGTCAGTCTAAGCGCGGACTCTGTCAAGGCCCGCGTAGGTCTCGTGTAGGTCAGGAGAAAAAGGCTGCATGAAACATTTGCTGGCGGTAGTAGTGCTGATCGTGATCGTCACCATCGGCATCGGATTCCTGTTGAATCCCGAGAATCTGCTGCCTGCCCTCGCGAGCGAAGAGGGCGCCTTCGTGGATCAGCTCTTCTCGTTATACGCATTTGTTATCGCTTTCTTCTTTGCCCTGATCGTAGTGATATTGCTTTACAGCACGATTGTCTTCCGTCGCAAGAAAGGGGACGACAAACCTGGAGCAAACGTCCACGGAAATTCGGTTTTGGAGATCGTTTGGTCCGTAATTCCTCTGGGGATCGTGTTGTTTTTTGCGGGGCTGGGTGCAGTCTATTTGAAAGAGACGCTGCAGGCCGAGCCCGATGAGATGATAGTGGAAGTCACCGCTTCTCAATGGTCGTGGCGTTTCAGATATCCGGAGTTCGGTATCAGCTCCACCGAACTAAATCTGCTCGAGGGTCGACAGGTGCTCTTTGTGTTCGAGTCCACCGATGTCATCCATTCTTTTTGGGTGCCCGAATTTCGCCTCAAACAAGATGTCGTCCCTGGAATCATCACTACCCTGCGGCTCAAGCCCACCTTGCCTGGCACTTACAAGGTGCGCTGCGCCGAGCTGTGCGGCCTCAATCACGCCTACATGTTGGCTGAAGTCACTGTAATGGAGCAGGCAGAGTTTGATGCCTGGGTTGCCTCAGAGATCCAATCCGGCGCGCTGGGCCCCGCAGATCGCGGTGCAAAATTAGCCGGTCTCAATGGATGCGCGGCCTGCCACAGCACGGATGGAACCCAGTCCGTGGGCCCTAGCTGGCGGGGGTTGTTCGGTTCAGAGGAGAATCTGGAGGGTGGCTCGGTGGTTCTCGTCGACGAAGCCTACTTGTTAGAGTCGATCCTGGACCCTAATCTTCAGGTGGTGGAGGGGTACCGGCCCGATTTGATGCCAAAGGTTTACGGCGACAAACTTTCCCAGGAAGAAATCAAGGATTTGATCGCCTATATTCGCAGTCTAGAAAATTAACTTGCAAGAATTAATCGCGTACTCGTTTGTTGGAGGGGTATACGCATGACGGTACTCTCATTAGGCATCGTCAGAGGCTTGGCGGGACAGCTCATCGGCAGCGCATTGGGTATTGGCGTATCCGTGGCCGTTAGAGTCGCGATGGGGTTGCCGCTCGAGGTCAAGGAGGGCGCCATCGTCGTTGGCATCCTGGTTGGCGCCATGGGATTCATGATCGGCGTGGGGGCCTTAACGGATTGGTCCAAG
>Ga0209997_10000276_pt1 | contig 16620 bp, 19 predicted proteins | sample CR04metaG_FD_182079 | JGI IMG/M metagenome (GOLD analysis project Ga0209997, IMG submission 182079) | Deep subsurface microbial communities from Mariana Trench to uncover new lineages of life (NeLLi) - CR04 metaG (SPAdes) (version 2) | ecosystem: Environmental > Aquatic > Marine > Ocean trench...
TTATAAAGTCTGGCTTCAAATTTTTTATTGGCTTTTTTTGCTTCTCCATTAAGCCATTCTACAGTCATTTCCCCATATCCGCTTTCTACAGCAAAAGTTTCTGAATCTTTCATGATGTAAATCTAAAATCATACTACATGAATAAACATGTCATAAACCATTCTCTTTTTGTTAAACTAAATCATCTATAGATGAGTTAAAAATCTCAGGAAGAAGGTCAGAAAAGGTTATTAACAAAAAGGCATTTTTTTTGGAAACTACGCTTGTAAAATAGTATTAAACTAAAATAGTATTCAGGTAGGAACTGTCGTATGATTACTGTGGACTGTAGGGATGTTGAATCTATAAAAAATGAATTACTAGTATATGTGGCAGATCAAATTGGGGCAATTCCTGCTTTAAAAATACATGAATTTATGTTGTCACCAATAGAAGAAGAAGATGTAATAGATAAATCAGAAGTAATTAGAGCAATTAAGGAATTCCTTGATTCGATTGGCGAGGCAAGAAACTTTGCAGTTATTTCTAAAGAACAAGTAATTTTGATAAAATCAATTTATGGAAAAACTATTGAAAGAAAATCAAGACCAACTGCATCAATGTTTTCTTGTACTCACTGTGGTTTTGTTACTCAATACGAAGTTGAATATAACAATCACGTAAAAATCCATTATCTATAAATCAATTTTTTTTCAGAAAATTAGGAGGATTATTTATAAGCTCTAAAATTTCTTAGAATATATGGATAAATCATCTTCTAGGGAAAATGTTTCAAAGATTTATTGTGAAAAATGTGAAAAAATATTTAATTCCAGGGAAAAATATGATGCACACTATTCTGAGCATTCTTCAGGAGTATCGTGCGAATCTTGTCCTTTAGATATGGTCTTGGGAAAAATCATAGGCCTTTTCAAAAGAGCAAAGTAATAAAATTAAAACAAGCTTGTATGTAAAATTTGGAATAAGTTTTTTAAATTATTGAAGTAGGACTGTGTTATGGGAAAAAAAGGTATTATTTTTGGTGGAATTGCCGCTGTAGTTTTAATTGCCATTATCGCGTCTGCTTCAATTTCCCAAACTGGAAATGAAGCGCTAAACCTCGACATGGGGCAAACTCATGGGACTGTTTCTACTGCAATGGGTTCCCCAATACTGGGTTCTGATTCTGCTCCAATAACAATTATCGAATTTGGTGATTATCAATGTGAACAATGTTACAATTGGTATCATAATACAAAAGATTCCATAGTTCAAAACTATATTGAAACTGGAAAAGCTAATCTAATTTTCGTTGATTTGGCAATTCTTGGTCGTGATTCTCCAAAAGCTGCTGCTGCAACATATTGTGCAGAAGAGCAAGGAAAGTACTGGGAATATCATGATCTCTTGTATACCTATCAAGAAGAAGTAAATTCAGGTTGGGCAAACTCTGAGCGTCTAAAAGCATTTGCATTTAGTTTAGAATTAGATCAGGAATTGTTTGATAGCTGTGTTGATTCTGGGAAATTTGCAAAGAGAGTACAATTCAATACCAATGAAGCAAAAAAACAAGGAGCCACTGGAACCCCAACCTTTATCATAGTAAATTCTGAAGGTCAACAGAAAATAGGTGGTGCACAACCTTATTCTGTATTTCAAAAAGTTTTGGACTCGATGAACTAAAATGGCACAAATGATAAAAATGGTATTTTCAGATTATAGATATATCATTTTAGCAGCTACAATTTTTGTTGGAATGTTAATTCCACTATCAATTGTTTCTGAATTTATATTTCTTGAACCGTATATCATTTCACATATTCCTAGTGGAAGTGAATTTAGCTTTTTCTTAATAGTAACTGTTTCAGCTCTATCTGGATTAGTTCTTGCAATGAATGTTTATAGAATCAACGCATTTCGAAATACTCCGAAAAAAAAGATGGGCGGAGGAATATTTGGTTCATTAATTGGTGCAGCAGCTGGAGCATGTAGTTGTGGACCAATAGGATTTGCTGTTATCTCAACTTTTGGAGTAGCTGGCGGAATAGCTACTGCCTTTTTAACAAATTATGAGATACATATTAGACTTTTTGCCATTGCTATATTGGCTTACACTTACTATGCAACAACCAAATCTCTTGCAGTAGAATGTAAAATAAAAAATTAATAATTTTTTGGCGACTGAATCTCGTTTGAAACGCACGAGATAGGACGTGGGAAAATAGATCCAGCCGCCTTATATTTACTATAAAATATCTGATAATTTCACAAGGTGCTTGTTAAATTCGAACAAGCTAGGAACAAACATTGAAATGAATTTTTAGAATTAACCTGGTGGAGACATGTAATATTTTCCATCTTTTTTCTTACTTGATCTTCCAAAATGAATTAGTTCTAAAATAGCAAATTTTTCCATTTCAGAAAACTCATGTCCTGTTATTTTTTTTAAATATTTGATTAATTCATCAATATGTACTGGTGGCATTATCTTTCATGAATAAATTTGATCCTAAATAAAATTTTGTTGAGAATATTTGAAATTGGTTATCACTGCCTGTCATTGGTATTCAAAAAAATCAAAAATGTATGAGATCTTACCAAAGAGGCAATTTTTTGTAACCTTAATGTCTATCCTTTGCTTTTTTTAAATCAATATAAGAAAATGACTGTAATCTATATTCCCATAAGACCCAGCAAAAGTACTTCTCAGGTAGAAGAATTAAACGAAGAAGAAGATTAAGATTTAATCTGTTTGAAGGATTCTGAATTTTTTTCGTTATCAAAAATATCAGGATGGATTATCTTTGCTAAAATTTCAATACCTGTTATTGTTCTAAGACTTGGTTTACTAAAGTATGAATTTGCATCAACTGCAAAAACATTTTGTTGTTTAATAGCTCGAAGGTTATTCCATTCATGATTGTTTTGGAGGATCTTTTTGTATTCTAAAACGGTTCGATTAATATCAAAACCACAAGGCATTAAAACAATGAGATCTGGATCACATTTTTTTATCTCTTCAAATTTCATTCTTCTTGATTGTTCTCCTTTAGAGCTAATCTGATTTTTTCCTCCAGCAATTTCTATCATCTCTGGTACCCAATGGCCTGATGTAAAAAAGGGATCAAGCCATTCTAAAGCTAAAACTCTAGGTTTACTTTCAAAATTTTTGCTTTTAATATAATCAATTCTTTTTTTAAGTGACCGAATTATTTCATTTCCCTTTCCTTCCATACCAATTTTTTCTGAAACATTTTTGATGCTATCTAAAATTCCTTTTATATCGTGTGGATTTAGAGAATAAATCTCTGGTTGGTTGTCTAAAACATTCAGTGCTTTAGTTACATGATTAGTATATGCAGAACATACCTCACATGTATCTTGGGAAATAATCAGGTCTGGATTTGCCAGTCTTAGTTTTTCTTCATCAAGTTTGTAGATTTCCTTTCCTTCTCTCATTAACTCTACAATCTTATCATCGATTTCTCTACTTGACATAGTATTTGGATCAAAAACAGAACTAATAATGCGGGGTTTTGATTTTGCATCTTCAGGATAAAGACATTCATGTGTTACCCCAAAAATCCTGTCTCCTACTCCTAACTCGTAAAGTAATTCTGTTGCACTTGGGAAAAAGGAAACAATTCTATCTACACCCATAATGTTTGATAATCCATTCAAATTAAAAATCATATCTTTAGTACAAGTCAAATTTTCGTATTAGTCAAATTAATAGGCATAAAAAAGGTATGAAAATTGTGTCTCGTAGCTCAAAAGAGATTAGAAAATCAATTGAAGAAAACTGGAGAGAATATCTGTCAAGATATGGGAATTTATTTTCATCAAATTCTATAAGCGGTTCTAGTCCTCCATCTGTTTTTGTTGGCTCTTATAATTATCCCAAAGTAGGTGTTGGCCCAATGGTTCCTCCAATACATGGTGATACCAGCCTTCTTGACATCCCAGAAAAATGGAATGGAAAGAGTCTTGAAGAAATTGTTAATTTTAGATTAAGTCTTGTAAGAGGAGTTCAGAAAGTTTCAGTTTTAGAACCTGAGGGACGCTTCATTGAAAATCTTCAAGAAGTTGCTATGTCCACTAAACCAATTGATTCTGAAATTGAATTTTATAAAAATACAATTCCAATTACATCAATTGATGGAGAAAGTGCACCCTTTGGACCAATAGGTGAAATAAAAAAAGCTAAGTTTTCTGGATCGTCTGCTCAAAGAATAATTGAAAATTCTTACTATGATAAAGATCTGAAAGCAGAAGACGCTGTACTAAAATTGTATAATTCTGGCATTAATGTTTCTCAAATCCAAAAGTGTTTTAGTATTGGAATGTTTGGCAAAAAAAGAAAACTTGTTCCAACAAGATGGAGTATTACTGCCACTGATGATATAATTTCAAAATCACTTGTATCAGAGATTTTAGATTATCAAATAATTGATTCTTGTAAAGTGTTTTCCTTCAATCATCTTGGTAACCTGTTTTCAATTATATTATTTCCACATAGATGGTTATTTGAAATGGAAGAAGCTTGGTATGATGAACAAGGACAGATTGGATTTGGTTCAGACTTTGAAGATGCAAGAGGAATTGATCATCCCCCGGCAATTGCAGGAGCTTACTTTGCAGGAAAATTAGGTGTAGCAGAATATCTTTCCAAAAATAAAATCCAAGCTGCCGCTTTGGTATTGCGTGAAATTAGACCAGAGTATGCTATACCTGTTGGAGTATGGCAGGTAAGAGAGGGAATAAGAGCAGCTATGAATCAACATCCTTTCATTACCAACACTCTTGATGAGGGAATAGATTATGCATGTAAATCTATGAGTATTAGTAAATTAGAATGGCTGGCTAAAGGTAATCTTTTCAAAAAAATGAAACAAACATCAATTACTGATTTTTTCTAAAGGAGTTTTTCAAATTCTATAACAGCTGTTTTTTCTTTATTAGAGTAGTACCATAATGCATTCCTAATTTATTCAACGAAACTCTTCTGTTAGTTAATGCACCAATATGGATTGGGTCAATTGAAATAATTTTATCAAATAATGATGTTGCCTCTTCATATTTTTTTAATTTTGAAAGAACAATTGCCTTGTTATACATTGAACTAATGTCATTAGGAATGATTTCTAAGACTTTGTCATAACAAAAAATGGATTCTTTTAGTTTTCCAATATTGTCCAAAACATTTCCTTTGTTATACCATGCTACAATATCTCGTGGATTTTTTTTTATAGCTATATCATACCAAGAAGCTGCCTCTTCATACTGTCCTATTTCATCAAGTGTTTGTGCATTTTTCATAATTGTCGCTAATTGTTCTATGGTAAGTGTATCAAAAAAGCTAGTAAATTCGATCTTTTCATCTTGCCCAGACAATAATTACATCTAATATCTGAGCAGTATTAAAAGAAGTGGACTATTTATTGGTCATTTTTATTCGCATATTTTATGCAAAAAAATCTTTTTCTTGGAATTATTCTCATTGCTAGCCCTACTATATTTGCACTAGCTGCATATCCTGACACCATCAGCATGAGCTGGAACGAGGGACGAGGAGGATTCATGTTTGCAGTGGTGTTTCTAGTTGCAGAGCTATTTGGATTAAAGCTAGGCATTTCAAAAAAGAGACTTTTGGCAATCATACCTTTAGCCATTTTAGTAATTGCATATCTTATTGCGTTAGATAATGGACTGCAAGATTCCATCAAGCAAGCAGGACTTGATTACGAAGTACCATTAATTGATTCTTGGATTTGGTTGTGGGACTATGTCATAATGACAGCATTTGTTGTTGCAACTTTGTTTATCTACTTTGGAAAAAAATGGATCAGAATTGCACCTGCCGCTCCAATATTTCTTGGAGGCTCTGCATTCATTTTAGCACTTGATGCTGTTTTTCCTTATGATACTCTAGGTCCATTGCAATCCTTTGTTCCATATTTGGTAGAGCTAAACGTTTGGCTTGTCAATGTGTCTGATTTGGGAACTGCTGTAGCTAAAGGTAATTTGATGCTTCTCAACGGGGACCACGGACGGATGGCACTGCAGGTATTTTGGCCATCAGCTGGGGTTCATAGTGTAATAATTTTCTCACTTGTAATGGGAGCATTTTTGTTAAAAATGAACATTCAGAGAAATAGAAAGGCTGTATACTTTGTATTAGGAATTATTGGAACAATTGGAATTAATGTGATTCGAATTTTTTCACTTTCAGTTTATGCATTAAAAGTAACCACAAATGCAGCAGAATGGGAAGAATTTCACTCTGTCGCAGGCACTATAATGTTCGTTCCATGGCTTTTCGTATTTCTATTAATTGTAATGGTGATAGAAAATAGACGATTAAAAAAAATGGAAGCTGAAAAAACATAAAATACTTTATTTTAGAAATAACTAGTAATATCGCTTTGACCTTGTAATTCAGATAACTCTGAAACCTTGATACCCAAACGTCTAATTTCCATCTTTTGGTTTTCTAACGCCTCATGTAGTAATTGTTTTGCATTCTTTACTAACTCACTAAGACTCAATGTAGGATTTTTTAGCATTTTTGATTTTGATTTGTTAGATAGATCAGTCTGAACAAATTGAATGCTGACGGATTTAAACTGCCTATTATTTTTGAGAACTATGGCGTGTAGTTCTTTACAAAGTTCTTTTAAAGATTCTTCAAGAAAGTCATATTCTTTTGAATCTTTTTTTAGAGTAACGATTTTACTAAATTGAATTCTTGGTTCTCTTTCTTTTACGGGCTCATCATAAATACCCCTTACGGCATTATAGATGTACGTTCCAGTTTTTCTTCCAAATTGTTGATTTAAGGTAAATACATCAAGCGATTTTAGTTCACCAATTATTTCTAATTTCATTTCTAAAAATTTTTCTTCAGTTTTCTTTCCTATACCTGGAATCACACGAATTTTTAACTCGTCTAAAAATTTTTCAACTCTTTCTGGTGGAACTACTGTTAACCCATCAGGTTTTTTATAATCTGATGCAATTTTGGATATTAACTTGTTTGGAGATATTCCAACCGAACACGTTAATTTAATTTTGTCTCTTACAGAATTTTTTAATTGTTGTGCCAAATGACTTGCTTTTTTAAAATTACCCTCAGTTTTTTTTGTCACATCTAAATACGCTTCATCTTTTCCAACATATTCAAAAATATCTGCAAATTCTTTAATTACATTCATAGATTTTTCTGACATATCTGAATAATATTCAAAATCTGTTGGTAAAAAAACTGCATCAGTTCTTTCTTCAAGTCTTTTTTTTGCAAATCTAATTGGTAAACCTGATTTAATACCGTATTTTCTTGCAGTATAATTAGCTGTTGCAACTGCCCCGCTATCTTCTCCACGATCAGAAAATACACAAACTACTACAGGTTTTGTTTTGAGTTCAGGAGAGCGAACTTCTTCACATTGAGCAAAAAAATAATCAAAATCTATGTGAAATACTATTCTGTTTACCAATAAACAATATACTCATGAAATCCTTATTACAATTTCGGGAAACAAATTCATCTAAATAGTGTTTTAATTCATTAAGGTTGATGTATCCTGTATCTCCTGGAGATGATGGAATTAAGATCCAGCCTGAAAATATGGAAAAAGAAAAACTATACCATTGTATTTTCAAAGATAAAGTCCTCCTTTTCTACAAAGATGTTCAAGACGTTCTAAATTGTTTTGAAATTGAAGAAAAGGATTTAGTCCAAAAAATAAAGGCGCTCACTAACAAAGACGAAGTTGAAAAATTTTTAGAGGAGTATATTAAGCAAAACGACCTTAAACATTAAATAAATACGAAATTCAGTTTTTTCTAGACCTTATAATGAGCGATGACAAACTAACTGACGCAGAAGAAATTTTTTCAGAATTTCAGAAAGAAAATATGGAGAAGGAAAAAGCAGCTGAAACACCAGTAGAGCCAAACGTCCCATCAGATCCAACACCAGAACCCACATCAGAACCCACATCAGAACCAACACCAGAACCAACACCCGAACCAACACCAGAACCCACATCAGAACCCCCCTCAGAACCAGAAAAAGATTCATCTCAAAAAACCCAAGAATCTCCAATAGAATCATCAGAAACAAATGATGATAACAAAGAACGAATTAGAGATGTAATTTTTGTTGGTACAAAACCAATTATGGTTTATGTTACAGCAACATTAACTCAGCTTTCAAACCAGAAAACAGTTACAATAAAAGCTAGAGGAAAAAGAATTACTCAAGCAGTTGATGTTTCTCAAATGATTGTAAAACGAATGGACTCTGTAGGTTACGTAATTAGCGATGTCAGAATCGCATCTGATTCATTAACCTCTCAAGACGGAAGACAACGTAGTGTTTCAACAATAGAAATTGATGTCACAAAACCCTAGAAAATATATTATTTTTGGCATCTTAGGAATTTCAATTATCATCTTAATTATAAGTACAGGAGATTTGAATACATGTGGTATCCAACATATTACACTAGTGAACGATATCAAGACATTTGAACAATATAGTGATCCAGAATTTTGTGAAAACACAGTAAATAAAATATTGGAATTTAATGAACAATGTGAACCCTATATTGAAATTTTAGACTGCGGTTAAACAAATACATCAATTAGGAATGTAATTCCAAAGTATACTAAAACCACACTCAATCCAACTACCAAAACTTTGAAGCTTCTATTCGATAAAATTTTTGAAATCCTTGATGAAACTAACGCAGTAGATGACAGCCAAACATAATCCATCCAAATATGTAACAAGAACATTATCAAAATCCCCCAAAATGACCAAAAAATTAATGCATCAGATATCAATTTAAAACCAATTGTCAACCACCAAATTATGAAAAATGGATTAAATGCACTAAGAAGTATCCCTGCAAGAAATGGTCCATGCTTTGGCCCACTAATAGGCTCTACACTATTTTTAAAAATCTGTTTTAACTGAATTCCTGCAAAAACAAAAAGTCCCAGTGCTCCAATTATTGCAATGTATGTTCTAAATTCTGGAATAGCTTCTAGTGATAAAGCTCCTAATCCAAGTAATATTACCAAAGGTAATTCTACGAGGGTATGTCCGTATGCCATTTTTAGGCCTGCTTTTGCCCCACCCTTCAGACCATAGAAAATACTAGCTGTAAATAATGGACCTGGTGACAAAACTCCTGAGGCCGAAATCACAATTACAACGATCGCAAATCCTAGTAATTGTTCCATATTGATGATTGATTATCTATACATGGAATCTCTAAGATGCTTTGCTTCTTGTTCAGTTTCTTTGATATCTTTTTCAGCTGTTTCTGCGTCTTTTAGCAACGATTCAATATTACAAGAAATCCCAGGAACAAGCTTCGCCATTGCCATACAAAGATCAACACTTGCTTTAAAGTCAGGTCCTGTATCTTTTGCATTAAACAAAATTACTACTACATCTTGATTGTTTAACAATCCTTCATTTAACAAAGCTCCTGGAATTCCTGGAATAGTTCCATGTTGTAAAACTGAAAACCCAGCTTCTTTTAGCTTAGCTTTAGCAGAATCTGTACTACCAGCTGCAACTTCTTGCTTTTCTTCTTTAGCAGTTTTTACTGCAATACTACTTACTACTAGCGAAAGTTTGTGTTTTTTAGCCCAATCTAACATTTGTCGTGCCATAGTTCTGTGTAATGATTCATGCAAAGTAAGATAAGAGGAAAAAACTGCAACTTTTAGATCTTCATTTACAAAAATCCTTGTAGGATAATTTGGAACACCATCTTTAATTATACTAACTGGCGGAAAAATATCTGAATCTATTATCCCTCCTAATTCAAATTGAGAAGTATGAATCAAAGATTCCGTTGCAATGGCACTAGTAAATCCAATTGATGGAAATCCATCAACCAGAAATCCCCCTTCTATATTGATAGGTCTGATTTCTTTAATTCTAATATTATGAGATTCATTCATATCATAATGCTCTTTTTAGAGCTTAATAGTTTTATTACAAATTTAGTGTTTGATTTTTCTAAGCAAAGCAGAGTACAAAAATGGAACTATGGTAGTCATTTCTGCATGGATGGTTGTTTGTTTTGCATTTCTTGTAACCTTCCCCCACGAAATAGCTTCTCTTACAAGAGCACCACTTAGACTTCCATCAAACTCTTGTGCGGTTGTTATATAGACAGCATAATCCATACCTTCTCGATATTGGTTCCACCACAAAGTATGATGTTTTGAAATTCCCCCTCCTAGCATTAAAGCACCAGATTTTTTTGCTTTGAAAATTAATCCAGAAAGAATCTCTGCATCTGATATGAGATTTAATTTAAAATCAGGATGTTTTTGAGTGAATAACCATATTTGACTACCAACTGCTCCATCAACTATTCCTGGAACTATTACTGGAATCTTATTTTTGTAAGCCCAATAAAGAAATGAATTCTTTCCCATATGTTTACCAATAATTTTTGTTAAATCTGCAGTAGAAATTTCTCTTTTGCCTTCTTTGTATGCTTCTTCTAAAAAAGACTGCATTTTTTTTTCTATTAACGGTCCATAACTTTCCATCGGAACTAAAACATTTCCCAATCGGTGCATATTCTGTTTTGTAAGCTCTCTATCATCAATTGTAAATGAACCCTCTTTGTAATTGGAATAATATCTTGCAATATCGTGATCCAAAGCGCCACAGGTAGTAATCACTACATCAAACCAATTATTTTTTATCATATCTTTGATAATGCCTCGCAAACCTGTAGATATAACTGCAGCAACGAATGAAAGAAATCTTAAACATTTTTTGTCAGAAATCATATTCGTTAAAATGTCTAATCCTTCTGCAAGATTCCTTGATTCAAATCCCCCAGATTGCTGTAATTGTTGAAAAATTTTTTCAATATCTGTATCTTTTGTAATTGCTATATCTTTGATTGACCTGCCTGGTTTAATCATATCATGAAAACAAAAATTGGGTTATAAAATTCTGCCTTAACAAAATCTGTAATAGGGCATTTGAGTCACACTAATGTAGGAAACTTTAAAACAAGTTCAAAGCGTCAAAATTTTGATGGGCGATAAAATTAAGGTAGGACTAGTTGGAATTGGAAATTGTTTTTCAGGATTAATTCAAGGAATAGAATACTATGCTCAAAACCCTTCTCAAGAAGTTATTGGGATTATACACGAAAAGATTGGAGATTTTTCAGTTCATGATATAGACTTTGTTGTAGGATTTGATGTTGGTGAAAATAAAATTGGCAAGACAATCAACGAGGCAATTTATGAATCACCAAACATGGTTGATTGGATTCCTAAAGACAAAATGCCAAAAACTTCAGCTAAGGTCTATGAAGGCCCTGCTCTTGACGGTGTAGGAATCTGGGTAGAAAATAAGATTAAACCAATTAAAAGTACTAAAACTGATGAACAACTTGCCGATGAAATCAAAAATGTATTAAAAGAAACTGGGGTAGAAATTATTGTATCTTATCTTCCTGTTGGTTCAGAAAAAGTTACTCAATTTTGGGCTCAAATGTGTCTTGATACTAATTGTGCATTTGTAAATTGTATTCCCTCTTTTATTGCATCAAATGACGAATGGGGTAAGAAATTTGCTGAAAAAAATCTTCCGTTAGTTGGAGATGACATCAAAGGCCAAGTTGGTGCTACAATTGTACACCGAACGCTAGTTCGATTATGTGATGATAGAGGAACAAAAATTGAAAGGACTTATCAAATTAACGTCGGTGGTAACACCGATTTTTTGAATATGAAAGAACAAGATCGTTTAGTAAGTAAAAGAATCTCTAAAACAGAAAGCGTGCAAAGTCAATTATCAGAAAGATTACCAGATGATCAAATCTATGTTGGTCCTTCTGACTTTATTCCATTTTTAGGAAATACAAAACTAATGTTTATGAGAATTGAAGGAAGACAATGGGCGAATATCCCTTACAACATGGAGGTTAGACTAGAAGTTGATGATAAAGCAAACTCTGCAGGAATAGTTATTGACGCATTACGTTTAGCAAAACTTGCACTAGATAGAGGTATTGGCGGACCTGTAATTCCTGCATGTGCCTATTTAATGAAACACCCTCCAAAACAAATGCGTGACTCTGATGCTAAAAACGAAATAGAAAAATTCATAAAATCTTAAAAGTTTTTAAGAAAATTTTCTAGAATCTGAAAATCGTATTTTTCTGCTTTTTTTGTATTTTTTCAAATTAAAATCTCTAACTTTAAATTTTTCCCCTTTGAGTTCTGTTACAATTTTTGGAATAATTACTCCACCGTCTTCTGATAAATCAACGATAACGCTCTTACCTCCAAAACGATAGTTTTGAACATTTGCTGCAAGAATCGGCACTCGATTTTCTAAAGCCCTCACCTGTAAGTATAATTGCCATGGTTTTACTCCTCTCCTTACAATCCTACTAGGGGAAAAAAGCACATCCGCCCCCTTTTTTACTAGGGAATTTGCCACATCTGAAAAAACCATATCATAGCAGATTATTATGCCAAATTTGCAATTTGTTTCAAAAACTTTAGTTTCTCTTCCTGGCATGACTAATTTTTGTTCATAATCAAATGGATGTATCTTCTCTTGAATGCCAATGATTTCTCCTTTAGGGCCAATTACAGGAGCAGAAATTACAAACCTGGATTTTTTAGGCTGGTAAAATGCACCGGGAATAATAGTCATGGAAAAATCCCTTGCTATTTTTTTGAAACTATCAAACTCTTGCTCAAAGTCAGAAATTCTATTATTTTTTAGCCATTGTTCAGGAAGAGTAACTATGTCTACCTCTTTTCTGCCAAGGGTTTTTAGTGACTGTGAAACTTTTTTCAACGCATTCTCATTTGATGAATACGAAACAGTCTGAATTAATCCCAATTTGACCATTAGTAATTTTCTTCAAATGAGTAATTATACATAGGCGTAGATGCCTATGACTAACTAAAATAACAATTATTCTAGTTTATAGTCAACTAAACTTGTTCGTATTCGATTATTCGAACCGTTTGAAAAATTCTCATATTGGTATTTATCAAAAAAGTAGAAATGTTTGGCTTCAAATCGTTTGGATTTAAAAATACATCAATCGATTTTCAACCAGGCCTTATTTCTATTTCTGGACCAAATGGTTCAGGTAAAAGCAATATTTTAGACGCAATTATTTTTGCACTTGGAGAAAATAAACCAACAACAATGAGAGTGGGTAAACTACGAGAATTGATTCATGATATTCCGGGTGAACGTCGCGGACCAAAAATGACAAGAGTTAGTGTTCATTTTGACAATTCTGATAGAAAGATTCCTGTAGATTCTGACTCTATCACAATAACAAGAGAAATGGATGATAAAGGAGAAAATATCTATTATCTTGATAAAAAAAAGACACATCGATCTCATATTTTAGATCTATTAGATATGGCAAATGCTGGTTTGAATCAACTAAATAATGTACAACAAGGAACCATAACAAGAATTTCTGAATTTTCATCAGAAGAAAAAAGAGAATCAATTGAAAAATTAATAGGTCTATCCTATTTTGATGAGAAAAAAAGTGAATCCGTAAAACTACTAAAAGATTCTGATCAAAAATTAGAAATTGCTTTTGCAAGAATGGATGTAATCAAAAAGAGAATAGATGAGCTAGAGGAGGAACGAAATCAGCAACTCAGGAATGACTTCCTAACTAAGGAGGCAAACAGATTCCATGCAATAGAATCTGCAAATAAACTCAAAAATCTCAAGGTAACAAAACTCTCAAAAGAGCGTAATTTACATGCCTTGACCTCTGAAATTAAAAAATTCGAAGAAGAGCGTGATGTTACTCGAAAAAAAACCCATGAGTTAGAATCCCAAAAAAAGAAATTCATGAATGAAGTCAATACCTACAATCAAGCCAAGGCAACTATAGATTCAGAACTTTCAGTATCAATTCACAAATCAGAACTTGAAAAAAGTGAAATTAATACTTCAAAGAAAAAATTAGAAATTATTGAATCAAGACTTCCTGAAATTAAATTAAATTTAGAAAAGTTGCAAGAAGAACGTCGTTCTCTTGAATCTACTATTAATCAAATGCGTGAGTCTATACAACAAACAAATGATAAAAGAAAAAAAATTAATGATGAAGTAAAAATTATTGATTCTGAATTAAATAAAGTTAGAAGAGAGCAATCAGAGATTACGATAAAAAAACTTGAATTTGATCATAAAATTAAAAATCTTAACAAAAAATTTAATGCAGCAAAATTAACTTTCTCAAAACTTGAATCTGAAAAAACCGATGTTGAAAATAAAATTAATCATAACGTGGCAAAGAATAATGAATTTAATACTCATTCACAAAATCTAGATCGTTTAAAACATAAACTAGAATTAGTAAAAATAAATCATAAAGCCACAATTGATGAGCTTAAATCTAGAATACACAAATTAAACCAACAACATGAAAAGACTTTAAATGATATCGATGATGTTAGTCAAATTTTAGAAAAAGCTACACAAAGTACTGTAAGATATGAAACAAAAATTCGTGTCGTTAAAGATGTAATGCATGAAGATTATTCAATTTCTCAACTTAAAGCAGATGCTGATGCACTTGGAATACAAGGCTTAGTTTATGAAAAACTTTCTTGGGATAAAGAATATGAGCGTGCAGCACTAGCTGTCAGCTCAGATTTAATCAAGGCTATTATTGTGAAAGACTTTACGACTCTACTTAACTTAGCTGACTTTGTTCGCGCTAAAAAATTACCAAAATTAAAAATAATTACACTTGAGGCAATTCCAAAATTAACTACAACTGCATCTAAAGACTCTAAAATAATTGGAATGCTCTCTGACTTCGTAAAATGTGAAAGCAAATTTTCCTCCCTCAAAACATTCCTATTTGGCAACACAGTTTTAGTAAAATCTAGAGAAGACGCAGTTAGAATATCAAAGTCTGGATTCAAGGCAGTTACACTGGAGGGTGAGTTTTTTGAAGCCAAGGCAAGTTCAGTTATAGTTGATTATAATTCAAAAATTTCCAAATTAACCAAAATTATTACCATGAGTACTTCCGTTGATGGTCTAAATCGTTCAATTAACTTACTAAGAAAATACATCCAAAATAAAAAACACAAACTAAAACGAATCGAGCACATTCTAAAAAATTACCATGAAAGACTATCCATTTCAGAAACAGGCCATGCTACAACTTCAAATAATTATTCTGATCTGAAAAGTAAAATATTATCTACATATAAAATCAATGGACAGATAACTTCAAGAAACTCACAATTAACTCGTAGATTAGAATATTTACAAACAGAAATAGCAAAGCAAGAATCCCTTGTCGCATCATTGGATGAACGAATAAAAATAGTTTCAGAAAATTTTTCAGATCCTAGACAATTAAGAATTGCACAGGAATTAATACGACAAAACGAGAAAAAATCTTCTATAACTACCAGACAATCAAACATAGTATCTGAATTAAAAGAAAAAGAAACAGACCTTGCAAAGTATACTGCAAAAGAAACTGCAGAAAAATCTACATCAAAAAGTCTTCATGAGGAACATGCAATACTTAATCAAGAAAGACATGAACTTGAAGTTAAATTACGCACATTAGAAAAAGAATATGCAATAACAAGTGATACTTTAGTAAAACTTCGAGAAAAAGAACAAGTTCTAATCTCTACATCTGGTAGTTCAATTTCGCAAGTAGAAGAATTTGATTCAACATTAAATGGCCTACGTGATAATGGACTTTCTCTTAACAAAGAAATCAATACACGAGAAAGACAATCTGACACACTTACACGTGATCTAAAAGAAATTACTGAAAATGAATCCCAAATTCAAAAATTCATTTCAACCTATGGATATGATGAATCCATTGAAACCTTTGACGTAGAATCTATTCTCAAGGCACTTGCAGCTGAACAACGCGTATTATCTGAATCAATTAATCGAAAAGCTGCAGAACAATACAGTGAACTTGCAACCAGCTATCGTGGTATGTCTTCTAGAAGAAATGAACTTGAAAAGGAACGAAATAGTATTGTCAAATTCATTGAAGAAATCGAAAAGGAAAAACGCCAGACTTTTCTAGATGCCTTTGATATAGTAGATAAAGAAATTAGGCTAATATTTTCTAAAATGACAGGTGGAAATGCCTGGCTAGAGCTAGAAAATGAGGATGATATCTTTTCATCTGGAATTACTTATATGATACAATTCCAAAACAAGCCAAAAAGAACTTCTGCTTCAATCAGCGGTGGTGAAAAGACTCTGGCTGCTGTTGTTTTTGTACTGGCTTTACAAAAGCTCAAACCATCACCATTTTATCTATTTGATGAAATAGACGCACATTTGGATGCACTAAACTCTGAAAAACTTTCAAAAATCGTTGAAGAAAGATCAAAGGGTAGTCAATTCCTTATGGTATCTCTAAAGGACACTGTGGTAGAAAAAGCCAAGCTGATTTATGGAGTATTTCCCAAAAATGGGGTTTCTCATATAGTTACTTACAAAGATAAGCGAATACCATCAATTACTAATTGATTAATCTTAAATGCAAAAATTGTAATGAATGTCAGTGCTAACCAATATCCTCGCTTGTT
>Ga0209997_10000277_pt1 | contig 16569 bp, 18 predicted proteins | sample CR04metaG_FD_182079 | JGI IMG/M metagenome (GOLD analysis project Ga0209997, IMG submission 182079) | Deep subsurface microbial communities from Mariana Trench to uncover new lineages of life (NeLLi) - CR04 metaG (SPAdes) (version 2) | ecosystem: Environmental > Aquatic > Marine > Ocean trench...
AAATGTTTGAGATGGAAACTGCAAAATCATTATTCACAGAAGCTTATACACGATATACAATTCTAATGAAAGAAAATTTTCCTGAAAACAATGTTTTTCGTGAAGATATTTCCAAAAACTGGAATGATATGATTATCACATCAACCAAAATGATATCCTTGGCAGCACGTGGAGGTGATACAAATGATATATTAAAATTAAAAAATCAATTTGTAGAAAGTGAAGTAGAACTAAACAAAGCAATTTTTTCTGCAATGTCATTTATTGAGCCCTTTATAGAAAACAGACAACAAACAATTGAGACACTTGTGGAGAATACAACTCTTCAAATCATCATCGCACTAAATATTTTCATTGCATCAACGCTAGCCATCAAATATATTATTATAAAATCAATTTCTCGTCCACTACTCAAACTTAGAAAAACTACTCATAAAATTGCGGAAGGGGAATTTATCAAAGCAGAGATTAAAGGAAATGATGAAATCGCTGATCTTGGAAAGGATATTGATAGAATGTCTGGAGAGTTAGAAAAATTGAATAAAGAAATTATTATGTCCGAAAGATTATCATCTATTGGAAACTTATCTAGCCGAATGGCCCATGATCTTCGAAATCCACTTTCTGTAATTAAAAATTCAATGGAGATTTTGAACTTAAGATTAAATGACAATATGGATGAAAGGATTAATCATCAATTATCGATGGTAGGAAGAGCAGTATCTAGAATGTCTCACCAAATTGAAGATGTTCTTGACTTTGTAAACATTGCAGAGCTCAAAGTCCAATCAAGCTCAATTATTACTATATTAGAATCTGCATTATTGAGTACAGATATTCCAACATCTGTAAAAGTCAATTTGCCTAAAAATTCTGCAACTGCACTATGTGACCCTTTTAGATTGGAAGTTGTTTTTTCTAATCTATTAAAAAATGCCTGTCAGGCAGTTAATAACAGTGGAGAAATTACTATTAGAATAATTGATAAAAACGATGATGTTTTCATTGAGATAGAAGATTCTGGCCTAGGCATTTTAGAAACTAACATCGATAAGATATTTGAGCCACTATTTACTACAAAACAAACTGGAACTGGTTTGGGGCTAGCCAGCTGTAAAAGTATCGTAGAAAAACATGGAGGAACATTGTCTGCCAGAAATAATCCTACTGTGTTTACTGTTCAAATACCAAAAGTGCCCAAAAAGAACCCTCAGAGAAAAAATTTGTTTGAAAAATCTCTTCTTAACGAATAAAATTCTTCAAAAAGTTCGTTCGTTCTACCCACACACGGGAAGATATGTAATAAATCACTCATTATTTTAATATGGAAAGCCAAGAGCTGATCTTACCTGAAGAAGAGATAGTATTGCCACTTCTTGAAGATTATGGAATTACTAATGAAGAGGCAAGATTCTATGTTGGTTTATTGAGAATAGGAACAGGTAAGGTTAGTGAAATTAGTCACTATACAAATACAGACAGAGTAAAAGGATACAAAATTTTGGAAAATCTACGAAATCAAGGTTTTGTTTCATCAACACTTTCATCACCAATTCTGTTTTCAGCAAATGATCCAAAGACAACATTTGATGAATTACTAAAAAAGAAAAAATCTGGAATTCAAAGATTAGAGAGAAATCAGCCTAGATTAATAGAGAATTTAGAAAAATTAAAAGGCCATACTGTAGAAACTAATCTTCCAAAACTATCAGTAATTTCTGGCAGAGATAATATTTACAATGAAATTAAAAAAATTATTGAAGATACGAAAGATGAGTTGTATTTAGTGACATCCACTTCTGATTTGATTAGAATGTATTACACAGACATTCCTGAAGCAATTAAAAAAGCTCTAAAAAGGAAAGTTGAGATTAAACTTATGACAGAATTTGAAGTTTCTGAAAAAACTGATTGTGTAAAAAATCTGGGATTGGATCATTTCAAAGTTGCAAAACTACCGTCACAGGGAAGAATTGTTTGTAATTCTTCACAAATTATAATGTCTGGATATACTTCAAAGACATCAAGGATTCATGCAACTGATGACTCTGCACTTATTACTAATTCAGATGAGATTACAGGAAATATGCAAAGCCTATGTCGATTTATGTGGAAAATGGGAGCAGAGATAAAAATTGATAAAAAGAGCTCATCCGCTAGTGATTCAAGGAGAAACAAGACTAGGATTCTAAAAAATGCAACAGCGCTAGTAGTTGATGATGATCCTGATGCAGTAGATATGTTTTCTGATTACTTGGAAAACAAAGGAGTCAATGTCATAGGTAAAGCTAAAGATGGCAAAGAAGGTTTTGAGTTATACAAGAAATTAAAGCCAGATGTAATATTCTTAGATGTAATTATGCCAAACTTTGATGGATTCTACACATTAAAGAAGATAAGAGAGATAGATTCAAACGCTAAAATTATTATGGTAACCGCTGATTTTTCACCATCAACTAAGAAGAAGCTAAAAGAGCTAAAGGTATCAGATATTATTTACAAACCATATGATGGAACAGCAATTGATCGAGTAATCTAGAGCGAAATTAATTACAGATTTTCAAAAAAATTCTAGTAGAATTTTGCGTCTAAAGATGATGCTAAAACATCAATGGCATTAGATAATTTATGAACATTCTTATCTTTACTTAGATAAAGTAATTCATTTTTGATAGTTTTTAGAGCATTAATTTCTTTATCTTTATGAGACGAACTGTATTCTTGATACTGGAACTCTTTTAGGAATTGACGGACATCTTCTATTTGCAACTCTTGATATTCGAGTTCTCTTTCAACTAATGAACAGTTATCTTCCAATTTCTTTAACTTTGATTTGGAATTTCGTTTACCTAACAGTAGTTGATTAAGCATAGAGGTTATTGTAGGTATATCCATTGTAACAAGATTATTTTTGTCAGGAATAATTTTTTCTAATTTTTGAGATTGTAACATTTCAACTTCTTTATCAAATTTATCGTGTAATTTCTTGATATTTTTAATTTCTTCATTATGTTGTTCAATTTTCATGTTGGTATATCTTATGTACTGTCCTGTGTTTCCTGCTGCATCTAATGCCCAACGTATAGACCTCATTGCTTGCAACCAACCTGTTTTTTTTTCTTTATGTTCTAGTTTTATTCTATCTTGAAACATTACAGTTTTTGTATCATTTAATTGAAATCCGAGTGAAACAGAACGTTGTTGAGCATCCATCACATCTCTTATTTCGGATTTGTTCCCAATCTCTACAATAAAGGTAGAATCGTCTTTTGAAATAACTTTATCCTCTTTACGATTAAGATACTTACGCGTAACAGCCAGAAGATAACTATCATGGAAACTGATAAAATTTAATGTATGTAATTAATGACAAACACTGATTCTGTTCAAATGCACAGGAAGTCATTTGGAACACGGCAGTGAATTTGCTTTGGTTAGCCACCACTAAAGATAAATGAGAATAATCAAGGAATCAAATCATGGGTGAAATAACTGATTATAGAATTCAACAAATTGTAGATAATGGTCAGATTGTGCAAATGGCTCTTGCAGAAGATGTTCATACAGAACCTATTTCTCAAAAACAATTGATTATGGAATCTGTTGCAAAAAAATTAGATCCTGAAATGAAAGAACAAATTACTCCACTATTAGAGGCAATACTTCAAGGCCAACCTACAATAAAAATGAAAAGTTATCAGCATACTACAATAACTATCACTATGCCAAAAAATAGATACGAACGAATGGGAAGGCCTCAAGTTGGAGAAAAACTTGAAATAAATATTAAGAAAATTTCTTAGAGTTGTTTTTCTATCTCAGAAATAGATTCTAAAGGTAAAGAACAACTAAAGTCTTTACAAACAAAGACAGTTGTTTTTTCAATTTGAAAGTTTTTTCCTGTAAAGAAGGGTATGTGATTCAAATTTTTCATTTGGTTTTCATTTTGAACACAAACTATAATTGATTCGGGAATAAATTTTGCTGTCAAATATTTCATAATTTCAGAATTAGTAGGATTTAAGACAGTTATCTCAAGTGGTTTTTTTAAATACATAAAAATTGTATTTAGTAAATGCCCAAATGCAAATGGATTTTCTGCTGCCAAAGATGCTTGAGATTCCATTATCTTCAAAGAAATATCTAAGAATTTTTTTTCTTGAGTTAAATGATACATTCGTAAAAGACAGTTGGCTGCCACAGAATTTCCCGATGGCATTGAAAGATCATAATTACTTTTTGGGCGAATAATTAATTGTTCATGATTATCAGCTGTCATGAAGAAGTTACTATGCTCAGAATCCCAGAAATGCTCTATCAGATAATTTCCTAAAGTTTTAGCAGTTTCAAGATATTTTAGTTCAGGATTTATTTCAAATACGTCTAGTATTGCACTGATAAGGTATGAATAATCCTCAAGATATCCCTGAATTTTTGCGGTTCCATTTTTGTAGGTGCGTAATAGTTTTCCATTTTGAATTAATTTGCTTTCAATAAAGGAAAGGCCTTTTTCAGCAGCGTTTAGAAATGATTTTTCTCCTGAAACCCTATACCCTTTGGCAAAGGCACTAATCATTAGGGCATTCCATGAAGTTAGAATTTTGTCATCTAAACCAGGGGGAATTCTTTTGGATCTTACCTTAAGGAGTTTTTGGATGCAGGAATCTAAGATTTTTTTTACTTCGTCTTCTGTTTTACCAAATTTGAAAGCAACTGAGGAAAGTGCAAGATTATTACACAATATTGTTTTTCCCTCGAAATTGCCACCATCAGTAACGTCATAAAATAAGCAAAATATATCCGCATCATTTCCTAAAATTTCTTGAATTTCGTTTTTTCTCCAAACATAGTATTTGCCCTCTTCTCCTTCTGAATCTGCATCTTTTGAAGAATAAAATCCTCCCTCATCAGAAGTCATTTCACGTAAAACAAAGTTCAGAGTTTTAGCTATAACTGAAAGGTAGAAGGCGTCTTTTGTGATTTGATATGCTTCAGCATAAACAATAGGAATCAAGGCATTATCGTAAAGCATTTTTTCAAAATGTGGAACAAGCCATCTGGAGTCAGTAGAGTAACGATGAAAACCGCCACCAAGTTGATCAAAAATTCCACCTTGTGCCATTTTTTTTAATGTTTTTAGAGCAAATTCTTGAAATTTAGAAATGCCAGATAATTTTGCATATCGAAGTATGAAAGAAATATTTGCAGAATTTGGAAATTTCGGAGCAGTTCCAAAACCGCCATGCACTTGATCACCTAATTGCATTAGATTCATTGCAGCCTCATCAAGAATTGATTTTTCAAGCTTTGATGGGGTAGTTACAGATTCTGTTTTTTGTAGATTAGTTACAAAGTTTTCAGCTTTCTTTTTGATGTCTTGTGGTTTTTCTTTCCATGATTGTGAAAGCTGTTTTAGTAGACTTCCAAAACCTGGTCTTCCATATGAATCCAATATAGGAAAGTATGTTCCAACATAGAATGGTTTTTGATCAGGTGTAAGAAAAACGCTTAATGGCCACCCGCCTTGACCAGTTGTCATCTGACAAACTTTTTGATAAATATCATCGATGTCTGGTCTTTCCTCTCGGTCTACTTTGATATTAATAAAATTTGCATTCATAATGTTAGCAATGTCATCATTTTCAAAAGATTCATGTGCCATTACATGACACCAGTGACAGGAACTATATCCGATACTCAAGAATATGGGTTTATTTTCTTCTTTTGCCTTTTTTAGGGCAGTTTCATTCCATGTATGCCAATGAACTGGATTTTTTGCGTGTTGTAGTAAGTATGGACTAGTTTCATGAATAAGACTATTTTCAGACATACAAATCATAATACTGAATATCTATTTGTATTTATTTCCTAAATATCTCAAAAAATTAGAACAAATTAGATTTTTTATAAAAATTTGAAATTACAAACAAATGTCTGTTGTAAAAAACAAACATCAAGAGAAATGCCATAACAGGTATACTATTGTGAGGTAATGAGATGCCACTAAACATATTGATCGCAGAAGATGAGGAGGATATTGCAGAGCAATACAAAATGGGATTTGAAGATAGAGGACATAAAGTAAAGATTACCTATAACGGTGTTGAATGTATCAATGAGTATCGAAGAGCTCGTCAAACGTTAGATGACGAGGATCCAATAATTTATGATGCGGTAATAATTGATCACAACATGCCATTAAAGAATGGTGCTACTCTAGCTGAAGAAATTAGAGACATAAATCCAGAACAGACTATAGTTTTTGCAACTGCATATGGTAATCAACTGATCACAGGTCTAGATAGTTTTGAGGACGTAGATATTTTGGCTAAACCTTTGTCTATAAAAAATCTCATTAGGCTTGTAGAAGAAAGATTTTACAATAAAGTATTCGCTTAAAATTAGATTCCTCCTCTGCCTTCTTCAGTTTCATAAATAGATACATTAATTCTCGCTAACAATTTCATTTTTGATTTGTGAGCCTTTTTACTATGACTATAATCCTTTTTTCCTACTAATATCTGAAGACGTTTTAGCTGTGCAATTTTTAATTCTTTTAACCCCTTTTTTGAAACAATGTCAAGTAATTTGACTCTCTCTAAATCATCAGGGTTAATGTTTTCAGCCATCATTTCATGATGGTTTAATTTCACTAAAATCTTTATTCTTGCGAAGTCAAGTAATGTAAAAATACAGTTTTAGAGTTGAGATTGACATGTCAAAAAAAATGAAGGCGATGGTCTTATCAGAATTAGCTCCAATTGAGAGTAAGCCTTTAAAGCTTACACAAATTGATAGGCATGAAATTCAAAGACCAAATGAAATTTTGATTAAAATTGAAGCATGTGGAGTATGCCATTCTCAATTACACGGAATTGAGGGAGACTGGAAAGAATTAGGAATTCCACCCAGACTTCCTACTGTACCAGGGCATGAAGTAGTTGGAAAAATAATTGAAATTGGCAAAAATGTTACCAAATTCAAAGTTGGGGACAGAGCTGGAATCACCCCATTGCTTGAATCATGTATGAAATGTCAATACTGTAATGAAGGAAAAGAATACTTGTGTGAATCAATGGAGGTTTTGGGGGAGTCTCTTAAAGGTGGATATGCAGAATACATTACAGTTACAGAAGATTTTGCTACAAAAATTCCAGATACAATGAAACCAGAGTATGCAGCGCCGCTATTTTGTGCAGGAATAACTGCATACAAAGCAGTAAAGGCAAGTGAACCCTCAAAGAATAAAAAAATTGGAATATTTGGAATAGGAGGAGTGGGGCATATGGCAATTCAATTTGCAAAATTAGAAGGAGCAGATGTTATTGCGATTTCAAGAAACATTAAACATTTAGAAGTCGCAAAAAATTTAGGTGTATCAACTACAATTACTTTTAATCAAGATCAAGGAGTCGTCTTAAAAGAATTAAAAGAAAAAATTGGTTTGCTGGATGCAGCAATAGTCTTTGCTCCAGCAGACATTGTAACTAATACTGCAATTAAGGCAATAAAGAAAGGAGGACTAGTTGTTATTGCTACAATTGGAGAGATTTCAAATTTTGTTGCATTTGAAGAAAAAACAATTCGTGGAACTTTAATCGGGTCCAGAAATGATATGAAGGAGGTAATAAAAATTGCTGTTGAAAAAAATCTAAAAGTTGTTTCAGAAGTTTATCCACTTGAACAAGCAAACGAAGTTCTAGCAAAACTTAAAACTTCAGAAATAGAAGCTAGAGCAGTTTTAATTCCTTAGATTAAGAAAAACTTACTCAGTTTGATTATCGATTAGAAAGTCTTTTTGCTTTAATAAATTTCCAAATCTTTTTTGTCATTTCACTCGGAGTAACGAAGTTTTTACCAAAAACTTCTTCGACGGTTTCCGTTCTGCCAGAAAAGCTTATCGCGTATCCCCCAAAAGGCTTTTTGTTTCCTTTAGATTTTGACTTTTTCTTCGATCTTGATTTGGATTTTGTAGATCTTCTTTTCGTAGTTTTCTTTTTTAATTTTCTTTTTGCTGCCAAATTCTTCTATGGTCAAATGTGATTGGTTGATTATAATATTTGCGAATCAAAATAGTCATAAATCGCAATTTTGGGACATTATGGTTTAGAATTGTTATGTTCTTAATGCAATGCCAGAATATGATGATGAAAAAGAATATTATCATTTACCTCTAGAAATTGACCTGAAATGTGATTTACTAAAAACGAAGGCTTTCACTCTTACCTGTCTTGGATTATTAGATGAAGCGAGAGAGTATTTTGAATTTGCCAAACAAATGAAATCAGAATAAATTTAGCCTTAAATAAAAGACAGTTGTTCTTTGAATCGTGAATTGTAGAAGGTGTCATCATACTGATCAAGCCCATACAGATTCTAATGAAAGTACATCAATACTAAAGCTAGGCAGATGCCAAATTCCTCATTGTACTTGTGTACAGTATCTTGATGCCATGAAAGAAATTGATGAGGAATTGTTGTAGTAAATAGTTCATATAGTAAACAAAATGAATTAATTCTAATATGAAAAAACATTCTCCTTCTGATAAAATGAGAGAAGATTTGGATAACCTATTAGCAAAAATTAACGCGTTAGAGGTTTCAGCCCCTGATGAGTATCAAAAAGGAATTGTAAAGGTTTTACGAGCTTTAGTAGAAGGCCAAAAGCATTCAATATCTGAATTTGAACATCTAAAAAAAGCAATTGATCTAGTCACTCTACAGCTTTTTGATGTTCAAAATAAAATGAATTCATGATTTTAGTCTTGTATCGCTTATACCACACCCAACACATTTCATTAAAATAGAATTTTCTAGTTCTTTTTCTTTTTTCATCTCAGAACCACAGCAAGGACATTTCATAGGGTATTGTAAATTTAATCATAAAACACTATTTAATCTTCCATATTACAAATTGGTTTGTAATATGAAATAGTTTTAGTTACAATTCGTTGTCTGTCTTTTTCATCTGAATTTGGCATTAGATATATTGAAAGATACAGATTTTCTTTAGAGCCCGTGTGAGTCAGCCAACATTTGAATTTCTCATTTTTTGTGAAAAAATCATTTTTATCAGTTTTTTCTGATTGCTCTACGTAAATGACATTAAAGGTATCTTTTTCACGAGCAAGTATTACGAAGATTACTTTATCCATTGGAGGGCCCCACTCTGCTAGTTTTATTGGTCCTAAAAATTCGTAATGAAGAATTTGAATTGTCATACAAATACTAAAAGTACCAAACTTTTCTTCTTTTTGGCTAGATCCAACCAATTTTGGAGCATTTAGGTAGACCTTATTGCTGTGCATAATGCACACAAAACCGGTTAACAACCGACCTGAGATAGCAGTATCAACAAATGAAAACAACTACCCTAAAACCAAAAGAACTGAAAACCAGTCACAAAGCAGTTGCTCCAGTTATTGCAACTCTTTTGATGGTAGCAATCGCAGTTGTGGGAGGTACAATCATCTTTGTCTTTTCACAAGGATTCTTTAGTTCCTCACAAATCAGCGGTACTCCACAAATAGAACTAGTCCAGATTCTTGGCTATGATGCAAGAGCAGTAACAAATCTGCAGATGCATGATGGAAATCCTATGATCGCATCATCTGGTGATGGCAATTCAATCGTTCAAGCTGATGAAAGAGTAGCCATTTACTTAACAAACAACAGTGTACAAAAAATCATACTTGGTGAAGTTTCATTCGGTGGATTTGAATACAGTTATGTCAATGCAGCGACACTAGGATTAGGTGATTATACCACCACCACTGCAGGCCAACTTCGTACAACCAACTATACAGTACTAACTGGTACTAATGGTGGAGATCAGCTATTATCTGAAGGAGCTGGAGAAATTAGAGCCGGACAGACTGCAACCATTATACTGGATCTTGAAAGCGACGTGAGAATAGGACGCTCTTCACAGTTCAAACTAACAACCGCTAACGGTAATGTGTTCGTTGGAACCGTTAATGTTGGACAACAAAGTGGTTAATCCCACTCCCTTTTTTTCCTTTTATGGAGACAAACAAAAAAAATGAAAAAAAACTACCTTCCAATTGTTTTGTTTGTTGTAGCAATCTTATTACCATCTAATATAGTACCAGCCTTTTCACAAAACAGTCTTGATAATTATCTTGTAAAGATATCACTTTCACCATCACATGTTGATGAACATGATACTTCACATTTAGTAGGATATGTGAACTTGGTAAACAAAAATGGATTGGCCCTAGTGGCACCTCAAGATATTGCAATAGGAATAGAATCAGATGATCCATCGATTGCATCAGTACCATCTGCAGTTACGATAAAAAAAGGTCATAACTTTGAAATTTTTGAAATTCAAACTGGAGACAAAAATGGTGAAACAATAATTTCTACATTATTTAATGATAAAATTGATTTTCAAAAATTCAGAGTAGGTGGTTTAGATAATTCAATGCCTGATGACATACGTTTGAAATTGAGCCTTCCAACAAATAACATGCATGTAAACTCTGAGATGCCTTTTTCAGTATATTTGCAAACAAAAGACGGTAATATTATTAGAGCCCCATATGATATCGATATTGATTTAGAATATGAAAGCTCATTGCTTTTTACAAATGTAGATAATTTGAAAATTAAAGCAGGAGAATATTATGTATGGGGAGTCATTAACACAAATGATAATGTAGGAAACGGATATCTTCGTGCATCATTTGAACGATTTGGAATCGATGTTGCAGAAAATATCGAAATTACTTCTTCCTTACCTGTTTCACTTAACATAGAGATTTTTCCAAAAAAAATATCAGCTGATGCTGAAAGAACAATTGATGTTTTTGTGAGTTTAATAGATTCTGATGGACTACCAGCTGTAACGCCAGAAGATATTCCAATAGAGCTTTTCTCAGACGAGCACAATGTTGAAACTCAGTTAGATGAAAGAATGAAAGGAGGAGATGTTGTTATAAAAAAAGGCGAATTTGGATATCATTTTAGAGAAACAATGAATCTTGCAGGATTAGAAACAGGTGGAAGAGGAGTAATCAATTCAACAATTCTTGTAGGTGCTAGTGCTGAAGATTTAGGAATTGCAATAGCTTATTTTGAGCCTGTACAACAATTAAACATAGATGACCCACTAATAGGAGATCGTCGTGCTATTGAACTTTTTGTTTTACCACAAATGCCAAGTAACACAACAGCACTAATGATTTACCAGATTAACGCAGTAGCAGCTGGCGAATGTGTAATTCTAGAAACAGATGATGTAACTGGTGAGAAAGAAGAATTAGACGAAGATGCAGTTGAGTGTCCTCCTGGTACAAAAGAAAATGATCGCAGACATGCAATAGAGAAAATTGACAAAGATGAATTATATCCAATTCAAACTAATGAAAATTTCAATTCTGAAGGCTTGATTGATAAAGTGAATATTATTTCTAGTGATGATTCATTAATTAAAGTAATAGATGCTGGAAATATTGAAAGTTCGCATTCTTATGGAACTGCAATGATTTCAAGTGGAGACCGAATTGGCGTTGTCACTCTAGCAGTTACTTTAAAGGGATTTGGTGGAGTGACAACTACAACAGAAGTTGTTGATGTATTCAAACATGTTAATACAAAGATTTTTTCTCCAACTGGAGAAGATAAAATTGTAGTAGACAAAAATGGTTATTTTGATTTATTTTTAATTGCATTTGATGGAAAACAACGACCAAAAATTTTAGATGAAGATGCCAAGTATATCCTAAATCCAGTAAATGAGGTAATTAAAATTCAAAAGAATCATGCTTTTGCAAATGCAAATTTTCATAGCGATTCTTTTGATATTGGAAGTGATGATAGAATAATAGTTAGTGCTGTTCCTATTGGTATTGAGGCTGATTTGCAGTTAAAATCAGAAATCAGTTTTGGCAGTCAGATTTCATCAAGTATAGAAGTGATGCTACCTTTTGAAAATTTGGATGCAAAAAGTGAAGTTCCATATAATGGAGTAGTTCAACTAAAGGATCTACTTGGAAATCCAAGTACTGCTACCAAGGATCTTAGGATACAACTAAGTTTGGAAGGTGCAAACATTGTCAATATCCCTGAGCAGGTAACAATTTCTCAAGGAAGCTCATATGCAACATTTCCAATTTCAGCAAATGGGCAAAAAGGTGATGCAACCATTGAGGCTAGCATAAAGGGTGTAATTGGCACTCACACAAAAATCAGTACGATATCAAATGATCCAAAATTGAAGATCTTCACAGAGGGAATTGAGAGTTCATTGAATATTGGGGAACCTACAGAATTGACCGTTTTTATTGATGACGATGAGGCAAACTCTGTAGCAGGTGCCTCTGTCAAATTCGTAACAGATGCAGGAGTAACAATTACCCCAGCAAATACTAGAACAGATGAAACAGGTAGTGTTACAGTAGATGTGACAGTAAATGAAGGAGATCTAGTATCAATCGAAATCCTTGCCAGTGCATCTGGATATTCAGACGCTAAGCAAAGCTTTGACTATACGGTAGAAGGCTCTTCTACAGGTTCATTGGAACTTGGTCTTCCAGATTGGGTACTTTATGTTGGAGTTGCGGCTATAGTAGGAATAGGTGCAGTCTTGGTAGTATTTCTTAAAAAATCCAAAGCAGACAGCGAAGAAGAAGAAGAAGACAACTATGAATACGAAGAAGAAATTTAGATAAAGTCTTCAGAGTCTGTGTTATTAAAAAAATTACTGAACGGACTCTATAGATCTAATCTATGTAATTCCCTTCAGTATCAGTTTTTAGTTCTATTGTCATTACAGAACCACTGATAAATGACTCATTTCTAATCGTTCTAACTCGACCAACATCCAAATGATATGGCCAAATTTCAACAACAATCGCACCAACCTTTACATTTTCTGGGGCGTCAGTTAACACAATATCCTCTTTTTTTATTCCATACTCTTGTAATTTCTTCAAAGAGCGTTCCACTAATGGTTCAGGATTATTATGGTTAATCACCCAAGCAGTTCCAGTATAATCAATTTTTTCCAATTTATTAAAAAATAATTATCTTATATAACAATCATTCGGGGTTAACTACATTTAGAGTCATAGTGCTAACCACTCTAGATAAACGTCGAATCTTATGTGAGACAGTTTTTTCAAAATCCTCTTGGGTTGGAGCATGAATTTCTGCAATAACATCATAAGCCCCAAATGTAAGATAGGCCTTTTGAACCTCTGAAATGTGTTTTAGTTCCTCTACTACGTATTCTTCTGCACCCAAATCGCAGTTTAATAACACATATCCCATATGCATTTCTTTATTTTCACACTCTTTTCTATAAACTTGTGTTTTTCAACTTTTACGAAATAAAAAATTACCATCTGCTTTTCAAACCGTAATATTTTTTTTCACTATCTCCTCTTCTACCGGATTTTTTGTTTCTTCGATCATATTGATCACGTGCTGACCCGTGCCTAGAACCAGATGCATGTCGCCCTCTATTACCATATGACGATCTTTGATATCCCATTCTTCTTCTTGGACGCGTCTCTCTTTTTAGTGGATCCGGAATGTTTATTTTAATACCCATTTCTTCATTCAAATCAGTCATCTCGACTTTAGTTTGCCGTTGAATGATTTTCCAATCTCCAATTGATGAATATGACACTAGAGTGATTGCCCTACCTTTTGCTCCCGCTCTTGCAGTTCTTCCAATTCTGTGAAAATATATCAATTCTTGATTGGGGACATCATAGTTAATAATTAGTGCTACTTCTGGCACATCTATGCCTCTTGCAGCAACATCAGTTGCAACTAGAATATCTGCTTTTCCACGTCTAAACTGAGACATTGATTTTTCACGTCTATGTTGTGACATGTCTCCCTCAATGGCAACTACGTTGTAATTCGTCCTACTAAGATTTCGAGCTACATCTCTAGTCCTATGTTTGGTTGAACAAAAAACGATGGTTTGCCCTTTTTCATTTTCTTCAATAAAATTAATTAAATGTTTTAGTTTGTCTCTGTCTTTAATTACCAAAAATGCTTGTTCAATTCCTTCTCCACTAAGATCATCTACATCCAAAAGGAATTGTTTTGGTTCATTTAGATAATTTTCAGCTAATCTCAAAATTGCAGGTGGCATTGTTGCGGAAAACAATGACATCACTTTTTGTTTAGGAGTAAGATCTAAAATAAACTCAATGTCGTCGATAAATCCCATATCCAGCATCGTATCTGCTTCATCAAGTACAAGATGAGCTATTTTGTCGAGTTTAATTGAACCTCTCTTTAAATGGTCAATTAATCTGCCCGGTGTTGCAACAACAATTTCTGGTCCATTTCTGAGCTTATCTAATTGAATTCCCATACCCTGTCCTCCATAAATTGTTGTAGCTTTGATACCCGTATGTCTTGCTAGTTTTGTAATCTCGTCAGTGATTTGAATTGCTAATTCTCTTGTTGGAGCAACTACGAGACCTTGGATTCCTCTTTTAGGAGTAATTGACTGTAACATGGAAATAGAAAATGCCGCAGTCTTGCCAGTTCCTGTATGTGCTTGACCTACAACATCTCTTCCAGAAAATAGAGTAGGTATAGTTGCCACTTGTATTGGGAATGGTTCTTCATAGCCAATTTCTTTTAGCCCATCTAATATGGATTGTTTTACTCCTAATTCACTAAATGTAGTCATATTTTTATCTTAAGCAATGACAGAAAAAGCTCATTGCTTAACCGTCATTATTCCGATAACTCATCGACATTTCTACACCTAATAAACCCTTGTTAAAAATTAACAAGCTTTTTTGGTTAACAAATTTCAAAAAAAGCCAATGGAGAGATTTGGACTCTCGACCTTTCGCTTACAAGGCGAATGCTCTAGCCAGGCTGAGCTACATTGGCATGAGGTACAAAAAGTTTGGACGGTTTAAAATGTTCTCTAAAGGAAACCGCAAACTTTTACTAATGAAACTAATCGTCATTCTTTAATAGAGAAGAAACGAAGCATCGTCCATGAAATATATCTCTCCAAATAAACTCAAGGTAATTTTGTTGATGTTTTTTGGCACAGGAATTTATGGAATCGGAATGGGCTTGTTCATAAATAATTTCTATTTAACTAGCCTCGGAGTAATTAATCTCTGTCTAGGTGGATTTGTTGGATGGATATTTCTTACTCAAAAACCAAAATCAAGAGATAAACGAAAGAAATAATGTAATTACCACCATTATGTTTGTAGCAAAGTGCATGGCATAAGAATGATTCAATCCTTTTTTATCATAAATATACTTGAACAAAAATCCAATTGGAATTAGCATTATGGCCATGTGAACTTTGACTCCCATTGCTATGTGGAGAAGTGCCCAAACTAATACCATCTTTTTTGATTTTCTAAAATATAATTCTTCAACATAGTTAATGTGAATAAACATGTAAAGTAATAATGGAATAAAGGGTAAAATTCCCCATATTCCTTGCTTAGCAAAGGGCCCAAACGCAATATTGTAACCAAGCCAGCTCCAATTTAGAATAGGAATCGTGTCAAAAAAATCAAAAGCAAATAAAACATAAGCAAGAATTATTCCAAAAGCAAAAGGTGCATAGATAATGGAATTTTTACCCTTCTTAAGATCAATTAGTCGTTTTTTGGTCTCCTTTATCAAAAGGAGTGATGCTGAAACAGTTAATACATAATATCCAATTATGAAAGCATCTGATTCGAAAAATTCTAAAACCAAAGCAACAAAAAGTCAGATTGATGTTATAAATATACTAGCACCTAAAACTCACAACAGAATTTTGGTTAAAAATAGTCATATTGATGTGATGATATATTATTCCTAATGCAAGAAGGAGATTCTGCCCCAAATTTTGAACTAAAATCAAATGATGGGAACACCATTGACTTAGAATCGTTCAAAAACAAAAAAAATGTCGTATTGTGTTTTTACCCTAAAAACCATCTTTTTGCATGTCCATCTAAGAAAGTATACAAGATGGCACAAAGCGTAATTTTAGCCTATTCAGATATTGTCTCTGCAGACGCTGTTATATTTGCAATCTCTATTGACACCGTAGACTCTCAAAAAAAATTCGTTGAAGAGTACAAAATCCCTTATTTGCACTTGAGCGATCCCACAAAAGAGACTTGTAAAAAATATGCTGGGCTAAATATTGCAGGTATGGCAAAAAGAGCTACCTTCATTTTAGATAAACAAGGAGTTATCAAGAAAATCTTCAGAGACATTGCTGTTGACAGACATGGTAATGACATTGCAAATTCCCTTAAGCATCTTTGATTGGAAAATCGGCCCCTAATCAAACTATAAATAATAAAACCTTTGAAAAATTTAAGAATTGTTAGACTTAGTTGCAAAGAAATTATTTCTTACTAAAGGAAAAGGGGTTAATGAAGACAGATTGACAAGTTTTGAATATGCTTTAAGAGATGCAGGTATTGCTGGAACTAATATTGTTTTAATTTCTAGTATTTTTCCACCTCAGGCTAAATTAATTTCAAGAAACGAAGGACTAAAGCTAATTCACCCTGGGCAAATTCTTTTTTCAATATATTCTAG
>Ga0209997_10000291_pt1 | contig 16286 bp, 15 predicted proteins | sample CR04metaG_FD_182079 | JGI IMG/M metagenome (GOLD analysis project Ga0209997, IMG submission 182079) | Deep subsurface microbial communities from Mariana Trench to uncover new lineages of life (NeLLi) - CR04 metaG (SPAdes) (version 2) | ecosystem: Environmental > Aquatic > Marine > Ocean trench...
AGGCGAAGTTTTTGTACTCGCTGGAGAATCTGGTTCAGGAAAATCAACAATTGCAAGATTGATTATGAAATCAATCGAGGCAAATTCTGGGAAAATTATTTTTGATGGGCAAGAAATTGGAAATGATTCTAAGAGTCTAACAAAAATTAGGATGGCTTGTCAGATGATACATCAAGATCCTTATGACTCCATTAATCCACGTATGAAGGTTTTTGATATTGTTTCAGAACCACTTGAAATTCATAAAATTGGTAATTTTGAAGAAAGGCAAAAACTAGTAATAGAAACACTACGGGAAGTTAGATTAGAACCTGCGGAAGAAATTGCAAAAAAATATCCCCATGCGTTATCTGGGGGACAGCGTCAAAGAATTGTTTTGGCTAGAGCGCTTGTATTAAAACCCAAAGTCATCATTGCAGACGAACCAGTTTCAATGCTAGATGTATCTATCCGTGCAGAAGTTTTAGAATTAATGGAAGATTTACAAAAAAAACACCATATCTCGTTTCTTTACATTACACATGACTTAGCAACTGCGAGACATTTTGGAAATAGAATTGCAATTTTGTATTTGGGAAAAATAGTTGAAATGGGTCCAATTGATGATGTTTTATTACATCCAAAGCATCCATATACCCAAGCTTTACTTGATGCACTTTCAGAACCAAATCCAGATAATTTGCATAGAGAAAAGAAAATTCGGATTAACGAGCCACTAGACATTGATGTGTATGAGGGATGTAGATTTAGAGCAAGATGTCCTTATGCTATAGAGCAGTGTAAAGAAGAGCCCCCATTAGAAAGCATAGAAAACAAAAGAGATGTTGCTTGTTTTGTTAAGTTAGATTAAGATTTAAAAATCACATGGGGAAAACACTAACCGACATCAACTCTAGCCTGTTTTGTTTTCCCCTAACAAGCGAGGATATTGGTTAGCACGGATATTCATTACAAATTTTGTAATTAAGATTAATCAATTAGCAATTGATGGTATTCGCTTATCTTTGTAAGTAACTATATGAGAAACCCCATTTTTAGGAAAAACACCATAAATCAGCTTGGCTTTTTCTACCACGGTGTCCTTTAAAGATACCACAAGGAATTGACTACCCTTTGATCTTTCTTCTATAATTTTTGAAAGTTTTTCAGAGTTTAGTGCATCCAAATGTGCGTCTATTTCATCAAATAGATAAAATGGTGAGGGTTTGAGCTTTTGTAAAGCCAGTACAAAAACAACAGCAGCTAGAGTCTTTTCACCACCGCTGATTGAGGTAGAAGTTCTTTTTGGCTTGTTTTGGAATTGTATCATGTAAGTAATTCCAGATGAAAAGATATCATCCTCATTTTCTAGCTCTAGCCAGGCATTCCCACCTGTCATTTTAGAAAATATTATCCTAATTTCTTTATCTACTATATCAAAGGCATCTAGGAAAGTCTGACGTTTTTCCTTTTCAATTTCTTCAATGAATTTGACAATACTATTTCGTTCCTCTTCAAGTTCATTTTTTCTAGTAGACATGGAACGATAGCCTGTTGCAAGATCAATGTATTGTTCTGCAGCTTTTCTATTAATTGATTCAGATAATACGCGTTGTTCGGCTGAAAGTGCCTTGAGAATAGATTCTACTTCAAAGGTTTCAATTGATTCATCATATCCATAGTTTGAAATGAATTTTTGAATTTGGGATTCATTTTCAGTAATTTCTTTTAGATCACGTGTAAATGTGTCAGATTGTCTTTCTCGTGTATTGATTTCTTTGTTAAGAGAATGTTCATTATCACGGAGGTCATCTAACTTTGAATCAAATTCTTTTACTTGAGAAACTGAACTACCAGATGTAGAGATTAGCTCTTGTTCTTTTTCTCGAAGGTTAACCAAATTGTCACTTGTTATTGCATATTCTTTTTCTAATGTACGTAATTTAACTTCGAGTTCATGTCTTTCTTGATTAAGTCTTGCATGTTCCTCATGAAGATTTTTTGATGTAGATTTTTCTGCAGTTTCTTTTGCAGTAAACTTTGCAAGGTCTGCTTCTTTTTCTTTTAATTCTGATACGATGTTTGATTGTCTGGTAGTTATAGAAGATTTTTTCTCGTTTTGTCGTATTAATTCCTGTGCAATTCTTAATTGTCTAGGATCTGAAAAATTTTCTGAAACTATTGTTATTCGTTCATCTAATGATGCGACAAGGGATTCTTGCTTTGCTATTTCTGTTTGTAAATATTCTAATCTACGAGTTAATTGTGAGTTTCTTGAAGTTAGCTGTACATTGATCTTATACGTAGATGATATTTTACTTTTCAGATCTGAATAATTATTTGAAGTTGTAGCATGACCTGTTTCTGAAATGGATAGTCTTTCATGGTAATTTTTTAGAGTGTGCTCGATTCGTTTTAGTTTGTGTTTTTTATTTTGGATGTATTTTCTTAGTAAATTAATTGAACGATGTAGGCCATCAATAGAGGTACTCATGGTAATAATTTTGGTTAATTTGGAAATTTTGGAATTAAAATCAATTACAAGTGAACTTGCTTTGGCTTCAAAAAACTCACCCTCCAGTGTAACTGCCTTAAATCCAGACTTGGATATTCTAACAGCGTCTTCTCTAGATTTTACTAAAACTGTATTGCCAAATAGGAATATTTTGAGGGAATGAAATTTACTTTCACATTTTACGAAGTCAGAGAGCAATCCAATTATTTTCGGGTCTTTAGGTGCAGATGTAGCTAATTTTGGAATTGCCTCAAGTGGAATTATTTTTAATTTTGGTAATTTTTTAGAGCGAACAAAGTCAGCCAAGTTAAGCAGAGTTGTAAAGTCTTTAACAATGATGGCTTTGATTAAATCTGAGCTTACAGCTAGTACTGCACGTTCATGTTTGTTATCCCAAGATAGTTTTTCATAAACTAAACCTTGTATTCCAAGTGCATCAACATCTCCTTTAAGTTGCGAAATTGAATAATCTTCATGCATTACATCTTTAACAACACGAATTTTTGTTTCATACCTTACAGTACTTTGTGTAGCTTTTTCTAAAATTTGACTAACATCATCAATATCTTTTAAAGTCTTCTCATGTTGTTGATTTAATTTGTGTATTCTTGATCTAAGCTCATCAATTGTAGCTTTATGATTTATTTTTACTAATTCGAGTTTATGTTTTAAACGATCTAGATTTTGTGATTGAGTATTAAATTCACTATACTTTACAGTGTTATGATTAATTTTATTTTCAACATCAGTTTTTTCAGATTCAAATTTTGATAATGTTAATTTTGTTGTATTAAATTTTTTATTAAGATTTTTAATTTTATGATCAAATTCAAGTTTTTTTATAGTAATATCTGATTGTTCTCTTCTAACTTTATTTAATTCAGAATCAATAATTTTTACTTCATCATTAATTTTTTTTCTTTCATCATTTGTTTGTTGTATAGATTCACGCATTTGATTAATAGTAGATTCAAGAGAACTACGTTCTTCTTGTAACTTTTCTAAATTTAATTTAATTTCAGGAAGTCTTGATTCAATAAGTTCAAATCTTTTCTTTGAAGTATTAATTTCACTTTTTTCATGTTCTGATTTTTGAATTGATTCTGAAAGTTCTGAATCTATAGTTGCCTTGGCTTGATTGTAAGTATTGACTTCATCCATGAATTTCTTTTTTTGAGATTCTAACTCATGGATTTCTTTTCTAATAACATCAAGTTCTTCTTTGAATTTGTTGATTTCAGAGGTCAAGGCGTGTAAATTACGCTCTTTTGAGAGTTTTGTTACCTTGAGAGTTTTGAGTTTATTTGCAGATTCTATCGCATGGAATCTGTTTGTCTCCTTAGTTAGGAAGTCATTTCTGAGTTGCTGATTTCGCTCCTCCTCGAGCTCATCTATTCTCTTTTTTATTTCACCCATTTTTGCTAAAGCAATTTCTAATCTCCGATCAGACTCATCTAGTTGTTTTATGGATTCACTTTTTTTCTCATCAAAATAGGACAAACCAATTAAATCTTCAATTGATTGTCTTTTTTCTTCTGATGAAAATTCAGAAATTCTTGTGACGGTTCCTTGTTGTATATTATTTAGTTGATTCAAACCAGCATTTGCAATATCTAATAGATCTAAAATATGATTTCGCTGTGTCTTTTTTTTATCAAGATAATAGATATTTTCTCCTTTATCATCCATTTCTCTTGTTATTGTGATCGAGTCAGAATCTACAGGGATCTTTCTATCAGAATTATCAAAATGAACACTAACTCTTGTCATTTTTGGTCCTCGACGTTCACTCGCAATATCATGAATCAATTCTCGTAGTTTACCCACTCTCATTGTTTTTGGTTTATTTTCTCCAAGTGCAAAAATTATTGCGTCTAAAATATTGCTTTTACCTGAACCGTTTGGTCCAGATATTGTAATAAGGCCTGGTTGAAAATCTATTGTTGTATTTTTAAATCCAAAGGATTTGAAACCAAACATTTCTACTTTTTTGATAAACACCAATATGAGAATTTTTCAAACGGTTCGAATAATCAAATACGAACAAGTTTAGTTGACTATAAACTAGAATAATTGTAATTTTAGTTAGTCATAGGTATCTATGCCTATGTATAATTACTCATTTGAAGAAAATTACTAATGGTCAAATTGGGATTAATTCAGACTGTTTCGTATTCATCAAATGAGAATGCGTTGAAAAAAGTTTCTCAGTCTCTAAAAACCCTTGGTAAAAAAGAGATAGACATAGTTACTCTTCCTGAACAATGGCTAAAAAATAATACAATTTCTGACTTTGATCAGGAGTTTGATAGTTTCAAAAAAATAGCAAGGGAATTTTCCATGACTGTTATTCCTGGTGCATTTTACCAGCCTAAAAAATCCAGGTTTATAATTTCTGCTCCAGTAATTAGCCCTAAAGGAGAAATCATAGGCATTCAAGAGAAGATACACCCATTTGATTATGAACAAAAATTAGTCATGCCAGGAAGAGAAACTATGGTTTTCAAAACAAATTGCAAATTTGGTATAATAATCTGCTATGATATGGTTTTTTCAGATGTGGCAAATTCCCTAGTAAAAAAGGGGGCTGATGTGCTTTTTTCTCCTAGTAGGATTGTACGGAGAGGAGTCAGACCATGGCAATTATACTTACAGGTGAGGGCTCTAGAAAATCGAGTACCAATTCTTGCAGCAAATATTCAAAACTATCGTTTTGGAGGCAAAAGTGTCATCATTGATTTATCAGAAGACGATGGAATAATTATCCCAAAGGTTGTAACAGAGCTCAAAGGGGAAAAATTTAAAGTTAAAGATTTTGATTTAAACAAATATAAAAAAAGTAGAAAAATACGATTTTCAGATTCTAGAAAATTTTCTTAAAATATTTTAAGATTTAATGAATTTCTCTAGCTCGGTTCTAGCTTCATGATCACTCATTTGTTTTGGAGGATGTTTCATTAAATAGGCACATGCAGGAATTACAGGTCCACCAATACCTCTATCAAGTGCAAGTTTTGCTGAGCGTATCGCGTCAATAACTATTCCTGCAGAGTTTGCTTTGTCATCAACTTCTAATCTTACCTCCATGTTGTAAGGGATGTTTGCCCACTGTCTTCCTTCAATTCTCATAAACATTAGTTTGGTATTTCCTAAAAATGGAATAAAGTCCGAAGGTCCAACATAGATTTTATCATCATCTAATCTTTCTGATAATTGACTTTGTACGCTTTCTGTTTTAGAAATTCGTTTACTTACTAAACGATCTTGTTCTTTCATATTCAAAAAATCGGTGTTACCACCTACGTTAATTTGATAAGTCCTTTCGATTTTTGTTCCTCTTTCATCACATAAACGAGCTAATGTTCGATGTACAATAGTAGCACCTACTTGACCTTTTATATCATCTCCAACTATTGGAAGTTTTTTTTCAGCAAATTTCTTACCCCATTCGTCATTTGATGCAATAAATGATGGAATACAATTTACAAATGCACAGTTAGTATCAAGACACATTTGTGCCCAAAAATGTGTAACTTTTTCTGAACCAACAGGAAGATAAGATACAATGATTTCTGTCCTTGTTTCTTTAATTACATTTTTGATTTCGTCGGCAAGTTGTTCATCAGTTTTAGTACTTTTTATTGGATTAATCTTATTTTCTACCCAGATTCCTACACCATCAAGAGCAGGGCCTTCGTAGACCTTAGCAGAGGTTGTAGGCATTTTATCTTTAGGAATCCAATCAACCATGTTTGGAGATTCATAAATTGCCTCGTTAATTGACTTGCCAATTTTATTTTCACCAACATCAAATCCTACAACAAATTCTAAATCATATATTGAAAAATTTCCTATCTTATTGTGCATAATGCCAATTACTTCTTGGGAAGGGTTTTGAGCATAGTATTCAATCCCTTGAATTAATCCTGAAAAACAATTTCCAATTCCGACTAGTCCTACCTTAATTTTATCTACCATCAAAATTTTGTCCATTTGAACTTGCTTTATAGTTTCCTACAATAGAGTGGTTCTAATGCTCCATTACATATTTTACAAAGGCAGAATTTTATAACCCAATTTTTGTTTTCATGATATGATTAAACCTGGAAGGCCAGTCAAAGATATCACTATTACGAAAGATACAGATATTGAAAAAATTTTTCAACAATTACAGCAATCTGGGGGATTTGAATCAAGGAATCTTGCAGAAGGATTGGATATCTTAACAAATATGATTTCTGACAAAAAATGTTTAAGATTTCTTTCATTCGTTGCTGCAGTTGTATCTACAGGTTTGCGAGGCATCATCAAAGATATGATAAAAAACAATTGGTTTGATGTAGTGATTACAACCTGTGGTGCTTTGGATCATGATATTGCAAGATATTATTCCAATTACAAAGAGGGTTCATTTACAATCGATGATAGAGAGCTTACAAAACAGAATATGCACCGATTGGGAAATGTTTTAGTTCCGATGGAAAGTTATGGGCCGTTAATAGAAAAAAAAATGCAATCCTTTTTAGAAGAAGCATTCAAAGAAGGTATCAGAGAAATTTCTACTGCAGATCTTACAAAAATTATTGGTAAACACATGGGAAAGAATTCATTTCTTTATTGGGCTTACAAAAATAATATTCCAGTAATCGTTCCAGGAATAGTAGATGGGGCAGTAGGAAGTCAAGTATGGTTATTCACACAAAAACATCCTGATTTTAAATTAAATGTAGTTTCTGATGGAGAAATTCTTTCTGGATTAATTTTCAAAGCAAAAAAATCAGGTGCTTTAATGTTAGGAGGGGGAATTTCAAAACATCATACTATGTGGTGGAACCAATATCGAGAAGGTATGGATTACGCAGTCTATATTACAACAGCACAAGAGTTTGATGGAAGCCTAAGTGGGGCTCTTGTAAGAGAAGCCATTTCGTGGGGAAAGGTTACAAGAAATGCAAAACAAACAACCATCCATGCAGAAATGACTACCATAATGCCATTTTTGTACTCGGCCTTGCTTAGAAAAATCAAACACTGAATTTATAATAAAACTATTAAGCTCTAAAAAGAGCATTATACATGAACGAATTTCATGATATTACAATTAAAGAAATCAAACCTATCAATATAGAAGGAGGATTTCTTGTTGATGGATTTCCATCAATTGGCTTTACTAGTGCCATTGCAACAGAATCTTTGATTCATACTTCGCAATTTGAATTAGGAGGAATTATCGATTCAGATATTTTTCCGCCTGTTACTATAATTAAAGATGGCATTCCAAATTATCCTACAAGGATTTTTGTAAATGAAGATCTAAAAGTTGCAGTTTTTTCCTCCTATCTAACTCTGCATGAATCATTACATAGAACTATGGCAAGAAAAATGTTAGATTGGGCAAAACAACACAAATGTTCTCTTATAGTAAGTAGTATTGCAGTAAGAACTTCTAAAGAAGAAAAACAAGAAGTTGCAGCAGGTAGTACAGATTCTGCTAAAGTTAAGCTAAAAGAAGCTGGATTTTCAGTTTTACAACACGGAACTATTCCAGGAATTCCAGGAGCATTGTTAAATGAAGGAAGGTTAAACAATCAAGATGTCGTAGTAATTTTGTTTAATGCAAAAGATTCAGGACCTGACTTTAAAGCAAGTGTTGATCTTTGTATGTCAATGGCGAAGCTTGTTCCAGGGATTTCTTGTAATATTGAGTCATTGCTAAAAGATGCAGAAACAGCAGAAAAAGAAATCATAGAAACTGAACAAGAAGCAAGACATCTTAAAGATTCCATGTATAGATAATCAATCATTAACATGGAACAATTACTAGGATTTGCTATAGTTGTAATTGTGATTTCGGCCTCAGGAGTTTTGTCTCCCGGTCCATTATTTACGGCCAATATTTTCTATGGTCTTAAGGGGGGGGCTAAAGCAGGTCTAAAAATGGCATACGGGCATACCCTCGTAGAATTACCTTTAGTAATATTACTAGGATTGGGAGCTTTTTCGTTAGAAACTATCCCAGAATTTAGAACATACATTGCAATAATTGGGGCGCTTGGACTTTTTGTTTTTGCGGGAATTCAGTTAAAACAGATTTTTAAAAATAGATTAGAGCCTATTAATGAACCAAAGCATGGACCTTTTCTTGCAGGGATACTTCTTAGTGCATTAAATCCCTTTTTCATAATTTGGTGGTTGACAATTGGTTTTAAGTTAATATCAGACTCGTTAATTCTATGGTCGTTTTGGGGGATTTTGATAATGTTCTTGTTACATATTTGGATGGATTATGTTTGGCTTTCATCTACTGCGTTTGTATCATCAAGAATTTCAAAAATTTTATCAAATAGAAACTTTAAAATTTTAGTAGTTGGATTGAGTGTGGTTTTAGTATACTTTGGAATTACGTTTTTAATTGATGCATTTGTTTAACCGCAGTCTAAAATTTCAATATAGGGTTCACATTGTTCATTAAATTCCAATATTTTATTTACTGTTTTTTCACAAAATTCTGGATCACTATTTTGTTCGAATATCTTGATATCGTTCAATAGTGTAACATGTTGGATACCACATGAATTCAATTCTTCAGTGCTTATAATAAAGATGACAATTGAAATTCCTATGATGCCAAAAATAATATATTTTCTATGTTTTTGTGACGTCAATTTCTATTGTTGAAACATTACGCAGTCTTCCGTCTTGAGAGGTTAATGAATCAGATGCGATTCTTACATCGCTAACTATGTAGCCAACTGAGTTCATTCGTTTTACAATCATTTGAGAAACATCAACTGCTTGAGTAATTCTTTTTCCTCTAGCTTTAATTATAACTGTTTTCTGGTTTGAAAGCTGAGTTAATGTTGCTGTAACATACGTCATAATTGGTTTTGTACCAACAAAAATTACATCTCTAATTCGTTCTTTGTCATTATCAGTTGTTTCTGATGCTTCTATTGGATGTTCTTGAGTTTTTGGAGATGTATCTTTTTCTGGTTCTGGTGTGGGTTCTGGTGTGGGTTCTGATGTGGGTTCTGGTGTGGGTTCTGGCTCCGAGGTTGTTTCAGCGGGTTTTTCTTCCTCCAGTTTTTTTTTCTGAAATTCTGAAAAAATTTCTTCTGCGTCAGTTGGCTTGTCATCACTCATTTTAAGGTCTAGAAAAAACTGAGCCTCGTATTTATTTAATGTTTAAGATCTTTTTGCTTAATATACTCCTCTAAAAATTTTTCGATTTCGTCTTTGTTAGTAAGTGTTTTTATTTTTTGGACCAAATCCTCTTCTTCAATTTCATAACAATTTAGAACGTCTTGAACATCTTTGTAGAAAAGGAGGATTTTATCTTTGAAAATACAATGGTAGAGTTTTTCTTTTTCCATATTTTCGGGTTGGATCTTAACTCCATCATCTCCAGCTGAAACAGGATACACCTACATTAATGAATTAAAACACTATTTAGATGAATATGTCTCCCGATATTGTAATAAGGATTTCATGAGTATGTTGCTTATTGGTAAACAGAATTGTATTTCACATTGATTTTGATTATTTTTATGCCCAGTGTGAAGAAGTTCGCTCCCCAGAACTCAAAACAAAACCGGTAGTAGTTTGTGTGTATTCTGATCGTGGAGGAGATAGTGGTGCAATTGCAACAGCAAATTATACTGCAAGAAAATACGGTGTAAAATCAGGTTTACCAATCAGATTCGCAAAAAAAAGACTTGAAGATAGAACGGATGCAGTTTTTTTACCAACAGATTTTGAATATTATTCAGATATGTCAGAAAAATCTATGAATGTAATTAAAGAATTTGCAGATATTTTTGAATATGTTGGAAGAGATGAGGCATATTTAGATGTGACAAAAAAAACTGATGGTGATTTTAAAAAAGCAAGTCATTTGGCACAGCAATTAAAAAATTCTGTAAGAGACAAAGTTAAATTAACATGTTCTGTTGGAATATCTCCAAATAAGTTAATATCTAAAATAGCATCTGATTATAAAAAACCTGACGGATTAACAGTAGTTCCAGCAGAAAGAATCGAAAAATTTTTAGAAGAATTAAAAATCCGTGCAATTCCAGGTATTGGAAAGAAAACTGAAGAAAAATTTTCAGAAATGAAATTAGAAACAATTGGTGATTTAAAATCACTTGATGTATTTACTTTAAATCAACAATTTGGAAGAAAAACTGGAACGTACATCTATAATGCCGTAAGGGGAATTGACGATGAGCCGGTAAAAGAAAGAGAACCAAGAATTCAATTTAGTAAAATCGTTACTCTAAAAAAAGATTCAAAGGAATATGATTTTCTTGAAGAATCTTTAAAAGAACTTTGTAAAGAACTACACGTCGTAGTTCTCAAAAATAACAGACTATTCAAATCCGTCAGCATACAATTTGTTCAGACTGATCTATCTAACAAATCAAAATCAAAAATGCTAAAAAATCCTACATCAAGTCTTGACGAATTAGTAAAGAATGCAAAACAATTACTTCAGGAGGCACTAGAAAACCAAAAGATGGAAGTTAGACGTTTGGGTATCAAGGTTTCAGAGTTAACTAAATTACAAGGTCAAAATGATATTACTAGTTATTTCTAAATAATATTTTTTTTCTCTTTTTCAGTTGACATTTTTTTTAATCGTCTAGTTTCTATCGCAGTTACAATAAGTAAAAAGATAAACAGCCATGGCAAAAACATTATCTCTCCTGCAACTGAGTGAAATTCCTCAAATTCGACTGCGTTTGTAGAAACTTTGAGTACAAATAAGGATAGTGAAAATATTCTAATCATATTGACGCCAATTGTTCCAAGAATTCCAATGACAAAGTAGATAGCTTTTCTTTTTCTTTGGATGTTCATTTTTAACAAAAATGCCATCATTACAAGAGAATAGATGATAACACTATGAACTCCAGCTGATGGCCAATAAACTTGTAAAGCAAATGGACCATGGTCACCCCTTAAAAACAGCAAATTATCCCTAGCAGTAGCAACACCAAGATCAAGTACAGTAATCACCCAAGCGTTTGTTTGAACTAAGTAAGGCACAACATATTGCAATGGTCCTAAAGTATCATATGGGAAAAATGCATCTAAGGAAAGTATCATTGCACTGCCCCCTAGAAAAATTGGACCTGCAGGAGCAATTCTAATCCATTTTTTACCAAAAAATATGAAAAGTGATGAAATTACAAAGGTTGCCATTACAACAAAATCCCACATCCATGTCCATGAAAAAATTAATTCTACATCATAAACTTCAGCACCACCTTGAATATATTCTCGTAAACCATATTCTAGTCCAACCAAGTAAGCGATAGTAAGAACAGCAAGCGGAATAACTGCAAGTAAACGCTTAGTAGAAATAGTTAATTTTAAACCAACAAGCTCTGCAACAATAAAAGTTAATGCAAACAAAAATCCTCCTCGTCCTTGATTCCAACTTAAGCTAAACGAATCTGGAAATGCAACCAATGCAAACAAGATAGGGGTTGAAATCAACAAAATTCCTGCGATTAAACTTTTTCGCATAAAATATTCGAATAAAAATGACCAATAAATAGTCGACTTCTTTTAATACTGTCCTGATATTTGATGTAATTGTTGTATAGCCAAGATAGAAAGACCGAATTTCCTAGATTATTTGATACACTTACCTTAGAACAATTAGCAACCATTATGAAAAATGCCCAAACACTTGATGAAATAGGACAGTATGAAGAAGCAGCTTCTTGGTATGACATAGCTATTAAAAAAAACCCACGAGATATTGTAGCGTGGTATAACAAGGGAAATGTTTTGGACAATATGGGAAAACTAAAAGAAGCCATTTCTTGTTATGATCGAGTCTTAGAAATCATTCCTAATGATATTAGTTCAATGTATAACAAGGCAATTGTTCTTTCAAAATTAAAAAAATATGAAGAGGCAACATCATTATTTGATCAAATCATTTCAATAGACCCAATACATATTGGTGCATTAACTAACAGAAGAGTTTCATTGGATAAATTAGGAATACATTATGGTACTACTCTAATTAAAAAAAAACAAATGCTGTAGAATTTTAAAAACCCTTTAGAAAAAATCAGTAATTGATCTTTGTTTCATTTTTTTGAAAAGCTGACCTTTAGCTAACCATTCTAATTTACTAATACTCATAGATTTACAGGCATAATTTATTCCCTCATCAAGAGTGTTAGTAATGAAAGGTTGTTGATTCATCGCTGATCTAATTCCTTCTCTTACTTGCCAAACTCCAACAGGTATTGCATACTCTGGTCTAATTTCACGCAATACCAAAGCAGCAGCTTGGATTTTATTTTTGGAGAGATATTCTGCAACACCTAATTTTCCAGCAAAGTAAGCGCCTGCAATTACCGGAGGATGATCAATTCCTCTAGCATCTTCAAAGTCTGAACCAAATCCAATCTGTCCTTGTTCATCATACCAAGCTTCCTCCATTTCAAATAACCATCTATGTGGAAATAATATTATTGAAAACATGTTACCAAGGTGATTGAAGGAAAACACTTTACAAGAATCAATTAATTGATAATCTAAAATCTCTGATACAAGTGATTTTGAAATGATATCATCAGTAGCAGTAATACTCCATCTTGTTGGAACAAGTTTTCTTTTTTTGCCAAACATTCCAATACTAAAACACTTTTGGATTTGAGAAAGATTAATGCCAGAATTATACAGTTTTAGTACAGCATCTTCTGCTTTCAAATCTTTATCATAGTAAGAATTTTCAATAGTTCTTTGAGCAGACGTTCCAGAAAAATTTGCTTTTTTTATTTCACCTATTGGTCCAAATGGCGCACTTTCCCCATCAATTGATGTAATTGGAGTTGTGTTTTTATAAAATTCAATTTCAGAATCAATTGGATTAGTGGACATGGCAACTTCTTGAAGATTTTCAATAAAACGTCCCTTAGGTTCTAAAACTGAAACCTTCTTAACTCCTCTTACAAGACTAAGTCTAAAATTAACAATTTCTTCAAGACTTTTTCCAATCCATTTTTCTGGAATGTCAAGCAGGCTTGTATCACCATGTATAGGCGGCACCATTGGACCAACCCCCACCTTAGGATAATTATAAGATCCAACAAAAACAGAGGGTGGACTAGAACCGCTTATAGAATTTGATGAAAATAAATTCCCATATCTTGATAGGTATTCTCTCCAGTTTTCCTCAATTGATTTTCGAATCTCTTTTGAACTACGAGACACAATTTTCACATCTTTTTTGTGCCTATTAATTTGACTAAAACGAAAATTTGACCTTTACTAAAGATACGATTTTTAATTTGAATGGATTATCAAACATTATGGGTGTAAATAGAATTGTTTCCTTTTTCCCAAGTGCAACAGAATTACTGTACGAGTTAGGAGTAGGAGATAAGGTTTTTGGAGTAACACATGAATGCATTTATCCTGAAGATGCAAAATCAAAACCTCACATTATCAGTTCTGTTTTTGATCCAAACACTATGTCAAGTAGAGAAATAGATGATAAGATTGTAGATCTAATAAGAGAAGGAAAGGAAATCTACCACCTTGATGAAAAAAAACTAAGACTGGCTAATCCAGACCTGATTATTTCCCAAGATACATGCGAGGTATGTTCTGCATATACTAGTCATGTAACTAAAGCATTGGAGATCTTGGACAATAAACCAGAGATTTATCCGCTAAATCCTCATGACATAAAAGGAATTTTAGATAGCATCAAAAACGTTTCAGAAAAAATTGGTGTGGAAGGAAAGGGAAATGAAATAATTCAGTCCCTTAAAAAAAGAATTGATTATATAAAAAGCAAAAATTTTGAAAGTAAACCTAGAGTTTTAGCTTTAGAGTGGCTCGATCCCTTTTTCACATCAGGTCATTGGGTACCAGAGATGATAGAAATTGCTGGAGGAAAAAACCAGATTAGCTCTAAAGGAGAACAATCAAGAAGAATGAAATTTGAAGAGATAAAGGATTGTGATCCAGATCTCGTTGTTTTAATGCCGTGTGGATTTGATATGAATCGAACCATTTTAGAATACAAAAAAATTCTTCAAAATAATCATGAATGGAATAGTCTTCGAGCTGTTAAACAACAAAATGTTTTTGCAGTTGATGCAAATTCATACTTTAGTAAACCAAGTATTAGAACAATAAATGGTATTGAAATTTTAGCAAGGATAATCCATCCAGATATTTTTGATAACGAAAAAAATTCAGAATCCTTCAAACAGATTAAATCTTAATCTTCTTCGTTTAATTCTTCGACCTCAGAGGTACTTTTGCAAGGTCTAATTGGAATATAGATCACAGTCATTTTATAATTTAATTTAAAAAAAGCAAATGATAGACATCAAGGTTACAAAAAATTGTCCCTTTGGTAAGATTTCATACATTTTTGATTTTTTTGAATACCAATAATTGGAATTGATAACCATTTCAAATATTCTCAGCAAAATTTTATTTAGCATCAAATTGATCGATGAAAGGTAATGCCACCAGTACATATTGACGAATTAATCAAATATTTAAAAAAAATAACCGAGTATGAATTTTCTGAAATGGAAAAATTTACTATTTTAGAAATAATTCATTTTGGAAGATCAAGTAAGAAAAAAGACGGAAAATATTACATGTCTCCACCAGGTTAATTCTTAAAAATTAATTTCAATGTTTGTTCCTAGCTTGTTCGAATTTAACAAGCACCTTATGAAATTATCAGATATTTTACAGTAAATATCAGGCGGCTGGATCTTTTTCCCCACGTCCTATCTCGTGCATTTCAAACTAGATTCAGTCGCCAAAAAATTATTAATTTTTTATTTTACATTCAACTGCAAGAGATTTTGTTGTTGCATAGTAGGTGTATGCCAAAATAGCAATGGCAACAAGTCTAATAGGTATTTCATAGTTTGTTAAAAAGGCCGTAGTTACTGCTCCAGCTACTCCAAAAGTTGAGATTACAGCAAAGCCTATTGGTCCACAACTACATGCTCCAGCTGCTGCACCAATTAATGAACCAAATATTCCTCCACTCATCTTTTTTTTCGGAGCGTTTCGAAATGCATTGATTCTATAAACATTCATTGCAAGAACTAATCCAGATAATGCTGAAACAGTTACTATTAAGAAAAAGCTTAATTCACTTCCACTAGGAATGTGTGAAATGACATACGGTTCAAGAAATATAAATTCGGAAACAATTGATAGCGGAATTAACATTCCAACAAAAATTACAGATGCTAAAATGATATATCTATAATCTGAAAATACTATTTTTATCATTTGTGCCATTTTAGCTCATCGAGTCCAAAACTTTTTGAAATACAGAATAAGGTTGTGCACCACCTATTTTCTGTTGTTCACCTTCAGAATTTACTATGATAAAGGTTGGTGTTCCAGTGGCTCCCTGTTTTTTTGCTTCATTGGTATTGAATTGTACTCTCTTTGCAAATTTACCAGAATCAATACAGCTATCAAACAATTCCGTATCTAATTTTAAGTCATATGCAAATGCTTTGAGACGCTCAGAGTTTGCCCAACCTGAATCTACTCTTTCTTGATAGGTATACAAGAGGTCATGATATTCCCAGTACTTTCCTTGCTCTTCTGCACAATATGTTGCAGCAGCAGCTTTTGGTGAATCACGACCAATGATTGCCAAATCCACAAAAATTAGATTAGCTTTTCCAGTTTCAATATAGTTTTGAACTATGGAATCTTTTGTATTATGATACCAATTGTAACATTGTTCACATTGATAATCACCAAATTC
>Ga0209997_10000292_pt1 | contig 16281 bp, 11 predicted proteins | sample CR04metaG_FD_182079 | JGI IMG/M metagenome (GOLD analysis project Ga0209997, IMG submission 182079) | Deep subsurface microbial communities from Mariana Trench to uncover new lineages of life (NeLLi) - CR04 metaG (SPAdes) (version 2) | ecosystem: Environmental > Aquatic > Marine > Ocean trench...
CTCCAGTTCCATCTTGTTGATGCCGCAGCCTATCGTTGCGTTGCCCTGTGGATCCATATCAACCAGCAGGATACGACGGTGCGTAGCCGCAAGCGATGCAGCAAGATTTACGCAGGTCGTGGTCTTACCCACTCCTCCTTTCTGGTTGGCGATGGCGATTATGCGTGTCATACAGCGTCAACTCTGCGCAGGCATACAACATGCCGTGCATGGGATTCAAGTCCTGGTACCGTCAAATCGGTCACATCGTATTTCCAGCCGGATATTTCCTTGATTTGCTCAAGCTCTGTGGCCGGATATTTTCCCTTGAGCGCCAGCAATACACCTTCGTCTCTGACCAGGTGGCCTGCAAGCTCCAGCAGTCTCGGTATGGATGCGAGCGCCCGGGCGATCACCGTATCAAAGCGTTCGTCAGGTGCATAGTCCTCTATACGTGCTTTGATAGCGGATGCGTTCGAAAGCCCGAGTTCGCCGATGACATGCCGTACAAAGCTGATCTTCCTGCCGTTGGCGTCGAGGAGCCTGAACTCGATTTCCGCTTCGGCAATCGCGAGTGGCAGACCCGGAACCCCGGCGCCGGTCCCGATGTCGAGAACCCGGCTACCCCTAAGCATTGGCCGTACAGCCAGGCTGTCGAGGATATGGCCGGAAACCATGTCCTGCGGATCCCGAATGGCGGTCAGATTGATGCGCGTATTCCAGTGTTCGAGTTCTGTCAGCAGACGCGCCATTTTCACGTCCGCACCGGCCGGCAGGTCTTGCCGCAGGCTCGCTACACCTGCCTTGATCGATGCAACGAGCTGATCTGTATCCACAGACTCCCGTCAATCTCCGCCAACGAGGTGTTCCTGAAGAAATAACACCGTCACTTGCTGGTAGATATCGCGATTTTCTTTCTTACGGTAGCCGTGACCCTCGTTCAGCGCATTCATGAACCACACGGTTTGACCCTGGTTGCGAAGCGCTTCGACGACCTGTTTCGACTCTGTTACCGGCACCCGCGGGTCATTCTCACCTTGCACGATCAGCATCGGTATGGCGATCTTCTCTACGTTGTTTAAGGGACTGATTTTCTCGAGATGAGCGCGCATTGCCGGGTCTCGTTCGTCACCGTACTCGGCGCGCCGCAAATCACGGCGATAATCCTGCGTGTTTTCGAGGAAAGTAACGAAGTTGCTGATGCCGACGATGTCCACCGCCGCCTTTAGCTTGTCGCTGTAGTGAAACGCGCTCGCCAGCACCATGTATCCGCCGTAACTGCCACCGAATACTGCCACGCGTTCCTGATCGAGGTCTGGCTGCGTCCCAATCCAGTCGAGCAGCGCACCGATGTCCCGCACCGAGTCTTCTCGCCTGAAACCGTTATCGAGCGACAGGTAACTCTTGCCGTAGCCGGAAGAGCCACGAACATTCGGAATGACAACTGCAACGCCCAATTTTTCTACCCACATCTGGTAGGTACTGCTGAAACTCGGCCTGGACTGGCCTTCAGGACCCCCGTGAATCGAAACAACCACCGGGAACGGCCCCGCGCCACGCGGCTTGTAAAGCCAGGCGGGGATCTGCCGTCTGGAATCGCCGTCATCGTCGAAGGTTGGATACTCGAACAACTCGGGAGTCTGAAACGTGGAGCTATCGAGTCCGCCAACCTCACTGGTCGTCCAGCGTACGAGCTGGCTATGCTCCAGCGGCTCGTCACCAAGCTCCAGTACGAATGTGTCGCTCGGCGTCCGCGCGGTATTGAGCGTCATTCCAAGATAGCGATCGTCAGGACTGAAATCGAGTCCAAAAACGAGACCGGTCGGAATGTTGTCGACACTTCTATACTTTTGCGTTTTTGTGTCCAGCAGATACAGCCGCGACATGCCGTTTTCATTCACGGCGAAAGCGATGCGCCTGCGGTCGTGACTGATGTCTGCGCTATTGACGTCCCACGGGATATCCGCGGTGATGATTTCCGCTTCTGCACCAGTTTCCAGCGGCTGCCAGGCAAGCTGCTTAAACTCGCTCCCCTGATCTGTCACGAAAAAGAATCCGCCATCGCCCTCGTCGAAACCGATCGGAAAGTTGGCGCTGGTGTTTTCCGTGCCACCGGCCAACAGCTCATTCTGTCGCGAATCGAGATCCAGAAGATGAACCCGTGAATCGGCGATGCTGACGTAGTTCGAGATCAGCAATTTGCTGCCGGACTCCGAGAACTCCGCAGGGCCCCACCAAGTACCGTCGGGAGATTCCAGAATTAGTTCGCTACTTTCCGGATCCAATGGGTCCATGAGCCAGACATCATTTGATGCACCGTTACGGCGCGTACTTTGATAAGCGAGCCGCCTTCCCTGCCGGTCCCACACTGTTGCGCCGTTTCTGGATTCGCCGTCGGTAAGCAATTTCGTACTACCGTCCGCCGGATCCAGCATGAATATCTGCGTAAATTCGCTGCCGCCCGTGTCACGAGTGAAAATCAGGTTGCGGCCGCCCGGTTGCCGGCTCACACCGCCCACTGGTTCTTTGTAAAAGGTGATCTGCTGCCGCGCACCGCCGGGCATGTCGACACGATGGATCTGATTGACGTCAGCGAAGCGCGTCGAGATGTAGACACCCCGTCCGTTTTCGGTCCAATCCCGGAAACTCGCTGATCGCACATTTTGAAATTGACTGAGGTCGTTGACAATTGCATCGGGAATAGCGGGAATGTCTTCCATGATCAGGTTGCCGTTGTTTGCTTCAGTTCGCTGAATCGAATCTGCGGCGAGCGCCGAAACTGCCATGAGAACGGCGGCACCAAATATCGCTTTTCCGAATAATTGCATTGTTGTTCTCCCTCTATCGGGACTTGAGGTACCCTCAGGCAACCAGCAATGCCATGAAATCGTCCACTGCGGTTGCCGTCAGCTTGTCCCGATTTGCACAAAGCTTGTCCAGCTCCTGCCACTGCCCTTCACGCAGTTTAACCGAAATGCTGGATGCGAATTTCTTCTTCAACTGAGGTATGCCTTCGTCGCGACGTTGCCGATGACCTACGGGAAAGTCAACAGCCACGCGGTCCGTGCTTGAACCATCGTTGAAAAATACCTGTATTGCGTTACCAATATAGCGTTTCTCAGGGTCGAAGTAGTCTTTCGTATAGTCCGTGTTTTCCCTGACTTCCATTTTGCTGCGCATCTCGTCGATTCGCGGGTCGCCGGCAACTGCGTCCTCATAGTCGGCTGCTGTGAGGCGTCCGAAAATCATTGGCACGGCGGCCATGTACTGAATGCAATGGTCCCGATCGGCAGTGTTGTCGAGTGGCCCGGTCTTGTCGATGATCCGCATAGCAGGTTGCTGGGTTTCAATGACTACTTTGTTGATGTCATCCAGCCGATCCTTAACCTGCGGATGCAGGGTCATTGCTGCCTCGACCGCCGTTTGTGCATGGAACTCGGCCGGGTAGGAAATTTTGAACAGGATATTCTCCATGACATAGCTGCCGTACCCTTGTGGCAATTTGAATGGCTGGCCATTGAACAACACGTCGTAGTAACCCCATGTTTGCGCGGTGAGGGCGGACGGATACCCCATCTCTCCGGTCATCGCGATCAGCGCCAGACGCACGCCGCGGCTGGTCGCGTCCCCTGCAGCCCAGCTTTTCCTCGAGCCGGTGTTCGGAGCATGCCGGTAGGTGCGCAGTGCACAGCCGTCGATCCAGGCGTGGGAAACTGCATTTATCACCGTATCCCGGTCGCCACCGAGCATTCGGGTGACGACCGCCGTTGTGGCAACGCGCACCAGCAGGACGTGATCGAGGCCGACCCGGTTGTAACTGTTCTCGAGCGCGAGAACTCCCTGGATCTCGTGCGCCTTGATCATTGCCGTTAGCACATCGTGCATCGTCAATGGATCTTCGCCCCGCGCGCGCGCAATGCGGCTCAGGTAATCTGCGGTCGCGAGAATACCGCCGAGATTATCGGACGGGTGGCCCCACTCTGCAGCCAGCCAGGTGTCGTTGAAGTCCAGCCAGCGAATCATCGTGCCGATATTGAATGCACCGGCCACCGGTTCCAGCTCGTATGAGGTGCCCGGCACACGTGCGCCACCGGGCAGCGTGGCCCCGGGAACCACCGGGCCCAGCAATTTCGTGCAGGCGGGATAATCGAGTGCCTGAAAACCGCAGGCGAGCGTGTCCATAAGACAGTAATGCGCGGTTTCATAAGCGAGATCGCTATCGATCGTCGTGTTGCAGACGTAGTCCGCAATATCGACCAATACCTGGTCCGGCTCAGGCCTTTTGGCCGAGCGGCTGTCCTGTGATGACATGATTCTTTCTCTAATCGCGAGTAGCAGCCCGGCCTGTGGGAGCTCGCCCCAGCGAGCGATATGAATTTTCCGGGCGATTGTACTAAAGATCAATCCGCACCATTCGTTGGCGTGATGATTTGTCAATGCGGGCGGATTGCGGCCAGGCTCCTACGAAACTTTTCTTCAGTTTTTCTCTGACGAAAAATCAACTAACGACGCGCATCAATTGGCACGAATTTTTGCAACCCCGGCCCAATGTAATCCGCCACCGGGCGAATGAGTTTGTTGTCGGCACGCTGCTCCATGATGTGCGCCGACCAGCCGCTTATCCGTGAGCAAACGAAGATCGGCGTGAACAGATAGGTTGGGATACCCATGAAGTGATACACAGTTGCTGCAAAAAAATCGGCATTCGCGAAAATTTTCTTTTCGTCCCACATTACTTTCTCGATCGCTTCCGACACCACGTACAGATGCGTGTCACCGGCTTCATCAGCCAGCACACCCGCCATCTTTTTGTTCACTGAATTGCGCGGATCCGATGTTGTATAGACACGGTGTCCGAAACCCATGATCTTTTCCTTGCGCTCAAGCATGCCAAGTACGCCTTCGATTGCTTCTTCAGGAGAAGAGAATTTTTCGATCAGTTCCATCGCCGCTTCGTTCGCACCACCATGTAGTGCACCACGCAAGGCACCGATCGCGCCGCTGACTGCCGAATGCAAATCGGACAAGGTCCCGGAGATAATTCTGGCTGTAAACGTCGAGGCATTGAATTCGTGCTCCGCGTACAGAATCAGCGTGGTATCCAGCGATTTTCTGTGCAACTCGCTCGGTGGCTTGCCTTGCAGCATATGCAGGAAATGACCTGACACGCTGTCATCGTCGGTTTCGACATCGATGCGTTTACCATCGGTGTGATATCGATGCCAGTAAAGCAACATCGAGGGCAGACACGCGAGCAGGCGGTCGGCAACCGACTGTTGATTGGCGAAATCCCCTTCAGGCTCCAGGTTGCCGAGAATCGAAACGCCGCTGCGTAGTACGTCCATCGGGTGAGTGTTTGCGGGGATAATCTCGAGTACCTGTCTCACCGGGTCCGGCAGTCCGCGCAACGACTTCAGCTTCGCGATATATCCGTCAAGCTCGCCGCGGTTTGGCAGATGCCCAATCATAAGGAGAAAGGCTACCTCCTCGAAACTGGCGTTTTCGCAGAGGTCATAAATGTCATAGCCGCGGTAACTCAGGCCAGCGCCTTCTCCTCCAACTGTGCACAGCGCTGTCTGTCCGGCTATTACGCCGTCCAGTCCGCCGGTTTTCTTACTGGCTGTCATTCCTCTCTCCGTTTCTCATTAGTCTTTTTGGCCTTTCTTGCCGGTCAGGCCCTTCGCAGCGAACAATTGATCAAGTTTGTCCTCGTACTCGTGATAACCGAGTACGTCGTAGAGTTCGTCGCGTGTCTGCATGTCCTGGATAACCGATTTCTGCGTCCCATCCCGGCGTAGTGTTGCGTACAACTTTTCCGCAGCTTTGGACATGGCTCGATAAGCTGACAACGGATAGAGCGCAAGGTCTACGCCCACTTTCTTGAGCTCGGCGGTGGTGAACATCGGCGTCTTGCCAAATTCTGTCAGGTTCGCGAGGACAGGAACAATTATTGCCATTGTGAATTGCTGGTATTCGTCCAGGGTCGTCAGTGCTTCGGCAAAAATCATGTCCGCGCCGGCCTCGACGTAGGCCGCCGACCTGTCGATCGCCGACTGCAGCCCTTCGACGGCATGCGCATCGGTGCGCGCCATGATCGTGAATTTGTCATCGCTGCGGCTGTCGACCGCAGCCTTGATGCGATCAACCATTTCCGCGGTCTCGACCAATGCCTTACCCGGGCGATGTCCGCATCGCTTGACGCCGGCCTGGTCCTCGATGTGACAAGCGGCCGCGCCCGCACGAATCATTTCGCGGACGGTACGGCCGATCATGAATGCGCCACCCCAGCCGGTATCCGCGTCTACCAGCAGTGGTAGCTCCGTCGCATAGCTGATGCGGCGAATGTCCTCACACACATCGCCGAGCGTGGTCATCGCGAGGTCGGGAAGACCGAACGACGCATTGGCGACGCCTGCGCCGGACAGGTAGATCGCACGGAATCCGGCTTCCCCGGCGAGCAGCGCCGAGTAGGCATTGATGGTGCCCACCACCTGCAGCGGTTTTTCTGCCTCCAGGGCCTGCCAGAAGCGAACGCCTGCGCTCATATCGAGTCCTCAAAACAGTTTCGATTGAAAATTCTAATGCGGATTAAAATTTCCGGGGCCGCAATTTTAAACCACCGAAGGTGCCATTCCCAAATTGAGCGGATTGGAAACAACGGCGGTCAAGGAATCGCTCGCTGAAGCGATTCCCTAATTCGAACTTATTTCCACTACCGTGCGGCCGGTCACCGTCCCGTCGATATATGCCTGAAACGCGCCCGGTAACTCGTCAAAGCTAATGGTGTGGCTGCCGATGATATCGAGATGCTCAGGCTTAAGGTCTGTGCCGATACGCTCCCACACCTTCAGGCGCAGGTTGCGCGGCGTGTCGACCGAATTGATGCCGAGCAGGCACACTGCCCTGAGTATGAAGGGAATTACCGTCGTGTTGAGTTCATGGCTCGCAGCCAGGCCGATGCTTGCGATGTTGCCACCGTAATTCACGGTTCGTGTAAGCCAGGTCAGGCAATCGCCGCCAAGGTTGTCGATCGCGCCGCCCCACCGGGCTTTCTCGAGCGGGCGCTTCCCCAAATCAATGTCGTCGCGAATGAGTATCTCCCTGGCGCCGATACTTTTCAGATAATCGCTTTGTTCCGACTTGCCGGTGACAGCGACCACTTCGTAGCCGCGCCCATCCAGCATATCGACAGCGATGGAGCCGACGCCGCCGGTCGCGCCGGTCACCACAACAGGACCACCATCCGGCGACTGCCCGTTTTGCTCCATGCGGTGAATGGCGAGCGCCGCAGTGTATCCGGCGGTGCCTATCTGCATAACTTGCGCGGCATTCATGCCATCGGGTAGCGGCACGATCGAATCGGCGGCTACACGAGCGTATTCGGCGTATCCGCCGTCACAGGTTTCGCTGAGTCCGCAACCGTTTACCAGGACCAGGTCACCCTCGGACCAGCGATCGTCCTCCGAACTCACAACCGATCCGGCGAGGTCAATGCCGCCGACGAGTGGAAATGTCCGGAGTATTTTGCCGGCGCCGGTTGCCGCTAGCGCATCTTTGTAGTTGATGGTCGAGTGGCTGACCCTGATAACTACATCGCCTGCAGAAAGGTCGTTAATGTTGAGCATTGTAAAGCCGGCTACAATCTTGCCGTCTTGCTGGTCGATGCGATAAGCGCGAAATTCTTTCATACAACTCCTCGAAAATTCCCGGTGTATTCTGCCTGCACGTAGATATCGCCCGCTGGGGCGGGCTCCTACAAGTTTATTAGTCTCTCTCAAATCTTGCCCTAAAGATCAATCCGCATCCATCATTGCTCATGCAGGCCGCCGTAAGGACGGATTGGGAGCGAGCTCCTGCGAGGCTTCGTCATATTTCTTGACGTTGATTTTTTGTTGGCCATGCTAGCATCCGCTGAACGATTGCCCCAAAGAAAGGAAATACTGTGAAACGGTGGATTGTGGTTTTTCTGGTAGTTCTTGCAGTCGTGGTCCTGGTGTCGCCGGGCATCGTTGGCCGGATGGCTGAGAGGAACCTCGAGGAACATATCGCGTGGGCCGAAAGGGACGGTAGCGGCATCGAGTTGCAGACGGAAAGCTTCGATCGTGGCTGGTTTACGTCGGAGGGTCGCCATCGCCTGGTATTGAGTGGTGACTCACTCCGCGAAGTGGTGGAAAGCTACCTACAGGAAACCGGCAACGATGAGTTGCCCTCCCTGATCATCGATACGCGCCTCGATCACGGCCTGGTGCCGATTGGCTCGCTGGGCAGGGAATCCGGCTCCCTGATGCCGGTCCTCGCGAGCGCGGTATCCACATTTCAGATTGATCCCGGTAACGGCGAACTCATGCCATTACCGGGCTCGCTATACAGCAGTGTAAGTCTCACCGGTGCGACTGACTCGCGTTACCTGCTCGACACCGGCAATTTCGATTACGAGGAACTCCGCGTTGCATGGGAGGGCGCCGACGTCGCGCTGCAAACCGACAGCACTACTGGCGCGTTCGTGGTCGATGGCCGGATCGAGCCGGTCACAATTTCCAACGACGGTGACGCGATTCACATCGGCGCAATAACCATCTCCGCGGATCAGGTCAGGAGCGATTTTGGGTTCAATGTTGGATCGGCAGAGTTCATCCTGGAGTCATTCGCGGTTGACGGCCCGGCCTCACCCGTAACCGTTGGCAATGTCTCCTTGTCCACGGCTACAAATATTAACGATGCGCGGCTGAACATCGGCACGAAAATAGCGGTCGATAAAATCACTGTGCCCGGCATGGGAGATATCAATTTCGTCCTGGATCTGGCTCTGAACCGCTTGGATGCGGCGTCGATGCAAGGCATCGCCGGGGCATTCAGGCAAGCGAAAGGAGCGACCGATCCTGAAACAGCGTTGGCTGATCTGTTCCCGCTGATCGAGGGCGATTTGCAAAAGATTTTCGCGTCCGGAGCTGAAATCCGCATCGATCAGCTTGATGTGACACTGCCGCAGGGCAAAGTCACCACCAGGATCATTATCGACATTCCCGAGGGGGACTCCTCAGCGGATTTCTCGTGGTCAAGCGTGTTGCTTTCAACGACTGCGTCAGCTGATATTCGCATGCCTTCGGCTCTTTTCGAGTTTGTGCAAATGATGAACCCGCAGGCAGGCGTACTGGTGGCCATGGGCATTTTACTGAAAGACGGCGACGACTACGTCATGAACGCCGAGTACGCACAGGGACTTCTTAGCGTCAACGGCGCACCGATGCCGATCCCGATGCCGGGGATGTAGCAGGGTTCGTTTAGTAACTCAGATCGAGTTCGCTTGCTCTGAAACACGCGACACTGCCACCAGCGACTGATTCCAGAACAGGAACCTGCTCACTACAGCGCGCGACTGCGTGCTCGCACCGCGGGTGAAACGGGCAACCCGCGGGCGGGTTCAGTATCGACGATACCTCACCTGCGAGCGGCATGTCATCCGGTTTTGCATTCGGGTCAGGCACTGGAACGGATTGGATCAGCGCCTTTGTATAGGGGTGCAGCGGCCGTTTGAAGAGCTGTTCGTTGGTCGCTATCTCGCACACGCGCCCCATGTACAAGACCAGGACCCGGTGACTTATTTGCCGCACCACCGATAGATCGTGCGTAATAAAAATAAGTGAGAGGCCGGAATCCGCCTGTTCTGCCTGCAGCAAGTGCAAGATATCGCTTTGAATGGTGCCATCCAGCGCCGCAACCGCCTCATCACAGATCAGTACCTTTGGCCTGATGACAAGTGCACGCGCAATCGCCACCCGTTGCGCCTGACCTCCGGATAACTCGTGTGGAAACCGCTCACGCAACTCTGTTCCAAGCCCGACATGTTGCAGTATTTTCTTCACATCCTGTTCGCGTTCAGCCTTCTTCTTTTTGGGTTCATGAATGTTGATCGGCTCCGCAACAATATCGGCAACGCGCATCGCCGGATTCAGGGAGGCCACCGGATCCTGGAAAACCATTTGCAGTTGACGACGAATTTTATTCGATCGTGATCGCACGGGCCCGGGCAGTTTCTTGCCGGCGAAGCTGACCGTACCACTGCGCATTGGAATCAGCCCCAGGATAGCCCTGGCCAGGCTCGTCTTACCGGATCCGGATTCGCCAACGATCGCTATTGTCTCGCGTGGCGCTACCTTGAAACTTAAACGTCGAACCGCGTGCAGTTGTCTTTTGCCGCTTACCCGGCGCTCCCTGAAACTGACCGATACATTATCGATTTCCATGATCGGCGCCACGCCACCGGGCAAAGGTGACGTTCTTGACGGCATATCGATGCGCCGCGCGGCGGCGATCAGTTTTGCGGTACGTTCATTCGATGGGGCCGCGAAAATTTCCTTTGTCGTCCCCTCCTCAAGCAGCCGGCCGTTGTCCATCATGAGTATTCGATCGCAGTTTCCGGCAACCACACCAAGATCATGTGTAATCAGGAGCAACGCAGAATTCGACTGAGATCGCAACTCGCGTAACAAGCTCAGGATCTGTGCCTGCACCGTAACATCGAGCGCGGTCGTTGGCTCATCGGCCACCAGTAAATCGGGTTCGCCGAGCAGGGCGGCGCCAATCATGGCGCGCTGCCGCATGCCCCCGGATAGCTCGTGCGGAAATACCCTGTATTGACGTTCCGCGTCCGGTAATCCAACCCTTTGCAGCATCGCCAGGGTTCGCTCGCGTGCCTCAGGCGGCTTGCAGATCTTATGCTCCAGCAAAATACGTCGCAGCTGATCACCAATTCTTACGTACGGATTTAGCGCGGTCGTCGGATCCTGAAATACCATCGCGATACGGCATGCACGATAGCGATTCAATACATCGGGTGCAGCACCCAGGAACTCCTGCCCATCGAATCGAATGCTGCCGCTGGTATTTGCATTGGCCGGCAACAAACCCATTACCGCCATTGCCGTTTGTGTCTTTCCGGCACCGGACTCACCGACCATGCCGAGTGACTGGCCCGCCTCGATCGCAAAACTTAAGTTTTGCACAACCGGCTTCGCGGAGTCCGCGTATCGAATGCTGAGATTATTTACTTCGAGCAGACTCATCAGGTCTTCTTTTTCGGATCGGCGACGTCTCTTAGCCCGTCGCCCAGGAAATTGAAACAAAGCAGGATTAGCGCAAGGACGATGGCTGGAATCAGCAACAACCATGGCGCCCCCTCCATGTTGCTGACGCCACCATTCACCAGCGCACCCAGTGAAGTTTGCGGTTCCTGTACGCCCAGGCCGAGAAAACTCAGGAACGACTCGACCAGGATTGCCTGCGGAATCGTGAGCGTCATGTAGACGACAACGACACCGAGCAGGTTGGGTGTGATGTGGCGCAAAATAATTCCAGGCGTTGATACACCGATAAGTCGTGCCGCATCGACGAATTCTCGCTGTTTCAGGCTCAGTGTTTGCCCGCGGACAATTCTGGCCATATCCAGCCAGTTGATGGCGCCGATCGCCACGAAGATGAGCAGGAAGTTTCGCTCGAATACAACCATCAGGAGGATGACAAAAAATATGAACGGCATGGCATAAAGCGCATCGACTGCCCGCATCATGATCGCGTCGACTTTGCCGCCGACGTAACCGGCAATGGCGCCGTATGCAACGCCAATACCGAGGCTCACGCAACTGGCAATAATGGCTATGAACAACGTTATCTTCACACCAAGCAATGTTCTTACGAAGAGATCTCTGCCCAGGTCATCCGTTCCAAAGAGATGCCAGCCGCTTGCCGATGGCACCATGAAGCGATTCTCGAAGTCCGTGTTCGCATAATGGTGCGGGCTGAGCAGAGGTCCGATAAGGGCAACTGCAGCAATGAGTAGCAGTACGCTGCTGCACACCACGATCGTCTTGTTGTCCCGGCTTTTTCGGATAAGCGGCCGGATTGCTGCAAGATAGCTCATCGGTTGCGAATCCTCGGATCCAGGATGCCGTACAGCAAATCAACGACAAGGTTCAGCAAAATCAGCAACGTCGCGTAGAAAATAACGATCCCCAGGACGAGGGTGTAATCGCGATTCAATGCACCGCGTATGAAAAACTGTCCGACTCCCGGAATGCCGAAAATTTGCTCAACGACAACGGAACCTGTAAGTACGCCTGCGATTGCCGGGCCCATGTAGGAAAGTAACGGCAACATCGCCGGCTTCAGCGCGTGATAACGAATAATCGAGAAGGTCTTGAGTCCCTGCGCCCTGGCCGTGCGCACGTAATCGCTGCTCAATACATCGATCATGCTTGCCCGCGTAAGCCGCGCGATGTAAGCAATCTGTGGCAACGCCAGCGCCACGACCGGCAAAATAAGCCGCGATATGCTGGTGCCGCCGGTCCAGCTTGCCGGCAACCAGTGCAGATACACCGCAAAGACCAGTACCATCACGGGCGCTACGACGAATACCGGCACCGAAATACCGGTCATCGCAATTCCGGTAACCAGCCTGTCTATGTAGGAATTTTTGCTAAGCGCGGCAATCAGCCCGGCCGTAATACCGGCGACAATCGCGAGCAACATTGCCAGCGCGCCCAGCTGCATTGAAACCGGCAGTGCATTACCGATCAATTCAGAAACGCTGTAGTCACGATACCGATAAGAAGGTCCAAGGTCGCCGCGAACCAGGCCACCAAGGTAGCGGATAAATTGCTGCGGCAGCGATTCGTCGAGGTTATATGCCCGGGCAATATTCGCCTCGATCTCCGGCGGTAGCACGCGTTCCGCGTCAAAGGGTCCGCCGGGCGCCGCGTGCACCATGAGAAAGGCGAGTGCAATAACCAGCAGCAATGTTGGTATTGCCCCGAAGATACGCAGAAGCGCGTAGCGCAGCACAATAATCAGTCGGTATCAGAAAGGCTCAGGTGCTGACTGTAATGGTAATTCAGCACGTTGTCTTCCCAGCCGCGAACGCGCGGGCTCACCATGTTTTTGTTGACATAAAAGTAGAGGGGGATCACCGGGTGCTCTGCCAATAACAATTTCTCCGCCTCCTCGAGATAAACCTGGCGAACTCGCGGATCCGCCTGTACCGCAGCCTTGTCCATCAGTCCATCATATTCGTCGTTGCGGAATCCGGTCAGGTTCGAGGGGTTGTCACTTTCCATGATGCTCAGAAAGGTGTGCGCATCATTGTAATCACCGGTCCAGCTCAAACGAAAAACCTGCGTAACATCCTGCATCCGAATATTTTCGAGCAACACCTGGGCCTCTTCGTTAATCAAAGTCGCCTCAACGCCGAGCACCGCTTTCCACATCGACTGCACAGCCAGTGCGATGCGACGATGCCCCTGTGAAGTGTTATAGCGAATTTCCACGCTGAACGGCTCGTCCTCGCCGAATCCGGCCTCCCGGTACAACTCACGCGCTTTCCTGTGCCGCTCGTCCTTTGACAGGTTCGCATAAAGAAATTGACGAGGTTCGTAGTTGTTGGTGCCCGGCGGCACCCAGCCGTAAGCCGGCGTTTCGCCACGTGCAGTAACTTTTTCCGTCAGGGTTTCGCGGTCGATCGCCATCGACAGCGACTGCCGCAGTTTCGGATTGTCCCTGAAGGGCGGCCTGGTCATATTGAACCCGTAGTAATAGACCGCCAGATATGGCGACACCCTCAGTTCGTTGGGACGTTCCTTACGCATCTGCTGAAACGCCTCGGACGGTACACTGAACGTGATATCGAGCTCACCGGCCCGGTAGCGATTCAGCTCCGCTGCGGCTTCCGGCGTAATATGGTGTCGCACCCGGTCGATCGCTGTCTCGTCGTTGTTCCGGTAATGCTCGTTACGAACGATCTCGATATACGATCCAACTTCCCATGCCTGAAGTTCATAGGGGCCATTTGATACCAGGTTGCCGGGACGCGCGTGCGCATCGCCGTGCAATTCGACCGACGGGCGGTGCATCGGAAATGTGCTTGGGTGGGAGAGCAGAGCGAGAAAATACGGTACCGGGTTGTTGAGCGTTATCCTTAGTTGCAATTCATCGATCGCCTCAACGGCAAGATCTCTAGCGGGTTTCTTTCCGGCGACAATTTCCGTCGCGTTGACAACAGCACCGAGGGACTGTTGTGCATAAAAGGCAGCGGTGGTCGGGTTAACCAGGCGTCGAAAACTGAACACAAAGTCCTGTGCGGTGACCCTGTCACCGTTGGACCACTTGCCCTCCGGTCGCAACCAGAATGTGTATTGCAGCCCGTCGTCTGACACTTCCACGCGTTCTGCAGCGGCCAGTTCAGGCTGGCCATCGGCGGTATATCCGGTAAGCCCTTCGCCAAGATCCCGTTGCACGTCTCCCGCCTGGTTGGTCCTTGCTTTGTGAGTGTCCATTGACTCGGGCTCGGCGCCAAGACCACGATTCAGAACGGTTTCCCGTTGCGCGTCCTCCGCGCCGCCACAGGCAGACAGGAGAATCGCGATACAGGCGAATATCCCCAGGCGCTGCCGGGAAAGGCACTGGATAAAAGGAAACCCGTGGTTCATGCGCCTCGCAAATGCATCCATAGCCCTGGGGACTGTCAGGATACCGCATCAGCCTTAAGAAACTGTCTACCCGTTCAACTTTTGGAAACAGGTGATCGCCCGGTGAGCCGGGCGCCTGCCGGGGCGATGTTTCCGGGACACGCTCCTACGCAGACCGCTTGAGATTGCCTTTTTTTAAATGGATCAGCAACAGCGACACGGTCGATGGGGTAACTCCCTCGAGCCGTGATGCATGGCCAAGCGTTAGCGGACGTGTCCCTGCCAGCCGCTGGCGCGCTTCAGTCGACAGGCCGGTGACACTCCCGTAGTCGATGTCCTCGGGAAGGACCAGTGTTTCCTGCCTGGCATGCTTGTCGATTTCGCGTTGCTGCCGCTCGATATAACCTTCGTACCGTGCCTGCGCCTCGAGTTGCCGCACAACCTGGCCAGCCTGTTCGTCGCACATGTGCTCTTGCCAGCGACCACTGCCCACCGATGACAGCGCAGTGATATCCGCGTAGCCGAGTTCCGGCCGGCGCAATAACTCTGCTGCGCGGCATTCCTTTTGCAGCGCGCCAAGAATGCGCCGGTCGCTGTCGTTAAAGCGCTCCGGACGCACAAAAATTCCCTGCAACCGGTCCTGTTCCTGCACTAGCGCATCGCGCTTTTCATTGAACACCTGCCAGCGATGATCATCAACCAGACCGAGATCACGGCCGACTGGCGTCAGTCGAAGATCTGCATTGTCTTCCCGCAGCAGCAGCCGATACTCGGCGCGGCTGGTAAACATGCGATAGGGTTCGCTGACACCGCGAGTAATCAGATCGTCTACGAGTACGCCGATATAGGCATCGCTGCGTGCCGGATACCAGCCATCCCGACCCATAGCCTGACAGGCCGCATTGATACCCGCCAGTATTCCCTGCGCGCCTGCTTCTTCGTACCCCGTCGTGCCGTTTATCTGGCCCGCAAAATAAAGTCCGCTAACGAAGCGTGTTTCCAGGGTCGGTCGCAGGTCGCGCGGATCGAAATAGTCGTACTCGATTGCGTAACCAGGTTGCGTAATGTGCGCGTGCTCGAATCCGATGACCGACCGCACGAAACGAACCTGCGTCTCGTAAGGCAGGCTCGTCGAGATGCCGTTTGGATAGATTTCGTGCGTGTTGAGCCCTTCCGGCTCGACGAAAATCTGGTGCGAGTTCTTGTCTGCGAAGCGCACGATCTTGTCTTCGATCGAAGGACAATAACGCGGCCCGACACCTTCGATGGCGCCCGTATACATCGGCGACTCGGACAGGGAACCGCGGATGATGTCGTGCGTCTCCTGTGTTGTGTGCGTAATGTGGCAGCTCACCTGTTCAGGATGGTCGCTCTGCTTGCCGAGGAATGAAAACACGGGAGTCGGTTCATCGCCGGGCTGCTCACTCATCACATCGTAATTCAGTGTCTTGCCATCGAGTCGCGGCGGCGTGCCGGTTTTCAGGCGCGCAACGCGAAACGGCATTTCACGCAGGCGATCTGCAAGTCTGATCGAGGCAGGATCTCCCGCGCGTCCGCCGGCCTTTTCGGTATCGCCAATAAGCATTCGACCGCCAAGGAACGTTCCCACCGTTAGCACTACCGTGGCAGCAAAAAACTTCAGGCCGGATCCGGTGACCACGCCCGTGACGCGACCGTTCCGGACAATGAGATCCTCGACCGACTGCTGAAAAATTGACAGTCCCGCCTGATTTTCCAGAATATTGCGAATCGCCCGGCGGTAAAGCTGCCGGTCCGCCTGTGCACGCGTTGCGCGGACGGCCGGCCCCTTACTTGCATTCAGGGTACGAAACTGGATGCCGGCCTG
>Ga0209997_10000297_pt1 | contig 16159 bp, 17 predicted proteins | sample CR04metaG_FD_182079 | JGI IMG/M metagenome (GOLD analysis project Ga0209997, IMG submission 182079) | Deep subsurface microbial communities from Mariana Trench to uncover new lineages of life (NeLLi) - CR04 metaG (SPAdes) (version 2) | ecosystem: Environmental > Aquatic > Marine > Ocean trench...
AACAATCTAGAGCATTGCGGATTGGGCGGCAAGACGCCGAATGAATTTCTTGAAGATTACAAGTTAATTAAACCGCCAAATGTCCTTGCCTAAAACACCATGAATGGGGTGGGCTGCAGCCCAGGGGGCAGTTTAAGTTGCTAATATGATTGGTTGCTATAGTAACAGCTCTTGCGTAGAGGTTTTGGTAGTTATATCCTAGGCAGTTATTAACCGTCTCTTTTGCTTCTACCTCAACCTGATACTGCTGACCGCATGTTGGAGTTTGAGGAATTTTGCTTGTAACACTCCACACAGGTGTAGTGCCTTGTATACCACTGGGTAGGGGGTTTGTATTAGACCCTACAGTTGGGGTGGGTGCAGGTGTAGGTGGAGGACGCCTCTTTATATCATCTTGGGTGTCTTTTTGACAGCCGCCAATGATAATATATATATAGAACAAATTATGAATAAAAACCTAATTGTATATATAAGTTTCATATCTATGGCCGCCTATCTACAGATAGCAGTAACATAAATATTTTAAGGAAGCAATAAGAATTTTGAAATAATAATGATCAGTTCTTCGTGCTTATTGATCGGACAAGCCCGGTGGCTCTGGACCACTGAATGGTTCACGTGACCAGTAAGTGCCGTCAGACCATTTGATTATAGTAGCTTCTTCCTCGATCTGACCGGTTATATTTTCAGAAGGTAAATATATAACATTTGAGTTAAACGATTTGCCATGGGTTTTTTGGCCAGATTCATCAGTGACACTAAACCTCCAGCCTCTATCGTAAACCTCGACAGAAAGCGGTTTCTCACCAAAATACCACGTACCGTCTATTCCTTGCACCTGGGACCATGAGGTTTGCGGTACAAAAAGTGAAACTGCCATTATTGCAAATACACTTACCAATAAAACGTATTTCATATCTATAATCTCCGTTCTGTAGTGATTCATGCTTATATATATTATAAAATCCTACTTCGATTTATTCAAATCATATTTTACTTTCTAAGCGGCCCATCACTGCCAGAGTTTGGGCTGCGCGTCCAAACTGTACCGTTTGTCCATTTGATCCTGGTTGCGTTGATATTAACATAACCGGTTAAGCTTAAAGAGGGTATATAAAGCACTCTTGCGCTTTGGGCTTTACCGTCACTTTGTTGGCCCTGTTCATTGGTTATGGTAAATCTCCAACCATCGTCATAGACATCGATAGATGTAGGTTTGCCATCGTGATACCATTTGCCGCTAATATGGGTTTTCTGATCCGGGAAACGTGTCCAAGTTGTGCCGTTAGACCAGACGATTTTGTTTCCGCTTTGCCTTATATCTCCGGTTACGTTCCACTGTAGTACTCTTATTGTCCATGGGTTTGTAAAAAATCCGGTAGCAGTACTCCCTTCCCCGTTATCAAGCCTTACTGTATTGCCGAACCTGGCGTTTATATGAGTCTGGGTGTTGCCGTTGTACCAGACGCCGCTAATGCCATGATCCTGGGCCTGAGAAAGGTAAGGCAATAATAAAAGGGCTACTAAAATCACCAAAGTTGGTTTAATAATATTTGAGTTCATAATGTTCCCTCCGTTATAATGAATTCAAGGATTTGTATATAATTATAAATCCCAAGGTTCCAAGATACAATTATTTTTTACCCTACAAAAAAATGAGAACACTCTGCATCGGAGATATACACGGAAACTATAAAGCACTGGTTCAAGCGCTTGAGCGCTCTAAGTTCGATATGAAAAAGGACCGTCTGATATCGCTAGGGGATGTTTATGATGGGCACCCCGGCGCGCCGGGGTGTATCGAGCTTCTAATGAAAGTAAAAAATTTTATATGGGTGCTCGGGAACCACGACGAATATGTGAGGCGCTGGTTCAGGGGACAGTGGGATGGAGATCCTTCGGGTGTGGTGCGTTGGCTAAGGAAAGGGGGCAATCTTACCAAAAAGGCTTATCACAAAAACGGGAAACTGAGGCAGAAGCTTTTTAATCGGCATGCGGAATTCATTGAGCGAGCGGTACTATATTATATAGACGAAAAAAAGAGGCTTTATGTGCACGCGGGGCTCAACTGGAAATACCCGGTTGATAAACAGCCTGAAGAAAAGACCTATTACACTGGGCGGGACACCTGGAGGATTGATGCGCCTAAGCTCAAAAAGGCCGGCAAAAAATTTCCCTTCAAAACCGTTTTTATCGGCCATACTCACACAGAGCTTGATTACCCTGACTATAAGCCCGTAAAGATTGCCAACCTCTGGAACCTCGACCAGGGAGCAGGGTGGGAGAGCAAGCTTACTATAATGGATGTGGATACATTTAAATACTGGCAGGGCGGTTAATATCGGTTAGCAAGTATATATCTCTTTGCGGATGTTGTCCTATTTAATTGCTCGGTGTAAATTATCTTTGTCGAGGAGAAATATCAGAATGTCTAAAAAATTAAATAAAGTTTTATTCCTAACTATATTATTGTGCGCCGCCTTGGTATTGGGATGCGGAAAGAAGGGTGCTCCGGTTGTAGATACACAAATTGATCCCGTTCGTATTGCAGTGGCTTTGAGTTTTGCACCTACGGCAGAGCTTCTGAGAGGAGACTTCACGACTCGGACCGGAATCCCAATTGAACTTACAAGCAGTACCAACGGAGAGCTCGTAGAAATGATTCGCGAGGGCGGGGACTTTGATGTATTCATGTCTTCAGATACTAAATATCCCATGGAGCTAATCGATGAGGGGCGTGCCCTTGGTAAGGGCTATGCAATATACGCTCTTGGAACGGTAGCGCTATACAGTAAATCCTGGAAAGTTAATTGGACCGGAGTTAAATATCTAAAGTCCGGGCAATTCACCAGGATTGCAATAGCTAACCCAGAAGAAAACCGTTACGGGAAGGCGGCTATGGAGACCATGAAAATCCTTGAGGTTTATCCAGGGATAAGTGGTAAGCTCGTTTACACTTCTGATGAAAACGAGTCGCTTAAGCTAGTGGAGACAAAGCAGGCGGACGCGGGGTTTATTGCATATGCTGAGCTGTCAGATGCTGATAAGAGGTGGGCATGGGTAGTGCCTGCTGCACTGCATGAGCCGATCATGCAAGCTGCAGTTCTGCTAAGTAAAGACGAGATTCAAGAACACTCTAAGCTCTGGATGGGCTATTTGAGAACGGAGTCGGCAAAGTCCATAATTCGCCAATCAGGATACAGCGTTATAGATGATAAGGCTGTAGGCTCTTCCAACTAACTCTAAGTTAATTCCATATCCAGACTGACTTTCTTATCTACAGGAGCTTTATATTTCTTGAGAAAGCGTGGCTTAAGTTTACAAGATTAGTATAAATTGTCACTGCAATAGGTTACGATAGATACTTAAAGTTATTTCTAGCTATATTCTAAAGTAAGTTTTACTGGTCATGCGGATTATATTGTCGTTACTCGGGTCTATTTTGGGGTGGTTTGAGGGGTTTAAGAACTGTCACGTGTCCCATCTTGCGCCCGTTACGGGTTAGTGATTTTCCGTATATATGTATGCAGGCGCTTTTGGTTTCATAGAACTTTTTCACCTTATTTACATCATTCCCTATAAGGTTGGTCATAACCGCTGCTGAATGAGGAGTAGGGTCGCCTACGGGCAGGCCGCACACGGTGCGTACGTGTTGCTCAAACTGTGAGACAGCGCAGGCGTCAATCGTCCAGTGCCCTGAGTTATGAGTCCTGGGCGCAATTTCGTTTGCCAGTATGCCCGCGTCTTTGGTTACGAACATCTCAAGCCCAAGCACGCCGATAAGCCCTACGGCGTCTGCCAGCTTTCGCGCGGTCCTTTTTGCCTTAGTCTCAACTTTCGAATCTAACTTTGCAGGTACAGTGCTGGTGTGGAGAATATGGTTTTTATGCTCGTTAAGAATTGGGCCGTAAATTGCGGAATTACCCTTTTTATCTCGGGCAATGATTACTGATATCTCACATTTAAAATCTATCATCTCTTCAAGTATTAGCTCATCTGAATTTAGCTTATTAAAACTCCTCTTAGAACTATCAGTTGCTTTGTGTACAGTCTGTCCTTTGCCATCATAACCGAACCTTGTGGTTTTCAGTATGTAATTTTTGCTGCCAATCTCCTTAACAGCCTTGTCGATATCGGCCGGACTATATATTGCCGACCACTTTGCTGTCGATATGCCGATTTCGTTTAAGTATTTCTTTTCTGTGATGCGGTTCTGAGAGATTTCAAGAAGCCTATCGTCAGGATAGACAGGTTTTATTTTCTGTATGTAGCGGACTGTAGAGACCGGTATGTTTTCAAACTCGTATGAAACAACATCAACGCTATTGGCAAATGCCCGCAATTTTCTTTTATCACTGTAGGAGCCTACATAAGTTTTGGCGGCTACCTGCTCTGCCGGGCTGTCGTTGTCAGGACTGTATATATGAACCCTGATCCCAAGTTCTGCCGCAGCTAATGCGCTCATGCGCCCAAGCTGTCCGCTTCCTAGTATCCCTAATGTTTTAGAGTGAGATTTCATTCTGTGCTCTTTAAACTTTGATATCCCAGAACTAAAGCGTGTTAATAATTAAAAAAAGAATCTTTGCTCAGGACTTCTTGGTAACTTTTTTAAGTATCTCTGAGCTAGGGTTCTTGGGTTTAACCGTAATGCTTTTAGTCTGTTTTTTCCTAAACTGATCTAGTCTTGTCGCTACTTTATCATCTGATGTAGAGATTATAGCCGCTGCTAGAAGGGCTGCGTTTTTAGCCCCGGCTGTTCCGATTGCGAGAGTTCCAACGGGGATTCCTGCCGGCATCTGTGCTATGGATAATAGACTGTCCAGACCTTTAAGTGCTCTGCTTTCAACAGGCACGCCCAGAACTGGGAGTGAAGTCATACTGGCTGTCATGCCGGGCAAATGAGCCGCGCCTCCTGCGCCCGCGATTATGACTTTTAATCCCCGCTTGCGTGCGGACTTTGCATACTCAAATAAACGATCCGGGGTTCTATGAGCAGATACAATTCTGCTTTCATATTTTATTTTTAAGGTGTCTAAAATTTCAGCTGTGTTCTCCATAGTCTTCCAGTCCGACTGGGAGCCCATAATGATTCCAACAACTGGTTTTTGTGAAGATCGCGTCATATTTTCAACCAATAATAACAGTATCTATATGCACTCGAGAACGAATAAATCGAAATATGAAACAAATCACATTGACTTTTAAATAAAGGGGAACGGTGCATGCAAGATGTTATGGAAAAATCAAAAAAAAGTCAAATGCGGACAGTGTCCGCTAGCTGACTATTTCTAAATTACTTCTGAGGTATGGCGAGACCCCGGAGCTTCGATTCAGCTTGGGAGGTTTTTAGAAATAGTGTGGGAGCACGCCCTGCGTGCAGTGTCCGCGTATACTACAAACTCTTAAGTTTATGTATAGCAAAGTCTATATATAGCAAAAAATATTTTTAATAGTATACTATTTATCTAGGTGAGAGTATCTAAAGGGAACAATTTATTTAATGCAGGATTACTTCTTGCAGCAGTTTTGTGCCTATTTAATTTTACCTATGTAGGCATATCATATGCTGTTACTAAATCCGAACCTATTGACCCAAAGAACACCTTTATTTTAGCCATCGGCTCCTGCCCTCCGTGGCAGCCAATCAGGACGGTATGTAAGAACGACGTTGATCTATTTGTAGCCACTGCAGTGAAGACTATGGGAATTCCTCAAGAAAATGTGAAAGAGGTCGTTGACCCCGAGGCTACATACGGCGGGGTGGTAAAGGGGTTTGAGTGGCTAAAAGAGAAGGCTTCGGATGATAGTGCGGTGATTGTTTACTACAATGGACATGGGGTGCTCTTGGACGGCATTGACGGCAAGAACAAGGAAGAGGTTTTTGTATTATGGTCCGAGGATTTTCCTTTTGCCGGATTATATGCTGTGACGGCTAAAATCTGGATGACGGATAAGGAGATGGCGTCATATTTAAATCAGGTGCCGGGGCGAGCCAAATTAATAGTTGCCGACACTTGTCATGCAGGGGAGGCTGAGGAGTACCTTAAATATAAAGGAAAGCATGTGGATTACGGACTTGTGGATACTGCTTTATTAGCAGCGACAGAAGCGGGGGAGCTTGCGCTTGCTACTGGGGATTATGGGTTATTTACTCTAAGACTTTCAGACGCCATGCGTGATTCTTCTAACATGGAAGAGGCATTTTATAAAGCGAGGCAGAAAACGATGGAAGAATCAAAGGGCATATGCGGAGAGTTGAAGAAAAAAGATTCAAAAGACAAATGCGAAGAACAGGGACCAACGATCGATGACCCGCTTGGAATAGTTAAGCACTTTAAGCTCAATACAAAGAAGGTATCCGGGGATAATTAATTGTCTTAGTCCTTAAAATGAATAATCCGGCTTCACGTATTTTTATCTCGATTATCTAAGAGCTGCTCCGATTTTACTTATAGTGGTCGAGCACGCATCTCTGGGATTTCTTCATCCGGCTCATTGTGAATAATAATATTTTATGGATTCTATATTGATCATAATTTATGGTTATAATATTGCAAAGACAGCAAGCATTTAACTTTACAAAACCATTAGGAGGGTGTACCTGTGAGATTAATTTTATTATTATTCATGACAACTATATTCAGCATGGGCGTAGTATTAGCTCAGGCAAATCCTGTGATAAACGAAGTTGACGCGCCAAAGTTCTTATACACTCTAAGCGCTAAATCGGGCACTTTTGAAAACGGTAGGCTTACACTCAAAGATGTGCCGCTTGTGGTTTATTTTTCAGACCGCCCCGCAAGACTATCCGGCATGTTGAGTATCGAAGTGTTTGTACAGGGATGGGACAAGGGGTCTGACAGCCCCCGCGCTGACCCGCCGAACGCTACACTCTCAATCTTAGGTAAAGACGGAGCAAATAACATTGTGGTGGAGCTTTCAAATCCGGATGTAAAAGTGAAAGAGGGCTCTATTTCTTTTAAGGTCCGGGTTCTTCAGGGTGAGATGCCAAAGTCATTTGGGAATTCTACACTGTTTATAGACGCATTTCCTACAGCTGTGAACAATTAGACAGCTAGAAGGTAAAAAACGTGTAGCAGAAAAACATGAACAAGGGGATATTATGCTAAAACAACTACTTCTTACATTTACGATGCTATTGGGACTTGGGGCCGTTTTCACTAGTGCCGATGAAAATACTCAGGAAAACGTAGGACAGACCGAGACGCTAAATCTTGCCGTGGCTGCTGATTTCGCTCCGACTGCAGAACAGCTAGGAAAGGAGTTTACTACTCTGACAGGCATTCCAATTAAAATTGCGAGCGATTCAAGCGAAGCTCTTTTACAGATGATAAAAAAGGGCTCACAGTTTGACGTATACATGTCGGCTAATACGAATTACCCGGTCATTCTACAAAAAGAGGGCTACACAGATGGTAACCCCGTGATATATGCGCTCGGCACTCTCGCTCTTTACGCTAAAGGGAAGGAGCTTACTCACAGTGGATTAGACCTTCTTGTACCGGGCGGTTTTTCCAAGCTTGCGGTCGCAAACCCAAAGGAATCTCCATATGGTGTTGCTGCGAAAGAGACACTTAAAAAACTCGGAATTTATGAACAGGTACAGAGTCAATTGGTTTATGGCGATAATGTGGTCAAGACTCTTCAGATGGTTGAGTCAGGAGAGGTTGAGGCTGGACTTATAGCTTATGCTGACCTTAACGATGAGGAGAAAACAAAAGCATGGATCGTTCCCTCGCGTATGCATAATCCTATCAAACAGGCACAGGTCGCCCTTAAAAACGGGAATGCTGCGGCTTCACAAAAATGGATAAAATTTATCGAGACTGACACAGCACGTAATGTGCTAATCTCATCAGGTTATGGAATAACCAGTGTGGAAGAGATAAATCAATGAATATGATCAGACATAAAACTTATCTGTCTATATCTATAGTATTGATTTTATTTCTGAGTGCCTCATTCGCACAAGCGCAAAACCATGTTATCGACGATTCAAAGAACCTTCGGTATCAATTTATAATAACGGGCAATACGGGGACTTTTAAGGACGGTAAGCTAACTCTTAACGGGACCCCGATTGTAACCTTTTACTTTCTTGGGTCCACAAGGGAAGTTGGGCATTTTCTCGTGGGAACCTTTGTAGAGATGTGGGAGAAGAATTCCTCCACTTACAAAGCTGATCCTCCAAGCGGCACACTATCCGTGCTCGGCGAAAAAGGGTCGTCGGGCGCTGTCATGCAGGTATCAAACCCCGTGTCAACTTTAAATTTAATTACTTTTGACGCCCGAGTTTTAGAGGGCGAGATCCCGGCTTCTTTTAATGCCTCATCTTTCTTTTTGAAACTAAATGTAACAGAGCCGCTTCATACACAGAATTAATTATTTGAAACCTCGTCTCAGCCTTCTTAAAAATATTAATGCCGGAATCAGCAAGTAAAGTGGAAACGCTGTACCTGCAGTATTTGCAGGAGCTATAGAGCAACCGCCGCCGATTATATGACAAACTCTGTCAATAGAGTTAGCGTCGATTATGGTATCTTAGGCACCGTTTCCCGTAAATAATATATCCGAGGTAATATCGCGGGGACTATGACTTGGAAAAAGAGCGGCACCTCTTACTTACTCTCTATTAATTTGCTATATATCTATGTATCATAAATAAACCGCTGGCGGAAGATTAGGCTCTAATGTGTTGATCTAGCCAATATGCGTTTTTTTCTCTGTAGGGGTGCAGGGATAAAAAAAATGCGAGTGATTATTTGCGGTTCTCCAAGCTGGAATTTCGACCTTGTCGTTCAAGATGAAATAGTGATGCTTTACAGGTGGTGCAGGATTCACGGCCAGAAGCTCCTGATAATACACGGAGGAGAGCCTGGGCCTGAAGCTGTAGCCGAGAGGACCTGCAGGGATCTCGGTATAGACCGCATAATCCATCCTGCTAACAAAGCTTACGGTCATAGTGCCTGGTTCAGAAGAAACCAATTAATGCTCCAGGAACACCAGATTGATCTGGTTATTGTTTTTACCCACAAGCTCAAAGAAGGCACTATGGAGCATGATATGATGAGCAGGGCTAAGAATAGGAAGCGGCAAGTAAAGCTCATTGATTTTGAAGCCGTGGGCAAGCGTAACTCAAATGAGCTTGAGTTTAACCCGTTTAATGGGGTCTATTAAATTCCTGATGATTTTCAAAGTCCGGAGCGGGCTTAGAGTAAAGAATTGCCAATCGCAATATATTTTTGCTTAGAGATGCACTAATTGAAACTTGTGCATGGGTCTATATAATTAAACTATGCCAATCAAAGACCCCATGCACGTTGAAGAGATAACTCCCCAGTGGATAACTCACGCTCTTAGAGAGGGGGGTGTTCTAAAAGAAGCGTCTGTAAAATCAATTGAGAAAAAAATACTTGGTGAAGGGAAGGGTTTTTTAAGTTCCGTTGTGCAAGTGAAAATTGAATACGATTTTGAAGAAAAAGACGCTCCCGTCTCTGTAGTTGTTAAAATTGAGCCTGAAGAAGGAGGATTCAAAGATTTCGGTGATGAGGTGGACGCTTTTCAAAGAGAAATCCGCTTTTATAGAGAAATTGCCGATACCGTTCCCATTCGTCTCCCCAAATTATACTACGCAGTCGATCAACCTCCCGCTTACTCTATGGTTATGGAAGATTTAAGTCATTTCATTCCCGGTGATCAGGTAGTGGGTATGCATGAGCAGCAGGTTATTAAGACAGTGGAGGAGATTGCCAGGCTTCAGGCAAGGTACTGGAACAATGAGGCGCTTGAAAAAATTGCCTGGATGCCGGATTTTAATGACATTTCCTGGGATTACATAGAGAAATGGCCCTCATTTGTAGAGCATTACGGATATTGTCTGGACGATAGTGGGCTTGAGCTTGGTGAGAAACTAGGCCGCTTTTTAGACTGGAAAAAAGATAAGATTCTAAAAAGGCCCAGGACAATTGTTCATTTCGATCTAAGAGAAGACAATCTAATGTTTCCTCCACCGGGGGAGGAGGGCGCAATCTTAATTTTGGACTGGCAGCTTACCATTAAAAACATAGGGGCGTTTGATGTTTTCAGACTTATGGGCGGAAGCGAGATCCCCAAGGAGCGAAAAGGGCATCAGTTTCAAATTCTCAAGGTATGGCATGATACTCTTTTACAAGAGGGTATCTCTAACTACACCTGGGAAGACGCGATATATGATTTCAGACTCGGCGCGCTAGCATTCCTTTGCACCCCTGTTCATTTCCACACGGAAATAATTGGCATTAAAGGCCGTACACAGAAGCTTGCAGAGGCCATATTCACCCGTTCATTCGCATCCGCAGTTGAAATTGACGCGGCATCAATCTTGCCTGAGTGAAGAACATATTACGACCTGGTATTCCTCCCGTATATAAGGAACTTTGTTGCAAACGTTGGCTATGAACTTCCCTGATGCGGCGTTACTCCCTACGTCGGGTACAGAGTACTTTACATAGACTATAAAGGATGACTTGTTTATAAAATTTAGCGCACTACTTGAATTTAAATAGTTCGTATAAGCCGGTTTTTTCAGAAAAGACTTTTTTAACGTTGGAGAAACCGGCCTCATTCCCGAGTTTAATCCAGTCTTTTGAAGTTTCAGGTTTTTCAGATTCTCTTACATGCTCAAGCAGAAATTCCCCCTCTTCTTTGGTAAGCCCTGACCAGTGAATATCAAAAGTTTGTTTAAATCTATTATAATAAATGCTCCTGTCTTCGCCTTCTAGCAATATAGGCTCATATATTATAAATATGCCGTCATTAGAGAGCGCTTTTTTGGCCTTTTTCATAAACTGCAGTTTATCAGGCGTATCAAGATGATGGAGTGAGAATCCTACCCATATTACATCTGCAGGCTTATCTATAATTTCAGCAAAGTTTATAAAATCTGCTCTTAAAAAACGGGCCTCTATACCCGTGTCCCTGAATTCGTCTTTTGCTAGTGAAAGCGCCTCCTCTGAAACATCGATCCCGATATATTTTTCGACTTTAGTATCCTGAAGAACCTTCGAAGAGTAGTAAGCATCTCCACATGCGAGGTCTACGAAGATAAACGGGCGCCTCATTTCCTCAATTAAGATCTCTCTCAACTTGGCATAGCCCTCTCTGTGCGACATATTGTCATTCTCAATGATCTTCCTATAAATTCTCCAGTTGTTAATGAATATCTCGGTTGAGATGTCCTCTGGTATTTGTGGATCAGTATTCTTAGATTGAGCGTTCTTCATAGTTTAGTTCCTGTTAAATATTATATGGGATAAATTACTTGGGTGAAATACTAAGAGGAGATTTATATTTGAGGGATGTGTTTTTAGCTCAACCAATAAAAAAAGGCCCCTCTTTATTTACTAAAGAGAGGCCCCTACCTAATTCTATATATCATATATAGCAAATAACTAACAACATTCTACCACATTATTTATTAAAATGGTATCTCTTGAAATAAACGGGATATAAGAAAGCTCCTTGTTCCACCTAATTAAAAAGATTGGATAAGGAGTCAAATAGCTGTTTTAGGTAGGGCTGCTTCTTTTTTGTGTAATTTATTTCCATGTTGCGAAATTCAGTTCCGTCGGGGTTGGATATATACATCTCATAGTTGAAACGGTTGTCATCAATAAATTTGGTGACACCTTTGAATGACTGCTCGCCTGTCATAGGATCAGTGAATGTCCCTTTTTCCGTCATCGTTTTAGTCTCAGCGTTATAGCTGCCAGTTGCGTTCATCATTCCGGTTCCCATAGTATCAATCCAGGTATTTACGTATTCTTTTTTTGCATTGTCATAACCTATAATCCCCATTCCTTGAAAAGGCTGTCCCATAGAAGTTCCCTTGACATCCATCTCTAAAAAGCGGTTACCAAGGATCCATTTAATGTCATTTGTTCCTGTGGACTGTTCAGGTGGAGCATCCGGGGAAGTCCAGTATTTAAGCGAATAATCCCAGTTGCCAACTAGCTGTTCCATAACTTTATGGCCTTCACCGGGTGTTGCATATTGCTGCCATTTGGCCATCGCCTCTGCTTTCATTTTATCCATATTCTCATTTTGGTTGGCCGCTAACGTATTTGTTATTCCAAAGCTAAGTGCAATAGTGAAAGCGAAAAATAACATCAAGAATTTTCTCATTTCCTGTACCCCCCCCTGTTCTGCTCGTATCTATTAATATTAACCGATTAATTCTCTGAACAAAGATATTCTTTCAGTCTTATATCTTTTAGCGGACACTGCCTCCATGAGAGTGCATCAAGAAAGTTTCTAACCTTGCGCATTAGATTTATGAGATCTAAGAGTTTCATTAAACACTGTAGCATCTTAGATATAGAAAATGAGCACACTACGTGTGTTAGTATTTTTCGGGGACGAAGGTTTTATCTAAAATAATGGATCTTTTATAATTTTTTTTCTTCTGTAGGGGCGGGAGCTTAAGCTTCTTTCTGGAGATTTCTTCATAAGGGATATGGCTTAACATATGGCTTATACAATTAAGCCTGGCGCGCTTTTTATCGTTAGCATTCACTACGTACCATGGGGATATTTTCTTATCTGTATATTTAAACATTTCGTCTTTCGCTTGTGTATAGTCATACCACCGTGTGCGTGCTTTCATATCCATGGGGCTTATTTTCCACTGCTTCATCGGGTTATCTAACCTTTCTTGGAATCTCTCTTTCTGCTCCTCTTCGGATATGTCTAGCCAGTATTTAAAAAGCATCACTCCCGAGTGGATTAGGGCTTCCTCAAACCCGGGACATATGCGTAAAAATTCTTTGTATTGATCTTGCGTGCAAAAGCCCATAACCTTTTCTACACCTGCGCGGTTATACCAACTTCTATCAAACAGCACGATCTCCCCGGCTGCAGGTAAGTGGGGAACATAACGCTGAAAGTACCACTCTGTTTTTTCTTTCTCAGTAGGCACGCCAAGAGCTACAACCCGGCAGATACGATGATTCAAGGGCTCGGTAATGCGCTTGATCATGCCCCCTTTCCCGGCTGCGTCCCTTCCCTCAAAAAGTACAACTATTTTCTTTCCCTTTTGCTTAACCCAGCCCTGAAGCTTTACAAGCTCTGTCTGTAATTTACGGAGCTCCTTCTCATAAGTCTTGTCATCTAGTTTTTTGTGATTCTTTTTATCGTTCTTCTTGCTTCCCATTTGTATTTACGCTCCGGAGTAGCTCGAGTAAAACTATTATAATCATTTCTGCTTTTTCATCCAAGTTTAAAGCGGGTCATTTCTCTTGCTTGACATTGGGATTGTAAATACAAGATAATCCGCAGGTATAGTATGTATATAAGTAATTATATCTCAACTAACTGCTTACGGAGTATGATGTGAATTACCTCCCCTATAAACTAAATCTTAAGAAGATATTAAGTGGAATATTTTTAATGACGCTGCCTATGGCTTGTGGCGGAGGCGGAGATAATAACGGCGACGGCGGTAATAACAACGATCCCTTCGTTAGCGTGTGTGACGGTTTTATCGTTACCATTACAGGAACAGAGGGAGATGATAATTTAGTAGGTACTGAAGGGAACGATGTAATAAGAGGCCTGGGCGGAAATGACACGATTGACGGCAGGGGAGGGAACGACAGGATTTGCGGAGACAGAGGGAATGATAACCTTCTAGGCGGAAATGGCCTTGACATTTTAGACGGCGGCCCAGATGATGACATAGTAGACGGAGAGAGCGGAGACGACATCATAATTGAAGCTCCGGGAAGCCATGATGTGCTCGTTGGTCCCGCTTTTGATCCACAAGGTCCTCAAAATTTGGATGAAGTTAGTTACACAGACGCCATTAGCGGCATTTTTATGAATATCACCTCTAATCAAAACCAGGTGGTAAATGAATACGGAGACACGGTACGTTTAGAAGGCTTCTTTCCCAATATTTACGGTAGTTTTCATCCGGACAGCTTTTTCTTTTCTAACGAATTTCATGACGGCGCTGTAGGGCACGTGTTTGACCCAATCCAGGGTGGAAATGATATCCTTATTATCGATGCAGCAGGCATGCCTATAAGCGTGATAAAAGAGACTTCTTTTTTCCAGGGGGCCCTTGGGCCATTACAGGGAGATACTACTATACTAATTGGCAACACTATATTAAATACGGTCGATATAGAAGTAATCACGGCTTATAATTTTCCACCTCTAATAATTGACGACGGCGATCCTCATTATAGCGCCCCGGGTTTTACTAACCAAGCTGTAGGAGGGCAGGGGTTTAACGGAGATATAGACTTTAGCCCTGCGGGTGAGGGGAATACTGCAACATGGAGTTTCATTGAGCTGCCCAATGGGACTTACCATGTTTCAACAACTTGGGATCCCAGTGAAGACAGGGCTACTAACTCACCCTTCACAATTGCAGACGGCCTGGCTCCACTGAATGTTTTGATCAATCAGGAATTGGCTCCTGATGATTTTCAGGATTCTGGAGTATCTTGGGAAACGCTCGGATTAATCAATGTTACTAGTAATAAACTAACTGTGACACTAAATGATGACGCAAATGAGTTTGTAATTGCGGATGCGGTGAGGATAGAAAGGGTGCCTATTGATGCTGAGCTTACAATCGATAATGAAAAAGGTATTCTGCAGGACGATGGGTTTCCTAACTTTGAAATCCCAAATATTGAAGGGACTCTCGATGAAGATAACGGTTGGCTGGGAGGACAGATATTTATTGAAGATCTCTTCGGGTCGGATCAGGATATAAATAGTGCTATATTTAATCAGGGGTTCAATCAGAAATTAGTTCAAGGAATGGTTGCTAAAAACACAAATATGTTCCTAGTGTCTACAACTTATGTGCCTGATGCCGGTGCAACTAATCAGGCCGAGTTTACTATTAACTTAAATGGAAACCCGTTTACAGCCTCAGTTGACCAGACAACAATAATTAATGATTTCGATATTGCAAACGGGACAACGCAGTTTCAGAATTTGTTTTTATGTATAGTTCCTAACGTAACTGAAGCCGGGGATATCACTATTAGTCTTGAAATCAGTAGCGCGGATAATAAGCCTGCAATCTTCGATGCAATAGGTTTTGTTCCTGTGAACTTGCTTGAAATATCTTTATTTAATGACACCGCGCTTTCCCTTGACTTTGACGGTGATCAGATGTGTATCATAGTTCCATAAAAAAATTGGTTGGAGTTTTCCAGGGGGCATTAAAAATATAGAACTATTGTGTAAAATAATTCTGTCTTATTTCTTAACAACCCCAACAATTGGAGCTGACTATGGCCAACTTAGATGCAACAGAACTTTTGGATAAACACCTTAAAGAAAATACCGCAAACGGTAACATGCATCCCGGAGAGAACTGGTACGAGAAAGACTACAGGGAGGCAGAGGACTTGGTCTGGGGATTTACCGACCTTAACTGGCACAGCCTTAAAAAGATGTTTGAGGACCGCTCACATGTATGGCAAGAGGCATGTGTATTTATATTGGGGGAATCTAACACTGAGGGCTCAGTAAAAATGCTGAGCGATATTTTTATAGACGGTGGTGACAAGATAGCCTGCTTTGTAGCTGTATTTCTTTCCGACCAAAGCCTTTCAGAACTCCCGGAGGACGAAAAAACTGAAATTTCTAGTAGACTTAAGGATCTCCTAAAGGACGAAAAATTTAAACAGTTTGGTGATCATTACCGCATTTGCCTTGAGAAAATGCGTGATATGCTTAAATAATATTCGATTATAAAAGGGGCGCAGAATTTAGAACTCTCGCCCCTATTTTTTTATCGACACTTTTCTTAAAAACTGGCAATTTTCAACCATTACTAACTATAGAAACCTACTTGCTTTTGGTATTAGTTTAATTAGAATACAGACGTTCGTTCTTTTAGTAAGGTTTTTTGAGTAAGTTAAGTGTAATTGCAATCAGCTCGTCAAGATATATTGAAATACTGTATATATAAATAGTGGGTAAGTCTGGTCTTAGTGAGGTCCGCATATGTTTTAGGCAAGGACATTTGGCGGTTTAATTAACTTGTAATCTTCAAGAAATTCATTCGGCGTCTTGCCGCCCAATCCGCAATGCTCTAGATTGTTGTAGTAAGTATTCCATACTCGAATCTTCC
>Ga0209997_10000298_pt1 | contig 16153 bp, 22 predicted proteins | sample CR04metaG_FD_182079 | JGI IMG/M metagenome (GOLD analysis project Ga0209997, IMG submission 182079) | Deep subsurface microbial communities from Mariana Trench to uncover new lineages of life (NeLLi) - CR04 metaG (SPAdes) (version 2) | ecosystem: Environmental > Aquatic > Marine > Ocean trench...
TACAGATACATTATTGGATCCTCCGTTAGCTACATAAACAAAATCACCCCCCGGGGTCACAGCCACGCCGTTAGGGAATTCACCAACATCCACAGTATCAACCACCGTATTGGTTGATACGTCTATTACAGACACATTGTTTGAACCACTGTTTGTGATATAAGCAAAAGGCTCTGCTGAAGCTGTTCCTACAAAAAGCACAGACAAAATCAGGAGAGTTAAAGTTATTCTAATTTATTCTGTCTCCACCCGAATTATTTGAAATGGTTATCTATTATATTATAACTGCGATTCTGAAAGTAAGTTGTATTTTTGTCACTAAATCATTTTGTGATTCGAGTATTTGTATTGCTTCCATTATTGTCAAGCAGCGTTTATGTGAAGCATGATTTTCATAATATTCAGATTCCGCCTGAATCGGCGTGCGGTATCCAAGTGCTGAATGCAGGTAACTACTGTTGTAATAATGAACCCACTTAACCAATTCAAAACTAAGCTCCCTTTCACTCTCCCACTCTTTTAACCAAAAGAGCTCCTCTTTTATTGTTCTTATCATCCTCTCGGTATCTGCATTCCCCTTTGGGTTATTGTAGCTGGTAAATACTTGCTCTACTTCCAGATTGGAACAAGCTTTCATAAAACTGAGTGAAGTAGGCTGACTCCCGTTATCACTCATAAGCTTTAGTCCATACCCCCTTACTCCTCCGGGGAACTCTCTGTTAAGTCCTTTCTCTATAGCTTCCAGCCAATCTCTGCTTGTAGCTCTTGTTCCACTGTAGTGACCTACTATCTTCTTTGTATACCAGTCCAGTACTATTACTACATATACCCAGCCACTGTCAGTCAAAACCTTTGTCATATCTATTCCCCACCACTCCTTAGGTCTGTCCGGTCTAGGCTTAGGTCTCTCTGACACCCTCTTTGCTATTAGTCTTGGGTTGGGTTTTACAGTAAGGTTATGTTCTCTCATTAACCTGTATACACGCTTCTTATTAACGATTAATCCATCTACATATCTTAGATATGCCCATACTCTTCTATAACCCCAGAAGGGATGGTCTGCTTTTATATCTTTTATTCTTTTAAGTACATATTGATTACGAAGAGTTATGGAGTAAGACGGCTTTCTCATATGAACTCGTCCTCTGTTTTTTTTAATTCAACCGTAAGTGAGCCTATTATTTGCGTTAGATCCTGATTCTTTTTACGGAGACGGTTTACTTCTCCAACGTCTTTTTTAGAATCAAACGCTTTATGAGCTTCGGATAAGAACTTATCCCGCCAGATGTAGAATTGGTTTTGATGTATTCCGTACTCGTTGCATATCTCTGATACTGGTCGTCCTGACAAGCCTTCGAGTACTATCTTAGTCTTAGTTTTAGAGTCCCATCTCCTTCGCTTCATTGCTCCCGCTCCTTAATTCCTCAATATTTACTAGCTTAATTTTACTACCTTCTTAATGGGGAGCAGTATATGGTAGATTTATCTTCAATATGATCTTAGGTGTGCTTTACATAAGAAGAAAAGCCAGAGCTTAAAATTCAATAGAGTAGGGGGCGGTATCAACGACCGCTCCCTCTTATAATTCCTCTAGATTCTTACATTCTGTAGTGACTAGAAAATAGTTTCGTTTCCCACTAGAATCTTAGCCTCAAGCGTTGCCTGTACAGTGCCCTCAGTATTCCGGATTTCTCCTGAAAGCGCTACAAGGCCTCCATTTAATTTTGGCTTTTCGTCAAGTTCAGTAATAGTCCATTCTAAAGTTATCGTATCGTTTATATATACAGGCGCCGTGAATTTTATCGAGGCTTCTACGGTGGAAATATCAGTGTCATGGAAAACTTTGCTGTAGACACCTACCATTAGACTAAAGGTTAGTGCTCCGTGGACTATCCTTTTCCCGAACCTCGAATTTTGCATATCGGGCTCGTTTGTATGAAGTGCATTATAGTCGTTGAACAGTCCCGCAGCTCTAACGACATGTGTTTCGGTGATAGTCATTTTTTCTGATAAAATGTCGCCTACTTTAAGCTCATTAAACGCTCTTCCAATTCTAGGCATCATGATCTCCTTAATTCTTGCGATTTAAATATATTTTCTGTCGCGTATTGCTCTAGCAAGGGTTATTTCATCTATATATTCAATATCTCCACCCATTGGAATGCCGTGTGCAATTCGGCTTACTTCTACTCCGAGAGGCCTTATCAATTTTGATAGATATAATGCTGTCACTTCCCCTTCAACACTGGGGTTCGTAGCCACTATAACCTCTTTTACTTTTTCTTTTTCAAGTCTTGCGATTAGTTCCTTAATCCTAAGGTCTTCAGGTCCTACACCTTCAATTGGAGAAATTACACCATGCAGAACATGATACTTTCCTCTAAATTCTCTGCTTTTCTCTATTGCCAGCTGATCAAGCGGCTCTTCTACAACACAGATTAATAAATTGTCTCTCTCCGTATCTTTACAGATTCCACAGGGTGAAGAAGAGGCAAAATTAAAGCAGGTAGTGCATAGGATTACTTTTGATTTTGTGTCTATAATTGCTTGGGCCAGGTTCTCAGAATATGTTTTGGGAGACCTGAATATATGAAAGGCAAGCCTGGTTGCATTCTTCTCACCAATACCGGGCAGCTTGGCTAGTTCGTTTATAAGTCTCGAAATTGATTCTGGAAGCCCTGATTGTCCCATTTCTTAAAGTAGTCCAGGAGGAAGACCCATGCCCCCGGCAGCTTTAGCTACCTCATCTCTCATTATATTCTGCCCACGGTTTAACGCTTCATTAACCGCTGCAGTTATTAAATCCTGGAGCATTTCTATATCGTTGTCCTGTACAATATCAGGCTCGATCTTAATAGATATTACTTCGCCCTTAGCTTTTGCAACAACTGTTACCATACCTCCGCCTGATGTTGCCTCTACAGTTTTTTCTCCAGCCTCAGCCTGAAGTTTTTCCATCTTCTCCTTCATCTGACTGGCCTGTTTCATTAAGTTTTTTATATTACCGCCGCCAAATTTCATAGTTTACTCCTTATTATTAGGTTTTATACTTATAATTCTGCCCCCAAAAATTTCAATGGCTTCTTGTAGGACAGGGTCGTTTTGTATTTTTTCTTTTTTTTCAGCTTTTTTTTCTACCGTACTTTTGTTATCTTTTATAGGAGGTGGATTAACCTCTTTTATTTCAATTTTAAGATTATCGGAGAAAAACTCCTTAATAAGAGAAATTAGAGTGGCTTGAATCTCACTTCTTTTAAAATAATCAGATTGTACTGATTGACTCTCGCAAATTATTGTTAGAACTGAATCGTCTCGTAGTATTTCATGAACTTGTTCAAGCCTTTTTCCAAGAACGAGTTTAGATGATTTCACAAATTGAGTGAAATCCTCAGTTGTTTTACTACTTGTAGATTTCCTCTCAATTTCCTCAGTTTCAGTATTTTTTTCAACTCTATTGATTGAAGATTTGTTCTCGGGCTTCTTAGGAGCTTGCTTTGGAGTAGGAACTGATTTATATGCTTGGGTTGGTTCATCAAATCGCCCGACTGAGTGTTTTGTTGAACCTATGTTTTTGCTTAGGGTCTCAAGTTTCTTAATGATATCCTGGACAGGCACTATGCTGTCCATAGTTGAGAGTTTTATCAGTATTAATTCAAGGGCCATTTGCGGGTAAAAGGACCTCTGTATATTCTCAGCACCTTCTAGCATAAGATTAAAAAGAGCCTCCAAAGTTTCAACGCTTTCATCTTTTATTAGAGCCTCAAAAGCAGTTTTATCCTCGTCTGAAAGATCGGTTATCGAATCTTTCCCACATGTTTTAATAAGGAGCGCATATCTTAAGGTTCTTAATAAATCCTCGGCAAATCGTTTTGGACTTATCCCCTTTTCAACAGCCTGGTTTAAAACATCTATTGAGAATTTGGGATTCTTTTTTAGAATGCCTTCAATAGTTGATTTAATAAGTGTGCGGTCCAGTATGCCCAGTATATTTAAAGCATCTTCATGATTAATGTCCGTTCCGAATGTCGCAATTAGCTGATCCATTAAGCTTAGAGCATCTCTGAGGCTGCCGTCAGCTTCTTGGGATAGTATGTATAAAGTTTCATCCTGAATTTTTATCTTTTCTTTAGACGTTATAGAGGCGAGCTGTTCTTTTATTTTATCAACAGCAACTCTTTTAAAATCATATCTCTGACATCTTGATAAAATTGTTACAGGAATCTTATGGACTTCGGTTGTTGCCAGTATAAACAAAACATGTGGAGGGGGTTCTTCCAGTGTTTTGAGTAAGGCATTGAACGCAGATTGTGAGAGCATATGCGCTTCATCAATAATGTATATTTTATTCTTTCCGGATGTGGGTAGGTATTTAATATTTTCGATAATTTCTCTTATATCATTTACACCGGTATGTGAGGCAGCGTCTATTTCTATTACGTCTAATGATCTTCCTTCAGCTATTTCATTGCAGAATGAGCAATTAGAGCAAGGTTCTGGGGTAGGGCCGTTGGTACAGTTAACTGCTTTTGCGAGTATTCTTGCAGTGGAGGTTTTTCCTACACCTCTTGGTCCTGAAAAGATGAATGCATGAGCTATTTTTCCGGTGGAAATTGCGTTTTTAAGTGTTTGGGTTATATAGTCCTGACCTATTAGGTCGTCAAAAGTCTTGGGTCTCCACTTTCTGGCCAGTACTAGATAGGACATTTATCACCTTGAACCAGTTAGTCAGGTATCCGCAACGCTCAGGAGGATTTGCTACCGTTGCTCCCTTCCAGGCCTGGCGGGTTTCACAATCTCTTGCCGTACGGGCCTGACTAACCGGAATTTTGTTTCTTATTATGACTACAAAACATATTATACTATATGCTTAGAGATACTCTACAAATTTACACCAAAGCCACATATTGTATATGGCGGAGAGGGAGGGATTCGAACCCTCGAGGGAGCGTGAACCCCCTACACGCTTTCCAGGCGAGCACCTTCGGCCGCTCGGTCACCTCTCCTATTAATCCGCGTGAAAATAAGACAAAACTTTTAACATTTACATGAAAATGTTAAAAAGAGGAGTAAGATAAATTTTCACGTAATTATAGAGGTTTAGGGGTAATATTCTAACTATCTAAAAACTTTCTTCAGGGTACTGTGCGCCTTCTTCGTAGCCTTCTCTTATATTCTCCGGCATTGTTGGTGCTCCTACAGCCTCTCCAGGATCTTCTATAGAACCCGGGCTTAGCCATGAGCACCCTGTTGTTGAGAATACTGCAACTAAAATGATCAATAATCCAAGTGTTCTAAGGTAGCTATATGCTATTTTTCTCATTGATTTCTCCGCCTTCCCAAAACTTTCTAATTAGCATCATACTGACATTTACATACGTCCTGTCTTATATAAGCTATGACATTCCATATATCCTGTTCAGAAAGCACTCCGCCCCAAGAAGCCATTAGAGGGGATAAGCCTACGGATGCTCCGCCTTCATTTATAACTTTATATAAGTGCTCATTGCTAAGTGTAGAAACATATTCTCCGTTGCTTAGGTCTCTTGGCTTAGGGTCAAGCGCTGCCGCTGCTACACCGTCTCCTTTACCTTCAGCACCATGACAAGCAACACAAGTATTGTTGAATGTTTCTTTTCCTTTTGCTGCATCTCCTTTATCTTCAGCTGAACTTATTGAAGCCAAAACAGCTATTAACGAGATAGAAAACAGCATTATTGTTAGGAGTTTTTTCATTTCTAGGCCTCCAATTATGTGGTAATTTAGTGCATCATATTTTAACTGTATAATCTTTTTTGTATAGTACATATTCTTGCAGAATTATAGACTAGATGTGATAATGATTTGCCGGTGTTAAAAAATGAACTGGGGGTGTTCAATATGAGCCTTATAGATGTGAAGATTGATGAAAGAATAGCGACAATTACTCTCAATAGACCAAAAGTAAATGCTTTAAATGAACCGCTGATTGACGAGCTCAGGGAAGCTTTTGATGATGCTGAGAACAATGGCGATATAAATTCTGTTGTTTTGACAGGGGGGGGTAGTTTCTTTTCCTTTGGTTTTGATGTTCCGGGGTTTATGTCTTATCCAAAAGATTCATTTGAGCGTTATGTGCTTAGGTACTCAGAACTTATAAAGAAAATATTTATGTTTCCTAAGCCCATAATAGCTGCATTAAATGGTCACACTATTGCCGGTGGATGCGTACTTGCTTTAGCTTGTGATTATAGGATTATGGTTAGTGGAAAGGCTAAGATTTCATTAAATGAGATGACATTTGGTTCAACGTTATTTTCTAGCGTTATAGAGACGCTAAGATATACTGTGGGATCCAAAAAATCTGAACATATTATCTATTCAGGAAAGATGTTCTCTGCTGATGAAGCACTTTCTTTGGGTTTGGTTGATAAGACGGTAAATGAGGATGATTTTATCTCTGTGGTTACAGAAACTGCACAGGGTTTTGCTGGAAAGCATTTATCTGCATTTAAAAGTATAAAAAAACTTCTTAAACTTGAAACTCTTAAAAAAATTGATCGAGAAGAAAATGATTCAATTTCGGAGTTCGTAGATATCTGGTACTCGGAAAGTATGCGGGAAAACCTAAAAAAGATTGAAATCCGCGGGTAATCCATCTTTTAGACTTAATTAACTGAGGAGTCTTATGATAAAGAAATGGAACGTTGTAAGTTCAAAACAGTTAGAGTCCAACAAAATCTTCTCTGTAAGAAAAGACACTAGTGTCTCTCCGATTACCGGAAATGAGCATGATTTCTTTGTTGTTGAGGCCCCTGACTGGATAAATGTTGTTGCGATAACCGAACATGACGAAGTAATTCTAATTGAGCAATACAGACACGGCATACAGTCTGTTACGGTTGAGATCCCGGGGGGGATGGTTGATCCTGGTGAGGAGCCTCTTCAAACTGCTAAGAGAGAGCTTCTTGAGGAGACAGGTTACGCTGGTAACAATTGGGTTTCAATAGGTGAAGTTTTCCCCAACCCGGCAATGCAAAATAATAAATGCTATACATTTTTGACTACTAACTGTAAAAAGGTTGGGGAGACTAAATTTGATACAACAGAGGATATAATTACATACATTAAACCAATTAGGGAAATACCAGAATTAGTAGCAGAAGGTAAAATTACTCACTCTTTAGTTGTAGCAGCTTTTTACTGGTATTACTTGTACAAAGAGGCACAAGCTAAAAATTAAATGCCTGCTCTTCATAATCGATTATTTTTTAGTTGTTCTCTTTGTAGTCTTAGGGGTACTATCTGCTAGCTTTTCCTCAATACTGTCTATTTTTGATGAGAGCCTTTTAATTTGCCCTTCTAGAATGTATAGAGAATCATTAGCGCTCTCAGTTCTCTTTAAGAGCAATAGGCCCAGGCCGATCAAAGGAGCTACAATGAATATTAGCTGAAACAAATATCCGGGACCGCTCCCGCCGCCGGAGCAGCTAGTCATATTTAAACCTATAAGTAAAATTGTGATTGCTAATATTGTTGTTCTCATTTTGTTCTCCTTATGCTTTATAGTCCTAATGCGATTTAAAACTCTCTAAACCACTAGATCTTTTATTTTACCTGAGAAAATTGAATAAAAGGATGTCCCGATATTATCTTGAATCATTTATTATTTGTAAACATTAAATAGAATATTTCTCTTCCTTCTTTTCTAAATTCTTTTTCATATTTTGTATGAAGTCGATTAGGAACATTATGTAAATATTCGGGGGATGGATATTTGGATTTAAAAAAGGTGATCTCATTAAATACATCAAGCGAATGAATGACATAGTCTTTATGATCACTGGCGATTTCTAAAATTGCATCTGCTTTCATTATTTTAGAGAGTTTTTGTAAAAATTCCGTATTTACAATTCTATGTTTATGATGTCTGTCTTTCGGCCAGGGGTCAGGGAAATTAATATAAACCTGGGAAAAAGTATTTTTAGTAAAAATCTCTTCTGCTGCTATATTTGCGTTCATATGAAGAAATTTTATATTTCCATTCTTTTCATTTTTTGCTTTCTTAACAGCTATTTTAAATCTCTTCGTTTTAATTTCGATACCCAGAAAATTCTTCTCCGGATACCTTTGTGCCATTTCAATTAAGAAATCCCCGTCACCAAAACCTATTTCTAGCACAAAATTATTCTTGTTTCCAAATACTACCGATAAATCCAGCGGTATATAATAATCTGAAATATCAAGCAATGAATTGCCCGAGGTTGTTTTGTTCATTGTTCTTGCAGGTAAAAATCAAAAGTTTGGTTAAATCATTTTTTCTATAAGTGATTCTTCAATTTTTATTCCATAACTCTTATCAATTAAGGCCATTTCACCAATTCTCTTTGGTAGCACCATCTCAATCTGACCACTTCTCGATTTTTTATCTAGTTTCATCGTATCTATAATGTCATTGGCATCCATATATTCAGGTATTTGAGTAGGTAGTGAAGCTTTATTAAAAAGTTTAATCAACTTGTTTAACTCCTCTTCATTCCACAGCCCCATCTCCACAGCCAGTTTCCCCTCGGCCACCATTCCTATAGAGATTGCTGCACCATGAGAAATCTTATACTCTGAGAGGTTCTCAACAGCGTGACCGATTGTGTGACCGAAATTTAATATTTTTCTTAGGTTTGACTCTTTTTCGTCTTTTTCTACAACTTCAGCTTTTATCTGGCATCCTCTTTTAATAATATGAGTAAGCGCTTTTTTGTCATATGAAAAAATGAGGTGCATGTTTCCCTCAAGAAAGGAGAATAGTTCATCGTCACTTATAACTCCGTATTTTATTGTCTCAGCTAAACCCTCTCGTATTTCTTTATCATTTAAGGTCAAAAGAGTATTAACATCAATATAAACAGCCCATGGCTGATGAAAAGCGCCTATCAAATTCTTTCCATGTGCGGTGTCAACAGCGGTCTTTCCGCCGATTGAGCTGTCGACGCATGCAACTAATGTTGTTGGAATCTGGACGTATGGTAGACCGCGTGTATAACTCGCAGCAACGTATCCTGCTATATCTCCTACGACTCCTCCGCCAAGCGCAATTACGACAGAGTCTCTAGCAAATTTATTTTCAAGCATCTGATCTTCGATCCAGGCTTTGGTGTCTCTGTTTTTATTCTGCTCGCCGGGGGGAAAAGAGATGATCTTATTTTCTAAATCATTTTTTGTAAACCCCTCTGATAGATCGGTTCCATATAGAGACTCAACCGTAGAATCGGTGATGATTGCAAATTTATGACCCAGTCCTGCTTCCTTTAACTTAGAGGGTATTTCCTTGAGTACTCCCTCATGGATGACTATGTTGTAGGATTTATCTTCAGTCTTCTTGAGATTTACTCTTATCTCTTCCATTTGAAATTCCTATATTGATAGTTCTTTTTCTCCTCTTGGAGAATATATATTTACTTTCGGTCCGGGATTTATGATAATTTCGGTTTCTTGATCATGTTCATAAATTTCTCCATCTATTATATACCCTTTATTCCTTTCTATACGCAAATTTTTTACAGCTTGATTAATAAAGTCTCCGGAATCATCCGATTTAAGCCCTTTGTATAAACCAAGTGGAATTTTATGCCGTGATTTTTTCAGATAAGGCTCCCTCATATATATAGTGTTGAATGATATTCCAGGCTTGGGCTGATCGTTAAAGATATTAAAACCAAATACAAATCTCTTCAGGCATGATGAAATTATAAATATATGCTTTTTATTAGGGAGTTCTCTATTATCTATCCGTACCGATGAGTCCATTTGTTTGAATATACCGCTTTCAGAGTTTGCCAGTGACATTAGGATGGTTCTTATTGCTAGCATAGAAGCCACTTGTACGCCGGCCCCTTTAGTATAATAATCAAGCATGAATCTGTAGAGAAGCCCGTCAATCCAGGTAAATCCGTAATTGGATTGAGAGAGATTTTTATCATTTACTTCTAATAGGCCCCTCTCTGTGATCGGGATCTTCTCTTTATTATTGATTATTTCATTTAATTTTCTGCAAACTGAGAGCTGATTTTTCCTAAGTCCCACATCAGCTCCAATCATATTAATTGTTCCGCCCATAAGGGGTACGATTATTGGGAGCTGATCTTGGCCAAATAGGCTGATATATGATGTGAGCACGTTGCAGATAGTCCCGTCGCCTCCGCTAATGAGCAGGAGCTTAATACCTTTTTTGTGAAAATCTTTTATCACGCCCGGTATTTCAGTCCTGTCGCTTGTTGGACATACAATAGCACTGCCGCCGAATATATCTTTTAATTCTTCTATAATATCGGCAGTCTTTTTCCTGTTTATCCTTGCAGACGGATTGAGAATGATCCCTATTGATTTCATACAGAATACTTTAAAACCGACCATACAGGATGGGGTTCTAACTTTTTATCGCCTCCTAATTCAGTAAGTTCTACTAAAAAACAGTATCCCAGAATCTCTCCACCCAGCTGCTCTACAAGTTTGCCGGCTGTAGCGGCGGTGCCTCCGGTAGCGAGAAGATCGTCTATTAATACTACTTTACTCCCGTCATGTATAGCGTCACGGTGTACTTCAAGTGAGTCAGAGCCGTATTCGAGATCATAGGAAGCGTTTATCGTGACATAGGGCAGCTTCCCGGGCTTTCTTACAATTACAAGACCAGTGCGAAGCTTTAAGGCGAGAGCAGAAGCAAATATAAATCCTCTGGCTTCTATTCCGACTAGATAGTCAATCTCGTGACCATCCAGGATTTTTGCCATTTCATCTATTGCCGCCTCAAAAGCTTTGGCGTTCTGAAGCAACGGAGTAATATCATGAAATATTATTCCCTTCTTAGGGAACCCTTCTATATCCCTTATGTAATTCTTTAAATCCTCCATTGTGTAATCTCCTTTCTCTATTTAGGGTAGATAGTTTAACGGGTTTATGGGTCTGCCGTTTTTTCTAACTTCAAAGTGAAGATGATTTCCTGTAGCATTTCCGGTTGCTCCGACTTCACCGATTATCTCTCCCGACCGGATACAGCTGCCGGATTGTACTCTATTCTTACTGTTATGAGCATAAAGAGTTCGTATCCCTCCTCCATGATCAATTATTATAACCCTTCCATATCCTGAATAACTTCTTAGATTTCCTGAGCTTGCTATGATTAGTCCGTTTGCTGCTGCTCTAATAGGCGTGCCTCTGGGCGCTGGTATATCAATACCCTCATGAGGTCTTCCTCGGCGCATGCTGTAATAAGATGAAATTCTCCCCGGCACAGGCCAGATAAGCCCTGAAGCGCTCACTACAGTTCCCGGAATTCTGAGCCTTGTGCCTATGGGAATATCCGTATGATCCTCAATTCCGTTTACTTCTATTAGATCATTAACCGTAGTGTTATACATCTTGGATACCCTATATAATGTCTGTCCTTCTTCAAGTGCATGATATGAGTATGTTGTAGTTGATGAGAAATCAGCCGTGAGGCATTTCTCAACTTCTCTATCGCTAGGTTGAGGAATAAGTGGTGGTGGGCCTTTCGCGCAGGCTCCGCTAAGTATTAGAGCCACTAAGCCCAATAGCCATATAAACGGCCTCTTCGGGAGTTTCAGCTTTTTTAATATCCGATGATACATCCCAGGTTTTAATTCCTATGATTGGTATTTTCAGTCTTAAAGCGAAGGCTATTTCAGATAACGTACCGTAGCTTCCTCCTATTGCAATTATAGCATCACTTGAGCGGGCTACAATAATATTTCTACCATGTCCCATAGCGGTAACAATAGGGTAATCGATATATGGGTTACAGTCTGCACTAAAATTCCCTGGGAGTATACCGATGGTGGTGCCGCCCTGTGATTTTGCACCCCGGCATGAAGCTTCCATTACTCCTCCCATGCCGCCGCACAGGAGAGTGCACCCGTTTCTTGCAATTTCTTCCCCGACCAATTCTGCCGATTTACACTCTTGTTCCGAGGCATCTCCTGCCCCTATTACTCCAATTATAGTTTGCTTCGTCATTCCCATTGTTAATCACCGCTTAGTCTTTTATATTAGTTTAGCAGGATTGTAAATACAATAATATGACAACAGCTATGAGGATAATAAAACAAATATGAATTATCTTGATTGGATTGTCATTGGGATATACATAGTTTTTCTGATTGCTCTAAGCACCTATTTGAGTAGAAGACAGGGAAATATAGAAGATTATTATCTTGGAGGCAGAACTATTTCCTGGTGGGCAATAGGTGTATCTACAATGGCTACTCAGCTTGGCGCCATAAGTTTTATCTCAGCCCCTGCGTTTGTTGCTCTTAAGACCGGGGGAGGTCTCAAGTGGCTTGGTTTTGAATTTGCGGTGCCTGTAGCGATGGTTTTTATCATGATTTTTATCCTCCCTGTTGTTTATCGAACAAGAGTTGTCAGCATATATGAATACCTTGAGCAAAGATTTGATGCATCAACCCGTTCAATCGTTAGCACTATTTTTCAAATTAGCCGCGCTCTCGCTACTGGTGTAGGTATTTATGCCATAGGTATAGTTCTTGCCGCAATATTGAACGTACCGCTTGTTCCTACAATACTCTTTATAGGCTTTGTAACTATCATTTATGACGTACTTGGGGGGATTAAGGCTGTTATATATACCGACGTCATTCAAATGTTCATTCTTACTCTGGGCATATTAATTTGCGGATTTACGGCGTATTCCCTGATAGGGGGATGGGAGAATGTGCTTGTGGGTTTTGAAAAGGAGCGTCTTCAAATCCTAAATCTTGGCGCTCACGGATTTGGGGATGGGGAGGGCTATAGTTTCTGGGCTCTTGTTGTAGGAGGTTTCTTTCTTTATGTCTCTTACTACGGATGCGATCAGAGTCAGATACAAAGGGAAATGAGCGCAAAGAATCTAGACGAGGCTAAAAGATCTCTAATGTTAAACGGATTTGCACGTTTCTGGCTGGTAGCCGCTTATCTCAGTATGGGACTCCTTATAGGTGCTTTTGCATTACAGAATGAATCGTTTATGAACCTCATTCCGAAAGATAGAGTTGACTATATGGTCCCGATATTCATCCTGAATTATCTTCCTCACGGTTTAATAGGGTTTATAGTTGTGGCGCTTTTAGCGGCATTTATGTCAAGTTTAGACTCTTCAATCAATTCACTTAGCGCAGCAACTATGAGAGATATTTATCAACGCTATATAAAGCCTGATGGCGATGATAAGCATAATTTCATGATGTCCAGAATTCTGACTATTTTCTGGGGAGTTCTTTGTACGGGATTTGCTTTTTTGGTTGGTAGTATTTCCGATACTGTTATAGAGGCGATAAATAAAGTAGGTTCACTTTTTTACGGACCCATTTTAGCGGCGTTCGTGCTTGGGATACTAATTAAAAGAACCAGTGCTTCAGGAGTTAAGGCGGGGATTATTTCAGGCATAGCGGTCAATTTTATTCTATGGGTCGGTTTTCCAGGGGTGTCTTGGCTTTGGTGGAACGCCACCGGTTCTCTATCCGCAATACTAGTAGGATATGTATGGAGTTATTTTTCACCTGCCGTAAAGATTGTCCCTGCTTCTCTGGCTTATACGGCTGAGTCAGATACTAAATGGAAGTGGAGATATTTTTTTATGATTGTATACTTTTTCTTAATTATAATAGTGAGTTACATTGTAGAGCGTATTTGGCTTGGATAAATGCTTGATTTTCGTGCTAATCTTTTATACTTTAATATATACCCTATTATAGTAGTGGAGGCTAAAAGATGAGTATTTTAAAAAAATCCTGTCTGCTTTTAATATTTATGATTCTATGTTTACCAATTTATTCCATGGCACAGAAAAGCGATTTATCGCCTTTGGGTTTTCACTTTGGTATTAACAAGAAAGAAGCTATAAGGTTAATTGACTCAAACGGTAAGAGGATTGTAGAAAATGAAGTAGATTCTAAGAAGATAAGAACTATTTTAATACAGGGTGTAATTGTAAGTCTTCCTGTAGAAGTGGATGGTGTGGATGTAATGACTGGACTTGAGTTTTATGATAAGAAACTATTCTCTACATCACTAATATTTGCTGCTGCTGATGAGGCTGAAAAAACAGAACTTGAGGATGAATTTATCGATTATTTTACCCAGCAATACGGTGAGCCTGTTGAAAGGGACAGCCTGATGTATTTTACAACCACTACATGGCATATGCCCGATATAAAGCTTGTTTTGCATACTAATGAGAAGAATAACACTGTAAAAGTCGAATACACCTATAAACCTGTTCACCAGGCTAGAATTGAGAAGGAGCTCGATACTAAGAGGGGAACTATTCATAAAGACCCTGCTACGCAGATGTTTCTAGATGCAGATTACAGTAAACCGACAGGGTATGATGAAAGATATAACATTAAATAAAGCCATGCAGAGGTCAACTCAGTCGGTTCTAATTTAATGAGCTGCGATTCTCATATTGTAGGGAAACAAATTCTATCTCTTAGGTTTTTTCGGTGGCAGTGTTTTAACAAACTTAATTCCTCTATCGACCCATTTTCTTAGATTCTTGTCTGTCTTAAACCCTGCAGTCTCAACGTAGACATACCCATTCATAGGTCTGCCGGTGAAATCCATAGGTCTGACATAGTCTTCAGATAATGTGTCTTCGTACTGCTTCAGGACCAACTCTTACCATCAGCAGATCGTTTATTACTCCAACGCACATATGATCTCTCAGCATAAACGCTATCCCACCAAACATCTTTTTCTCTTTAACACCCTTATGCTCGCTGAATACTTTGCTCAAACGCTCGGCAATCTTTTCGTCATATGCCATAAGCGATTATTCTAATTCAATTTATCATTTTTTGCACTTTATACTTGTTTCTTGCTATGAAATATGACATCAACTATAATTTCTCTTATGATCACATTCAAACTAATTGGCAGGGTAATCCTGTTTGTCATTTTTACTAGTCTATTGTCTTTAGATGTTGGTCTCACGCAATCAGCTGATGACTATGTCGCAAAAGGCAGGGCTAAATTTGAAAAAGGGGATTATCAAGGAGCGATACAAGACTTTAATAAGGCTATAGCACTTGACCCGAATAATGCTACTTCTTACGCGGGTAGGGGGTTTCCTAAGGGTGTGCTAAAAGATTATAAGGGAGCTATACTAGACTTTAACAAGGCTATACAACTTGAACCGAATAATGCTATTTACTACACGTTTAGGGGTAATGCCAAGGCAGCCTTAGATGATCCTAAAGGGGCGCTTGAAGATTATAATAAGGCCATATCACTAAACCCTAATGATCCTATCGTATACTTATTTAGAGCTAATGTTAAGGGTGCGACAGGTGATAATGAGGGAGCCTTACAAGATTTTAATAAGGTTATAGGAATTAACCCGAATGATGTTGCTGCATACGCTGGTAGGGGGCTTTCTAAAATATCTCTGGGTCAGAAAGAGTCCGGCTGTAAGGATATAACTAAAGCGGGTCAAATGGGATTTGCCGGAGCAGCCAAGCTGAAAGAGGAACATTGTAAATAGCGTCTTATCTATTGTTGTACAAGTGCCGAAATAACTGGAGCCGACGAGGGGATTTGAACTCCTGACCTGCTCATTACGAGTGCTAATTAATACTGTGGTGCATAGTTGTGTTACAATGTGATAAGGTGAGTAATAGCCTTATTTTAAAGGACATTTCATACAAGCGGATTTAATTTGTGTTGTGTTCTATTGAGTGCATTTGTGTAAAAGGGAGAATGAGTTACTGACATATTCACTGACATGTTTCAAATGCACCCCACACAGCCGCTTTGATATACTTAAAAATCTAAAGTGTTCTTGGGAAGCATTATAAAAGGAGAGCAGTATAATCAGAATGAATAGGAAGTGTTGCATTCTTCATAATCCCAACTTAGAAAGCTCTTGACAAAAGGGGTGCAGTACAACTTGCTCGGAGGATTGTTCTTGTTTTGGGGATTTTTTAATACCGGTTTTAATTTCTTCTTTCCAGTCTAAGAACATTCTATTGGCTTCATCCTTTGTAATTTCCCCTACACGTTTTCCGGTAGACTCCCAATACTCCCGCCCCTTATACTGACAACGCATATACCAGTATTGATGTTGGCCCTTCTTAGGTTTTGGAGGTCTCTTGAATACGCCCATGAATAA
>Ga0209997_10000299_pt1 | contig 16137 bp, 18 predicted proteins | sample CR04metaG_FD_182079 | JGI IMG/M metagenome (GOLD analysis project Ga0209997, IMG submission 182079) | Deep subsurface microbial communities from Mariana Trench to uncover new lineages of life (NeLLi) - CR04 metaG (SPAdes) (version 2) | ecosystem: Environmental > Aquatic > Marine > Ocean trench...
GAATAGTTAACGCCTAATCTTATATTCGGATAAAATTCTCTTTCGGCAACCTTTAATTTAAGACCTGCACGTTGTTCGGATAACTGAATACCTTTTAAATAAGGGCGATTGTTTTTTGCGAGAGCATCTAATTCTTGCACATTCAGGTCAACCGTTTTAATTTTACCAATTAATTCAGTTCTAATATCGGTTTCCGCATCGCGCAGAAGAAATGCGTTAAGTTCAGATAGAGTTGATTTTTCTTTGCCTACTATGTCTGCAATCTTTTCATCAATTCTTGTTAGTTCTAATTGCACTTTAACCAGGTTCTGCTGGCTGGCAGTGGAAACTGAATACTTTACACTAACTACATCAGCAATATCCCTCAATAATTTTTTACTTTCTTCTGCATAAAAAATTGCACGGCGAAAGTAGTTTAGATTATAATATTGCTTAGTTACCATTTGCCTTATTTCATTTTCTGTATCATTTATTTCCTGATCAATAATCAAAGTATCGATTGCTGCTTCTTCTTCAATTGCAGATAGTTTTCCGGGGAAGGGAAACATTTGACTTAAACCGATAGCTGTTTGAGTCATCGGATCTTGATTAAAGGAAAAAGAATTAGTGGGGATATTCCGCAATCCCAGTGATAAAATCGGATCTGGCAGATTTGAGTTTTGATCAATTCTGCTATATGCAGCATTACGTTTAGCCTCAAGCATTTTTATTTTAGGGCTTAGCAAAATTGCCTGCTCTATTATTTGATCTAAATCATCTACCTGAGCATAATTATTAAATGCAAACAGTATTAATATAAATACACAAATTGAATTTTTAATTGAATACATATTTGTACCCTTATCATTGAATTTTGTTTATTAACTAAATCATTATCAAAGTAAGCTGAACATTAAAATGCAGCTAACCCGCGGAGATTTCTCTCCTGGTAAAAATTCAAAAGGGTATTAAATAAGAAGGATCGAGTTTTGTATATACAAATCTCTATCGAGATGAGGAGGAGATGTATTGTGTAAATTGTATTTGGAATGTTCTAACGGATTTGAATCCCATAGAATATTGGTGTTAATTAAAATTTCAGTAAAGTTGGTATTTTTATTCGTTTCGTTACTAACAAATAAAAATTGGTCGGAAACTTTGTTTTCAACCAGTTCAATTTCACAGCACACAGGCATATAACCGGAAATAGTTACTTTTGGTTCATCTTTTTCACAGCAGCCGGAAGACATTTTATTTTGTGCTATATCTTCCATTCCGCATTCTTCAGTACTAACTACATTCAAGGTTTTGCACAAGTGCCATGTAATAGTAAGACCTGTTGTCGAAACAAGAAGAATTAAAATTAATCCATATGTGTAAAATTTTCTAAACATTTGATGCCGAACATATAAAAACATTTAATAAAAGACAACTATATTCGAATTACCCATGAATGTACTCAATAATTGTTCCGAAAATATTAGAAGAAGGGGATATGTAATAATTATTTAGAAATTCCTTATCCACAAGTAAGCCAGTTTTGTCTTAATTCATAAGAAAAATTAAGTTGTTAGCAAAATTTTTTGGCTGATATTTCTAACAAATTCCTTAAATTTAAAGACTTAATTTTTTTCTACTCTTACAAATCAGGAAAAATAGAATATGAGTATTTTAGTTGATAGAAAAACACGACTCGTTGTTCAGGGTATTACCGGCAGCGAGGGTTCTTTTCATACAAGACAGATGGTTGAATATGGAACAAAAGTAGTTGCAGGAGTAACCCCTGGAAAAGGCGGTGCTAAGTTCGAAGGCATTCCAATTTACAACACTGTGGAAGAAACTATAAAAAATCAAAAGACAAACACATCGGTAATTTTTGTGCCCCCTGCTTTTGCTGCCGATGCAATATTGGAAGCTGCAAATGCAGGAATTAAAGTAATCATATGTGTGACGGAAGGTATTCCAACTTCTGACATGGTTAAAGTTTATAACTCAATAAAACACAAAGATGTTGTTTTAGTTGGTCCTAACTGTCCAGGAGTTATTTCACCAGGCAAAGCTAAAGTTGGAATTATGCCCGGCTTCATACACAAAAAAGGAACCATTGGAATTGTATCGCGTAGCGGAACTTTAACTTACGAAGCTGTTAAACAAATAGTTGATGTTGGTTTGGGACAATCGACTGCAGTGGGAATCGGCGGCGACCCGATAATAGGATCGAAGTTTACGGATATAATAAAAATGTTTAACGAAGACCCCGATACCGAAGGAATAGTAATGATAGGTGAAATCGGTGGAACCGCTGAGGAAGAGGCAGCGGTATTCATCAAAAAGAATGTTAAGAAACCTGTTGTTGGTTTTATTGCAGGAAGGACTGCACCCCCGGGAAGAAGAATGGGACACGCAGGTGCTATTATCGCTGCTGGGAAGGGAACAGCAGCCGAAAAGATAGCAGCTATGAAAAAAGCTGGAATTAAAGTTTCTGAAAGTCCTGCAGATATTGGAACAACAATGCTTAAAGCTTTAAAAAGTGTAAAGAAGAAATCAGTTACAAAATCAACTTCAAAAAAGAAAGCAACAACAAAGAAGAAATAATTTATATAATTAGCTTTGAGAGAAAACTATAGGAAGCCCGCATTGCCGGGCTTCATTAATAATTAGAACATCTACAATCATAAAAAAATATTACGGAGAAAAAATTGAGTAACAAAACTTTAGCAATAATTAAACCTGATGCAGTTGGTAACGGACATGCGGGAGCTATAATTGATAAAATAATTAAGGCCGGATTTAAAATAAAAGCAATGAAGATGATACATCTAACTAAATCATCAGCAGAAGGGTTTTACGCTGTTCATAAAGAGAGACCATTTTTTGGTGAGTTGGTTGAGTTTATGACTTCCTCCCCTTGCATTCCGATTGCTTTGGAAAAAGAAAATGCAGTTGAAGATTACAGAAAATTAATTGGCGCTACCGATCCTGCAAATGCCGATGAAGGAACGATAAGAAAATTGTTTGCAAAGGATATTCAGTTTAATGCGGTACATGGTTCTGATTCGGATGAGAATGCAGCAAAGGAAATTGCTCATTTCTTTTCAACTGATGAACTGTTAAATAATTATTCTGAATAAAAATGATTATTACTAATGATCAGAAGCTGTCTCACAAATGTCATTCCGGACTTGATCCGGAATCTAAAACCTCACAAAGAGATGCTGAAATGAACCTGTTTGCCGAATGTTCAGCATGACGTATTTAAGCTTTTGAGATAAGTGAAATATTTTTCTTACATATTTATTATCCTTAATTTATTTACCAATCTGAGTTGCCAGACTTCTGATAGTAACACTCACGTTTTTTTTGGCAATGAACTTCTTCTAAAAGAAAATATTGAATTGCTAAAAGATAAACGTGTTGGAGTAGTTACAAATCATTCAGCAGTTTTGCCGAACAATGTTCATCTTGTTGATACTTTACTTGCATTAGGAATTAATATCACGGCACTCTTCTCGCCAGAACATGGAATTAGAGGAGAGATTAGTGATGGGAGTAAAATATCATCTTCGACTGATGATAAAACAGGAATCCAGATTTTTTCATTATACGGTAATGTAAAAAAGCCAGCAAAAGAAATGCTGAAAAATATTGATATAATTTTATTTGATATTCAGGATATCGGAGCGCGGTTTTATACTTACATTTCCACTCTTTATTATTTACTTCAATCTGCTGCTGAAAATAATCTTCCCGTCATCGTGCTCGATCGTCCCAACCCAATTAGCGGATTACAGGTGGGGGGAGCAGTGCTTGATACAGCATTCAAATCATTTATAGGAATTGCGCCAATCCCGGTTTTGTATGGAATGACTATTGGTGAGATCGCGAAATTATTTGTTGAAGAAAATTTTATTAATACAAGTGGTAAACCAGAATTAGCTGTAATAAAAATGAAAGGTTGGAAGCGAAATTATTTTTGGGCTAATATAGACAGAGACTGGATTCCAACATCACCAAACATTCCAAATTTCGAAACAGCTCTAATATATCCCGGCACGGCTTTTATAGAAGGAACAAATATTTCTGAGGGAAGGGGAACGGAGGATCCCTTTTTAACAATCGGTGCACCGTTTATTAATTCTGAGGAATTAATAAACATTTTAGAATCATTACAAATTTTAGGGATAGAGTTTTCACAAACATCATTTACTCCTGTTAATATAAAAGGCAAAGCTACCAATCCTAAATACGAGGAGATAGAATGTTACGGTATAAAATTCAAACTGACGGATAAGAAAACATTTAAGGCTGTAGAATTCGGAGTATATTTAATTTATTCATTGCTAAAGTTGTATCCCGATAATTTCAAGTTTAAAGATAACTATTTCGATAAGTTAGCGGGAACAGATAAGTTACGAAAAGATTTTCTCGCCGGGAAAAACCCTTCCGCAATTATAAGAAACTGGGAAAGCGAATTAGAAAAGTTCAAATCAATAAGAAAAAAATATTTACTATACTGAAGATAAAATGCACTCTGCTAAATATTTTATACTTCCCTAACAAGAACTCTTATTCCATCAACGGCTAAGACTTTTATCTTCTTACCTTGTTCAACGTATTCAGATTCCGTCATTACATCCACACGTCTGCCGTTTATTTCTGCAGTGCCTGCCGGGCGTAAAGTTGTTAGCGCGATTCCTTCAGCACCAACTAAATCTTCAGCAAAAGAATGAGATGAAAATCCATCAACTGATTTTTCAGATACTGAAAGAACAAACTTATTAAAGATAGAAGTTTTAGGAAGATATTTTGCAAGAACAAAAATAAGAACAAGCGCTAAAACAAGAGAGATTGAAAGTTGAATGATCGCACGCGAAACCAATTCGAAATCCAAAAACGGATCGCTTCCTACAAGCGAGAAAAAGAGGGAAGTAAATACCAGAATTATTCCACTTATTCCGGCAATTCCAAATCCGGGAATAACAAATATCTCAAGTAAAATTAGAGCAACACCAATAATGAACATCAAAATTTCAATAACGGAAGCTAGCTGTAATATGTAAGATGTTCCAAAGAATAGTGTAAGTGCAATCAATCCGGCTGTACCTGGAACTCCCCAGCCGGGGGATTTTATTTCGGCAAGCAATCCAAAAAATCCAATCATTATTAATATCGACGTGATAATAGGATTATTTAAAAATCTTACTACTGCTTCTGCCCAGTTTTGATTAATCTCAATTTTATTTGCATTTTTTAAATTAAATGCTGACAACAATTTATCTATATCATTCACTAATGTATCGGCGATACCATAATTGTATGCCTCTTCAGAAGTAAGTGTGATTAATTGTGTGGAATCAACCAACCCTTCTATAACTACTCTTTCATCAACCATTCCTTCGGCAATATCTTTTCTTCTCCCGTTCCTTTCTGCAGTAGCACGCATTTCGGAACGCATATAAGATTGATATTTTTCGCTTTGCTTTTTCCCCGCTTGATCAACTACGGTAGTTGCACCGATTGTACTTCCCTCAACCATAACTATTTTATTACACGATAGCGCAATTAAAGAGCCGGCAGAGATTGCACGATTATTAATGAAAGCTATTGTCAAAATATTGGTCGAAAGAATCGCATCTTTTATCTGAGTTGCTGCATCTACCCTTCCACCAAAAGTATTTATTTTAAAAATTATTGCATCAACATTTTCTTTTTCTGCTTCTGATATTACTCTTCGTACATATGGTGCAAGTCCAAGGTCTATTTCATTTTCAATAACAGCTACATAAACCTTTTTCTGAGGAAGCAGAGTTGAAGATATTATAAGTAAAAGGAAAAATATTTTGGTGATAACTTTCATGGTATTCTTAATAATGTTTCATAAAAAAACTTACTGTATTATCAACAACAATTTAATTTGTTTACAAAAATAGGTTTATCATGGTTAAATAAAAATGGCTCTAACCAAACGGTTTATTTATTTAAGTTAGAGCCAATGGCTATCATCTATTAAAAAAGTGCAGACAAAAATCTGCGGTTACAATCGTTAATTTATTTTATTCACCCTTTTTAGAGATAACAGTACCGATTGCCGATCTGTCAACTTTCATTTTAAGATTATCGCTTACCTGCAGAAGACAAGTCTTTTCATCAAGACCTGCGATAATTCCGTGTATTCCACCGCTTGTAACAACCTTATCACCTTTTTCGAGATTTGAAAGAAGTTTTTGTCTTTCCTTTGATTTCTTTTGCTGCGGTCTTATTATCATAAAATAAAAGATTAAAAATATAGCACCGAACATTATTATAGTGCTAACCATACTTCCGCCGCCTTCGCCGCCCTGGGGAGACATTGCAATTAATAGATCCATGTTTTCTCCGTTATTAAATTAATTTTTGATTGATATTTCTTTTATTATTTTATTTTTCCAGTTCTTAAAAGAACCGCTTACAATTTGTTTTCTTGCTTCAGTTACTAACCTTAAATAAAAATGAAGATTGTGAATACTTGCAAGCTCTAAAGCAAGAATTTCACCTGCATTAAATAAATGCCTTAAATATGCTCTCGAATAATTTGCACACGTGTAACAGTTGCATTCTTCATCAATTTTAGCAAAGTCATCTTTATATTTTGCATTCCTCAACGAGAATACGCCGTTCCATGTAAACAAAATTGCATGACGTGCATTTCTCGTAGGCATAACACAATCAAACATATCAATACCGCGTTCAATTGATTCAAGAATATTTTCAGGTCTGCCAACACCCATTAAGTATCTTGGTTTTTCTTCGGGCATAAAATCAGTTGTGAAATTCGTCATCTTATACAATTCTTCTGTTGGTTCACCGACTGCCAATCCGCCGATAGCATAACCATCGAAGTCTAATTTTATTAAATCATTAGCTGACCTTTCGCGAAGATCTTTATAAACACTTCCCTGGATTATTCCGAACAGATATTGCTCATGATCGTACAATGGTTTTGATTTCTTAAATTCTTCATTATTTAAGATTGCCCAATCGCTCGTAAGTTTTGTTGAGTTTACAGCATAATCATACTCACAAGGGAATGGAGTGCACTCATCTAAAACCATCATTATATCTGAACCAATACTGCGTTGAATTTGTATTACTTTTTCCGGAGTGAAAAAATGCTTCGAGCCATCGAGATGCGATTTAAATTCAACACCGTCTGATTTCAACTTTCGTAAATCTGATAAACTGAAAACCTGGTATCCACCACTATCTGTAAGAATTGGTTTTTCCCAATTTATAAATTTGTGCAGCCCACCGGCTTTTTCGATAATTTCCGTACCCGGTCTTAAATACAGATGATAAGTATTTGAAAGAACAATTTGAGCTTTAATATCCTTCTCAAGGAATCTCTGGTTTACAGCTTTAACTGTTCCCTGGGTTCCAACTGGCATAAACATTGGCGTTTCAACTTTACCGTGGTCAGTCTCAAAACATCCAGCTCTCGCCTTGCTGTTTTCATCCTTTGCAATAACAGAAAAATTAAGCAAACCACTCCGGTTGTTTTTTTTAGAATTTAAAGCTCACAAATTTAAGGGAAAAAGGGTGAAGTGGCAAAGATGTGGAAATCGTTTTCTAATTCTTTTTTTTAGTTATAGCGATAAACATCTTTCCTATGGGCAACTTTTACAACTATAATTAATAATCGATCATCATAAATTTCATATAGCATTCTATATACACCAAATCTAATTCTGTATTTCTCATTGTTAGAAAGTTTTAAGCATCCTTCTGGTCTCGGATTTCCTGCAAGCTCATCTAAAATTTTTATTACTCCATTAATATTCTTAGCAGGTAGCTTTTTAATTTCTTTAGCAGCACTTTTCTTTATCTCAATATTATATTTTGCCATTCTTCTTTAGATCTGCAACTAATTTCTCATAGGAAATAGTTGGTTCAGATAAACGATCTTCAAATGCTTGCAAATCTTCTGCATCTTCTATCAGCTCACAGCGAATTGCTCTATCAATTATTTCTGAAATTGTTGTTGATGTTTCAGCTGCTTTTACTTTTAGAACCCTGTGAATAGCTGGATCAAAATAAACAGTTGCTCTTTTAGATAAGTTGGACATAATTTTTCTTTTTATTCATAATAAACTTAACGCTATAACGCTTTAATGTCAAGACGTTGTAATATATTAATCTAAAAACTTTTCTTTCTCATTTTCTGAAGGTATCCTGCAAATGTCTCTTTTCCCAAAAAATTTATAGCGGTTAGTAGCAATAAGTGAGTAGATCAAATCCCGAAGAAATTTGGGAATGAAAATAAAATAATATAAAACTTTAAAAGGAAAATTTAGTTTCCGTGCAATCATTAAAGCAGCAGTTGATTTTGTAAAATAAATTTCACCTTCAATTAGAATGAATGTATTAAAATCTTCTGCTTTCAGATTAAATTTGTTTAGTAATTTTTGTCCTGCTTCAGATTGTAAAGCTGCAAACCTGAAGATATCATCTTTGTCTCTATCGATAATAAAGTTCACCCAATAGTTGCAGAAATTACAAACTCCATCAAATAAAATAATATGATGATTTTGCATAAAGTACTAATCGGTATTTTTGGTTAGTTTCACCAACTCAACTTTCTGTGATGCTGCGCGGGCAATAAGGATAGTGTAGTTATCAATTTCAACCGTTTCTCCCTGTGCAGGAATTCTTCCCAATTTTGAAATAATGTAACCGGCAATAGTTTCATAATCACCTTCTTCAATATTCAGTTCGTATTTTTCATTAATGTGATCGAGTTCAACTTTTCCGCTTATAATATAAGAATTTGGTGTAATTCTTCTGCAGATATCTTCATCTACATCAAACTCATCTTTTATTTCGCCAAAAAGTTCTTCAAGAATATCTTCCATTGTAACGATTCCTGCAGTTCCTCCGAACTCATCAATAACGATAGCAATGGATATTTTTTTATCAAGGAATTCATTCATAACATCAAAACTTTTTTTTGTCTCAGGCATAAAACTTACTTCGCGAATAATGCTCTTTAAACTTTGTGGAGATTTGAATATATCCTTAGCAAGAATAATCCCTTTAATATTATCCAGGTTATCTTCATAAACCGGTAATTTTGAAAACCCCGAATCAATAAATATTGTGAGTGCTTCTTTTATGGTCTGATTTATTTCCACACCAATAATATCTGTCCGTGGTGTCATTGTTTCATAAGCCCTTTGCTCACCGAGCTCAATTACTTTTTCAATTATATCACTTTCTTTTTTATCAACCACCCCGGCTTCATGGCTTTCCTTAACAAGCTCCTTCATTTCTTCTTTATCAAAAAGATGACTCAATGCGTCAGCTTCAATAGATGTGGATTGAGTTAACTTTTCAGATGCTGTAGATGCGGCTTTTACAAATGGAAAAATCATGATAGAAAAAATTCTTAACGGCAAAGCAGTTAAAAGGAATGTTTTATCAGCAATTTCACTTGCAAAGTATTTTGGTAACAACTCGCCGAATAATAGCAGCAGGAAAGAAGAAATTAATAAAATATTCAGCTCGCCTAAACCAAATATTGCTGATAGAAAAACTGCACTCAAAGAAGATAGAGCAACGTTTACAACATTGTTACCAATTAGAACGGTAGAAAAAAATGTTTGAGGATGAGATTTAAAATAATGCGCACTTACAGCTGCAGGATTTTTCTTCCGGGCTTTAATCTCCATTTTTAATTTGCTCGAAACAATATAAGCCATCTCAGTTCCCGAAAAGAAACCACTGAGAAAAAGTAAAAGAATAAGCAATATTAGTTCTTCAACAATCATCAATATGCCTCTTGCACTTTAACACTATCAATGGAATAAGGGTAACTGCCTTTATCGGAAATAAAATTAAAATTGATATTTATAAATTTATTTTTACCTAATCTTTCATCTATCTTTAATCCTTCTTCCATTCCAAATCTAAAAACTTTAACCATTCCCGTTTTCAAAATAAAATTGCCTCCTCTTTTTCTAGGTGTGAAATATGGTTTGAAGGAATAAATAACTTCCTCTGATGAATAAACAGTTATATTATCTAAACTAATACTTTTAATCTCTTCATCACTTAAATTTTGCAAGGATACATCTCCAGTTAAATGAAACTTGCCCGGCGATACTCCCGGCATAAGATTTAACCATGCATTAATTTCGCTCTTTACAACTTCTAATGATACTCTAACTTTCGCTTTTTCTGAAGAAACACAGGAAGTGATAAATAGTATTACAAGCAGAATGATTAAAATGCTAAAAAATTTGATCATATCTTTCAGAAAATTTTATAAATAATTAAAACCGTTGTAATTGCATAGATAAGGACAGTTGAAATTAATTGGAGATCAGAAAAAACAATCTTAGTTGTATTGTCTCCTTTGTTGCTGATATATTCCAGGTACATAAACCTGAAAATTCCATAAACAACAAAAGGAGTTGTGTAAATTAAATTTTCTGTTCCGAAAGCTGAAACTGTTCTTTCGGATACCGTGTAAAGTGCGTAACAAATAATTACACCTGCCGCTGCAACGGTTGCCATCTGGTCAGCAAAATTAAGTGAATACTGCGAAAGAACTTTACGACTTGGTGCATTTTCATTTTCTGCGACTAAAATTAATTCCGAATGTCTTTTCATTACACCAAGGAATAACGAAATGAACATTGTTGTGAGAATTAACCAACTGGAAATTGGTACAGAGATTACAACTGCTCCAGCTAAAACTCTAATAGAAAAACCTGCTGCAATGCTGAACACATCAAGTATTACAATATGTTTAAACCAAAATGAGTAAAGAAGATTGAGAAGAACAAACGCAGTTACAAAATAAATAAACTCTTTGTTGAACTGAGGAAGAAGACTTGCAATAACAGCAGTTAAAACAATGGCAACAATTAATGCGCTTTGCTTTGATATCAAACCTGCAGGTAAGGGTCTGTTCTTTTTTGTTGGATGAGCTTTATCTGCCTCAATATCAATTATATCGTTTATAACATAAATTAAACTTGATGTGAGACAAAAAACAACAAATGCGAAAAGGGTAGTAGCAAAATAATCTACATCAAATAAGTGCTGAGAAAAAAGCAGCGGAACAAAAACAAAAAAGTTTTTAATCCATTGCGGAACTCGTACAAGTTTTAAATAATTAAGAATCATTAAAACACAGCAATTTCTTCATAAGTTCCGAAAACTTCTTTTAACTCACCAACCATTTCACCCAGTGAAACATAGTTATGCGCTGCTTTAACAAATACCGGCATTAAATTTTTATCATTAATTGCAGTATCTTTAATTTCGGCAAGACTATCCTCAACTGCCTGCTGATTCCTGCTTTGGCGAATATCAGCTAATCTTTGTTTCTGCTCAATCTCTACTTCGGGTGGAATTGTTAGTAAAGGAATTTCAATCTGTTCATCATCTTCAACAAATTCATTTACACCAACAATAAATTTTTCCTTTTTCTCAACTTCCCGTTGGTAGCGGTAAGCTGCATCTGCAATTTCTTTTTGGAAGTAACCTGCTTCAATTGCAGGAATTACTCCACCGTATGCATCAATCTGTTTGAAAATTTCGTTTGCTTCTTTTTCCATCCGATCTGTTAGTGATTCAACAAAATAACTTCCGCCTAAAGGATCAACTGTGTTTATCACACCTGTTTCATAAGCAATTATCTGCTGAGTTCTTAAAGCAATTTTTGCAGCTTTCTCACTCGGTAAGGCAAGAGTTTCATCCATTGAGTTTGTGTGAAGTGATTGGGTACCTCCCATCACACCGGCTAATGCCTGGAAGGCTGTTCTCACAATATTATTTTCCGGTTGCTGTGCCGTTAATGTACAGCCGGCAGTTTGTGTATGAAATCGCAGCCACCACGAACGAGGATTTTTTGCTCCGTATTTTTCTTTCATTCGTTTTGCATAAATTTTTCTTGCTGCACGAAATTTTGCTATCTCTTCAAAAAAATCTAAATGTGAATTAAAGAAAAATGAAATTCTTGGTGCAAATGAATCAACATCCATTCCGCGTTCAATGCAAGCTTCAATGTATGCAAATCCATCGGCGAGAGTGTATGCAAGTTCCTGCACCGATGTTGAGCCGGCTTCTCTTATATGATAACCGCTTACAGAAACAGGGTTCCACTGTGGAACTTCATTTGTACAGTATTCAATCATATCCGTTATTATTCGCATCGAAGGGTTTGGCGGGTAAATATATTCCTTTTGTGCAATGTATTCTTTAAGAATATCGTTCTGTAAAGTGCCTCTTAGTTTTTTAAGATCAACACCCTGATCTTCTGCAACAGCAAGATAAAAAGCAAAGATCATTGCAGCGGGTGAATTGATAGTCATTGAAGTAGAAACTTTATCCAAAGGTATTTTATCAAAAAGTATTTCCATGTCTTTAAGTGATGAAACTGCAACTCCGCAGATACCAACTTCTCCTTCACTTTCAGTAGCATCAGCATCCCATCCCATTAAAGTTGGAAGATCAAATGCTACTGATAAACCGGTTTGTCCGTGATCGAGTAAATAATGAAACCTCCCATTTGTATCCTGGGGAGTGCCGAACCCGGCAAACTGTCTCATTGTCCACAGTCTGCCCCGGTAAGTATTAACATGAATTCCTCTTGTATAGGGATACTCGCCCGGAAAACCTATCTCACTTAAATAATCTATGTTTTCAATATCATCGGGTGCATATAATCCTTTAACTTCTCTGCCGCTAACAGTTGTAAATTTCATTCCGGTGGTATTAGCAGATTTAAATTTTTCATCATATTCACTTTTACGTTTTTTATATTCGTTATCAATCATATTAATCCTATTAATTATTCATTTCTTATTAACTTTTAAAAAATAATTTACGTTCTTCCAAACCTTCTATCAAATTCATTTAAAGATATTTTTACAACAATTGGTCTTCCGTGAGGGCAGGCATACGGCATAGATGTAGCGAAAAGCTGGTCGATCAGTAAACGCATTTCTGTATCACTTAATTTGTCCCCGGCTTTTATTGCTGTTCTGCAAGAATATGATTTTGCCAGATTATCTTTTTGCTCAAGTTTTTTTTCACGTTCATTCACGGAATATTCTTCTATAATTTCCAACAAAACTTTCTCTTCAGATCCATTTTTTACATCATCAGTCACACCTTCAATTACAATTTTATCTCTACCCATCAGTTTAATTTCAAAACCGAGTTTATTTAAATATGGGTATAATTCTTCTATCAATTCATATCTTCCCGGATCGAGTTGAACGGTGCGCGGGAAAAGAAGCTGCTGCGAAAACGGAATGTCTGTTTCAAATCGGTTGAGTGCTTTTTCGTAAAGAATTCTTTCATGTGCAACATGCTGATCGATAATCATTAATCCTGTTTTTATTTGCGAAAGAATATACTTGTTGTGAAGTTGAAAAATAAATGATGCTTCTTCATTTTCGGTTCGTGTTTCCTTCGGCAATGTATGCATCACTTCCTGCCTTTCCTTTTTTTCAAAGGGATGAGTTACAGGTTCATCGGGAGATTTGGTGATTACATCATCGGTTATTGAACTAAAAATTCTGTCAATCTCTTCATCGGTAAATCTTGTTGTGTTTGTTTGGAAATTTTGCCGTGGAGGTCTGTCGCTAAAATCGTTTTCTTTTGTTGGATGATAACGGTCAACAATTAGTTTTTCTTCTTCAAGCATTTCTTCCGAAAAGACCATGGAGGGAACGAGGTCGTGTGTGCCGAGACTTTTTTTAACAACAGCTAAAGTAAAATTGTAAATACTTTTTTCATCATCAAACTTAGCTTCAAGTTTTGATGGATGAACATTTACATCAGTTTTTTCCGGATCAATTTTCAGGAAGAGAATGAAAAAAGGATAATCACCTTTTTCAAGCAGGTTTTCATACGCTGTAAACACCGCATGGTTTATCTGTTTGCTTATAATATATCTATTGTTTAAAAATAAATACTGAGCACCTTTGCTTTTCTTTAATAAACTTGGTTTGCCTATGAACCCTGTTATACTTAGATAATCTGTTTGTTCATCAACAGGTATAAGTGCATCTAACATATTATCAGCAAAAACCTGTTTAATTCTTTCTTCTAATGAACCACCTTGAAAATCAAAAATGAGATCATCGTTGTTATAAAATTTGAAAGTAATTTGCGGATGGCTTAAAGCAGTTTTGTTGAATGTATCAATTATATGCTTTAACTCAGTAGCATTTGATTTTAAAAATTTTCTTCTTGCAGGTGTATTGAAAAAAAGATTTTTTACCGAAAGGCATGTCCCTTTCGGAAATGAACCTTTTTCTTTAATAAGATTTCCCCCCTCATCGGATTTTAACAAGGTGCCCAATTCATCATCCTCAGTTTCAGTTATTATCTCGATTTGTGCAACTGCCATCATCGAACTGAGAGCTTCGCCCCTGAAACCAAGTGTTTTTATTGCTTCCAGGTCTTCGTAAGCTTTTATTTTGCTTGTAGCATGTTTCTGTACGCAAAGAAGAACATCCTGCTCGCTCATTCCCATTCCGTCATCACAAACCTGTATTAAATTCTTGCCTGCTTTTTTTACAATCACTTCAATATTTTTTGCTTCCGCATCAATCGCGTTCTCTAACAATTCTTTCACAACTGAATCGGGACGCTGAATAACTTCGCCGGCAGCAATTTTGCTGGCAATGTTTTCCGGCAATATTTGAATTTTGTTTTCGCTCAACTCTTTCTCTTGTAAGTTAAAATCTCAAATTTTTCTCTATCATCCTTTGAGTCAATATACCATTCATTCGTATCAATTTCAGGGAATTTAACTTCACCTTCTGCTTCAAATTCCATATGTGAGATAATCATTTCATCTGCAATGGAAATTGACTGCTTGTAAATTTCTCCACCACCAGTAATAAATATCTTTTCTTTATTTAATGATTTACAATACTCGATTGCTTCATTTAAGGAAAGAACGATTTTTACATCATCAAAATCATAATTTAAATTAACGTTACGGGTTACAACTATGTTTTCTCTTCCCTTCAATGGTTTCCCTAGTGATTCGAAACTTTTTCTTCCCATGATAATTGGCGAACCCATTGTTGTTTTTTTGAAATGCTGAAAGTCTTCTTTAACATGCCACGGCATTTCTCCGTTTGCTCTTCCAATAACTCCGTTGGCGGCAACGGCAACAATTATAATTATCCTCAAACAGCAACCTCAAATTTAATTTTATCGTGATGCTGATAATTAAGAAGTTCGAAATCATCAAAGGTGAGTTGGTGTAAAGGTTTGTTCGCAATTTTTAGTTGTGGAAGAGGAAGAGGTTCGCGTTTTAATTGTTCTTTCAAACCATTGAGATGATCATAACTTTCAGTTTCACTGCTTTGAGAAGCTACATAAATATGTGCATCAATTATTGTATGTGCAAACTCACCCAATTTTAATCCCACCTGCTGTGCGATTACCAAAGTTAAAAGAGAATAGGCAGCAAGATTAAACGGAATACCCAAAGCAATATCTCCTGAGCGCTGTGTTAAATGGCAGTTCAGTTTGCCATCGTTTACATTGAAGACAAACGTGTAATGGCAGGGAGGCAGTTTACTGGTGATTGCATTTCCTGGTTCCCATGCAGTTACAACTAATCTTCTGCTGTTTGGATTCCTGCTTATTTCATCAATAACATATTGTATCTGATCAACTTCTCTTACTTCCCATTCACCGTTTTTATTTTTTTGTGCACTGGGAAAGTGACGCCAGTAGTAACCGTAAGCAGTTTCAAGATTTCCATCTTCGTCAGCCCAGGCATCCCAAATTTTAGTGTATTTTCTAAGATTCCTGATATGGTTTTCACCGGAAAGATACCAAAGGACTTCGTGCAGTAATGAATTCCAATGCATTTTTTTTGTTGTGAGCAGCGGAAAGCCTTCATTAAGATCAACTTTGTAAAAAGCACCGAAGTACGAAATTGTATCCACGCCTGTACGTGATGGCTTTCGTGTGCCATTATCCATTACTAATTTTACTAGATCTAAATACTGTCTCATCCTTTTGTCATAAATAATTGAATTCTAATAAAGAAATGATTTGAATTGAAATTTACTAAATTTTCATTAAGCCGTAAAATGCATTAATCCGGCTTACTAACAATATTATTCCTGCTATTTAGTT
>Ga0209997_10000302_pt1 | contig 16012 bp, 11 predicted proteins | sample CR04metaG_FD_182079 | JGI IMG/M metagenome (GOLD analysis project Ga0209997, IMG submission 182079) | Deep subsurface microbial communities from Mariana Trench to uncover new lineages of life (NeLLi) - CR04 metaG (SPAdes) (version 2) | ecosystem: Environmental > Aquatic > Marine > Ocean trench...
GAATCCCGTCTCCCGCTCTAATCAAAAACTTGCTGACGTAGCTCAGTCGGTAGAGCACATCCTTGGTAAGGATGAGGTCACCGGTTCAATCCCGGTCGTCAGCTCAAAAAAAATAATTGAGATGAAACGAGCATAAAAAATCTAATTACACTCAAGTAAATGATTATATGCGAGTTCTATCTGGCAAAAATAAGAAATTATAAACAGATAAATTTATGAGAGATATAATAACTTTAGAATGTACTGAGTGTAAAAGAAGAAATTACACTACAACTAAAAACAAGAGACTTCACCCTAGCAGAGTTGAATTTAAAAAATACTGCCGTTGGGATCGTAAACATACGATTCACAAGGAAACCAAATAGGAATTCATGCGTCAGTAGCTCAATTGGCTAGAGCAGCGGTCTCCAAAACCGCAGGTTGGGGGTTCGACTCCCTCCTGACGTGCGAGCATTTAAATTTTTTGGGAAGCTATGAAAGATAAAATAATAAAATTTTTTGAAGATGTGGTTAAAGAAATGAAAAAAGTCACCTGGCCGACTAAGCCCGAACTAATGGAGTCGACTAAAGTGGTGATAATTGCTTGTCTTATTCTTGCTTCGTTTACTTATGTTATCGATATGGCAATAAATCTGGTGTTAAAGGGAATTTTTTAAATAGGTTTTAGAAATGGCAGAAAAATGGTATGTGGTCAGAACTTTTTCAGGGCACGAAAATAAGGTAAAACTATCACTCGAAGCTGAGCTTGAGGATAGGGAGGAGTTAAGAGCAAAGATACTTGAAATTCTTGTTCCAACCGAAAAAGTTTTTGAGGTAAAGGATGGTAAGAAGAGAAGTAAAACAAAAAACTTCTTCCCTGGTTATATTCTTGTCCATGTTGAGTTAGATAATCAGGTAAAAGAATTTATTTCCAACACTCAATCGGTTATGGGCTTTTTGGGTACTCAGAATAATCCAAATCCTTTACAAGCTGAAGAAGTTAGAAGAATTGTGGGTCGTCTTAATCAGGATGAAAACACTGAGCGTATGGAAACTATTTTCAGGAATGGCGATCTTGTGAAAATTATTGATGGACCTTTTAATAATTTTAGTGGATTGGTAGAAGAAATAAACGAAGAAAAGATGAAATTAAAAGTAATGGTTTCCATTTTCGGAAGAAAAACTCCTGTTGAGTTAGACTTTGTTCAGGCAGAATTAGAAAAATAAACATTTTTAGATTACAGGTAAGAATTATGGCTAAAAAAATTGATGGATTTATAAAATTACAAATTCCTGCTGGTAAGGCAAACCCGTCACCACCTGTGGGTCCTGCCCTTGGTCAAAAAGGTGTTAACATTATGGAATTCTGTAAACAGTTTAACGCTAAAACTCAGGATAAAGATGGTTTGATCATTCCTGTTGTAATCACTGTTTATAAGGATAAATCATTTACATTTATTACAAAAACACCACCTGCTTCTGTTCTTCTAAAAAAAGCAGCGGAACTTGAAAAAGGTTCAGCCGAATCTAACAGAATTAAAGTTGGCAAAGTAAGTAAAGCACAGGTTAAAGAAATAGCCGAAATTAAAATGCGGGATCTTAACGCTTTTAATATTGAAAATGCGATGAGTATGGTTGCCGGCACAGCAAGGAGCATGGGGCTTACGGTTGAAGATTAATATCAATCAATAAAAAATTTAAAACATTAAAACTACTTAATCGGTACAGAAATGAGAAAAACAAAACGTAATAAAGAACTGCATGAAAAAGTTAATGTATCAACAGAATATAAATTGGATGAAGCCATAGATACATTAAAAGGAAACTCTAAAGTTAAATTTGTTGAGTCTTTGGATTGCGCAATAAAATTAGGTGTTGATCCGAAACATGCCGATCAGATGGTAAGAGGAACAGTTTCGCTGCCTCACGGTACAGGTAAAGAAGTAAAAGTGTTGGTTATCGCAAAAGATCCCCTGACTCAAGAGGCGTTAGATGCCGGTGCAGATTATGCAGGATTCGAAGAGTATTTGGAAAAAATTAAAGGCGGTTGGTCAGCCGTGGATGTGATAATTGCCACACCCGATTCTATGTCAGAATTAGGCAAACTTGGTAGAATTTTAGGTCCGAAAGGTTTAATGCCAAACCCGAAAAGCGGAACAGTTACAAAAGATGTTGTAAAAGCTGTTAATGAAGTTAAAGCGGGTAAAATCGAATTCCGTGTAGATAAAACAGGTATCGTGCACTCTTCATTAGGTAAACTTAGTTTTGAAACAGATAAATTAGTTGAAAATGCAAACGCATTTATAAATACAATTATAAAGCTTAAACCTGCTGCTTCCAAAGGGCAATATGTAAAGAGTTTATTTCTTTCAAGCTCTATGGGCCCCGGACTTAAGATAACAAAAGATGAAATTCCAACCCGGTAGGGTACTATAAAATTTTATGCACTCAATAAAATGCTTCTAACTGACTCGATTCATTTAATGTCTGAAGTAGGAGAAGAATGAATAGAACTGAAAAATCGAATGTTGTTTCCGAAGTAACGGAAATAATGGAAAAATCAACAGCTATTTTCCTTACCGATTATAGCGGGATTAATGTAGAAGATATAAGTGATCTTCGGAATCAATTCCGTAATGAAGGTGTTAATTATAAAGTGTTCAAAAACACTTTGTTCAAAAGAGCACTTGAAGAATCAGGTAAGTATGAAAAATTAGCTGATCATCTTGTAGGAATGACATCTTTCGCATTTGCGGATGAAAACCCTGTTGCACCTGCAAAAATTATCAAAAAGTATTTTGATAAAAACAAAAAGCTCTCGTTAAAAGCTTGCTATATTGAAGGTGAGTACTTTGACGGAAGCAATTTGACTACATTAGCTTCGCTGCCATCTAAAAACGATCTTGTTGCAAGCATTATTGGAAGTATTAACGCTCCGGCTTCCGGAATTGTTGGTGCTATCAATGCTGTAATGAGAGACTTGGTTAGTGTTATTGATGAAGTATCGAAAACAAAAGCAGCTTAGCTTAGAAATATAAATTTGAAAAAATCAAACATGTAGGAGAAAAAAATGGCAGATAAAGTAGCTGGAATTGTAGATAAAATAAAAGAACTATCGTTACTTGAAGCATCTGAATTAAAGAAAGCTTTAGAAGATGAATTTGGAGTTAGTGCGGCGGCACCGGTTATGGTTGCAGGCGCAGCAGCAGGCGGCGGAGAGGCAGCCGCAGCAGAAGAGCAAACCGAGTTTGATGTTATTCTTACATCTTTTGGCGAAAAGAAGATTAACGTAATTAAGGTTGTTAGAGCACATACCGGTTTAGGACTTAAAGAAGCAAAAGATGTAGTAGATAAAGCTCCAAACCCGGTTAAAGAAGCTATTTCTAAAGACGAAGCCGAAAAAATTAAAAAAGAATTAGAAGAAGCCGGCGCTACAGTAGAACTAAAGTAATTAATTATCATAATATTTTTCGATTGATTTTGCAGATAAATGATAGGGTGGTAAAATCCGTCCTGTCGCAATCTGCATTTAGTGTATCTATACGAATGGTGTAAATGAATAAGAAAATAAATTTTTTAAGGAGGATAACAATTGGATAATAACAGAATTTCCTTTGGAAGCATAACCCCTGTTATCGATATTCCGGATTTGCTTGATATTCAAAAAGAAACTTTTGAGAATTTCGTTCAACATAACACCCCTCCTGATAAAAGGAAGAACAAGGGTTTGCAACACGTATTCACCTCAAATTTTCCAATATTTGATAATAAGGAAAATTATCGGCTGGATTTTATTCAGTATTCTATCGAACAACCACGATTTACTGTTGTGGAATGTATGGAAAGAGGTCTTACGTTTTCGGCACCACTTAAGGGTAAATTACGGTTATCAACAAAAGACCCCGATACTAAAGAATTTGTAAACACTGTTGAACAGGAAGTTTATCTTGGCAATGTTCCGTTTATGACTGAGAAGGGAACTTTTGTGATCAATGGTGCTGAACGTGTTGTTGTTTCTCAGTTACATCGTTCTCCCGGTGTTGCATTTGCACAAACAGTACATCCAAACGGAACTCCGCTCTATTCGGCACGTATCATTCCATTACGAGGATCGTGGGTTGAATTTGCCACAGATATAAATTATGTAATGTATGTTTATATCGATCGAAGAAAAAAATTCCCTGCTACTACATTATTAAGAGCATTGGGTTACGATACTGACGATAAAATTTTAAACTTGTTTAATCTTGCAGAAGAAGTTGATGTGACAAAAAATGATTTAACAGAATATGTTGGAAGAGTTGTAGCAAGTGATGTTTTTGATCTCTCCACTGGCGAAATTTTCTTATCGAGGGAAAGCATTCTTACGGAAGAAGATATTGAACGTTTGGATGAAGCAGAAGTTGATAAAATTAAACTTATTAATGCTGATATTTCTGCCGAACAGGATTTGATAGTAAATACCCTTACCAAAGATACCTCTCATTCAAGAGAGGAAGCATTATTTGCAATATACCGCCAGTTGCGTTCTGGTGAAGCACCTGATCTAGAAACCGCGGAAGCTTTGATAGAAAAATTATTTTTTAATGATAAAAGATACGACCTTGGTGATGTTGGTCGCCACAGAATGAATGATAAACTGGAATTGGATGTATCACCCGATATAACAATTCTAACTAATGAAGATATTATTGAAATTATGAAGTATATCATCAAATTAAAAGATGGCAATGAGCCGGTTGATGATATAGATCATTTAGGAAACAGAAGAGTTAGAACAGTTGGCGAGCAGTTAGGTCAGCAATTTAACATCGGTATGTCGCGTATGGCAAGAACAATTAAAGAGAGAATGAACATGCGCGATACAGAGCAGTTCACTCCTCAAGATCTTGTAAATGCCCGGACAATTACAAGTGTTATTAATGCTTTCTTCGGAACAAATCAGTTGTCACAGTTTATGGATCAAACAAACCCGCTTGCTGAAATGACACATAAACGAAGAATGTCAGCATTAGGACCAGGTGGATTAACCCGGGAAAGAGCAGGATTCGAAGTACGAGATGTTCATTACACACATTATGGTCGTCTCTGTCCTATCGAAACTCCCGAAGGTCCAAACATTGGTCTTATTTCGTCGTTAACAATTTTCGCACGAGTAAACAGGTATGGATTCCTGGAGACTCCCTATCGTAAAGTAAAAAAGGGTAAAGTTACAAACGAAGTTGAATATTTAACTGCTGAGCAGGAAGATATTTATACGATAGCTCAGGCAAATGCTCCATTGGATAATCAATCTAAATTTGTGAATGAAAGAGTAAAAGCGAGATTAAAAGGTGAATTCCCCATAGTTTCTCCAAAACAGGTTCAGTATATGGATGTTGCACCTTCGCAAATAGTAAGTGCAGCAGCAGCATTGATTCCGTTCCTCGAGCATGATGATGCAAACAGAGCATTGATGGGTTCAAATATGCAGCGTCAGGCAGTTCCGTTGCTTCAGCCGCAAGCACCGATTGTTGGAACAGGAATGGAAAGGAAAGTTGCCCACGATTCAGGAGCATTAATTCTTGCTGAAGATGAAGGTGTTGTAGAGTATGTTGATTCGGATAAGATTATAGTTAAATATGATGTAAATCCTAATAGTATCGAAACACTGACATCTTTTAATACAATTCGCAGGAAAACTTACTCATTAATTAAATTCCATGGCACTAATCAGGAAACTTGTATGACTCAACGACCTATCGTCAGTGAGGGTCAGAGAGTGGCTGCAGGCGATGTACTTGCTGATGGTACGTCAACTGAAAATGGTGAACTTGCTTTGGGTAGAAATGTACTGGTAGCGTTTATGCCTTGGCGAGGTTATAATTTTGAGGATGCAATTATTTTAAGTGAAAGAGTTGTTAGTGATGATGTTTACACTTCTCTTCACATAGAAGAGTTTGAATTGCAGGTAAGAGAAACGAAGCGAGGTGAAGAAGAACTTACTCGTGAAATTCCAAATGTTAGTGAAGAAGCAGTTAAAAATCTTGATGAAGATGGAATAATAAGAGAAGGTGCCGAGGTTAAGGAAGGTGATATTTTAATTGGAAAGATTACGCCTAAAGGTGAAACAGATCCAACTCCGGAAGAAAAACTCTTGCGAGCAATTTTCGGAGAAAAGGCAGGCGACGTTAAAGATGCTTCATTAAAGGCTCCTCCCGGACTGAAGGGTACTATTATTAAAACCCGATTGTTCAGCAGAAAAAGAAGAGACACAGAATCGAAAAAATTAGAGAAACAAACTTTAGAAAATCTTGAGCAGGAACATAATCGTAAAAAAGATAAGCATTATGCAAAACTTGTTGAAAAACTTAGCAAATTATGTCATGGTTTAACTGTAAGTGGAGTAAGAGACCTTGATGGAAGTATTGTAATAAGGAGCGGAACCAAAATAAAAGAAGATACTTTTACTTCATTGGAAGATGTTACCAAATTGGATTATACGCTTGATTGGTTCGATAGTAAAAAAGATAATAACCATATTCACACTCTTTTCAATAATTATTTTGAAGTTCGTGCTAAACTTGAGGAAGAATATAAAAGAGAAAAAATTAAGGTTGTAAGCGGAGACGAACTTGCACCTGGAATAGTACAGCTTGCAAAAGTGTATGTCGCCAAAAAGCGTAAGCTATCAGTAGGTGATAAAATGGCTGGAAGGCACGGCAATAAGGGTGTTGTTGCTAAAATAGTACCTAAAGAAGATATGCCGTTTTTACCTGATGGAACTCCAGTGGATATTATTCTAAATCCGTTAGGTGTTCCTTCCCGAATGAACCTTGGACAGTTGTACGAAACAGCTCTTGGCTGGGTTGGTGAAAAACTTGGAGTTAAGTTTGCAACCCCGATATTTGACGGAGCTAAAATTGAAGATGTAGATGATTGGCTCGAGAAAGCAGGGTTAGAGAGAGGAAGTAAAACCGACCTCTACGATGGTCGTACAGGTGACAAGTTTCATCAGAAAGTAACTTGTGGTTACATCTATATGCTAAAACTTAGTCATCTTGTTGATGATAAAATTCACGCCCGGTCAATTGGTCCTTACTCTCTTATTACGCAGCAGCCATTGGGCGGAAAAGCGCAGTTTGGCGGGCAAAGATTTGGAGAGATGGAAGTTTGGGCACTCGAAGGTTATGGCGCAGCCCATATCCTTCAGGAAATTTTAACAGTTAAAAGCGATGATGTGGCGGGTAGAGCTAAAGCATACGAAGCGATTGTTAAGGGTGAAAACATGCAGGAACCAAATATTCCTGAGTCGTTCAATGTTTTAATTAAAGAACTCCAGGGCTTAGGTCTGGATATCACAATTAATTAACAAGAACGAATTTTTTTTCGCTAAGAAATTAGGAGATATAATATGGCTTTTAGAGTTCAAGAAAATGCAATGAAAGATATTGAAAGCATTACAATAAGTCTTGCTAGTCCCGATAATATTTTGTCAAGATCTCATGGTGAGGTTACCAAACCAGAAACGATTAATTATCGTTCATTCAGACCTGAGAAAGATGGGTTGTTCTGTGAGAAAATATTTGGTCCTACGCGCGATTGGGAATGCTTCTGCGGTAAATATAAAAGAATAAGATATAAAGGTATTATTTGTGATAGATGCGGTGTTGAAGTAACTCAAAAAAGTGTTCGCCGCGAAAGAATGGGACACATTACCCTGGCAGTTCCTGTTGTTCATATTTGGTTTTTCAGGGCTCAGCCATCTAAAATTGGCAACATTATTGGATTAACTTTAAAAGAACTTGAAAAGGTTATTTACTACGAGTCCTATATTGTAATTAACCCTGGACCTACCGGGTTGAGTGTAAATGATTTGATTTCTGAAGATCAGTATTTCGAAGTTTTAAACTCTTTGCCAGATGGAAATGAAAAGTTAGAAGATATCGATCCTCAAAAATTTGTAGCCCGAATTGGCGGCGATGCTGTTAAATCGATGCTAAAAAGTACTAATATCGAGACCCTTTCAAAAGAACTTCGTGAGCGGCTTAAAGTTGAAACATCGCAGCAGAAAAAAGCAGATCTTCTTAAAAGATTAAGAATAATTGAAGCATTTAAAGAGGAGGAAAGAAAAGTTCCGAACAAACCTGAATGGATGGTACTCAATTATATTCCGGTTATTCCTCCAGAATTAAGACCTCTTGTTCCTCTTGAAGGCGGCAGATTTGCTACAAGCGATTTGAATGATCTCTACAGAAGAGTTATTATCAGAAATAATCGTTTGAAGAGATTAATTGACATTAAAGCACCCGAGGTAATTTTAAGAAACGAAAAACGAATGCTTCAGGAAGCCATTGATGCTTTGTTCGATAATTCAAGAAGAGGCTCGGCTGTAAGAAGTGATAATAATCGTCCGCTTAAATCCTTAAGTGATATGCTTAAAGGTAAACAAGGTCGTTTTCGTCAGAACCTTCTCGGAAAGCGTGTTGATTATTCCGGCAGATCAGTAATTGTAGTTGGTCCCGAATTAAAACTTCATCAGTGCGGTCTTCCAAAAGATATGGCTGTTGAATTATTCAAACCATTTATAATTAAAAAGCTGATTGAGCGGGGATATAACAAAACAGTAAAAAGTGCGAGAAAAGTTGTTGATAGGAAAGACCCTATTATATGGGAAATACTTTCTAAAATTATTGAAGGACATCCTATCCTTCTTAACCGTGCGCCTACTTTGCACAGACTCGGCATTCAGGCATTCCAGCCAATACTTATTGATGGGAAAGCTATTCAGCTTCATCCTATGGTTTGCACTGCGTTCAATGCGGATTTTGACGGCGACCAGATGGCTGTACACATTCCATTATCTTACGAAGCACGTTTGGAAGCCGCTTTACTTATGCTTAGCAGCCATAATATTCTTTCTCCACAAAATGGTAGCCCAATAGTTGTACCTACACAGGATATAGTGCTAGGCTGCTACTATCTTACAAAATATAGAGAAGGCGAAAAAGGTGAAGGAATAGTTTTCAGTTCTGCTGAAGAAGTTACAACTGCATACGATAACGGAATAGTTGGTTTACACGCTAAAATTAAATTTAGATATAAAGGCGAATTGATCGAAACCACCACTGGCAGAGTATTATTCAATCAAATAGTTCCGGAGGAGATGGGATTCTTTAACCAACTGCTAATTAAAAAGACTTTCGGCGGGTTTATTGGCAAGATGTTTATAGAGTTGGGAAATAAAGTAACTGCTAAATTCCTTGATGACTTAAAAGAAATCGGATTTAAATATGCAACTATGGGTGGTATCTCAGTTAGTTATTCCGATATGATTATTCCTGAAGAAAAAGTAGCTTTTATAGAGAAAGCAAATAAAAAAGTAAATGGTGTTCTTAATGAACACGAGCAGGGTGTAATTACTGATGCCGAGAGATATAACAAGATTATTGATATTTGGACTCATACCACAAATGATGTTGCACGAGCTTTGATGGAGAAAATCAGAGTTTCAGAGGGAGGTTTTAATTCGCTTCATATGATGGTTGACTCGGGTGCAAGAGGTTCGGCTGAGCAGGTTAGGCAGTTAGCTGGAATGAGAGGATTGATGATGAAACCTCAAAAAACCCTATCAGGGCAAGCAGGTGAAATTATTGAAAATCCGATAGTTGCAAACTTTAAAGAAGGATTATCCGTGCTTGAATACTTCATCTCAACTCACGGAGCCAGAAAAGGTCTTGCCGATACAGCACTTAAAACTGCTGATGCCGGGTATTTAACCAGAAGATTGGTTGATGTTGCTCAGGATATGATTGTTACTGAGGACGATTGTGGTACAATCTTAGGTATCGAAATTTATGCACTTAAAGATATAGAAGAGGAAAGAGAACCTCTTGGTGAAAGAATAACTGGTCGTACTGCACAGGAAGATATTTATCATCCGGTTACTGAAGAATTAATTATTGAAGCCGGTGAGACAATCACCGAAACAATTGCCGAAACAATTGAAGACGCAAATATTGATTCAGTTTATATTAGAACCGTACTCACCTGTGAATCACGAAGAGGTCTTTGTGCCAAGTGTTATGGTAGAAATCTTACAAATGGAAAAATTGTTGAAATTGGTGAAGCTGTTGGTATTGTTGCTGCTCAGTCAATTGGCGAGCCGGGTACACAGCTTACACTTAGAACTTTCCATCTCGGTGGTACATCCTCCAGAATTGCAAGCCAGTCCCAGGTTGAAAGTAATGTAGAAGGCACAATAAAATTTGATAGAGTAAACTTTGTTGAAAAAATTGAATCTGATCCATTCGGCGGTCCCGATATAAATGTGAAAATTGTAACAGGAAGAAGAGGTTCAATACAAATTTATGATGTAAATAACAGGCAGATAAAAAAATATGATGTTCCTTATGGTGCAGAGCTAGTTGTTGATGAAGGACAGAATATTAAAAAGGGAATACCTCTTTATAATCACGATCCGTATAATGCTGTTATTCTCACAGATATCCCGGGTAAGGTTAAGTTTATAGATCTTGTTGGTGGCAGCACGTTACAGCAGGTTACAGACGAACAAACAGGACACGTACAAAAGGTTGTAACCGAATCGAAAGATAAGACGCTTACACCAAACATTGCTGTTGAATCTGATGATGGTGAGATCAAATCGTTCAACCTTCCAATCAGGTCTTATCTATCGGTTGATGAAGGTGAAGAAATTCAGGCAGGTACAGTGCTTGCAAAAATCTCTAAACAAACTACAAAGAGTCGTGATATTACAGGTGGTTTGCCGAGAGTAACCGAGCTGTTTGAAGCACGTAGTCCTCATGATACAGCAATAGTTTCTGAAATTGAAGGTACTATTAGATTTGGTGATAGGAAGAAAGGTTCGAGAGAAATTTTTGTAGTAGCTCATGATCAATCTGATGAGAAAAAATATAACGTACCATTAGGTAGACATATATTAGTTCAGGATAGTGATGAGATACCTGCAGGCGAAAAAATAACCGATGGACCAATTAATCCTCACGATATTCTGAAGATAAAAGGTACAAGTGCTGTTCAGGAATATCTTGTTAATGAGATTCAGGATGTTTATCGATTACAAGGTGTTAAGATTAATGATAAACACATTGAAGTAATTGTGAAACAAATGCTTCAAAAAATAAGAATTGTTTCGCCTGGTGATACAAAATTCCTTGAAGAAGATGTTGTGGACAGAAACGAATTCCTCGATGAAAATAAAAATGTAATGGATATGATTTTTATTGAGGATAAAGGTGACTCGAGACATAAAATTGGTCAGCTTATAACTAAAGCTAAATATCGCGAAATTAATGCTGATCTAAAAAAGAAAGAAAAGAAACCAGTTGTTGGAAGAGAAGCAGAACCAGCTACTTTTGAGCATCTTTTACTTGGAATTACGCAGGCTGCTCTCTCAACGGAAAGCTTTATTTCGGCAGCTTCATTCCAGGAGACGACGAAAGTACTTGCGAATGCAGCTATTTCTGCCAAAGTAGATCATCTCAATGGGCTGAAGGAAAATGTTGTTATGGGGCATTTAATTCCTGCAGGAACAGGATTGAAGAAATACGACAAAATTCTTCTTTTGGGCGAAATTGAAGAGATGGAAGAAGCTAAAGAAGAAAAAGTCGAGACAAGTTGACCTTCGAAAAGTAATATTATTGCATGAATCCGGTTTCGCCTAATTGAGACCGGATTTTTTATGCTATTATTAAGGTTAATTAATGATGTAATATCTTGACTTATTTTATAACAAAGAGTATATTTGATGTCTGAATTTTTTTTGAATGGTAAATATTTTAGGAGACATTTGTGCCGACAATAAACCAGTTAGTGCGAAAAGGAAGAGTAAAGATTTTAGCGAAAAGGAAGGCTCCTGCACTTGAAGCTTGTCCTCAGAAAAGAGGCGTGTGCACAAGGGTCTACACTACTACACCAAAGAAACCGAACTCGGCTTTAAGGAAGGTAGCGAGAGTTAGATTAACAAACAATATGGAAGTAACCGCTTATATTCCTGGCGAAGGTCATAATTTACAAGAGCACTCTATTGTACTTATTCGTGGGGGTAGAATTAAAGATTTACCAGGTGTTCGTTATCATATTATTAGAGGTACACTTGATACAAGCGGTGTTGAGGATAGAAAAAAAAGCAGATCAAAGTACGGTACTAAAAAACCTAAAGCGAATTAAATTATGAGAAAAAGAAGAGCAGAAAAAAGATATGTTAAACCTGACCCAAAATTTAATGATGTATTGGTTGCGAAATTTATTAATACAATAATGTATGACGGGAAAAAATCTGTTGCAAGAAAATTGCTTTACACTGCTTTTGATATTATAGAAGATAGAACAAAGAAACCCGGACTTGAAATATTTAAGCAAGCTGTTGCCAATACTGAACCTTTAATAGAAGTGAAGAGCAGACGAGTTGGCGGTGCAACGTACCAGGTTCCTACAGAGGTTCGTCCGGAAAGAAGAACTGCATTAGCAATGAGATGGATTAAAATTCATGCAAGAAAACGAAGTGAAAAAACTACTTCATCAAAAATAGGGATGGAATTAATTGCAGCTGCTAACAACGAAGGTGCTTCTGTAAAGAAGAAAGAAGACACCCATAGAATGGCTGAAGCAAACAAAGCGTTTGCACACTTTAAATGGTAATTAGGATAAAGATAAAAAGGTTAGTTAAAAAAGAAGATAATGGCAAAGAAGATAGCAATAGATAAAGTTAGAAACATTGGTATTATGGCGCATATCGATGCGGGTAAAACTACAACTACTGAACGTATTTTATACTACACCGGTAAACTGCATCGTTTGGGTGAAGTGCACGACGGTGCGGCTACTATGGATTGGATGGAACAGGAAAAAGAAAGAGGCATTACAATTACGAGTGCAACAACTACTTGTTTTTGGAAAGATCATAAGATAAATATTATCGATACTCCCGGACACGTTGACTTTACGGTTGAAGTTGAAAGATCACTTAGAATATTGGATGGTGCGGTTGCATTGTTTTGTGCAGTAGGCGGAGTTGAACCACAATCAGAAACCGTTTGGAGACAAGCAGCTAAATACGGTGTGCCTATAATTGCATTTGTAAATAAGATGGACAGAACAGGCGCCGACTTTTTAAATGCTGTTGAAATGATGAGAGAAAGATTAGGCGCTAACGCAATCCCTATCCATTTACCGATCGGTGAAGGAGATCTTTTCACAGGAGTTATTGATCTTATCTCTTTTAAAGCAAGAATGTACCACGAAGAAACTTTTGGTGCAACTTTTAATGAAATTGACATTCCACAAGATCTTCTGGAGCAGGCAAATAAATACAGAACAGAAATGCTCGAAGCGGTTTCCGATGTTGATGATACATTACTTGAAAAATATTTAGAGGGCGAAGAGATAACGGCAAAGGAAATAAATGATGTACTACGCAAAGCAACAATCGATTTAAAAATTGTACCCGTTCTCTGCGGTTCAGCTTTTAAAAATAAAGGTATTCAGAAATTATTGGATAGTATTATTGAATTTCTTCCTGCACCTACTGATGCAAAAGAGATTGAAGCGCATCATATTGGACTTAACGATAAAGTAAAAAGAAAAATTGATGCTAATGAAAAATTTACTGCATTAGCATTTAAAATAATGAACGATACTCATGTAGGTAAACTATGCTTTTTCAGAGTTTATACAGGTTCATTAAAGGCAGGTTCATACATTTACAATGCTGTTAGCGGGAAGAAAGAAAGAGTAAGTAGACTGCTCCAAATGCACGCAAATTCTAGAGAAGATATTACTGAAGTAAGTGCTGGCGATATTGCAGCGGTTGTTGGATTGAAACATACAAAAACGGGTGATACACTTTGTACTCAGGATGATCCGGTTATACTTGAAAAAATTATTTTTCCAGAGCCGGTTATTCAAATTGCAATCGAACCTAAAACAAAAGCTGATCAGGATAAGTTGTCAGAATCGCTTGTTAAACTTTCTGATGAAGACCCGACATTTAAAATCCGTGTTGATGATGAAACCGGGCAGACTTTGATTAGTGGAATGGGCGAGCTTCATCTCGAGATACTTGTTGACAGAATGAGAAGAGAATTCAATGTAGAAGCTAATATTGGAAAACCGCAGGTTGCCTACAGAGAAACGATAACAGAAACTGTTGATGCTGAAGGTAAGTTTATTAAGCAAAGCGGTGGTCGTGGTAAATATGGTCATGTTTTAGTAGAATTTAGTCCAAATGAAGTAGGAAAAGGCTTTGAATTCACTAATGCAATAGTTGGTGGAAAGGTTCCGAAAGAATATATCCCGTCAGTATCTGCTGGTATTCAGGAAGCTTTGAGAAATGGTGTTGTGGCTGGTTATCCTGTTGTAGATATCAAAGCAAAATTATATGATGGTTCTTTTCACGATGTAGATTCAGATGAATTATCGTTTAAAGTTGCCGGTTCAATGGCATTTAAAGATGGTGCTAAAAAAGCAAAACCTATTATTTTAGAACCTATTATGGATGTGGAAGTTGTTACTCCTGAAGAATATTTAGGCGATGTGATGGGTGATTTGAATTCAAGACGTGGAAAAATAGAAGGATTTTCAGCAAGAAAAGATGCTCAGGTTATTAAAGCACATGTTCCATTATCAGAAATGTTCGGATATGCTACGATTTTAAGGTCGATGACACAGGGACGGGCAATATATACAATGCAATTTGATAATTATCAAGAAGTACCAAAATCAATAGCTGAAGAGATTGCGGAAAAATCTCTTGGTAAAAAAACAACAGCAACAGCATAATTAATAGAAATAAATAACAAAAGGAAAAACATTAAAGGAGATTACGATGGCAAAAGAAAAATTTGACAGGAGTAAACCTCACGTTAACGTTGGTACTATCGGTCATGTGGATCATGGTAAAACTACGTTAACAGCTGCCATCACAATGGCTCTCGCAAAAAAGGGATTATCGGAAGTGAGAACATTTGATAGTATCGATAACGCCCCTGAAGAAAGAGAAAGAGGTATTACCATTGCAACAGCACATGTTGAGTATTCAACAGAGAACAGACATTATGCACACGTTGATTGTCCGGGTCACGCAGATTATGTAAAAAACATGATCACCGGCGCAGCGCAGATGGATGGTGCAATATTAGTTGTTGCAGCTAATGATGGTCCTATGCCTCAAACAAGAGAGCACATTCTTCTCGCACGTCAGGTTGGTGTTCCGAAAATGGTTGTTTATATGAATAAAGTAGATATGGTTGACGACCCGGAATTGCTGGAACTTGTTGAGGAAGAATTAAGAGATCTTTTAACTGAATATGAATTTCCGGGTGCCGAAATTCCGATAATTCAGGGATCAGCTTTACAAGCTTTGGAAGCTGCAAGCAGTGAAGACGTTTCAGCTGATGACGAAAGATTGAAATCAATTTGGGAGCTTATGGAGGCAGTTGATACTTACATTCCTGTTCCTGAAAGAGATATCGAAAAACCATTTCTTATGCCTGTTGAGGATGTATTCTCAATTACAGGTCGTGGTACAGTTGCTACTGGCAGAGTTGAAAGAGGTCAGGTTAAAATTCAGGAAGAAGTTGAACTTATTGGTTTAGGTCTTCACAAGAAAACAGTTGTTACCGGAGTTGAAATGTTCAGAAAAGAACTTGACTCTGCTATAGCAGGTGACAATGCAGGAATACTCTTAAGAGGTATTGATAAAAATGAAATTCAAAGAGGTATGGTGCTTGCTAAAACAGGTTCAATTACACCTCACACTAATTTTGAAGGTGAAGTTTATGTACTTTCAAAAGATGAGGGTGGTCGTCATACACCGTTCTTTAATGGTTACAGACCACAATTTTATTTCAGAACTACAGACGTAACAGGTGTTGCAACTTTACCAGAAGGAACTGAAATGGTTATGCCAGGCGATAATGTTAAACTTGTTATTGAACTAATCGGTGAGATTGCAATGGAAGACGGATTAAGATTCGCTATACGTGAAGGCGGCAGAACTGTTGGCGCCGGT
>Ga0209997_10000304_pt1 | contig 15978 bp, 18 predicted proteins | sample CR04metaG_FD_182079 | JGI IMG/M metagenome (GOLD analysis project Ga0209997, IMG submission 182079) | Deep subsurface microbial communities from Mariana Trench to uncover new lineages of life (NeLLi) - CR04 metaG (SPAdes) (version 2) | ecosystem: Environmental > Aquatic > Marine > Ocean trench...
GTACAGGAACCTTGAGTTCTGTTTGGCCTTGCTCCATGTGGGTCGGCTTTTTTCATTCCTTTTATGGAAATCTCAGGTTTTGCCATCATTGTGCGCCATATTGGATTTTTTTCTGTTCCGTTGCCAATCATCTCTGATTATCTATCTCCAGATCACATTTCCTGTATGGAGGGAGGAGTTTCCTCTGCCGTAGCAGTGTGTCGTGCTCCAGCTCACATGGAAATAATATTCCTTTGCTGCATTTGAGTTTTACTTTTCAGGTTTTATGCCTGTTATGAGTAAAGTTCCAAATTCTCTTTTCCATTTCTTTTTGTTTTTTAAATCTTTGATGTGTTTTGTTTTTACTTCAAATCCTGCATTTTGAAAAAATTTTTTCCATTCTTTTTTTGAATGGAGATGCATCTGTATTTTCATAATATTTGCCCATCTTGTAGTTGCTTTGTTATCTGTGTAAAAGTCTGTTCCACAGAAAAACTGTCCACCCGGTTTTAGTAATTTATAGATTTTTTCAAGTGCTACTTTAATTGAATCTACATAATAAAGTGATTCCATTGAAAAAATGAAATTAAACCTTCCTTTGTAATCCCATGATTCAACATCCGTATGAAAAAACTCTTCTTTGTTATTATCCCGTTTTTTTTTAGCTTGAATAATCATCTTCCTGCTTATGTCAATCCCTATAGATCTTTTACAATTATTTTCTTTTGCAATTTTTCTTACCACCCATCCATTTCCACATCCAACATCAAGAAATGTAAATGGTTTATCAAATAATATATTCTGTAAAATTTTTGAGACATTATTTCCATGCTCCCTCTCCATTAATTCTGCTCTGCCATTTTGAGCCCATTTATCAAATGTTTTTCTAACCCCATCCATGATTTTTAGTTTTTTTATTTCCATTATAATCTTCGTCTTACTGATCTTTGGTGTGAACGACTTCTACGTGTTGCTTATATTCAATTTTCAATAATTTAATTTGAAAATAATTGCCTGATGAATCATGCCGAAATTGTGGTGGAAAATTACTTGATAATACTAAATGCTCTCAATGCATGAAACCAAATAGCATGATTTGTAAAGAATGTTTGCTTTGCACAGTAGAGCAATTTCATTCAATTTGCATGTCTCAGAAGACCCACCAGACCAACATTATGCCAACAATCAAGTCCGGTTACTCTTTGTTGGTAGCCTAACTTGATTATACTAAATCGGATTGTCTCTTAGTATTATTACTGCCCAAGTTTTAAGTAAGATAAGCATAGGTTTGGATCCTTGTGAGACAAATTCCTATCGTTTTAAGCCTGATTATTATTCTTTTAATGCCTGTATATGCTTCTGCTCAAAGTCCCGACAGGATCACAGTTCTTGAAAATTTTGGTGATTATGACCGTGGTGAACCACTGTTCATTTATGGTCAAGTTGCAAACATCGTAGATGATTCTTTTCTGATAATGCAAATTATTAATCCTCGTGGTGATCTATGTCAAATCCAACAACTCATGCCATTATCAAATGGTGTTTTTATCACCGACATAATTCCACTAGAAGGTAGAATTTGTGGTTTTTCTGGTGAATATGAAATTAAATTGTTCTATGGCGATTATTCAAAATCTATCACATTCAATATTTCTTCTGATTCTTTTTCTGAAACAAACAATGACCAAAAGATTTCTTTAGCACAAAACTTGGTATCCAATCAAGCATCATTAATTAGTAAAATATTTGATATTTCATCTCCAATATCCAATCAGACCTCTAATGATTTGTCTGAGTTAGAATCTGTTTATGTTGAGTTGTGGAATGAATTCTTTGTAGATGATTTGATTATTGAAATAGATCCATTAATTCGACCTGCAGCGTCTTCCTCACTGGACTCTGTGCAGCAATTATTAGTTGAAGATGAGATATCTTTTGATATTGCAAAGTCCATTGATAGAACAATTTTTGCAGCCGTATTTTATTATGAAATTGGTGATAAAACAAAAGCCATTGATTTGTTAACTGATGCCTTTGTGGATATCAGAAATGTCAATCCTGAAAAAGTCACTAACCAAAGAGCACCAACTTTTGATGAATTAGAAGATACATTGCTAAACTTGATGAAAAAATCTGATACGGTAATGAGCAAATCTGTAAAAAATGAAGTTGGGTTTATCTTTGCTAGAGGAACCGCCCCAATTTACTCTGATGAAATTACCGAACTCATTGACGTTCTTTCAAAAGCACGATATCTTGATATTGTGTCACGAAAGCAAAGTGATCTTTACAGACTCGTGCAAAATAATTGGGAAACTCTGAAACCTTCCTTAGAGAATAAAGATTCCATTGAAGAATTAATCGCCTCAAAGACCCGTGTTTCAGAATTACACGAGGCAGCTATACTTTTGAGAGAACTAGATGGCGTTAAGAGATTCATTTCTTCTAATTCTGAAGAAAATAAAGATCTTGCAAATCTGATAATGTCTGATTGGGATGACTTGGAATCTGATTTGGCATTAGCAACTTCAGTTGAGGATATTTTGAAATCTGAATCTGAAATTTATCAAATGACTCAGATTATAGATATCTCATCAAGAATTAGTAAGAGCGTTGAGATTTCACAAGCAAGCGGCGCTGATTCTGGTTTTACAGATGATTGGAAATTACTTTTAGAAAGAGTTGAAAACGCCGGATCAGTGGATGAGATTTTAGAAATTGTTTCAGAGTTTGATCAATCAATGACTGAGCTAAGAGAAAAACGAAATCCATTGATAGTATTGGAATTTCAATACAAAACCATGAAAGAGAAAGCTGAACTTCAAGCAGACTATGAAAATCTATTTTTAATTGATAATGCCTTAAAAATTTTAGATACTGCCAAACAAATGGAGTCTGGAAATCCTTCTATTATGCGAATTGATAGAATTGAAGTTTTGTTAACATGGGTTAGTGAAAAAGCCCCTCAAATTAAAACAGATTTGGATTCTTATAACAAAGATGCATTCAAAGTTCGTGCTAGTGATGTTTTACAGAGAGCAAAATCTCTTGAAAACCTAGTTGAACTAAGTCTAACTAAGAATCGTTTCTTGCCAAATTATATTGAATTTACTGAAAAATTTAATGAAAAAATTGATAATGTAAGAGACCTTGTAATTAAAAATGACCTTGATCAAGCTGATGAACTAGTTCGTGATTTGTTTGATGAGTGGACTCTTGTTTCTCAAGCATATACTAATGATCCACTTGGTTCTGATGTTGGATACACTACAGATGAAATCAAACGTATTGAATTCCGTAAAAAACTAGAGACATTCTCAAATATGGTCTCAACTTTCTACAACAATGAATTTTCTTCACACGTTGATGGTTATAATCAATTGATGGATGATGCCTACGAATTAATTGATATTGCAAACTTTGTTGATACTGAATCTAAGATTTCAGAAATTGGAGATTACCTCAGCGAATATTTGGTTCTAGACAACCCTAGAATTATCTATGATATTTCATTTGATGTTGAAAAAGACATTTGGGTTATTCAAGGAGCAACTGAAAAATCAGTCTTTGATAGGAGAGAAAATCTGTATGTTACCATTTACAATATGGATGGTAGTACTCATAGCAGTTTGAAATTCACTGATACTAAACAAGGTAATTTTTACACTCAGTGGATAGCACCAACAGATCCTGGCCTGTATGTTGTGATGTTGCAATATCAGAATTCAAAGGCAACACAGATTGTTCATGTTGAGGAAAAATTTGATAATGAATACAGCAAATCTGATTTAGATATGGTTTATCTAGCACGCGAATTTGAGGAATTAGAGTCATTTGCAAAAGAATTCGGTGGAGAGAATTTTGATGAAAATCCTCGGTTTGCCTCCATAATTAATGAAATCAAATCTAGTTTTGTTAACAGGGATGCTGAAAGTGTTGATGATAATCTAAATGAATTCAAAAAAATTATTGAAAGATATCTTCCTGTAAGATCACGTGTGGCAGTAGTTGAAGCAATCTATGACAATGATAAATTGGTAGTATCTGGCGCAGTTCAAAAAACTCTTGCATTTAGAGAAGATCTTTTTGTTGATGTTTATGATCAAAGAGGCAATCTTATAGAAGAAATTGCCCTAAAAGACAATTCTTCAGGATTGTTTACTGAAGTATTATCACAACCCTTTGAATCTGGAATATATGTAGTTCAGTTACAATACCATGATGTGATTGTAACAGACTTCTTTAATGTAAGGTAATTAGTTTTTTCCTTTCACTAAATTGAAGAATTGTCTTACCGCAAGTTTTGGATGATGCGTTGCTAATTTGATCATATTGGATAATCCAAAATCAGCTTTTATGAAATCAATAAATTCTTCAGATGTTAATTCTTTGATAATGTCTAATTCTTTGTCCCATTCTTCATCTGATAACCCAATCCACCTCTCCTGGACTTTTCCTGCAGACTTGATTTTCGATTCAATATCTTTTCTCCAGTTTTTTTCATATGGATTTAGTGCAGTTTCATCTGTCTTTCCAGATTTTATGGCATCTGATGACACTTTTCCTGCCACCCTTCCAAATTTTATTGCATATCGAATTCCTTCTAAAACTAGTGGATTTGCCTGTCCAGCTGAATCTCCAACAAGTATCAAATTGTTAAAGACTGTTTTTCTTGACAATCCATCATTTGGAATTAACCCATAGTGAAATTCTATTGGTGTTATTTTTCCTAGTTTTTTAATCGGGCCTAATTTTCTTTCCATTAATTCTTTGAGTCTCTGTGTTGGGTCTACATCTGACTCTGGCTTTCCTATGCCTACTCCAATTCTTACAATATTGTTTCCTAATGGAAAAATCCATGCATATCCTGCAGGGGAATATTGTTGTCCCACCATTAACCACCATGTTTCAGAATCTACATTCTCTGCTTTTACTTCATATTCAGCTCCTGCTCCAAATCTCTTCCATTGAGTTGCAAAACCCATTGCTTTACAAACTGTTGAAGGAAATCCACTTGCATCAATTACTACTTTGGAATAAAATGTAGTTTTTCCATTAGGCCCAACACTACTTACTCCTACAATGTCTCCTTTGTCATTTTTGATAACTTCATTAACATTAATTTTGACAAAAATATCGGCACCTTCTTTTTCTGCTTCATGTGCTAACCATCTGTATGTTTTTCTTACATCTAAAACTGCAGCTCTTGGAATTGAATCACTAATAGTAATTTCATTATTTGGTGAACAAAACGAAAAATTTTTAATTGGATTAAAACAATCATCTGGAATTCCAAATTCTTTGATACTTTGAATCCATGTGACTCCACTGGTTCTAACTGTCTCTGCAATTGAATTTTCTTTTTCAAGTAATGCTACTTTAATTCCATTTTTTGCAGCTGCAAATGCTGCAGATGAACCTGCTGGGCCTCCGCCAACAACTACCAAATCATAATGATATTCTTCTGTCAATTGACTTGAATTAGTATAACCTAGGATATAATTTTGAGGTATGTTTTGGGAATTATTTTTTCAAAATTTCTGTACCTGCCGTATCCCTTTCTCTTTCTGAATCAAAAGTTTGCATATGTGCAGGATCTCTGTGCATGAAACTGTGAGTTTCTCCTTCCTTTTTTCTACAGAATTTTGAATGAACTGTCTCTTCTATCTTTAATGTAGTTTCATTCTCGTGAAATAGGCGTTTTCCACAATCAGGACATATGAATTCAGGCATAAATTTAATCCGTATCAAATCTATTTAGATGTTTCAGGTCCGTAGTGAAAATTATGTTTTCCAAGTATTAATGAACCGAAACTTTAGATGTTTAGGAATTCATAATTCATTGTGGATGAATCTGAAATCTCATCTTTTGTAATGTGGACTGTAGTTACTGGAATTATTATGATAATTACTGGACTAAGTTATCGTGTATTTTTGAGGAAAAAGAATCATGAGATCTCTCCATCTTGAAAAAAAGGGTTTACGTGGACTTGCAATTGCTGAAAGCTTCAGACAATCTTCTACAAAATCTATCTTTGCTGGAATTGTAATGCGACGAGATTTTGTAATTGATGGTTTTGTCTTTGGAAGTGCGACTATAGAAGGAGATGATGCTACTGACACAATCTTGAAAATGTATGATGAACTTCAGAGACCTGATATTAGCTATGTCTTGATTTCTGGTTTGATAGTATCAATGTATAACATCATTAACATAGAAAAATTATATGATTCTCTGAAGATTCCAATAATTGGAATATCTTACAATGACTCTCAAGGAATTGAAAATGCTCTCAAGCACCATTTTCCAAATTCATTCGAATCAAAAATTATCGCATATCGTAAATTAGGTAAACGAGAAAAAATTACTCTAAGTACATCTCATGATGTTTTTGTTAGAAAAGAAGGTTGTACATTAGGTGATGTAAAGCATCTTTTAAATAAATTAACGTTACATGGTTCTGTACCAGAACCTATACGAGTATCACAATTACTTGCAAAAACATTACTTCAGAAATGACTAACCTTCTGAAGCTGTTTTACCACCATCAACATTTAGAATAATTCCTGTGACCCAATTTGCCTCATCTGATGCTAAATAGAGTGCAGCATTTGCAACATCTAAAGGCTCTCCTATTCTGGCAAGTGGTAATCTTTCCTCTAGAACTTTTCTTGCTTTCGGATCATCAAGGTATGGTTTTATCATTCCCGAATTGATAATTCCTGGATTGACACAATTGCATCTGATGTTTCTTCTTGCATATTCTACAGCAATTGATTTTGTAAACATCGAAATTGCTGCCTTTGTGGCAGAATATACAGCCAAATGAACTCTTGGAATTGCTCTTTCACTTGAAATGGAACCGATGTTTACAATTGCGCCACTTTTAACATCTGACATTTTTGAAAGTACTGCCTTTGTCATATGAAATGCACCTAACAAGTTTATGTCAATAAGTTTTTTAATTTCTGAATCTGGCATATCATGAAAATGTACAGGATCATTAATTGCTCCTGCACTGTTCACTAAAATATCGATTTTACCATATGTGTCCATTATTTGATTTACAGCTTGTAATACTTGTGATTCATCAGTTAAATCACATGATATTGCCACAGTTGATTCTTCATTTCCTATTTCTTTTCTAGTTTTTTCCAATCCTTCTAGATTTCTTGCAACTAGAACAATTTTAGCTCCTTCTTCGGCAAATCTCTTTACAATCCCTTTACCTATGTCACTTGATGCTCCTGTAACAATAGCAACTTTATCATTTAATCGCATAAAATCACATTATTGTTATAGCTTATAGAATTTTTGTTTAGACTTATACGTGAATTTGATTTTATTTGTGTTCATTAATTTTTTTGATGTATTCGATAATTCCTGTATAGTCTAACTCTCCAAATCCCTCTTTGACGGCATTTTCGTACACTTCTTCTGCTTTTTTGATCATTGGAAGTTCAATTCCTAAAGATTTTGCAGCACTTGTCATGACGTTGATGTCTTTTTTTAGATTGGCAAGTGTGAATGTTGCATCATATTTTCCCTCAAGCATCTTGAATGCCTTTTTTTCACTCATTCCCGTTTTGAAATATGTAGAATTTAAAATTTCAAGAAAAATTTTTGGATCTACGTTTGCTTTTTTGACAAGAGTAATACCTTCAGATAATGCAAGTGCAAGCATGGTTATTTGTAGATTCATGGCTAGTTTGATAGTGTGGGCAACTCCACTTTCTCCTAGAAAAAATACTTTGTTTGCAATCTTTTCCAAGACATTTTTACAATGATCAAAACTTTCTTTGTTTCCTGATACCATCATGACTAAATCTCCTGTTATTGCAACATTTGGTCCCCCCATTACTGGAATATCTAACTTATGGATATTGTATTCTTGAAATTTTTTTGAAATATTTTTGGATTCTGTTGAATCAATAGTACTCATATCTGCAACAATTAGCTTCCCATGCTTTCCTTCTATGATTCCATCTTTTTCAAATGAGATTTCTTTCACTGCGCTTGCATCTTTTACTACTGTAATGACTAATTCTGAATTTTCAGCAATTTCTTTTGGCGATGTTGCAACTTTAGCTCCATTTTCTTTTGCTTGTGTTGTTTTTTCTTTTGTTCTATTATATACTGTTACTTCAAAACCTGAATCTAGTAAATGTAAAGCAACTGCATTTCCTAATATCCCAAGTCCAATAATTCCTATTTTTTTCATCTTTGTTCATACCATGCAATTGTGAAATTAATGACGTTCTTCATTTTGAATTTCCCATTGATTATTTCCAAATCTTGAAACTACAAATTCTAATTGCCCTATTATTTTATTTCCTCTTCTGACTTTTGCAAAATCAAATTTTTTTATCCTAAACACACTTTCTTTTGGCTTGTATCCTCCTTCAATAACTTTTATCTTGAATCGTTTACTTGCTTTGATGATCAATTTTCTTGCAATTTGTACATCTCCCATCCATGAAAACATTTCAAAATCTCCAAAATTTTTAGTAGAAATGTTATAACCATATAGTCTTGCTTCAAGTTTTTTACCTTGGGATTTTACTTGTCCATTAAACCATGTGACAACTTGTTCCCCATGACCTTTCTCAATTCCAAATGTTTCTGAAATTGCCATCTACCAAAGCTCCTATATCAAACCATAATAATCATTTTCAAATCATTGTTAAACTAAAATACTGATTTGACCATGAAATTTCATGCTTACTATTGATTGCAAAGATGTTTTATCAATAAAAAATGAATTAGTTGTTTATGTCTCAGATAAAGTTGAGGCTATTCCTACTCTAAAACATCATCAATTTACTCTATCTACTTTCGATGATGATGAAGTAATTGATATTAATTCAGTTGTCGCTTCGATCAAGGCATTTCTAAACTCAATTGGAGAAGGTCCAAATTTTGCTGTAATCTCTAATAATGACACAATAAGTATCAAAGCAATCTCTGGTAGGATTATCAAGAGAGACACTGCACCTCAATCTGAGATGTTTTCATGTACACACTGTGGATTTGTAACAAGATATGAAGTTGAACTTAATGTTCACATGCGAATACATTATCTTTGAATCTATTTGAAAATTCTGATTCTTTTAATTTCTGGTATCACTATAACCATTACAAAATCTTAATGTTGACATCTCTTCTAGTATTCTAAAATGTAACTTTATGCATTTCATTTTCAACAGGATCTTTATAAGCACTAACCACACAAATTAAGTGTGAATAAATCCTCAAAAAATAATGTAACAAAGGTTTACTGTGCTAAATGTGATTTAATTTTTGGATCAAGAGAGAAATTTGAAAAGCATTTTGACAGACATTCATCAAAAGTTACCTGTGAGGTATGTCCAATTGACATTGTCATATCAAAATTTGTAAACATGTTTAAACGAAATTCCCCACGTAATTTGGAGTAAGTTTTTTTAACTGATTTTTGCTGTTTTAAATTATGAACAAAAAAGGTGCAATTATAGGTGTAATTGTTGTAGCAATTGTTGTTGGAATAGCTGCATCATACTCATCGCCTTCATCTGAAACTGTAAATCTTGATATGGGCAGAACACACGGTAGCATTTCTACGGCTATGGGCTCACCAATTTTAGGTGATCCTTCTGCCCCAATTACTATTGTTGAATTTGGTGATTATCAATGTGAACAATGTTATGCATGGTTTCATGAAACAAAACCCGCAATAGTCCGAGATTATATTGATACTGGAAAAGCAAATCTAGTGTTTGTTGATTTGGCATTCTTGGGAAAAGATTCTATTCCTGCATCTATGGCAACCTATTGTGCTGAAGACCAAGAAATGTATTGGGAATACCACGACCTTCTATACAATTCTCAAGAACATGTAGATAATGGATGGGCAAATTCTGAAAGACTCAAGGCTTTTGCATCTAGCTTAGATCTTGATTATGAACTGTTTGAAAGTTGTCTTGATAATTCAAAATATTTCAAACGTGTACAGTATAATATACAGCAAGCAAGAGATAACGATGTAAAAGGAACCCCAGGATTCTTCATTGTGGGTCCTGATGGACAACAAAAAATTGGCGGGGCACAACCCTTCTCAGTCTTTAAGCAAATCTTGGATTCTATGATCTAATTGATCCAAACAATCAAACTTGTATATTCTAATTTCAAATATGCCTTATTAGCATCTACAATTTTTGTGTCCATGATGATCGGTTTATTGATACTGTCTGAGTATATTTTCTTAGAACCTTATGTTGTCGCTCATCTTCCTTCTGGAAGTGAATTAGGTTTTGTCCTTATTGTAATGATTGCAGCATTTTCTGCATTGGTCATTCCAATGAACATATTCAGGATAAGCATCCTCAAAAGTTCAAAACAAAAAATGGGTGGTGGAATTTTTGGTTCAATTATTGGGGCTGCTGCTGGCGCATGTAGTTGTGGACCAATTGGATTTGCAGTAATCTCCACATTTGGTTCTGTGGGAGCTGCTGCCACTGCGTTTCTAACAAATTATGAGATCCCACTTAGAATAATTGCTGTTGCAATTCTGGCTGTTACATATTTTACAACTGTAAAATCTCTCAAAGTTGAATGTAAGCTCAATTCCTAACCTTAATGCATTAGAAATTACCAATTAGGCAAAAAATTGGTCCCTAATTTGACATTATTTTAATATGATCTACGAGGTAGTGGAATGACAAAAGAGGTATTTTTTGGAAGCATTTCGAATTTTATCGTACACAATACCTACATGCCGTTCTTGTAGTCATGTGAATGGATTATCTTTGTACATAACATCCTTGGATGAAAGGCACAGTTAGTGTATCTAAAAATCAACTGTGAACATTTTATAAAGTCAAAAAAAGATTAAAATTGTATGATAGATTCTGATGAGGCTGCACAAGGTCAAATGGTTAATGAATATGTTAGCAATGCCAAAAAATTCTATGATCATTTAGAAAATTGTAAGTCCTGCAGAAAAAAAATGAGCGACATTTGGCAGCATGTTTACTAAATAATAAAGAACTAAATTGGATTTGATATGAACTGTTAACAGATGTCATGAAATATTTTTGATGACTTGTTATGTTTAATTTTTATTCAATTTTTTGTTCTAATATTTTACTGTGAGATATTATGTAGCGACCTAGTATGATTCCTAATATTCCAGCTATAATTAATGGACCAACCAACAACGAATATGTAGTAATCATTAATTCTGAATATACAAGTGCAATTAAGCTCGGAAAGACAACGTCATGCGTAAACGCCTCATTATAGACGTAGGTAATGAACGGATAATGTACCATAAATGAACAACTACCAAGGACTCCACCTGCTACATATTGTAAGGATTTTGTTTTCGAATATGAAAGAATTGTATCAGCAACAACAAACGGGATTATGCTGAGAAAATAGAATGAAATCGTTGGAACAAGAAATTCATTTGGTACCATAGTTGTAAATATGGTAATTAAGAGGTAAGCGACTCCCGTGATAGACAAGATACCAAATCTGTAATTCAGCCCATAAGAAAGATAAAGAATTGTAGATAATAACAATGGAAAACCTATAGTTGCAAAAATAGCCGCAAAAGTTGGATCAGGATTAAAGTCAAAACTTTGAGTATTAGAAAACGGCAGACTAAACATGTATAGTAATCCAGTTGCAGTAATCCATAGCGGCAATATTCCTATTACACTTAACAGATTATCCATACCAAGTAAGACAACTCTTTGTTTTGGTTTTACCTCTTGTTCAATTTGATTTCCTTCCTTTTGTGTTGTTAGCAGAGGTGAATAATCTCTAGCAGAAACAAGTCCAGATAATGCGCCTATACTTGCTAGAAAAAGTCCTAATGTCAGAATAAAATGGGATGGACTAAGCAAACCATCTAAACCAAAAGCTACATGCCAATTATAGTCAAAAGGACCAGCTATGACTACCATTGAAATTCCAATAACGACTAACCTCATGGGAAGTTTGAATTTCTCCTGATTTACAAAAGATCGTTTACTAACAAACATTATCACTGAGCCTAAAGCGGCAACAACAACTCCAGTGTATAATAGTAAGTGAGGAGTGGAAAAGAAAGTTTCAGGTTTATTGATAAGATGGTTTGTTATATCCCAACTTGCACTACTTGAAGTCAGCAAAACGCCAAGACTCAGCAAAATACATCCAATCTTAAATTTTAATTTAGAGTGCCGATACTTTTCTTCATCCAACGTAGTTTGAGTGCTTTCTTCAGCAGAATTACTGGTGTCTGACGTACGAGATCTCATCTTATTGTTTTATCATCTCTGTAACACTTTTAACAATTAGGGAACAGTCACATTTACAGAGTATACTTTCACAAATTCCCTTTGATAATCTATTAACCCATCAGATGGGAAATGCGATAAATTATCTGTATGTGGCAGGCCTACTGATTTTACAAAAAACACAAACGTTCCTGGTTCCTCTGGAGTCACTTTTAGTCCCAGATGATAAGTTGCATTTGATTTCCACGGTCTGCCATAAGCTTCGATGGCGGGGTATTGAGCAGTTATTGTATCTTCAGAACTCGCATAATCATAATTAATTTCATCACCGACTTGAATTAAAAAAGGGGACTGGGGAAAATCATATTTTGTTATTTGAACAAAACCTTCTGTCTGAGTTAGATTCAGAAACGCTACAGATACTATCTGATGGTCAGCAGCATCTCCAGTATTTGTTGCAGTAATTTCAATATCAAAAGAGTTTCCAAAGTGGATCATTGATTCTGAAATCTTTACTTCCGAAAGAAAAGGAATTGGTCTTGGTGTTTTCAATGATTGATAGGAATCTGGCAGATAGAAAACTGACAAAGTAAAATAAAATGTCAAAGAGGCAATGATGGCAACGGCAATTATAATAGTTTTATTGCTAGCAGTCATCATTTCACTATAAAAGAATCAAGCTGATAAAGTAAATTAATAACAACCCATCCTTTTTTTTAATTGATATTTGATACGAATTGTTAGGCGTAACTGCGTCCAAAATTATTCCCAAAATGGTAGCTAGTTGAGGAACAAATCGAAAAATATGAACTACCTACAATCAAGAAAGGATTTGATTACTTGGTCAAAAAATTATGAAATCTAAATGATTCCATCATTAGATATCTTTGACTCTCAATATTATTGTAGTTCTTACCTCTTGAAGATTTCGAATTTTTGATACCACAATTTCTTTAAGTTCCTCTTCTGATGCTGCCTCTAATTTTACTATAATATCATAACTTCCAATAAGACCACTTATTTCTTTTACCGATTCTAGACTCTTCAGTTCAGCTAAAATGGATTTTTCTGTGCCAACTTCACAACTTATCAAAATATAGGTAATATTCATTTTTCAAAACACTATTTCCAATAAACTTCATCTGCATATTTTGAAGAACAAAAATTACTTGATATATCTGAAAACTCTCTACTACAGTGAATGCATTCCTTGATGAATCTCATTGCATTACTATGCATTAGCTAAACATATACCTTGATCAAAAAATTACACTTACTCAGATTCTTCAGGTAAAGAAATTATAATTATATTATTTCCACGTAAAAGGATTTTTCCAAGTTTCACTACTTTGATACCAGAAATGTCTTCTGCATCATCTAATGTTAGGTTCAGATATACATCAAAACTTTGAAGGATTCCACTGATAGTCGTGTTGTTTCTTAGTCTTAGTTGGACAATTTTGTTTTTGTTGTTGTTAAGTAAAGTTGGAATATCAATAGACATTTGTTTCACGTTGTAGCTTATTCTTTTATAGACTCATCTTCATCAAGTTTGAAAAGTAAAATACAAGTCTAATCATAAATCATCAAGCCTTTTTCCTCAAGCATACTATGAAGATTATTCACTGAGCGATACACATCTTTCTCAGTCTTGGCACCTGTGCAGACTAGTTTGCCTGATGCAAAAATCAGAATTACAGTTTTTGGATCAATCATTCTGTGAATAACGCCTGGGAACTGTTCAGGCTCATACATACTTCGAGGTAATGTTCGTGCAGCTTTTTCTAAGTGAATTTTTCCACCAAGGTTTATTGATGATACAATGTTTTGAACGGTTACAACTGCATCTTTTTTGATTTTAATTCCACCTTTTCTTAATTTTGCAACTACTGTGTTTACTGCCTTTACAGCAAGTTCTGATGATTTAGAACCAGTACACACCATTTTTCCTGTACTGAAAAGTAATGTTGCAGTTTTGGGGTTATTGATACGAAAGACTGCACCTGGGAATTGATCAGGATTATACTCCACACCCGGAAATTTTTTTTGAATCTTGTAAAGATCTAATTTCTGATCTATCGTAGCTGATGCTACAACGTTTACAATATCAATTATTGGTTTAGTAAATGGCATTAGTAATTAAGTCAAAGAAAGAAACCCAATTTAAAGAGATTCAACATGGATTCATGAATGTAGTTTATGGTTACATGCGATAAATATCATCACGAATATCATGATTAGTGTATGGGACAAGCAGAAATGTTTGATTGTGATTGCAAATGTTTCAAAAAATAGCTTTTCTGGAATTTTTTTTCATTTAAATTACGAATAAATTCATTTCTGTTATGGAAGTAATTGAAATCTTACGTCAAGTCTCACAACAAGTATATGATAATGTAAAAGACCTAGCTGGAACAGAAGATGCTGCAGGTGATTTTGGCAGAGGTGCTGGTGGGGATATTTCACGAAACATTGACATTGTTGCTGAAAAAACAGTTCTAGATTATCTAAAACAAATTAATTTCAATTGTGTTGTTTTAGGTGAAGAATGTGGACGTGTCGAAATTAATGATAATCCAAAAGGATATCTCATCATGGATGCAATTGATGGAACAGCTAACGCAGTTAGTGGCATTCCATTCTTTTGCTGTTCTTTAGCATTTGCTACAGATGATAAACTAAGTTCTATTACAGATGCAGTAGTTACCAATCTATCAAATGGAGAACAATATTGGGCATCAAAAGGAAAAGGCGCATTTCTGAATGAGGCAAAAATTCATGTACAAAACAAAGAGACAGCATACAAAATTGTTGGGGTGAATACTTCAGGCGCATCTCCAGAACTTTTGAAAAAATTACAAACAATATTTGAACACCACGGCCCTACAAGACATTTTGGAGCAAATGCACTTGAGATGGCATATCTTTCCAGAGGTTTGATAGATGTTTTCATTGATTTACGAGACAAAATTAGAGTTCAAGACATGGCGGCAGGATATCTGTTAATAAAAGAATCGGGTGGTTTAATTGTGGATGCAGACGCACAACCATTAGATTCAGATTTTGGGACCATGACTAGATTGTCGTTTGTTGGAGCCGCCAATCAAAAAAGTCTAGATCAAATAATGTCTGAAATAAACAAATAGTGATAAAAATGAAAGCGTTAATTATTGCAGCAGGCCAGGGGAAAAGACTAAGACCAATCGGAGATACTAAACCATTGGTAACACTTCTAGGCCTGGGTCTTATAGAGCGAGTGATCCTTACTGCAAAAAAATCAGGAATTAAAGAATTTTGTATTGTAACAGGATACAATGGTGAGAAGATTAGAGAACAACTCTCTGATGGAAAAAAATACGGTGTAAAGATACAGTACATTCAAAATGACTCGTGGACTCAAGGCAATGCTTTTTCAATTCTAAAGGCTAGGGATCATTTTAAGGAATCATTTGTACTATTAATGGCTGATCACAACTATGACCACAGAATATTAAACGAACTATTAAAAACAAAGATTGGAAAAGATGAATGCATCCTCTGTGTTGATAGGAATCCAGGAGATCATCTAAACATAGATGACGCTACAAAGGTTCTGACTGTAGATCATAGAATAGAAACAATTGGAAAGGATCTGAGTGATTACAATTGTATAGATACTGGGATATTCATATGCAATCCTGTACTTTTTGATGTATTAGAAGAGAGCATCTCCAAAGGAGATGAGGGTCTTTCTGG
>Ga0209997_10000306_pt1 | contig 15927 bp, 15 predicted proteins | sample CR04metaG_FD_182079 | JGI IMG/M metagenome (GOLD analysis project Ga0209997, IMG submission 182079) | Deep subsurface microbial communities from Mariana Trench to uncover new lineages of life (NeLLi) - CR04 metaG (SPAdes) (version 2) | ecosystem: Environmental > Aquatic > Marine > Ocean trench...
CCTGGCTGTTTAGGTATGTTTGTTTTAGAAATATCAAAAGTCATCTTTGCATGAATTTTTTTAGGAATTTTCCTGTGTGTGTACTTGTTTTTGCTACCTGTGAAGGCGTGCCTATAGTCATAATTTTACCTCCTTCATTTCCTCCTTCTGGTCCAAGATCAATTATCCAATCTGAATTTTTGATTACATCCATGTTGTGCTCAATTACAATCACTGTATTCCCAAGATTAACTAAGCGATTTAACACATCAAGTAATTTTTGAACATCTGCAAAATGTAGACCTGTTGTTGGTTCATCTAAGATGTAAAGTGTATTGCCAGTAGTTCTTTTTGATAGCTCAGAAGAAAGCTTTACTCGTTGTGCTTCTCCTCCAGATAACGTAGGTGATGACTGACCAAGTTTAATATATCCTAATCCTACATCATACATTGTTTGAAGTTTTCGATTAATTGCTGGTATATTTTCAAAAAACTTTAGTGCTTCATATACTGTCATGTCTAGTATTTCAGCAATATTTTTTCCCTTGTAATGCACTGACAATGTTTCAGAGTTATACCTTTTTCCTTTACATTCATCACACTTTACAAAAACATCTGAAAGAAACTGCATTTCTATTTGTTTTACACCATCTCCCTCACATGCAAAACATCTTCCAACTGGAACATTAAATGAGAATTGACCCGGTGTGTATCCTCGCTCTTTTGAAATTTCTGTATTTGAATAAAGTTCACGAATTGGAGTAAACACCCCAATGTATGTGGCAGGATTTGATCTAGGCGTTCTTCCAATTGGTGCTTGATCAATTGCTATTACTTTGTCGATTTTTTCCATCCCGATGATTTCTTTGTGAGCGCCTACACGATGAGTAGTTTTGTAAAAGTTTGATTGTAGAGCTTTTAGCAAGGTTTCATTGATTAGTGTAGATTTTCCAGAGCCTGAAACTCCAGTAACAGTGATAAATTTCCCTAATGGAAATTCCGCAGTGATGTCTTTTAGATTATTTTCTTTTGCTCCTTTGAGAATTAATTTACCTTTGTCTTCTCGTTTTTTCTCGTCAAGCTTTATGAATGATTTATGTTTTAGATAATCTCCTGTGATTGATTTGTGACCATTAAGAATTTGATCAACTGTTCCTTCAAAGACTACCCTTCCCCCCTTGACTCCTGCCCCTGGCCCTAGATCAACTATCCAGTCTGAATTTCGTATAACTTCTTCGTCATGCTCTACTATAATGACTGTATTTCCAAGATTTCGCAGCTTTATTAGCGTTTTAATTAGTCTAGCATTATCTCTTTGATGTAGGCCAATTGTTGGCTCGTCTAATACATACAAAACTCCTGTAAGGTTTGAACCAATCTGGGTTGCAAGTCTAATTCTTTGTGACTCTCCACCAGATAGTGTAGCACTTGATCTATTTAGTGTAAGATAATTAAGACCTACATTTTTTAGAAATTCTAACCGTTCTTTAATCTCTTTTAAGACATCCCGTCCAATATAGGCTTCTGTTTTAGTTAGTTTTAGATTTTGGAAGAATTCATAACAATCATCAATTGAGAGGTCACATACATCCATTATTCCTTTATCATTAAGTTTGACAGCCAAAGCTTCAGGTTTTAGCTTTCTTCCATGGCATGTGTTACATGGGGTATCTAACATGAATTGTTTTAACCACTCTCTTTTTGCCTCAGATTCTGTTTCAATAAAAATACGATGTAAATTATTTAGCACTCCCTCAAAACTATCAGAATATTCCCAATAGGAATCAGTTGTTTTTGACTGGTACTTGTAATTGATCTTTTTATCAGTTCCATTCATAATTGTCTCAAGTTGTTTTGGTTTTATTTTGTTAATTGGTGTCATTAAATTAAAACCAAATTTTTTTCCCACTGCACGAAGCTCTTGACGACGAAATGGCGCAGCTCTACCACTCCAAGGAACAATTGCACCCTCTAAAATAGACTTTGTTTTATCTGGAATAACTAAATCTGGATCAAACTCCATCTTTACTCCAAGACCGTTACAGGCCTTACAAGATCCAAAAGGTGAATTAAAAGAAAATGTTCTAGGTTCTAGCTCACCAATTGTTACACCGCAATGTGGGCAAGCATTATTTTGAGAAAATAATCTACTTTCTTTTTCAGATGCGATCATCAATTGACCTTTTGCAGCCTTAATTGCATTTTGAATTGCTTCAAAGAGTCTACTTTTTTCTTCTTTTGATGCAATAATTCTGTCAACTACAATTTCAATCCAATGCCACTTTTGTTTATCAAGTTGAGGAACTTCCTCATCTAAAGTAAATATTTCATTATCTAGGCGAATTCGAGAATATCCGTCTTTTTTGATCTGTTCAAATAGCTTTTCATAGGTTCCCTTTTTTCTTTGAATAATAGGTGCCAAAATCAGAATTTTTTGGCCGTCAAAGTCCTTGAGAACAGAGTCACAAATAGTCTCAATTGATTGGTTTGAAATTCTTCTACTACAGTTAGGACAATGTGGAATTCCAATTCTCGCATATAGTAATCTAAGATAATCATAGATTTCTGTTGTAGTTCCAACAGTAGAACGTGGGTTTTTGCTAGTTGTTTTTTGCTGAATTGCGATAGCAGGTGATAACCCTTCAATAGAATCAACATCAGGTTTATCCATCATTTCAAGAAACTGTCTTGCATATGCTGATAGTGATTCTACATAACGACGTTGGCCCTCTGCATAAATTGTATCAAACGCAAGTGTAGATTTTCCAGAGCCTGATAAGCCAGAAATTACAACAAGTTTATTTTTTGGAATATCTACATCAATATTTTTTAAATTATGATGTCGTGCTCCACGAATTTTTAGCGTACTACTGGTCATTTTTCTTCTCAATCTCCTTTTGAATTCTTTTTAATCGTTCCCGATACTCTATAGCTCGCTCAAAGTCAAGGTCTTCTGCATATTTTTTCATAGATGCTTCAAGTTCAATTGCATCTCGCGATAAATCACTTTTTGATTTGTTTTTGATATCATCTAGTGGTGTTACTTGTTCTGGAATAGACTTTATGATTGTTTTTGGAGTAATGTCTCGTTTTTTATTATATTCTAGCTGTTTTATTCTACGACGTGTAGTCTCGGTCATGGCTGTCTTCATAGAACCGGTAATAGAGTCTGCATACATGATTACTGTACCTTCTACGTTTCTTGAAGCTCGTCCAAATGTCTGAATTAAACTTGTGTCGTTTCTCAAAAAACCTTCCTTGTCCGCATCAAGTATTGCAACCAGAGACACTTCAGGAATATCAAGACCCTCTCGGAGCAAGTTTATTCCTACTAAAACATCAAACTCTCCTAGTCTTAATTGCCTAATTAGCTCTGTTCTTTGCAGTACTTCAATCTCTGAATGCATGTACCTAACCTTTACATCTTTTTTTGAGAGATACTCAGCTAAATCTTCTGCCATTCTTTTTGTTAGAGTAGTAACTAGAACTCGCTGTTCTTTTTTTGCACGTTTTTTGATTTCTTCAATTAGGTCGTCCATCTGGTTTTTAGTAGGTCTTACTTCTGCTATTGGATCGAGAAGACCAGTTGGCCTGACTACCTGCTCTACTATATGAAATGATTTTTTTCTTTCATAATCAGACGGTGTGGCTGATGTAAAAATTGTATTTTTGATGTATTTTTCAAACTCTTCGAATTTGAGTGGTCGGTTATCATAGGCACTAGGTAGTCGGAATCCATAATTGATTAACTCTTTTTTTCTAGAATGATCTCCTTTGAACATGCCATGAAGTTGTGGTAGTGTGACATGAGATTCATCAATAACAAGCAAGTAATCATCTCCAAAAAAATCTAGTAAACAAAATGCCTGCTCGCCTTCCTTTCTTCCATCAAAATGCCGGGAATAGTTTTCAATTCCAGAACAATATCCTATCTCCTCCATCATTTCCAAATCATATTTTGTTCTCATCTCTAGTCTTTGTCGCTCTAGATCATTAAGTTCTGGTAATCTTTGTTTTAGCTCAACTCTAATTGATTTTACAGCACGGTCTCTGACATCTTTTGCAATAAGGTAGTGTTTTGCTGGAAAAATTTTGATTGAAGAAATTTTTCTTTTTTCTTTTAGTGAAACATGATCAAGTAAAGTAATTTTTTCTACTTCGTTACCAAATAAAGAAATTCTAACTATATCTTCGGAATACGCTGGAATGATATCTATAGTGTCCCCTTTTACTCGAAAGTTTCCTGGTACAATCGCTACATCATTTCTTTCATATCTTGCATTTACAAGTTTTTTGATAATTGCAGATCGATTAATTTTTTCTTTGTCAGAAATTGTAATTGACATATCTTCCCAGTCTGTAGGATTTCCTAGTGAGTAAATGCATGATACTGTAGCTACGATGATTGTTGGTTCTCCAGATAGAAGCATTGCAGTAGCTTCTAATCTCAACTTTTCAATTTTTTCATTAATTTGAGTATCTTTTTCTATGTAGGTATCAGTCTGAGGAAGATAGCTTTCGGGCTGGTAATAGTCGTAGTATGATACAAAGTACCCTACATTATTTTTTGGGAAAAACTGTTTTAGCTCAGAATAAAGCTGGGCAGCTAAGGTTTTGTTGTGCGAAATTACTAACGTGTTTTTGCCTGTTTGCTGAATTACATTTGCAACTGTAAAGGTTTTTCCGCTTCCTGTTACCCCTAAAAGTGTCTGAATTTTGTTATTTTTAACGCCTTTAACTAATCGCTCAATTGCTTCAGGCTGATCTCCTGTAGGAGAATAATCTGAAATTAACTGAAATTTTTGAATTTGCTGCACCAATCTAATCATCAAAAACTGGATTTAAAGCAATGGTAATTTCATAAGATAGGCTTTAGTTTTATTACGGTTACCAAATTGGTTCATTTCTCATTTCGAGACCTTTGTCAGTAACTTCAAAACCCATAATTTTTAGCGTTTCTTTTGCAGTTGATGAATTTCTTTCGAGAATTTTTTTTGCAAGTTCCATTCGTGCTCCTGCTTGTAAATTCTGACCAATTTTGTATTTTCCTCTCATTGAATCAGGTGTTATCTTGATGATTGTAACCTCATCTAAAACCTCCATTTCAAGTGAAATTGGTTCGTATCTGCCTTCAGGCTGATATTTCTTTAATAGTCCATTAAGGGCATTAGTTTTTTCTTTCTTATCTTTTACGATCTCTCCTTTTCCTTTGATTACTACAGAAATGTAAAGAGTATCTGCAAGTGATGCATCTTTTGGATCCTCAAAGTAAGAAGGCAAAAACTCTAATTCTTTATCTACTTCAAAGCCTACCTTTTCATTTCTAGTAACATTTTCTAATTTTTCTCCTTTGGTATGAGAATGCATATAGATTGCATCATCTAAAAAAACAAAATTCATTGGAATAATTTGTGGATAACCATTTTCATCAATACTTGCTATCCTGCCAACATGTTCTTTGTTTAAAAATTCTTTAATTTTTTCTTTTGATTTAATCTCTAGCCTTCCTAAAAGTTGCATAGTTTGGAGTTTTTACATTCAACCTAAGAATGTAGCTGATGTTTCATCTTTTTGTTTTAGGTGTGGCATCACATCTGAAGCAAATTTATCTATGCTACCAAAGTAGTTTTTGCCCCAAAATCTAATAACAAAGTGATTAACTCCTGCCTTGACAAATCTCTCAAAGGTAGGAATTACATCATCAGGAGTTCCTACTGCAGTTGAAGAGCGAGCAACTACTTCAGGAATTTTGGTTGCAGCTTCACGCATTTTAATAATCCATGTTTGGTTTGACATTGAATATTCAGTAAAATATTTTCTAAAATCAAAACCTTCAATCTCTTTGAGCCCATGAACTCTTAGCACTTCGGGTTTGAACAAGCTAACCTTGACAGCTTCTTTCATTTTGGCCCATGATGCTTCTGCATCTTCAGAAAAGTATACATCAATATCTAATGCAAATTGAAAACCATCTTTTTCAACATCTGTCCTTCCATTTTCATTCATAGATTTTTCAATCTTTGCTTTATGGTCTACAAATAATTCTGGAGTATATCCTATTGGTAGCCAACCATTTCCATATTTTCCTGTAAGCATTAATGTCTTTTTGCCACCAGCTGCCATGTATGTTGGTGGATGTGGTTTTCTTATCGATGGTGCTTGAAGACATGCGCCTTTAAGCTGGTAATATTTTCCTTCAAAATCTACTGTGTTATCTGGACTTGAACTATACAATTTGTGAATAACTTGAATCTGTTCTTCCCATTTTGTAACAGGTTTTTCAAATGGAATGCAAAACTCCTTGAGGTTTTGAGCCTCACCAGCTCCTAATCCAAGAATTGCTCTGCCTTTTGAGATTCTGTCAAGTGTAATTGCAGCTAGTGCAATATTTGATGGATGACGCCTAATTGCATCAGTAACACATGTACCAAGCTCTACATTTCGAGTTGCATTTGCAATTGCAGATAACATAACCCAAGGATCCAAAACAATTGCATTTTTCCATTGAGGAACATTTGTGTGGTCCATATACCACACCGAATCATATCCTGTTCTATCAGCTAATATACAAGCAGTAAGAATTTGGTCTTCTGTGTATCCTGCTCTAGCTACGTTAAGACCGTTTTGAATTCCAAACTTTAATCTGCCCAACTCTAACCCTTTATGACAATATTGTATAGATCCAAGCTAAATAAGTTTAGATCAATTGATGAGATTCACATCTTATCCAGATTTGCTAAAAAAAACAAAAAATTTTAGAATTTTTTTTATAAATTGCCCGCTTTGATGTCTTCTAGACATTTTACCACATCTTCCTTTTTGATTGGAATTGGGTTTGGATCTAGGTGACCCTTGTCCACCATAACAACATCTGCAGCTTCAGAAGCATCTGCTTTAAGTTCTAATTTATCAAATCCAAGTTTTTTCATTACTTCTTTAAATCTTTCATAAAAAATTGATTTATTGAATTTGTGAGCCACTGTTGTACATGATGATAGTGAATAACCGTGAGGCACTCCTTCATTTGAGAAAACATATGACAACGCATGTCCAAGTGTTGTAGAACAGTTTCCAAATCCTATTCCAGATAACATTGAACCATAAGGATAGTTTTCAGGTTTATTATTCATTATTGCATCATACAACACATCAAAAGCTTGTTTACACAAAGTTCGCGTTAAATCATTTCCTAGTTTACTATCATATCCTTCTGTTGCTTGTGCACACGCATCGCAAATAGAATTTTTGATAACCTGCTCAGGAGTACCATTCATAAAATACGAATCAACTACTGCCATATCAGCTAAGAATCGATCCTCATGTAACAATTTCTTTTTTCCATCAAACTTTAGTACACAATAAGTTGTCATTTCTGCGCCTGTTCCAAAAGTAGTCGGGATTAGAATTTTTTCTACACCAAAGTCTTGTGCAGCATACTTTACAACATCCATTGAGCTTCCTCCACCTAAACCAATTAAGGCAGATGGCTTTTTGTCTTTAAACTCAGAAATTAATGTGTTAACATCGTCAATTGATGGTTCTGGTGTAACTTTATCAAAAAGCATATTATCTTGAATTCCCATTTTGTCAAGCCACTTACTTGAAAGTTCTGGTGGGACAGTGGTAACAACTAGGGCATTTTTTGGATATTTTGTTTCAGAAAGTGCGTTTTCTCCAAAATTGATAACTTTTGGAATTCTTATTGTATGCACATTGAATTTAAAATGCCGAGTATTATTATATCTTACAAGTCTTTCATAGAACTTGAAAATGATTATTCAGAATTATTCAGCATTAAAAAAAGATAATGATTTTTCCAAAGCACTACAAATCCTTACTGCTGGACTAAACTCTGCCATGCCTCAAAAGGAATTACAAAAATTTTTTAATTCAAAAGAGATTCGAATTGGCAGAAAATTAATCAAACTAAAAAACTATGAGTCAATCTATCTTGTGGCTTTTGGTAAAGCGGCAAATTCAATGACTAACGCAGTTAGTTCTTGTGTAAAAATCAAAAAGGGAATTGTCGTTGTTCCAAAAGGTACAAAACCTATCATTAAAAATAAAAAATTTAAAACATTCAAAGCTGGACACCCAACACCAAATAAAACTAGTGTCCAGGCAGCTAAATCAATTTTAAAATTTCTAACGCAACGAAACAAAGGCGAACTTGTAATTTTTCTGGTTTCAGGTGGCTCTTCAGCATTACTGGCATTACCAGATGGAATAACTCTGAATGATAAAGTCAAAGTTACAAAACAATTGCTTATTTCTGGAGCCACTATTCATGAGATGAATTGTGTTCGTAAGCATTTATCCCAAATAAAGGGGGGTCGACTTGTACAAGGAATCCAATGTGAAGCAATTTCGCTAATAATGTCTGATGTTTTAGGCGATGATCTTTCTTCAATTGCTTCTGGCACTACATATTATGATAATACAAAATTTGCTAGTGCATTAAAAATAATTAAAAAACATCGTTTACAAAACAAAATTCCACAATCTGTATTAGATAGATTAAGACTTGGCGCATCAGGAAAAATTCCAGAAACTCCAAAAAATTCAAAAATCCCTCATCATATAATCTTAACAAATAATGATTGCGTAAAATCTATGAAAAATAAATCAAAACAATTAGGTATTTCTTCTAAGACCCTTATTATATCTGGAAATATTGCAAAAGCTGCTTCAAAACTTGTTTTGAACATTACAAAGAAAAAAAATTCTTGTATTATTTTTGGTGGAGAAACTACTGTTGAAGTCACAGGCAATGGTAAGGGCGGAAGAAATCAAGAACTCGTGTTACGTATTTTAGAAAAAATACAAAAAACAAAACAAGATGTAATTATAGCTACATTAGGAACAGATGGAATTGATGGTAATACAAAGTATGCAGGAGCCATAACAAAAAATATAACAGTTAAACAAAAGGAAATTGAATCATATTTAAATAAAAATAATTCAAATTCCTTTTTTAAAAAATATGGTGGATTAATTAAAACTGGTTATACTCATACTAATCTAATGGATATTGGTTTAATTCTTAAACTAGAGTAATTTTGTAGCCAAATCATCTTTGGGTTCTATTAGATGATATTTGATATTTAGTTTTCGTTGTGTAATCAATTCTTTAAGATACCAAGTTCTTTTTTCAATAAACTCATCAGAATTCTCAATATTTTCTGTAAGGTGTTTGTACATAGATTTTGAATCAAGCATAACATTTACCGTATCTTCATTTTTTATAATGAATCTGCCAATACTCCAAAAAATTCCGACATGTAATGCAATATACTTTGATTGCTCAATTGTTACTTTATCCAAGTACTGATCTACATGATCTCTTTCCTGCTCCTTTGTGGAGTCATTAGACTGAATTAACCACGAAATTCTTTTTTGATTCCCATCAAAAAATAAAGTGTGTTCCAAGAGTCAACCAAAAAGGCGTCGATTGTCTATATATTTTGAATTTCAAACTTATGATCTCAGATAGAAAGCCTCCAATGATGCTTGAATCCCACTCCTTCTTCACGAAGATGGTCGATGAACTAGTCGAGTTCTCTGAATATGATCCAGAGCTTGCAGACGGTATCAGATGGCTTGACGAACAAGCACAAAAAAAGGGAATATCATTTTACGATATGGTGTTTGAAGTGTTATACAAACATGATATTAACTCAAAGGCAAAAAATTGGCTAAATACTAGAAACTAATTCGATTGTTTTGTTTTATCCCTTAAATCTAGAGGTTTGTATTCACAACCTTGAGGACCACAATATTTGCCAACATAAACTGCCTTTGGTCTGTACAATGCTGGCTTTGGTGCAGCCTCTGCAAATTTTTCTTCTATGATGTGTGCTGCCCACCCGGCAACTCGTGATATTGCAAAAATAGGAGTGTTAAGATCCATTGGAATCTTAAGCATATAGTAAACTGACGCACTATACAAATCAACATTTGGAAAAATGTCTGCATCTTTTCTTTTTTTCATTTCATCAATGGTTACTTGTTCAACTCTTTGTGTAATTTTAAACCACTGGAGATTAGTTTTTTCAGCCAGTTTTTTTGATAATTCTTTTAAAACACGTGCTCTAGGATCATACGTTCTGTAAACAGCATGTCCCATTCCCATGATTCTTTCTCCTTTGTCCATTTTCTCTTTAATCCATGATTCAACTTTATCTTCTGTTTTAATATCTAGCAACATTCTCATTACTTCGTAGTTTGCTCCCCCATGCAGTTCTCCACTTAGTGCTCCTATTGCAGCACTTGCTGCTGAATACATGTGAGCACGAGTTGATGCAACCTGCCTTGCAGTAAAAGTTGATGCATTAAATGTATGATCTGCATGTAATATCAAACAAATGTCAAAAATTTTTGCTATTTCTTCATCAGGTATCTCTCCAGTAATCATGTACAGAAAATTTGCTGCATGATTGAGTTCAGGTTTTGGATCTATGAACTCCTTTCCATTTCGAATTCTTTGCCAACTAGCTATGATTGTTGGAACTTTAGAAATTAGATTAATGGCTCTATCGTAACTTGATTCTTTGCTAGAAAATTCTTCATCAAAATAACCAGCTAACGCAGAAACAAATGCTTGCAACATATCCATAGGGTCTGCATCTTTTCTCCAATTACCCATGTTCATCTGCATTTGTTTAGGAATGAATCGAGCTTCCTTTAATCGGGATGTAAAATCTTCATATTCTGATTTTGATGGAAGATCATCATGTAGTAAAAGATAACATACTTCTTCAAAATTGGAATTTTTTGTAAGGTCTAAAATATCATACCCGCGATAAATTAGCTTTCCTCGTTCACCATCAATATTAGAAATCCTTGTATCGGCTACAGGAATGTCTCGTAAACCAATATTTTTGGTATCCATATAGTAAATTCTCAAAAAGTCCTTTTAACTCTTTAACCAATTTTTTTGAAATACTGTTAATTTTTGTTTTTTTATTTAGTAAATAGTCTAATCGTTCAAATCTTTGTAATATAGCATTATTTTGAATTAACAATTATTGTCAACAGTAGAGCGTGAATACATCAAGAGTGTAGACGATGTAATCCTTAAGGCATCTGGAAAAACTCTAAAAAAACTTCAAGAGTTAGATATGAAGACACAGCTTCACGCAAATACGTTTTATGACGCATACTCTACCTTTCGTGAAGAACCAAAAAAAGAAAAAATACCTTCAATAACCAAACCTTCTCGAAAAAATAAACTATAATAAAATTTCTTGGTTTAAATGAGGGCCATGTAATGATTCGACCGTATGATAAAGAAAACTACTAAAGCAAAAGTAAAAACTAAAACTAAAACAAAGTCGAAACCAAAAAGAACTAAAGTTATTTGTTTGTCTCATAAAGAAGATGCAGATGGAATTAGTTCAGCTGCCCTCATCAGAGAATCTTTTGGCGGTGATTGTGTTCTTGTAGATTATCCTGATCAGATGGAAGCATTAGAATCAATAAAAAATGATGAAAAATTAAAAACATTATTTATCTGTGATCTTGGTTTAAGCAATAAAAATCAGGACAATTTTGTTCAAATTCTAAGTGAATTAAGAAAGAAAAAAGTTTCAATTACGTATATTGATCATCATGATATAAATAAAAAAATCTTAAAACAACTAGAAAAGATTAAGGTAAAATTAATTCATGACACAAATGAATGTACTACCGTTCAGGTTTATAACGCATACAAATCAAAGCTATCCCAACATTCATCATTTGTAGCAGCATGTGCAGCAATTACTGACTATATGGAGGATAGACCACTTGGTTCAAAACTTTTACAAATTTACGACAGACAATTTGCACTAATTAATGCAACAGTTTTGACATTTAACATTGTTGGACATCAAAAAGATCCTGACTATCTTCTCTATCTTGTTGAAGAACTATCTGAATCAAAATTTCCACATGAGATTCCAAACTCTTTTGAATTTGCTCAAATACAAGTTGAAAAACTTGCTTCTATGATTGGAAAAGTAAAGAAATCCATGAAAATGATGAAGAATCTAGCATACATGGAGGTCTTAGACTCTGGAGCGAGTGGGGCAGTAAATTTTGTCTTGGGGCTTTCAGGAAAAGATGTTGGTGTGGCGTATAAAGAACGAGCAGATCATGGAATATACGCAGTTTCAGTTAGAGGTTCGAAATCATGTAAGATTCACCTAGGGCGAATCGTTAATCCATTGGCAACTGAATTAGGTGGATCAGGAGGAGGTCATGACAAAGCTTGTGGTGCTGTAATTCCTAAATCTAAAATCAAACAATTTCTCAAAGAGTTTAATACTAAAATCTCTTAATTTTCAATCTGGACTTTGGATATATTATTATAAAACCCCTTTTACACAACCAAGCATATGGTAAAACTTCAATGTAAAGACTCTGAATTTGAGTGTGATTTTCTTGTTGAGGGCGATGATACGACACAAGTAATTCTTGATTTTGGAAAACACACTGACGAAGAACATGGAATTGAATATTATAAGGAAAGTCTGATGCAGTTTATACTGCGAAAAGGATAACCTGCTTGGGTTTTCGATTTGAGAAAAAATTACCCTCACTACTATTTTATCCTACAGTCGGTGTTCATACAATGACAGGTATTGGTGTAATTGGAATTATTATTGCAGTTATTGCAGCTTCAATGATTTTTGCAACTTACATGTACTACGAATATCAACCAAACTTCATACCAGTGGAAGCAGGACAGCCAGTTCAAATTGGTCCCGTAATCTATACTGTAGAGCATATTGGAATGCATGAAGGTGATGATGATATAACACCAGACGCGATTTTTTTCAAAATTCAAATAATCGCTGAAAACGTTGGTTTAACAACTACATTACTTAGTGGTGGACAATTTTATCTTCTAGATGAAAACGATAACAAATATCGTGCAGTTTATGGTGAATTTGATAACGAAGATCTATACAATGATGATCTTAAACCTAATGAATCAATTACAAGAACAACACAATTTGATATACCTTTTGACGACGACATGAAATATAGAATTGCTATATTGCCAACTAAAGAACAATCATCAAAAGATATTGGAATTATTTGTGTAATGAACTGCTAAATTTAGTTTATTTCTACTATCATATCGATCTCAACAGTTGCACCAAGAGGTAGGCTTGCAACTCCTACTGCAATTCTTGAATGCTTTCCCTTTTCTCCAAATATCTCATATAACAAATCTGAGGCGGAATTGATTACTTTAGGTTGCTCTGTAAAATCTGGATCTGAATTCACAAATCCAGAAACCCGAATAATTTTTGAAATTTTATCAAGACTTCCTAATTCGGTTTTTAGCTGTGCTAACGCATTAACAACACATAATATTGCAGCCTTTTGTGCCTGTTCTAAGGATTGGTCGTTTGGTACCTTGCCTTTGAATGCTACTTTGCCATCTTTGATTGGGATTTGACCAGAAACATACACAGTATGATCAGATTTTACGACAGGGACGTATGCACCAGCAGGTTTTGGAGGGTGAGGCAGGATAATGTTTAGTGATTTGAGTTTCTCTTCAATCATAAAATTCTAACAGAATTATCTAGTTTTTAGTTTTTGGTTATTTAGAATGAATTTTGATGAGTACTTTTTCCCCTTTTTGGGAATGATTTTGTAAAATCATTCTTGTTTTGTATCCTTGTTTGTGTAAATATCCCTCAATAACAGATACCCACGGAAGTGAGTGGCCACTATTAATTTTAGATTCTACTGTGATGTTTTTGTTATTGACATCCAAATGAACATGACCTGAACAAGTAATTTGTAATGCAGAATTCATTAACTCAATAACGTCCTCTAAATTTTTTGATTTAATATTTATGTCATTTTTTTCAAGCATCTTTAACAAATCTACCTCGTTATTTTTTGAATTAAATGAAGAGTTTAGAATATGGCAGAGTCCATCTCGTTCAATTAAATTAATCATACGAAAAACTTCTTGAGCATCGTTTTTTGTCATATCTGCAACACTTTCTGTTTTTAATGCATGTTTCCAAGCATGTAGAAACAGAGATGACTGGTTATTTCCTAAAACTTCAGTTGATGACAACAGTGCTCCTTTTCCATTTTCACTATCTATGATTAACAATTCTGTTTTGTCAAAAATAAAACAATTCTGAGCAATATCGGCAATTCGAATCTTTGCTCCATTTGGAATTAAATGAAAGGATTCTGAACCAACCTGTGAAAGGTTAGTGATAATTTTTACTTCAAGATCTCGTCTAAGAACTCCTAACAACTGTTCTTTGCATTCAGCTAATAGATTCAATCCCCAAGGGTCAGCCATTATCTGAATTGACCTTTTTGATCCCCCTATCATTCTGCGAAGCTGATTTAATACATTATTTGCATTTAGATGAAAATATCTTTTCTCTTCAAAACCTTGTGATTTTTTGGTATCTTCACTAACCTTCTTCAAATTAGTAACTAATGTGTTCATTCCATTTACTTTGTCAATTTGTTCATGAATTATTTCATCAAATGCATCTTCTGGAGCTATAGCTGTGCACATAATTGGTTTGCTTTTTGAAATAATTGCAAGCTTCTTTTTTTCAAGTTTTATCAAAACTGGGTAAACTTTGGTACGAGGTAGCTCCGCATAATAAGCTAATTCACTTGCAGAAATCGTTCCTTTTGTAATCAAGGCAACGTATGCACGAGCCTCATACCTACTTAGACCGAATTCCTCGAGACTAACTGTATTGTTGTGATCTTCTCCCATGATTACTAATGATTCGTTCTTAGGTAAGACGCAGAGCTAATTTCCTTTATTCAATTACTCAAAAAAAAAATAAAAATTGTAACCGTATGCTGTGTTACTGTGGTTAAAACCAAATCAGTGACAATGTACTATAATAGAAATTTTCTAAAAGTTATGTCAAGGATGGCTACAAGTAGGCCTTATTCGATGCCTCCCGCAAGTGGAATTTTTTGACACATGTGTCCCGTTCCAATCTAGAGCGTCTGCTTGAGACCATCCCCTTATGATTAGGCAAAATTGATGGTAGACTCTAAAATTAGCAAGTAGTGTGCTAATGAAGATTTGAGTACACAAAAATTGATAAATTAAACATGATTAGAAAAAAAAATGGAAATTTCACAAAAGATCTAAAAAAAGTAAGAAAATTTTCCTCTTTAGTAAAGATAAAACTAGCCCAATTTGATAAAAAAGATTATAACAAAATAAAGAATCTGACTTTTGAACAATTGCAAGATTTACAGCAACTAACTTCTACAGCTAATTTCATTCTCTTAAAATATGAAGACAACAAAGAAGTTTACTCGTTGTTAAAGGATTTTGTAGATATGATTCACAATTCATCCGAATCAATTGATCTGTTAAATGATAACATTATTGAGATGCTAATGTCTGCCGAAAGTGCGATTTCTAGAATTAAAAACCTTAAGGATGATGTATCTGAGAATTTTTCCATAATCTCTACATCTAAGATGAATGCTGAAAATGAACCTAAAATCATGCCTAAAACAAGTACAAATATTTTAACTAAATCTGCTACAGCAGTTTACACCTAAGAATACCTATGTAAATTTACACTGAAAGTCGATTAGATAATTTGAGTTTAGCACCACAGGAACTAGAGAATAGTGCAAGCAGATATGCTTCGGAGGCAATCAAATGTGATTCCCAAGGGGCAAGGGGAATGGCAATAGCCAACTACCAAAAAGCTATAGATTCCCTAGTAAAACTGATTCATCTTTACCCAAATAACAAACTTAACAAAATTTACACCGAAAGAATGAGCTCTTATCAAAAAAGAATCAAAGCGTTACAGGCAACTCATGGTATCGAGCCAGCAATTGATCCTAATGCAACTCCTGAAGAACGTAAAGAAACTATGAAAAGACACGAACAAGAACAAGATGATGAAAAATTTGACGATCTAGTGATGA
>Ga0209997_10000307_pt1 | contig 15847 bp, 16 predicted proteins | sample CR04metaG_FD_182079 | JGI IMG/M metagenome (GOLD analysis project Ga0209997, IMG submission 182079) | Deep subsurface microbial communities from Mariana Trench to uncover new lineages of life (NeLLi) - CR04 metaG (SPAdes) (version 2) | ecosystem: Environmental > Aquatic > Marine > Ocean trench...
GCGATGCTCAATCATCTTCGCCGTGCTCAAACTTCAGCGCGGCTGAGTTGATGCAATATCGCTGCCCGGTCGGCTGCGGGCCATCAGGGAAAACGTGGCCGAGATGGGCGCTGCAGTTAGCGCAGACGACCTCGTCTCGACTTATCCCGCCGCTTAAGTCCTGGCGCGTTACGACCGCGTCATCCGCAGCCGGCGACCGGAAACTCGGCCAGCCGGTACCCGAGTCGTATTTCTGTCCGGAAGAGAACAACTCACGACCGCAGCAAACGCAATGATACCGACCGGCATCTTTTTGATGAACATAGTCGCCGCTAAACGGTGATTCGGTTCCCGCCTCTTGGGTTATTCGGTACTGCTCCGGCGTCAGACGCTGCAGCAGATCCTGCTTCGAAGGCTGTTTCATTGCGGCCATGTGCTTACATCCAGGGCTTGCTCGTCGGACACATCGTACGCATTACTGCCGATGCGAGTTAGTCAGCCCGGCCTTCAATGTTATCGTAAGACCACGATGAACGGGATCATCGAACTTCAGGCAGTCACGAAACGGTATGCCGATACGGCGGTACTCGAGAACCTGAGCCTCAGCATACCTCCCCGCGTAGTAACGGCTGTCATCGGGGAGAGCGGCAGCGGAAAATCCACGTTGCTGCAGCTGATCAACGGACTCGTCCTTCCTGATGCGGGTGCCGTGTCCGTCTTTGGGGAACCGCTGCCGCGAGCCGATCTGAGTCGATTTCGGCGCCGTATCGGTTACGCCGTCCAAGGCACGGGGCTCTTTCCGCATATGCGCGTGGCACAGAATATAGGGCTTCTGGGCGCCCTCGAGGGGTGGTCGCCGACTGAAATCGGCGCGCGCACGGCGGAGCTGATGACGCTGATGGATCTGGCGTCGGAACTGACCGACCGCTATCCGTATCAGCTCTCGGGCGGACAACAGCAGCGGGTAGGAATATGCCGTGCGATGTTCCTCCGGCCCGAGATTCTTTTGCTCGATGAGCCCTTCTCGGGCGTCGATCCATTGACCCGAAGAGAGATCCACGCGCGCTTTCTCGATCTGCTTGCGGCCGAGCCCGCGACCGTCATCTTGGTAACCCACGATATCGCGGAGGCCAGACGTCTGGCATCCAAACTCGTGATCGTTCACGAGGGTCGGCTCCTGCAGACAGGCGCAACGGCGGAAGTCGTGAACTCTCCCGCAAACGCTTACGTGGCCCGTTTGTTCGAGGACCAGCATGACGGCTAATCGTTGGGTGCTGCTGACCTCGTGTTTGTGCTTCTGCTCAGGGCTGGGTGCGCAGTCTGAACCGATCGTGGTCGGTAGTAAGAACTTTACCGAGAGCTATGTACTCGGGGAAGTGATGGCGCTACTGCTGGAGTCCCGCGGTATTCCGGTCGAGAGAAGATTCGGATTCGGCGGTACGCTCGTCGCATTCGAAGCACTAAGGGCCGGGGAGATCGATGTCTACGCCGAATACACTGGAACGATCAGCCAGACCATTCTAGGCGCCGCTGCTGCACTCGATGGCAGCACGTTGTCCGCGGCGCTGGCGCCACTGGGCCTCGAAACGCTACCTGCACTCGGGTTCGACAATACATATGCCCTGGCAGTGACGACCCCAACCGCGCAACGCTATGGCCTGCGTACAGTCTCTGATCTTGCGGCGTTGCCCGACTTCAAGTTTGGACTAAGCCATGAATTTCGGAATCGAGCGGACGGCTGGCCGGGTCTTAAGCAGGCCTATGGACTACCCCAGGATAGCTCGGGTATCGAACATGGGCTCGCGTATCAAGCACTGCTGGAGGAGGAGTTCGATGTCACCGATGCCTATTCCACCGACGGCGATCTACTCAGATATCGACTTGTGGTGTTGGAAGACGACCGCAATTACTTCCCGAGCTACAGGGCTGTGCCGCTAGCCCGGCTAGACCTGGATGCGACTGCCAAGGTGGCCCTGGGCGAGCTCGCCGATCGCCTGGACGACACCTCGATGCGCGCAATGAACGCGGAAGTATTGATCGATAATCGAAGTTTCGCCGAAGTCGCTGCGGCGTTCCTCCTCGGCCAGGGTCTGATCACGACCAGCCAGGCGCCTGCTGCCGGCCTCTGGCCGAGTCTTGCCAGAAATACCTTAGTGCACTTGAAACTGACCGGCATTGCGCTGTTTGCAGCTTGCCTGGTCGGCCTGAGCTTGGCTCTCGTTGTGTATCGCTCTCGCCGTTGGTCCGCGGCAGTGCTCTATATCGCCGGGCTGCTCCAAACAATACCGTCCATCGCATTACTTGCGTTGATGATTCCCATCGCCGGCGTCGGGCAGAAACCGGCAATCATCGCGCTGTTCCTCTATTCGCTACTCCCGATCGCACGCAATGCGATCACAGCCCTGGTGACGATCGACCCGCTACTTCGACGTGTCGCAACGGCGCTGGGGCTGACTCACTTCGAGCAGTTAAGGCATATATACGTTCCGCTTGCTCTACCGCACATGCTCTCTGGGATCAGAATCGCAGCGGTTGTGAGTATAGGAACGGCGACACTGGCAGCCTTCGTTGGCGCGGGCGGCTTAGGCGAGCCCATCGTGACAGGCCTGGCATTGAACAACACGAGCTTGATCCTCCAGGGCGCTATTCCGGCAGCGGCGCTTGCACTTTGTACCGAACTGGTGTTCGAGGCGATCGAGCGTTGGCTGGTCCCGCGTCACCTCACGTCAGGTCGGTTAAACGCTTAACAAGCTCTTAGGAGTCTGGCGGATCACTGCCCTGCAGTAGCAGTTCGTTCATCCGTTGGACGAATCCGGCTGGATCATCGAGCGGCTGGCCCTCGACCAGCGTCGCTTGCTCCAAGATCACCAACGAGAGACTCTCGAACTTTTGATCGTCCCTCTCCTGGTCCAGCCGTTGAATCAGCGGATGCTGGAGATTGATTTCCAGAGAGGGTGCGTTGTCCGGAGCCTCTTGTCCTGCCGCCTTCAGAAGTTCCCGCATCTGGAACCCCAGCTCCTGCTCGCGGAGCACCAAGCACGCGGCCGACTCTCTAAGCCGTTCGCTAATTCGCACCTCATCGATCTGATCTCTAAGAACTCGCTTAACTCGTTTCAACAGGTGTTGTTGATCCTTCGTCGGTTTCGGCTGGACGACCTTATCCTCATCACCGTTGTTCAGATCCAGATCGCCGCGGCTAACGTCTCGGAATGACTTCTCGCGATACGTGGTGAGATGCTGCATGACCCATGCGTCGATTCGCTCTGACAGGAGTAACACCTCGACGCCCTTCTCACGCAGGCCCTCTAGATGCGGGCTATTGCGAGCTGCCGTGGGCGACTCCGCGGTCAAGTAGTAAACGGTATTCTGCTCGGCGATTAGATCATCAAGATAGTCGTCCAAAGACCGATCGGGCTCCAGGCCATCTGAATGGGTACTATTGAAACGAAGCAGTCTCGCAATTTTCTCGCGGTTGCCCGGATCTTCCACGATACCTTCTTTGAGTACCGAGCCAAACGCCGACCAAAATGTACGGTATTTATCAGCGTCATCCTTGGCCAATCGTACTAGTAGATCCAACAGTCTTTTAGTCAGAGCGTTCTTGATGGCTGTGACATTCGAATCCTGCTGTAACAACTGTCGGGATATATTTAGCGAGAGATCGCTGGAATCGACTATGCCGCGGACAAAGCGAAGATATAATGGCAAAAATTGCGTGGCCTCATCGCTAATGAAGACTCGCTGAACGTAGAGCTTTACGCCTCTAGGAGACTCGCGATTCCAAAGATCGAAGGGAGCCGTTGCCGGGACGTACAACAGACTCGTATATTCACGCTTGCCTTCCACGCGATTGTGACTCCAGATCAGGGGGTCCGTGAAGTCATGCGCAATATGCTTATAGAACTCGACGTATTCTTCAGCGTCGATCTCGGAGCGTGGCCGGGTCCAGAGTGCTTTGGCTCTATTGACGGCCTCCTCCTCATCGGTACCGTCGGCTCCAACTACCAGACGAACCGGAAACGCGATGTGGTCAGAGTATTTTCGGATAAGCGCTGTAACGATCGTCTTCTCCAGAAACTCTGATTCCTCAGCCTTCAGCGTCAGCTTTACAGTCGTACCCCGCTCGGGCTTTTCGATCGTCTCTACTGTGTACTCACCCTCTCCGGTCGAAGTCCACTTCACAGCCTCGCCCGGCGGCGTACCCGCCCGACGGCTCGAAACTTGTACCTCCTCAGCAACAATAAACGCTGAATAGAAGCCGACCCCGAATTGGCCAATAAACTGAGTGTCTCGCTTGGCTTCACCGCTCAGTTGGCCGATAAACTCCGCCGTTCCTGAGCGTGCAATCGTCCCTAGCTGTTCTACGATTTCGTCGCGAGTCATGCCGATACCGCTGTCGCTAACACACAGAACCCGGTTGTCCGGATCCAGTCTTACGGTAATGCCCAGATCCGGTTCATCTTCCAGCAGTTCAGGTGCCGCGAGAGCCTCGAATCGCAACTTATCATTGGCATCGGAGGCATTGGAGATTAGCTCCCGTAGGAATATCTCCTTATTACTGTACAAAGAGTGCACCATAAGGTGCAGTAATTGCTTTACTTCGGCCTGGAAACTGAATGTCGCTTGCAGCTTGGAATCGGCCATACGCCCGCTCGGAGTGTTCGAATTCCCGGGCTAGATGGGGGCACGAGAGAAAATTTCAAGCGTTAGACTGGCTTGAGACCGGATTGGAATCGCGCCGAAGGCTGGGAAACCATGCAGCTATCAGAGCGGCGAACCAGAATGCAACGCTTCCCAGTGCGGCCCCGGCCAGGACTGCGGCCCACGGCGTCCGCACCTCGGCCATCTCGACTGCCAGTAGGATCAGCGCGGCCGCAAATCCGATTTCCAAGCATCGCACCCGTAGGCGCTCCCAGGTCAGAATCACGGAGAAAACAAGATCTTCGAACTCATCCAGCCACTGAAGGACTACTTCCACCGCCTGTTCCGCCCTGCATTCTCGCAACTTTCGCCGTCGAATCAGACTACTGGGTCAAGGCCGGCGTTGCTGTGAGAAAGCTCTCAAAAGAGGAAAGTTGTGCAGGACAAACGGGTTTGACTTATTGTAAGTTGACAACCTGAAACGTCTCGACTCGATCGAGTACGGCAGCAATAGCGGGAGACATGCAAAGAATCCTCATATTGAACCCGAAAGGCGGTTCCGGAAAAACGACGCTTGCCACCAACCTGGCCGCCAGCTTTGCTGTCTCCGGAAGCTGGCCAGCGTTAATGGACTTGGACGCACAGGGTTCCAGCATGCGCTGGCTCTCCAAACGCCCCAATGAGCAGGCCCCGATCTACGGAATTGCCGGTTTCTCGCGATCGGCAGCGGTTACACGGAGCTGGCAACTTCGCGTACCGCGAGATTGCGACCCGCTGATTATCGATACGCCGGCCGCACTGGAAACTCATGATCTTCCGGAGATCACCCGGGGAGCAGATATCATCCTCGTTCCCGTGATGCCGTCAGACATTGACATTCACACCGCCGCGAAATGCATTGCGGACCTACTCCTCGTGGCGAAGATCAAGCGATCTGACGATCGAATCGGGATAATCGCGAGCCGGGTGCGATCGAATACGCTGGTATCTCAGTCACTGATGCGATTCTTAATGAGCATCGATATTCCGCTGATCGCAACACTCAGAGACTCGCAAAATTATCTCCGCGCCGCAGAATTAGGAGTTGGAATTTTCGAAATGCCGACATGGCAGGTTTCGAAGGATCTAGATGAGTGGCACAGTCTGTTGGGCTGGCTTGACAGGGACAAGGAGAGCGTAAATTCCAGTCCAGAGGTAGCGGTCAGAGGATAGACCGACTAATCGATTAGGAGTCGGCTGGCTCGTCTACTTTCCACGTCTGACGAATCTTGTCGGCCCAGTTATTGTAGCCTCTCCAGCTATAGATCGAGGCGTCTAACGGCGAACGTTGAGCCGGCCGAGTATTATCCCGGGACAACCACTTCCGATAGGCTTCCCAACCCTGTTGCTCGCTGTTACGAGGATTACTAGTCGCCGTAGAACGCGTTGCCTCGGTGGCGCTGTTCACCCTTCCTCTGCGGTTTGCTTCGCCGTGATATAACGCCGGGCGAAACTGGTGATTCTTATGGTCGCTCATCTTGCTAATGACAATCCCTGTCGTCGCAGTGAGAACAAGTTTAACGATTGACGACCCGGGTTCGCCAGGAACTAGATCACAAAGAGTCTATATTTTTTACCTTATATAACAATACCTTACGATCGTTTTAACGTAATATTCGATGGCCTCTAACGGGCTGATCGAACGCCAAAGCCATCCGCGCATTCAGGACAGAATTCGATAACACGGTATGTAGCCTGAAGGATCCGCGAGATGCATTCGGCGTTGCGCCACGAAATCTCTTAGTAAACGATCCACCGATTCGATGAGCGCTGGTTCACCGTGAAGCTCGAACGGACCATGTTCTTCCACCATCCGGACGCCGGATTCGCGAACATTTCCAGCGACGATTCCGGAAAACGCCCGTCGCAGATTCACGGCCAGCTGGTGAGCAGGTTGGTCCTTGTGAAGATCTAGGGCCGCCATATTCTCATGGGTTGCCTCAAACGTTTGCTGGAACTCGTACCTGATAGACAGCATCCAATTGAAGAAATAGGCATCGTCATTCTGCGCGCGGAAGTTTTGCACATCTTTTAGCCCGTCATGTATGACCATGGCGACTTCCTTCGGGTCGGCAAGAATCACCTGATAACGAGCCTGTGCATCCGGACCCAAGGTAGCTCCTACGAACTCGTGCAACTGACGAAAGTATGTCTCGCTGGATCTCGGTCCAGTCAATATTAAGGGTAGACGCATGGACTCATTTCCCGGACTCAGCAAGATGCCGAGGATATAAAGAATCTCCTCGGCCGTACCGACACCGCCAGGAAACACGACAATCGCATGCGCCATACGCACGAACGCCTCCAGACGCTTCTCCATATCGGGCATGATTACCAGTTCATTTACGATTGGATTCGGGGGCTCCACAGCAATAATCGTGGGCTCGGTGATCCCGAGGAAACGGCCTGTCCGGATTCGCTGCTTCGCGTGGCCAAGCCCTGCGCCTTTCATCGGTCCTTTCATTGCTCCGGCGCCACAGCCGGTGCATACATCTAACTTTCTTAGGCCAAACTGATAACCCACAGCCTTAGCGTAATCATATTCCTCCCGGCTTATCGCATGCCCGCCCCAACATACGACCAGGTTAGGTTTCTCGTTGGCACGGAATACCCGCGCGTTTCTCAACAGATGGAAGACCGCGTTGGTGACCCCTTCAGATGTCGATAAATCGAACCAGTTACTGCTCATTACCTCATCGTGGGTATAGATGAGGTCTCTGACCACTGCGAATAGCTGCTCGCGAATCCCGCGGATCATCTGGCCGTCGACGAATGCGGATTCGGGCGCATTTTCCAAGGCCAGCTCCAAGCCCCGCTCCTGCTGCACGATCTCGATACGGAAGTCCTGGTTCCTGCGGAAGATTTTCCTGACATTGTCGTTCTCGGTTCCGGCGTTCAAGACTGCGCGTGAACATTGCCGCCACAGCTCGTGGAGACCGCCTTCTCCTGTATCCCGAAGCTGCGCGACTTCGGCTCGAGACAGTATTTCCAGGCTCCCTTCCGGAGTAATACGTGCGTCCATAACTCAGGCTACCTGATCTTTTAGCGCTCTTGCGGAGATGACGGACTTCTCAGGGACGTATTTCGATAGGAATCGCTTCGTCGGTCATGAGCCAGATATCCACCATGTCGGAGTTGGAGACGGCGATACAACCATCCGTCCAATCCCAGGCCTGATAGCGGCTCTCGGAATATTTGGGCTCATTCGGCTGACCATGGATCATGATCTGGCCACCCGGATCGACCGCTGCTGCTCGCGCCCTTGCGACATCCTCTGAGTCGGGGTAAGAAATTTGAATCGAAAGAAAGTAATCGCTACTGGGGTTCCTCGCTCCGAGCTGGTAAATCCCCTCCGGTGTTCTGAAGTCGCCCGAACGCTGCTTCGGCCCGTTCGGAATCAGCCCGAGTGCAATCTCGAAACTGCGCAATACCTCTCCGTCCTTGAGTAGATACAGTTTGCGTTCGGATTTAACGACGAGCAGATAGTCGGCCTTTTCATGCTGCGAGACGAAGCCAGGCGCAGCTGCCGGACGCTCGGCCATCACCAAGCCGAGCCCAAGAATAAAGCCGATCAACGGTAGCCGCTTCATCGTGCTCACGACTCTAAAGCATCTTGATCAAGAATAGCAATGCAACGTGCACTGTTACGCCTCAGCCGCCCGAGCCGATATGCGGGCTAGCTTGGCGCTGGTAGACTTCGCCACCTAAATGAGGATTCGATTTATTTCAGCTCGGCTATGAAACCCTTAGAAAGTCGTTCATTGCTGCAATTTTGGGCGCCGCAGTACTGGTTTACCTGGCTGGTCTATGCTTGGATGCGAGCCATCGTTTTCCTGCCCTTCTCCTGGCAGCTGTGGCTCGGCAAGCGACTGGGGCGAGCCTTGCAGCTCCTTCTTTATCCGAGACGGCAAATTGCGGAGCGAAACTTGGCTGTATGCTTTCCCGAGTTGTCCGATCAAGAACGGAACACGCTGCAGCGAAAGCACTTCGAAGCCATTGGGGCATCGGTCACCGAAATGTCGATGGCGTGGTTCGGCTCAAAAAAGACTATTCGCGATCTGATCCATGTTGAAGGTGAGGAGAACCTGCGCGACGCGCTCGCTAAGGGCAAGGGCGTTATTTTGTTCTGTGCGCACTTCACGACATTCGAGTTTTTCTCCCCGACTTTGGAGCAGCTGTGCCCCACCGTGTGCGCAATGTATCGTATTCAGCGCAACGAAATGATGAACGTGATCATGACTAGAGGTCGCAGACGCTCCATCGATAAGCTATTTCAGAAGAACAGCCCTCGAGAGATGCTGCGAAGTCTCGCCGAAAATGCGGTTGTCTGGTACGCAGCGGATCAGAGTTATCGAGGCAAATACAGCGCTTTGGTCCCGTTTTTCGATGTGCCGGCCATGACCAACACGGCTACCAGCCGTCTCGTGAAGATGAGCGGCGCAACATTGCTTACTTACTTTGGCCGAAGACTTCCGGATGACTCAGGCTATGTTCTGAATATCGGCGCACCACTCGAGAACTTTCCCAGTGATGATCTGGTGAAAGATACGACTCGCCTCATGAAGGAACTGGAAACCTACGTGCGCCAATGTCCTGAACAATATTGTTGGATCCACCGACGCTTTAAAGGCCGGCCGGAACCCTATCCGGATCTGTATCAGAAACACAAGCAACCCGCTTGACGCCGCCGCAAAGCAGTTAAAGTATGCGTTCCAGTCAAGATGACCTATCGCTATCGCGATTCTGGTCGCCCCGCTATTGGCCAATCTGGGGTCTATGGTTGTGGCTACGCTGCTGGGCCTGCTTGCCGTTCCGCTGGCAAATCTCGATCGGCAAAAAATTTGGGCGATTCCTAAGACTTGTCCTGCGCAAGAAGTCGCACATTGCGCTACGAAATCTGGAGATCTGTTTTCCCGAACTCACAGACGCCGAACGAGCCCGATTGCGCGATCGGCACTTTGAAGCGTTGGGTGTCTCGCTTGCTGAGATAGCGATCGGCTGGTACGCGCCGATCGAGCGCTTGCGAAAACTTATCCGCGTTGAGGGCCGAGTAAACCTCGACAAAGCTCGGCAAAAAGGCAAGGGCGTCATTCTATACATCGCCCATTTCACGTGTCTCGAAATCGGGGTCTCTATACTCAAAGATCTCGGCCCACAGTACAGCGCCATGTACACACCCCAAGGAAATGCACTGGTGGACGCGATGGTTCGACGCGGACGTCGTCGTATTGCCGAGGAGTTAATTCCGAAGGACAACGTACGTGCACTGCTCAGGAGCCTCCGGAATAATGCGACGGTAATTTATCTACCCGATCATGCCAATGTCGGGAGTCGTAGCGCGTTATTGCCTTTCTTCGGTGAGCCGGCACTCACGACTACCGCAACCAGCAAGCTCGCCAAGCTCAGCGGCGCGACCGTTTTGGCCTATTTCTTTCGTCGCCTGCCCGATGATTCGGGGTACGTTGTGAATATCGCACCGCCCCTCCCCAATTTCCCAAGCGATGATCCGGTCCATGACACCCGCCGCTTGGTGGCTCAGCTGGAGGATTACATTCGCGTCGCGCCCGAGCAGTACGTGTGGACTTATCGAAGGTTCAAGGGCCGTCCCCCATCCTATCCAGACATTTATTGTGCTGATTGATAGCCCTGCTCAAGAGCCTGCCAGCCATTCGAATCGAACGCAATTCCGGTCTCCAATGCCACCTTTCTCAGTGAACGCTTGAGCCGCCTCAAATTTCCTTCACGCCACGAACCGGAACTTCTCACTTTCCCCTTATCAAAATCGACAAGAAATACCTGCCGATTATCGCCGATTAGAATATTGCGCGCGTTCAGATCCGTGTGATCTACACCGTGGTTGTGGAAACGCCGCAACGTGCGTCCGATGAGTTCCCATTGCTCGAGAATTTCATTACCGTCGTTCAGAATGGATTCAAGCGGTCGAGTGTTGTTGAGATACCCGGTGATGATATCGGCGGTGTAACCCAATCCGTAGCGGTGAACGCGTGCCGCGATGGGTCGCGGCACCGGCAAATTTCGCTCCGACAACTCGGACAACAGGCGCCACTCCCGGAACGCACGAGTCCGCTCGACGCCGTGCCAGAAGTATCGATCCCGGATAAAACGCCCGACGAAACCGCCCCTCTGATAGTGACGAAGGACCCAGGCATCATCACCGTGACGGACGAAAACGACTGATCCCCGTCCTGAGGCCTCACCGAAAACCTTGCCCGCAGCGCGCCAATATGATTCTTGAAACCAGTTCTCGGAAACCTGCTCCAGATGTCGCGCATCGTACAAGACAACGCCGTTTTCTTGCCAGTTAAGCGTAGGTTCAACCACCGCAGCAAAGTTTATCACTATCGAGTTGTGCAGCGGCCTGGCTGACAATCATGCTGTCAGATCTCTCGCCGAGCGTTGCTACGAGTGTCTTCGTGTGGGCCGCCGAGCGCGGTCACTACGGCACTACAAACCGTGTCGACAGAGATCTCCTTCATGCAGCGGAAGTGATCCAGAGGACAGTGTCTCTGAAAACACGGGCTGCACTCGAGATTCAGATAGAACACTCGTTTGGTATCCGTTAGTGGCGGAGTAAATGCCGGCGAAGATGAGCCGTATAGAGCGACGACGTACGTTTGTACCGCCGCTGCCAGATGCATGAGCCCTGAGTCATTCGTGACAGCGACCTTCGCTGCGCTTAATAGATCCGCTACTTCGGCCAGGCTGGTCTCACCGCACAGGTTTCGCGCTCCGGGTCGATCTACGGACGTTAGGATCGCGTCACCGAGCTCTCTCTCTTTTGCCGACCCCAATACGCAAACGCGAACTCCGACTCGTGCCAAGCGCGACGCTAAATCTGCGAAATACTTGAGCGGCCAGCGCTTCGCAGGTCCGAATTCTGCGCCGGGCATCAATGCGACGGTATCCGCATCAGTATTGATCCTGAAACGGTCTAGCGTTCGGCCACGGCTCTGCGCATCGACCTGTAATGACGGGTTGTCGACGGCTGGAAGTTCGGTCTCGGCTCGTTCGATACCGAGCGCGACGAATCGCTTGACGGTCTGGTCGAGTACCTCGGGGTCGAATGGCCGCATGTCATTCACCAGACCGTACCGCCATTCTCCCCTAAAGCCAGTGCGCACCGGAATGGATGCAAAGTACGGTACGAGCGCGGACTTGAACGATCTGGGTAAGATGATCGCCTGAGCATAGCCCTCAGCGTTCAGGCGACGACCGAGGCTTCGGCGAGCGCGCCATCCAAAGTCACCGTGCCCCAAGGGCTGCTCTATGGTCCGGGAAATTTCGGGCATCCGCTCGAGTACCGGTTTGGACCACGCCGGCGCAAGCACATGAAGCTCCGCCTTGGGCCTACGGCGCAGCAGTAGCTTATACAGCGCTTGAGCCATAACCATGTCGCCCACCCAAGACGGGCCGACAATGAGAATCTTCTGTTGCGAGCTCACTTACCTTCGTCGAGGACACCTAGATAAGCGCTTACTCCGCCGCTGACATCCACAAAACCAGCTGAGTAGCCCGCGGCCCTAAGCGCACCGATGTCTGCTTCCGTGAAACTTTGATAGCTGTTCTTTAGATTTTCTGGAAACGGAACATAGACTATCTCGCCCTTCCCGTGCCACTTAATAACGGCATTCGCCACTTCGTTGAACGTCGACGCATGACCAGTGCCGACGTTGAATATTCCAGAACACTCCGGGTGTTCCAAGAACCACAGGTTGACGCTCGCGACGTCGTCTACGTAAATAAAGTCTCGCAGTTGCTCCCCGTCTTCATAGCCGCCGCTCCCCTCAAATAATCTCGCCTCACCGCTATCGCGAACCTGTTGATTTAGATGCCAGGCAATACTGACCATCGCTCCCTTGTGCGCTTCACCTGGCCCATAGACGTTGAAGTAACGCAGCCCGACGACCGGTGATGTCGCCGCCGAAAGCCTGCGCCTGACGTACTGGTCGAATAGAAGTTTAGAATAACCGTAGACGTTGAGTGGACGTTCGACGTGGGGGTCTTCGTTGAATTTCTTGCTCGTGCCATACACTGCGGCTGACGATGCATAGATCAATGGGATCGCGTTCGCGAGGCAATAATCGAGTAACTCCGTTGAGTAACGGTAGTTCGTCTCCATCATGTAGCGGCCGTTCCACTCCGTGGTCACCGTGCAGGCACCCTGATGAAAAATACACTGCGGCTCAAAACTCAGGCCCGACCTTAAGCGCTCCTGAAAGAGGTCCTTATCCCAGTAATCGGCAATCTCACAATCCACCAGATTAGTAAACTTGTGGCCATCGGTCAGATCATCCACGACGAGAATGTCCCGCTCACCGCGGCGATTCAATGCACGGACGAGGTTACTACCGATAAATCCGGCGCCGCCGGTCACGACAATCATCAGCTTGCTACGACCCCTGTACGAGACGTGAAAGAAATTCATGGATGTGGTGCAGGAAACCACCGCTACCAGCGGCAATCACCGTCAGCTCACCGTGGTGCGTCGGTCGTCAGTTCATAAGCCGCCCCACAATAAGGGCATTTGGACTCTCCTGTCGCTTCTATCTGCAGATAGACTTTCGGATGAGAGTTCCACAGATACATGCCGGGCAAGGGGCAATGCAGAGGCAGATCGTCTGGGCCTACGCGGTAACTGTTCTCCGCGTTCGCAACGATCAACTCTTCCTCCACTCTACCTGCTCGTATTCGCACCGACTTGCATCTTCGCAATCTTAAGAGCCGCCATTATACCTCCTGGACTTTCTGCTCATGTGCCTCGTCACATGAGCCCAGACCACCCTCTCGGCGCGCCGACTGTGTCGCCCCAACAGTTCAAAAAAAGCCCCGCACATGGCGGGGCTTCTTAACTTACGGCTGCCGAGTCGGCGTAACTTACATCATGCCGCCCATACCACCCATATCCGGCATACCACCCCCCCCCGAACCACCGGTGTCTTCCTTAGGCGCTTCGGCAATCATGGCCTCGGTGGTTAGCAGCAGACCCGCGACGGATGCGGCGTTCTGCAGGGCCAAGCGAGTCACCTTGGTGGGATCGATGATGCCGCGCTCGATCAAATCACCGTACTCACCCGTGGCCGCGTCGAAGCCATAGTTGCCCTTGCCTTTGAGGACCTCATTCAGGACAACCGCAGCGTCTTCACCTGCGTTCGCGACGATCTGGCGCAGGGGTTCCTCGACGGCACGACGCAGGATTTTAATACCCATATCCTGATCATCGTTGGCGCCCTTGAGCTTATCGAGAGCCGACAGAGCGCGGATAAAAGCGACGCCGCCACCGACCACGACCCCTTCTTCTACCGCAGCGCGAGTTGCATGCAACGCGTCTTCGACCCTAGCCTTTTTCTCTTTCATCTCGATCTCGGTCGCCGCACCAACCTTGATGACCGCTACGCCGCCTGCGAGCTTCGCTACCCGCTCCTGAAGTTTCTCGCGGTCGTAATCGGATGTAGAGTCTTCGATTTCCTTGTTGATCTGATCGACCCGACCTTTGATGTCCTCGGATCGTCCAGCCCCATCGATGAGGGTGGTGTTTTCCTTGGTGATCTGGACCTTCTTCGCCGCACCCAGATCTTCAAGCTTGGCCTTCTCCAACGACAATCCGACTTCCTCGGAAATGACCTGGCCGCCGGTCAGTATCGCGATGTCCTGCAGCATGGCCTTGCGCCGATCGCCGAAGCCCGGCGCCTTGACGGCCGCAACCTTGACGATACCGCGAATGTTGTTCACCACCAGAGTTGCCAGGGCCTCACCTTCCACATCCTCAGCGATCAGCAACAACGGCCGGCCCGACTTCGCAACGCTCTCAAGCAGCGGCAACAGATCGCGAATGTTCGAAATCTTCTTGTCGTGGATAAGAATGTAGGGATCCTCCAGCAGTACCGACTGGGTCTCCTGGTCGTTGATGAAGTACGGCGAGAGATAACCACGATCGAATTGCATGCCTTCGACGACTTCGAGGTCGTTTTCGAGTCCCGAGCCCTCTTCGACGGTGATCACGCCTTCCTTGCCGACTTTGCCCATGGCATCGGCGATGATGGTGCCGATTTCCTCATCGGCGTTTGCAGAGATCGTGCCCACTTGGGCGATCGATTTATTGTCGTCACACGGTTTAGAAAGGTTCTCCAGCTCCTTGACCAGCGCCGCGGAAGCCTTATCCACTCCGCGCTTGAGATCCATAGGATTGAAGCCGGCGGCGACGCCCTTGAGCCCCTCGCGCAGAATCGCCTGGGCGAGTATCGTGGCCGTCGTCGTGCCGTCTCCCGCCGCATCGGACGTCTGGGACGCTACTTCCTTGATCATCTGGGCACCCATGTTCTCGAACTTGTCTTCGAGTTCGAGTTCCTTCGCGACGGATACACCATCCTTCGTGACGGTCGGCGCACCGAAACTCTTTTCGATGACTACGTTGCGGCCCTTGGGGCCGAGGGTCACCTTGACGGCGTTTGCCAGCACATTGACGCCCGTTAGCAACCGTTGGCGCGCGTCATCGGCAAATCTCACTTCTTTAGGCATTTCAATCTCCCTAACATTCTTGCAATTACTTAAATACGGTTGAGATGGGGGTTAGCCCTCGATCACGGCCATGACGTCGTCTTCGCGCATGACCAGCAGTTCTTCGCCGTCGACCTTGACCTCTGTACCGGAATACTTACCGAACAACACCTTATCGCCAGCTTTCAGGTCCAGGGCCCGCGTCTCGCCACTGTCCAGCACCTTACCGTTACCCACGGCCACGACTTCACCTTTGATCGGCTTCTCGGTCGCGGTATCGGGTATCACGATACCCCCAGGGGAGATCCCCTCTTCCTCGGTGCGCCGAATTATGACGCGATCATGTAAGGGACGAATTTTCATTGGTGAGTCTCCCTCTCCAAGTCTATGATTTAATAGAAAAAATTAATACGGCAGCCGCATTGATTATTAGCACTCGGCTGATTCGAGTGCTAATAATAGTGATGAACCGCTGAATTTCAAGAGCTTGTGATCAATAACCATGACAAAAGCCTACTCACCCGGCTATGCTTACCGGTCTCATTAGCACAGGCGACAACGTCCCGTGAGCTCCGAAGCCCTGCTGGTATTGACGACCTGCAGCAATACCCAGGAGGCCGACGATCTCGCTGAGGCACTAGTAAAACAGCGCCTTGCAGCGTGTGTCAGCAGA
>Ga0209997_10000308_pt1 | contig 15808 bp, 15 predicted proteins | sample CR04metaG_FD_182079 | JGI IMG/M metagenome (GOLD analysis project Ga0209997, IMG submission 182079) | Deep subsurface microbial communities from Mariana Trench to uncover new lineages of life (NeLLi) - CR04 metaG (SPAdes) (version 2) | ecosystem: Environmental > Aquatic > Marine > Ocean trench...
TAACGAAAAAGCTGACCCTCAGAATTGAGTCACCAGGGGTGGCAAAGTGCCCTGAGCGGACTCTCATCAAAAAGTTATATTAAAACGCATCTGTTCGAAAATTCCCTTTTAGTGGTCGGTTAAAATCCAAATACAAAGCGTGCAAGAAATCAGCGAACTGACAGTTCTCAAATGATTCCAATTTGTCCAGGTCCTCAGATAGCGTGACCATATCTGCTGCATATTGTCGCTATCTGGACCTAGTTTCGCGAGTGCATTGTTAAGAGGCACATTAAATACAACGGTACAGACAAACATGCCGACGAAATAAATCATGCCTGCGATCAGAGCCAGTCCCGCGCCCGCTTCACCCCAATAAACAAAAGCAACAACAACGAGAAGAAACGAAATAATCGACGAACCAAAAAAAACAGGCATAAACAACGAACGGAGTATCACTTCATTGATAGCGTTCATTGCGGCTACAGATTGCGCTGCTTCGATTTTGTCGAATGCCTTCATGATAAATCCAGAAAAGGCAAAATAGACCCCGCCCATAAGACCGCTGCTAAGCGCAGCGATCCATAAAAGAATTGTTACTAAAGTTGAGGACATCACGCAAACTTCATCTGTATTATAGGATTCCAAACCCCGGATTCAATCGTCTTTTGCAGGTAGGTTTTAAAGTCGGTCGCCGGACGGCCGAGCGCTTCTTCGACACCCGACATCACGTTGCTGTTTCTGCCGTCGAATACCACGGTAAACAGCTCGCGCAACAACCATTGCAAATCTTCCGGTGCGCCCTGTTCTTTCAACGCGTCGACGTAGACATCGATCGGAACAGAGCTGTATTTCACCGGATAGCCAGTCGCCTCGGAAATCTCTGCGATGCACTGCGCGAATGTCATTGCACGCGGTCCGGTCACTTCGAACAATTTGTTACGCAGGCCGGGCTGGGTTAATGAGGCTACCACCACGTCGGCGATATCATCGACGTCGATAAAAGGCTCGACCGTGTCATCAGCCGGTAATACCAGTTCGCCGGCCAGGATACCTTCCAACATAAAGCTTTCGCTGAAGTTCTGGGCGAACCAGCTAGCTCGGACGATGTTCCACGAGATACCGCTGTCTTTGAGGATCTCTTCAGCGCGTTCGGCGCCTTCCTCACCGCGGCCCGAAAGCAGCACAACGTGGTCCAGCCCAACCTCGTCGGCGATTTGCACGAAAGCTTTCATATCCGCTTCAGCGTTGGGTACTGCAAGGTCCGGTTGATAGGTGACATAGGCTGTACGGACGCCTGCGATCGCGCTGCGCCAGGTTGAGCGATCCTCCCAGTCGAAGGCGGGGGTTGTGGACCTGGATACCGCTCGGGTTGTATAACCCAGGGCTTGCAAGCGCTGGTTGACGCGGCCACCGGTTTTACCGTTTTTTCCGATGATAAGGATGGGTGAATTTTTCATGATTTCAGTCTCCTGTTCAGAATTAAGATTCGCCGACAAGTTTCAGACTCGCCAACGCTTAGAATATTGCATCAAAATGATTGGATATAAAATCACAAAAAATCTATACTTATTAACCTTTCGTCTAAAAAATTCGGTAGAAATATTCCTGGTCCAAAACCCACAACACCAAGAATAGAGTCGAGGCTCCCACCCAGCACCGATCCGCTGGGCGAGGTACTGCAATTACTGGAGCTTACCGGTGTCCTCTATTGTCGGGCAGAGCTGACGGAACCCTGGGGAATTGAACTGCCCGCCTTGCAAGGCGTCATGATGGTGGAAGTGGTGACCTCTGGTCACTGCTGGATCGAATTGGAGGGCCAAGCGCCTATTTTTATGCCCCAGGGTAGTCTCGCACTGATTCCTCGGGGAACTCGGCACAAATTACGCAGTAGCCCGAACGCTGAAACCGAATTACTTTCCGATGTTCCGATTGAACTGGTCGGAGATCGGTTCGAAATCATGCGCTACGGTGGCGGTGGTGCTTTTACCCACATTACTTATTGCGGTGTACGCTTCGATCACGTCCTGGCTGATCGTCTAATTCGACTATTACCCGAAATCCTGCATATCCATACGCTGGAAGAGGATGGCGGATGGCTCCATAACACCGTTCAATTCATCTCGCGGGAGGCGCAACAAATGTTGCCTGGAAATGAAACCGTGATTACCCGCCTGGCCGATATTCTTGTCATACAAGCCCTTCGCACCTGGATTGAAACTACCCGGGAAGATGAGCGTGGATGGATTGCCGCGCTACGAGATAAACAGATTGGCAAGGCGCTGGCAACCATTCATCGCCAGCCCGAAAAAGATTGGAGTGTGGCCTCACTGGCCAAAAAGATTGGTATGTCAAGATCCGGATTTTCCGCGCGCTTTTCCACGCTGGTTGGTGAACCTGTTCTGCATTACCTCACAAATCTGCGCATGCAAATGGCGCACCGACAAATTCTGCAGACTTCGGATTCGTTGGCGAAAATTGCGCATCGGATTGGATACAATTCCGAACCCGCATTCAATCGCGCTTTCAAGCGGGTCATGGGCTTGCCCCCTGGAGCAGTACGAAAAGGGGGCGCAGGATAGAGGAGAATTAGTTTAAGGAACGTCCGGTTAGTGCCGATCAGAGACTATTGCTCCCTGATCGGGAATGACTGCTCCCAAGAATAATCAATGCAAAGTGGGTCCGGATGAGTTCAATCCCAGTAGGAGGTTTTTGAACCGCGCCCTGATTGTGGCGTTTGGAGCGAGGGCAATGGCTTTTTCGAGTTCACCTTTCGCCATCTCCATGACACCAAGAGCTGTCCACAGTGCCGCGCGATCGACATGGATCGACAATGAATTCGGCGCAACAATGAGTTGGTATTCGGTTAGTTCCAGCGCCAATTCGTGGTCGCCGCGGGACTGGGCGAGTACCCGCAGATTGGTAAGCATGCGTTGGACGACGTCGATTGGTGTCGCAATCTTGAAGGCATCTTGCTCGGCAGCACCGGTCCCCGCTAGCCATGCTTGGCGCTCCTCGCCGTCGATCGGCTGCATGATGAAGGGATCGAACAAGCGGCCATCCAGGGACACCATGAAATGCCCGGGAAAATTGATTCCTGTCGCCGTTATTCCGATAGAATTGCTGGTGCCAATGACCACCATTGCGAGCGTAATGGGAATGCCGCGGTGCGACCTGAGCACGCATTCGAGTGAGCTGTTATCGGTTTCATAATAGGAGTCAGCGCCTGCAAATCCCCGAGCGCGCAGGTAACTGACTAGTTCCTCCGGCGATGCACCATGCCCTGCCTCGCCTGCGAGGCGATGTAACTCGGCGCGACACCAATCGACGTCGGTGTTTGCCCGTGCTATCCGGGCGACGATGAGCGCACCTTCCACTGCGCTTACCGCACAGCGTGCAAAGGCTTTCAACTCTTCTGCCAAGGGAAGTTCATTCATGTCCGCGTTATTCTAACCAGATGTATAAAACCGTGCCGAAGATTTTCGGTTCGTCCGCGTAGGAGTCTACTAGTACTAACGGGAATAGTGGGGCTAGATGAAACTCTTGTTCAAATTCATTGCATCATTTCGAAGGGTAGTTTCAATTACCCCTTCAATTCTCACCATACATTTTGATGTGGACATCATCATCTAGAACATCATCGGTATTTGGCCGATTCACGCCCTGAGAAGTCCTCCATTAACGCCTCAGCTCAATTGTTAAGTCACGTCGGCGCCAGCGTCAAATTGAGACGGGTGTTAGGTATCCCCCGTTGGAATTATTTCTGCTGTTTCAATCATAAGAACGATTGCCTTTTCTGGCGCCCTTGTTTTGTGAACAACCCCTTTGGGCACTACATATCCTTGTTGAGGAAGAACATCCGCTGATTCTTCCCCTTCTATATCGATAATAAGTTTTCCATCGAGGGTAAAGAAAAACTCGTCCTCATTTTCATGTTTGTGCCAGTGATATTCACCATGCAATATTCCAAGACGGACTACGGATTCATTAACTTTGCATAGTGTTTGGTTAAACCATTTGGCAGTGCATTTCTCCACTATATTAGGTACGTCAATTAGCTCTAGCGAATCATGAAGAATGTTCATGTGATTTACATACGGGTATTTATCACTACTCACTTCATTTCTCCGTTTTAGATGCAAAACAGTTAAATTTACAAGCTCTCGGTTAAAGGGGTAGTAGGAGACCGTAAAAGCCCGTAAACCAGGTATTATACTACTAGAATTCGTATGACCGGTTAGTGCCGTAATCCGAAGTTTATCTAAGGATTTTGAACGGCAGCTAACGGGAAAGCTGACCTTCAGATTTCATCGCTCAACTACCGCTTAGTGCCCGAAGCAGACGTACAACAAAATTATGGATGGGCAAGTTGTGGCAGGGATGTATCAACAACCCATGAGTCTTTCGCCATACATTTGCTGGCTAGTCCCAGTGTTCTTGATTGCTCGATCAGATAGACAATTTTAGAGCAGAGGGTCGACTGCCCCGACGCCGTGTCGAGGATAGATCCAGTAAAAACCAAAAGGGCAGCCGTTGCGGACAGGGATCGGGCAGGGGCTTCTGGTGCCATTATTGTCTCGAATTACTGAATTTATCTGCACTTTGATGATGTCTATCTTCGCTTTGCTATTAACAGTAATATGTTTCGTGTTCACGAATGCCCACAGCATCGAAACCGCATAGGATCAAAATCCCGGAGGGGTCGATAGCCAGGCGTCCCCGGCCAATCCCATCTTATGTCCTAATCTGAACATCCGCCTCATTTCCTCTGGGTCGTAACTATCTGTGGTATACGCCACGTAGTCCTTTGGAAGACTGACATACCTGAAACTATAACCCCCTACCTGAGCGTGCAGGTACATCCTGTAAAGCGCTGACCAGGCCGAAACCTTGATCAGGGTTTTAATGGTGCGACTGGCGATGGGGGCCAGTCGCCGCTCGACGGCATCGTAGTGAGGATCGATATCGCCATCGACAATTATATAGAGGACGCTATTGTCGATCACTTCCGAGGTACCACTTATCTCCTGAAGCGCTGCGGGCCAGTCGATGGCCGAGCCAAAGAAAAACATCTGCCCTACGGTACCGCCATCAACGTGCATTTCGTCGTAGACCTTACCTTCGGCTTCAACCTCGATAAAGGTAGGCGGAAACAGAACCGGGATAGCGGCCGAAGCTACCAGAATTTTTCTGAACATCGAATAGACATCGGGATGCTTGCTGTTCGCCATTGCACCCATACTCCACATCACCGACCTCTGAGCATCGAAATTTGTCGTGCCGATTAGCAGGCGCTGGCCATTATTATGCGCTACTCCTATCGCGTCGATAACTTCATCGGTGACATACTCTTCGACCATTACCTGCAATGGCGTATTATCGGCCAGTGATTCGCGCCAGTATGCACCTAAAATAGGCTGCTTCCTGAATATGTCATCACCCGTAACCTGGGTGTACATTTCTTCCAGGGTGGCATCGTACTCGGGCCCCAGCAAGGCAAATGGCGCAATTAACGCACCCGTACTTGTACCGGTAACTATCTTGAATAGTGGCCGCCTTCCAGACTTGCTCCAGCCCCTGAGTATGCCAGCACCAAATGCGCCATGATCACCGCCGCCTGACAATGACAGGCCGCTATACTGGAATTCACCGTTCGGGCCCCGGGGGAACAATCCCTCGGGTTCGTCACGAATCGATTGAATAACATCAGCCTGAAGTTCCTGGCTGTAAGAATCGCTCCAGGCTCGAACCCCCGGCATGTCTACAACCTCGACCGTTTCTTCGAGCGCTGCAGGAACCGGTGTTCTGACTAGATCCTTGGCACAGGCGGTAATTGTCAGGACTAAAAAAGCGAGGAGTAGCTGTGTAAGAAATCGGTAGATAGCCAATATAAAGGATACATTATTTATCATCTTCAATTCCCCGATTCCCCTGTAACTGTCCTGCTTCGGGCTATTGTAAATTATATCTGACCCGCAGATCTAACCATTTACGCTGTTTTTCGTAGTTACCAGCTGGCTGTCAATGCAAAACGGAGTCCTTGCTGGCTGGCTTCGACCTAGCCACGTCAGTCGGGCTTATCAACATCGACATCGAGTATGAAATTATTGTAAGTAAAGAGTTTGTATAGAGAAGTATAAACACCCTATTTTCACTATTCCACCAAGTAAAGAAAGGGACTTGCGGCGTCATCCGACCCTCGAGCATCCGAAATCTGACTAATTTCCGCCGACACGCCCAATATCGCCTAAAGCGCCTACTTTTGGTGCTCCTTCCCGCCAGTCAATCCTGCCACAATCAGCCACTAGGCATGCCGACTACCTGCCACTACTTTTGCTCGCAGCAATTTGGTGAGTTAAACTGATCTCGTCGGTTATCCGAACAAACTCTTTTGGGGCGGTGCCCTGCTCTCGGGTAATAGGTTGTATTCTTTTGATTCAGCTTTTCTCTCCAGGTGTGCAAGTATCTGCTTGATCACCACAGGGTCCTCGATAACTAACCCGTATAATCCGTCCTACAATCCATAATCGAAAACAAACGCCTCATGAATGAAAGCTCTCACATCAGCATGTTCGACATCATCGCCGTCCTGATCACCCTGTCAGCCCTGTTCAGCTATATCAACCACCGATTTATTCGCCTACCTACCACCATTGGCCTGATGCTGATCGCGCTGTTAATGTCATTGGGCATTGTTGCCCTAGATGCCATAGGTCTGGGACTGGGATTGGCTACCCGAATTAAACTATTAATGGAAAACATCGACTTTAACACCGTCTTGATGCAAGGCATGCTCAGCTTTCTCCTCTTCGCCGGTGCCTTGCATGTCAACCTCAACGACCTGGCCAAAAACAAATGGATCATCGGTATCTTGGCGACCATCGGCATTTGTGTCTCGACACTGATCATCGCCTATGTCAGCCACTGGGTATTGGCCAAGATCGGCATCGACCTGCCCTTTATCTATTGCCTGCTCTTCGGTGCATTGATCTCACCCACTGACCCGATCGCTGTCATGGGCATCCTCAAAACAGCGGGGGCACCCAAAAGTCTAGAGGTAAAAATCAGCGGTGAATCTCTGTTCAATGATGGCGTCGGCGTTGTGGTCTTTATCGTTCTGCTGGGTATTGCTGTGGGCGGCGAGGACATCAACCCCAGTAGTATCGCCCTGTTATTTGCCCAAGAGGTCATCGGCGGCATCATCTTTGGCCTGCTCATCGGCGGCATTGCCTATGCCCTGCTCAAGAGCATCGACAATTATCAGGTCGAGATACTCATCACCCTTGCCGTCGTCTGCGGTGGTTACAGCCTCGCTCATAGCCTGCATCTATCCGGCCCGATCGCGGTCGTCATCGCTGGTTTATTGATTGGCAATCACGGCCGCCTACTGGCCATGTCCGACAAGACCCGTGAACACCTGGACATGTTCTGGGAACTGATTGATGAGATACTCAATGCGGTGTTATTTGTCATGATCGGCCTGGAAGTGCTGGTCCTGACCTTTGACCTCCATTACCTTACCGCAGGGTTATTTCTCATCCCCGTCGTCTTAGGCGCACGTTTTGTCAGCGTCGGTATTCCAATCGCCCTGTTGCGACTACGGCGTGACTTCAGTAACCACGCCATCAAGATCATGACATGGGGCGGCCTGCGCGGCGGTATATCCGTCGCCCTGGCATTATCACTCCCTGCCGGGCAAGAACGCGACATCATCCTGGTCATCACCTACACCATTGTCGTCTTTTCTATACTGGTACAGGGCCTGACCATAGGCCGTCTCATCCGCGCCTCAAGCAGTTCATAGTAAAAAAACTCGGCAGCCTATAGAGAGTATAGGAAATATTAACACCCTATTTTCCTTATCCCACCAAGAAAAGAAAGAGATTCGCGAAGCCGTCCAGCCCTGATGGCATTCGAAATCTGACTAATTTCCGCCGACACGCCCAATATTGCTCCTCCCCACTGGGTAATCCAGTCAAATGTCAGCGACCAGGCAAGTTAATTCTTTCCCAGCCTTAATGTCCGCAATGTGCGTGAGCGGAAGTTAATCCAGGGGTTTTGAACGTCGGCTTTAGACAATGCGGCTGCATAATTAAATATACTTTTATCTGATCAAGGTATTTTCCCTAATCTCTTCCAGCTTTTCCCCTAGCGTATCAATTTCTTTTCTAAAAAATTCAGCTCTGGATGAGTGTGGATCATCAAAACTCAACTTCTCAAGATTTTTAATCAGCTCCTTAATCATTCTCACAATCTTGATTTCTTCAACAGTCAGATCGAAATTTCTCAATTTACCACTCATTGCACCTAGACCCTTTTTCTGTGACGTATACTGAATTTTATCCTTGTAAGCTCTCTCATTCAACGTCCGCAGTGTGCCGGAAGCTGAAGTTAATCTAAGGGTTTTGAACGTCGGCTAACGGGAAAGCTGACCTTCAGATTTAGCTTGGCAACTTCGGCTTAGTGCTGCCACTGAGAGATTTACGACGAGTGTCTGAGATCGACCCAATATAGTTATACCGTCCCAACTTCCATGATAATACCCATATCTGGCAGGCCAGGAAACCGCGCACAAGTCGCGGCAGTTTGTCACAAAGGAATAGCGCTCACTTAGGCTGCATTACCCCAGCAGTTTTCTGAGTTCGGCGACTTCAGCCTCAAGATTGGTAACCCGCTGCGCAAGATCAGCCATACTGACCCGCGCGGGTGACCCACTGTCTGAGTCAGACTGCGCCTTTTCAGCATGTGCCTGCATATCGACAGGACCCGAGAAGAGATGCATGTACTCAGCGTCCTTACGCCCTGGAGTGCGTGGCAGTTGAACTACCAGCGCGTCACCTTCGCGTTCGATTAGACCGGTGAGTGCCCCTACCGCCGCAGCATTGTCGGCGAATTCATGCAATCGTCCACTGCGGGATCTAAGTTCGCCCGGCGTTTGCGGACCGCGAAGCAGCAACAGGCAAACGATGGCGAATTGCGCTGCGTCGATTTGTAATTCACTGAACGATGTATTGCAGAATCGCTGCGCGTATTTTTCCACCCCGCGCTTAAAACCATCCTCAATCCTTAGCAGATGGTTACTCTCCAGTATGCGCAAATCATGATGCACCACGCCCTGCGTTAGCGACATCACCGGCTCACGTGACGACTTCTGGTTACAGGCATTGGTCAGCGCGTTAAGTGTTAGCGGATACTGATCCGGAGTGGTGACCGATTTCTCCATCAGGCAGCCGATGATGCGGGCTTCGTTTGCAGATAAATTTAGCGGTAACATGGGGCTTCGGTTTGGTTAATTGCGCGCTACTTTTTGTAATACACCGTGTCGAGCATAGTTCATTGGATTAAATAATCACACCTAACAGTAAATGTAAAAGGCAAATGGGGTTATATCTCAAAAGCCGCCGTTCAATTACTAATTGCTGGGTAAATGATCCGACTGCATGCGCTTGTTATGTGGCATGAGTTCATTATTCAGTGCACTGTATCTACTAGGTGTTTGTAAATGAGGAAATGCTTCTTTCGATATCTCGCAGATCGGTGACCCAGCCAAATAGGTGACCCTCACCAGCTATCAAATTTAATGCAGCGTCGTGCATGCCGAAATCGGATGCTGCGCAACAATCAGCTACGGTCAAACACCAGTAGCCTCGATCAACTGCTTCTCGCAGCGTGGAATGCACACAACATTGAGTCGTAATTCCGCATATGATGATGTGATCAATGCCGTCTCGTCTAAGTAGATCATCGAGGCTAGTATTATAGAACGCACCAAAGCTCGCCTTATCAATCACAGTTTCATCAGGTAGTGGTTGAACCTCTTCAACAAACTCGTGCCCAGGCTCGCCAACGATACAAAAGCGACCGAGAGGCCCTGATTTCCCCACATAATCTAGTGACTTTCGATAACTATTAACATCACTCAAATCAGGTTTATATGACTCACGAGTATGTATCACTTTACACCTGAGATCTCGAACCAAATTAATCAGCTTTGAGACTCGGGGCAGGATTGAGCGCATTTCATCGAGGCATTCACCAATTCCCTCCATAAAAAATTCTTTTTGGAAGTCAATTACGAGGAGAGCGGTTGCTGCAGGTGAGAATTCATAAATGCGATCCCCGCGAGATTGAATTGAAATCATACTCATTTTATTTTCTCATGCCCACATAACAGTTTATTCGAAGGACGCCTGTATAGTAGGTACTAGTCAGGCGTCCTTCTAGTTCTTGATTTTTCAGTCCGGTGTAAGACTTACTTCCCCAGATTCGGCAAACTTGGTTCGTTATCAATTTTGGGAAAGTGAAACGTCGGTTAACTTAAAGTCATCTTATATTAGTGAGTTAAAATTATTATAACAAAGGTCGGCTTAGTGCCGAAAGCAGTCCAGCCGATTAAAAAATTGAGTGTCTGCTAAGAGGAAACAGCCACTCAAATATCATCTATGATAGTCATGGACATTAGGGAAAGTGTCACTTAATCTGCATAGACTTCTTGGGAGTAAAGAATGACAAATAAACTGGTGCCTGGAAGCTGCTTTTGTGGAGCCGTGCAGTTCACAATAGAACTCCCTACTTTGTTTTGCGGGCATTGCCATTGCAGTATGTGCCGGCGTCCACATGGCGCGGCTTTCGTGACCTGGACTGCAGTGCCTCCAAAACAACTGAAAATAAACGCCGGCGAGGAACAGATTACACGGTTTGAAAGTGGTCCCCCGAAAGGTGTGCGCTGTTTCTGCAGTAACTGTGGCAGCCATCTATTTTGTCAGGTGGAAGAAGATGTGGTTGACATAGCTATGGCTGCATTACACGGTCCCATCGATCGGCTACCTGAAGAGCATTACTACTATGATTCACGCGCCGACTGGGTAGAAATTAACGATAATTTACCCAAACTCGGTGGTGCAGACGGCATGCAGCCACTTGATTGAAGCACGAAATTATTGCTTCGATATAGGGGAGTTTTTCTTATATATCAAAGGTCCGGATTTTGCCGTTTGGGGAAGTTATCGTTGATTAATTGAACGGCAGCTATCGGGCGCTCGATGGCTTCCAGGAGCGCCCCAGCCTCAGGACCTGGTAGATGGGGTAGTTTCTTGTCTGTTTTCCTACAGCTTATCCGAATACGATTTATAGCTTCGTGGTATAGCTTCCTCCGTGCCAAAGAATGCATGTTTTGACATATCGGTAGAATAACGGCTTGCGGGTGGCGATTTGCCCAAAGCCTCGGCCATACTCCGAATGTGATGGGGCGACGCACCACAGCACACACCCAAATAGTTCACGCCCAACGCGTAGGCGTTCTTTGCGAACTCCGCGATCTCATAGCGATTACAGGTAAACGGATCCAACGCCTCCGGAAACGGCATCTCTCGTGGAAGACACCCACAGGCTGGATCACGTAAGGATTGAAAGGTGGGTTGTTGCTCAGTCGTTCGATACGGAACAGGTAAAGCCGCAACATGAACGCTGACAGCGTCACGGATCTCTTTCAACAATGGTATCATCGTTGCGGGCCCGCGGGCGCAATTTACGCCGACTACATCAGCACCGGCATCCTCTAATCGTTTGCAGCAATCTCCTAGCGTCCAGCCTTCTCGCGTCTCGGGCTTACGATGCACGGACATGGTGATAACGGCAGGCTTTCTCGACCGGCGGATGACGTCCAACGCGATCAGAGCTTCTTCCCCCCAGGAAAAAGTCTCGGCAATGATGAAGTCGACGCCGGCATCCGTCGCCCAGCCCACTTGTTCCTCGAACATGGCCTGTACTGTCTTGACCGAGTCGGCGTTGCCGGGCTCGAAGATGTTGGTGTTGCAGATGTCGCCCGCAAACAGTGCGCCGCTCTCGTCTGCCACACCTTTGGCGATAGCCAACGCATCCCGGTTGATGCGCTCGAGATCGCCCTCGCGACCGATCAACCTCAATTTCTCGCGATGCGCATAATAAGTGAATGCTTCGACTACGTCCGAACCGGCATTCACGAATTCGCGATGTAGCTCGGCCACCTTATCCGGATGCTCCAATACGACCTCCGGCACATACGCACCGGCCTGTAAGTAACCCCGGCGCTCCAGCGCAAACAGATAACCTTCGGCGCAGATCACGGGGCCTTGGGCTAGCCGTTCAAGCAAACTGGTTTTGTCTATTTGTTTCGGATCACTCATCTCTCATCTCCCCCGGATGTGGTTGCCGGTCGGCTTATGGACGGGTATAGAAGTATAAACACCCAATTTTCACTATTCTACCAAATAAAGAGCAGGAACTCGCGACGCCGTCCGGCTTTGGAGCATCCGAAATTTGACTGAATCCACCCAACGCTCTCAATCATGGCCTTTCCGACTGCCAAACCAATCGAATCTCAGCCGACATCCTGCCGCTTCTTTCGCAGGTTCAATGGCCGGTTAGTGCCGGAAGCGGAACTTAATCTAGGAATTTTGAACGGCAGCTATTGAGAAAGCTGACCTTCAGATCCAGATTGATTACTATGGGTTTGTGCCCAAAAAGGAAGTTGATTTTAGTATTCATGTTATCGCATTCTCAAATTCTTGGAGAGCAATCGATTAGTTACTGTGAGTTTGAACATTGTGGTCATCGTCGTGGGCAACGTAGTATAGTCCGGGCGTATGTACTGCATAAATAGGTGAGAATAATGATGACCAAGCCACTTTCAATAGTGGCCTTTCTCTGGGTCTTTGGCTGCTATTTTATGTTGGTTTCCGAAGGTTCCTTTGCTCAGCAGCAACTAGGAGCCACTGTCAAAGCAGCAGGATGTGTAATCACGACGCCTAAGGGAATCGTATTAGGGATCGGCACCAAGTTTGGGGACATAAGAATTCCTTTTGGTGCGCACGAAATAGGTGAAACAGCCCAAGATACGGCAGCGCGTGAAACAATGGAGGAAACGGGGCTTGATGTCGATGTGGGTTCACTTTTGCAAACATTCGAGAACGAATCTGCTTTTCTATTCCACTGTTTACCTACGCGACCTATTGACGATTATTCGCAGCTAAGTCCTGTCGACACGTCTGAAATCGCTGAGGTCATCGTCTTAGACCCAGGCACCATGTCGAACCATGATGGACGTAAGATAAAAAACAGTTGGCGGTTTGCTGAAGACAGACGCTTACTTATAAAGATTTTTCAGAAATACAAGACAGAACAATCAAAGTGATGGTTAGGAATCTTAACCCCTGCTTTTGAACGGACACGCATGAAATCGACCATATTGGGGGATAAAGCATTTCCGTATCGCTGAACATAGGGATCCAGGGGTATCTGATCATGCGTCCTTGTCTATTGATTTTAAACTAGACCAAATTACGATCTGAGCGTAGGAAATATAAACACCCACTTCATTCCACCAAATAAAGGGTAGAAACTCTCGCCGCAGCCTAGCCCTTGATCATCCGAAATCTGACTGAATCCCCGACACACTCAAAAATTGTCCCTCTCTACCAGCCAAACCAGTCGAGCCTCAACCGCCAGGCATGCCGACAACCTGTCGCTTCTATCACAGGCTCAATGACCGGTTAGTGTAGTGGTCAACTTATTCCGGACAGTAAGTTAAGATTTTCTTCTGTAACTGCAGGTGCCTTTCCGTGATTCCTGGAATGTGGTCGCATCCAGTTGTAATAATCCATCAGGTATCTGTCAGTGAGAGCGGGACATGCACCCGCTACCTTCGAATAAGTGCGATAATGGTTTTGTGTTAAACAAGAAGAGACACCATGATTTCTTCACTGTCAAATCGTTCGCATTATAGCAGTCTCACTGACGCTATTTATCTTAATCAGGCATCTCTCGGTTTGGTGGCCCAGCCTGCCGTTTCAGCTATGCATGCCTACCTGGATGATATTGGCCGTCACGGGAATATGAATTTGACCGACGCTGAAGAAGTGGCCTTGTTCAACCCCCTTCGCGAGAATGCCGCGGCCCTGATGAATTGCCCGGCAGAACAACTGGCGATTATGTCTAGTGCGGGAGAAATGCTCAGCCAATTGCCATATCTCTTCAGCCCGCCTGCCGGGAGTAAGTTCATTGCGGTTTCCACTGATTTTCCGGCCATAACCCGGCCCTGGATCGCGTATGCTGAATCACATGATATCGAATTACAGTTCGTAGACGAGCAAACCGATGTAGACCTGACCGGGTCGCTAATTGAGAATATAGACGAACGCACGGCTGTTGTTGCTGTCAGTTATGTACAGTTTTCGACCGGAACCTGTGCCGACATCCATCGCCTGCGCGAAGCAACCCGGAAAGTGGGTGCATTTTTGGTGATCGATGTAACTCAGGCGGCTGGTGCTATTCCAATCGATGCAAAAGGCTGGGAAGCCGATATTGTTGTCTGTAGTGGCTACAAATGGTTGGGCGGACAAGGTGGTGTCGGCCTGGCGGTCGTGGCTCCTGAGTTTTTAAAACAAACACCACCTGCGCCGGGATGGATGGGGGCACCTGACCCATTTGATATGCAGGCGACTAAATTGCCGCTGGCAAACGATGCCCGGCGCTTTACCCAATCCACCATGTCATATATATCCATGAGTGGCCTCACGGTCGCCCTCGGTGAATTGCTGACCATGAGTGCGGAGAAGATTGAAGCCCATGCCCAATCATTAGCGAGATTATTGGATGAAGAATTGAGGGGTACTGGTTGGACTCCGTTTCGTTCCATCGAAGACAGGGCTGCTTCGGCCCACATTATAGCTCTTGAGAACCCCGCAGCCGAAGTCGAGTACACCCTGAAGACTATACGAGATGCAAATATTGTTTGTAGCAGCCGAAACGGTCGCATTCGAGTTTCGATCGCCCACTTCAATGATGAAAATGATGTTCGGGCCCTTGTCAAAATACTTCGACAAGCCTGATCAGACTAAGTACAAGAAATTATCAGCCTCCAAAGGCTTCTGACCAGGCCGGGGTGTTTTTCTGGGTACCCGCGTTTAATCGATAATGTGGTATACGGGGGCTTTTTCCATCTCCCACTCCCCGGAATCCCGGTCGTAGCGAGACAGGGTGAAGCAATGCCAGTCAGTATCGTCCAGCTTCGGATGATCGGCACGATAGTAATACCCTGGCCAACGCGTTTCCTTACGGAACATGGTATGGCGCGTCACAGATTCCGAGGCCATGACCCGGTGCTGAAGTTCCCATGCGCGCTGTAGTTGGTGAAGATCTTCGGCCCCGAGATAGTCGAGATCTTCCTTGAGCATATCCAGCAACTCCTGTCCGCGGGTAAGCAAATGTTCATTGGTCGTGTAGTGCGAGCTGATACCACCGACGTATTCGTCCATGATTTTCTCGAGTCGCTGCAGGCCATGCATTGGCAGAAGATAGCTTGGTGAAACGGTGCCCGCGACGATTTCGTTGCGGCCGACCTGGTAAGTCTCCATTGGCTGGAAGACTGTTTTCTCCAGGTCCTGGTACTGTTTCTCGCTTATCTGTAACTTCTCTCTCTTCATGTCATTGACATAATTGACCGCTGCCTTGGCAGCTATCCGCCCTTCAGTGAAGGATCCCGACGAGAACTTGTGCGCGGTGCCTCCGATAGTGTCGCCGGCACCAAACAAGCCGTCAACGGTCATCATCCGGTTATATCCCCACTGGTATTCGTCGGGGGCATAGTCGGACGGTCCGCTTGCCCAGGCGCCGGAACAGGTCGCATGGGAACCCATGACGTAGGGCTCGGAAGTGGTCAATTCCGGGTTGATTAACTTGGGATCTATATTCTGTGACGCCCAGACGACTGCCTGGCTGATCGTCATGCCGAGGAAATTCTCCCAGCCCACGGTCTCTTTGTCCGGGTCCTGAAAAGCTTCCTTGGTAACCA
>Ga0209997_10000309_pt1 | contig 15795 bp, 19 predicted proteins | sample CR04metaG_FD_182079 | JGI IMG/M metagenome (GOLD analysis project Ga0209997, IMG submission 182079) | Deep subsurface microbial communities from Mariana Trench to uncover new lineages of life (NeLLi) - CR04 metaG (SPAdes) (version 2) | ecosystem: Environmental > Aquatic > Marine > Ocean trench...
TGGGTCCTGCACTAATTCGTCTTTGTAAGTATGCTGAAGCAATCTATTACTATGATCAATCACTAATTGCTGATCCAAACAATGTTGAAATTTTAACAAACAAGGGTTCTGCTCTTGCCAAGATGCATTTTTATGATGAAGCAATAATTCATTATGATTCTGCACTAGTTTTAGAACCAAACAATTTTCAAGCCTTAAACAACAAAGCAAATGCACTAGCTAACCTACAAAACTATGATGAAGCAATTTTGACATACAATAAAGCACTAGCAACTGCACCAGGAAATCCAATAATTTTGAATAATTTTGAAACAGCTAAAACCAAATCAATCATTTTCATAGGTGATCAAAGTGTTCCACTTGAAGCGCCTCAAATATTCGAACAAGAAAAAAACTTGGTTGAGTCAAGCAATCAGGAAACAATAAGCATTTTTGATCAAATTGGAAATTTGTTCTCATCAATTTTTAGTTTTCTTTCTTAATTCAAATCTATTTTCTGCATTGTAAAAATTTTTCATTACTAAGTATTAGCTCGTACCAAAAAGCTTCAATAAACCTATAAAGGTCACAAAAACACACAGGTTTAAAGTGAGATAATGAGAAAAATATTGGAGAAAGCATTAAAAGATTCCATGAAAGAAAAAAAGAGTATTCTAGGAAGTAAACAAGTACTCGGCTCACTAAAAAATTCCAAATTAGTCATTCTTTCACAGTCAGCACCCACAAAATTTGCTGATAAAATTATCGAGGGTGCTAAAAAAGAAAAAGTTTCAACGCTACAATTTGAAGGCTCTTCAGTTGCCTTGGGAAGGTTATGTGGATTGCAATTTAGAGTCTCTACTATATCACTCACCTCTTTGAGTGACGCTAACATCAAATCAATTATTAAAGAATCAGAAACTGAAGAATGATGACATTAAATTTTACTGGAAACATTTCTCATGAAAGTTTAAATGAGAGCGAGATGGCTCGTCATAAATAGGAATTTACATTGCCACAATCAATTAAATTATCAACTGATCAAATGAGATTAATGTCGCTTTTTCAAAATGTAACAGGAGCTACTGCACGAGATTGCGTTGAAGACGAAAAACAAAATAGAGTAATTTTTGTTGTTAATGAAGGAAAAATGGGTCTTGCAATTGGCAAGGGTGGCTCTCATATTAAAAATCTCCAAAATATTGTTAAAAGAAATGTAGAGATAGTTGAATATTCTGAGGATCCTATAAAATTTTTGAAAAACATTCTAAACCCTAAATTAGTTTCTGAAGTTAAATTGAATAAAAGAGATGATGGAACCTTGCAAGCAATTGTTACAGTTGATCCTAAAAAGAAAGGAATTGTAGTTGGCCGAGAAGGTCGTAATGCAGAAAAAGCAAGACTATTGGCAAAAAGATATTTTGAGATATCTTCTGTTCTGATTAACAGTCCAGTACCTACACTGGAGTGGTAATGTAATGGCAAAGTCTCCTCTTGGATTATTTGCAGGACGAGTTCTAAAAGCAAAAAAGAAAAGACAACGATGGTCCATTTCAACTTTTAAGAGAAGAAAACTTGGTTTAGATAAAAAATCAAATCCCTTTGGAGGTTCTCCACAAGCTAGAGGAATCGTTTTAGAAAAGGTTGGCATTGAAGCTAAACAGCCAAACTCTGCAGTTAGAAAATGTGTGCGAGTTCAATTAATTAAAAATGGAAAATCTGTTACTGCCTTTTTGCCACGAGATGGTGCCATGAACTTCATTGATGAACACGATGAAGTAACTCTTGAAGGAATGGGTGCAACCCAAGGAGGTGCCATGGGAGATATCCCCGGTGTTAGATTCAAAGTATTCAAAGTAAATGATACCTCATTGCGTGAACTAGTTCTTGGTAAGAAGGAAAAACCAAGGAGATAATTTTGGAAACACAAAATCTACTTTTATTTAGAAAATGGGATCTTTCAGATATTGAAATTCATGACATTGGTCTTAAAAATGCAATATCTCTTAAGAAATCCATAATGCCATTGACGTTTGGTCGTTCTGCACTAAAACGTTTCAACAAAGCAGATATTAACATCGTTGAAAGACTCGCAAACAAAATTATGCATTTTGGAAAAAAATATGCAAAAAACACTGGCAGAATGGGTGGAAAAAAAGCTCACAGCATTAACATTGTAAAGGTAACACTTGACATCATTCATCTTAAAACTGGCAAAAACCCTGTTGAAGTTTTAGTTAGAGCAGTAGAAAACTCTGCACCAAATGAGGACACTACAAGAATTGTTTATGGTGGCACAGTTTATCATGTTTCAGTCGATGTAGCACCAATCAGAAGAGTAGACATGGCTTTGCGATTCATTGCAGATGGAGTCAAAGAGGCAACATTTTCAAATCCTAAAGCAATTGAGGAGCATCTCTCTGAACATATCATTAGTGCAGCACAAAATGATTCTAATGCGCCATCAATTAAGAAAAAACACGAACTCGAAAGAGTAGCCCAAGCATCTAGATAATTTTACGAGTAGCCCGAGGCAGATTCGAACTGCCGTCTCCGCCTATCCTCTCATTAGATCCAGAGGGCAGAATCCTTAACCTAAAATTATTTGGCCACTAGACTATCGGGCTACCAAAAACCGATAGCTGAAGGTTCGAATATAATTATTTGGTATTAAAAAATTAACCACCCATTCTAACTTCATGAATTGCAGTTGCGTAATCGCAATCAGCTTTGAGTCTCATATATGCAATCAATCTGTAATGAATGGAATAAAGAGCACTTTCTTTAAACAAAATTCCTTTTTGCAATAGCGATACTAGACCTCTTGATGTAGTTGATACCTGAACACCTTTTGCTTCACAAACTTGATCACGTTTTTTTTGATACTGTTTTAAGGTAAATGTAACATCATTGATTTCTAGGATTAGTGGCCATACAATTTCATGCCAAACAAATCTCCTATTTTCAGTAGCAGAAGCGTATTTGCCCTTGTCACTCAACATTAATAATAACTTTCGATCTGGTTATAATTGAATAGTTGTCTCAAAAAGAAATTGAAGAATCTCTGAACCTTTTGGAAAAAAATTGGGAGATTGATCCTATAATTAGAGAATTTGTTTTAGGAAAACTCACCGATGTGGCAGACCATACAGTAAAAGTTAAGGATGTTGTGTTTCATCTTCCGTTTTTGACTGGTGAAAAAAAGTTTGTTTTATGGAAATGTTACTGGCCAGATTGTCATAATTGCTGTGACAGACAAGGACGACTTCCATTAACTTCTGATGACTTGATTACAATTGGAAAAGGCTTAAAGTATCAAAAAATTTCTGAGTTTATCAAAAAAGAAACAGTACTTGTCACTTGGCAAGAACCAGGACCATCAGGTCAGTATACAAGTATGACTACAATTAACTTGAAAAGAAAAGAAGATGAAACTGAAGCTGACGATGGAACACACATCTCATGCAGGTTTTTAGATGATAAAGGAGGATGTTCTATGCATCCAGACAGACCAGGTGTTTGCTATCTTTATCCATTCTCAACTTGGCTTGAAAATGAGGGTGGAATTGCACGTGTTCACGCTACATTTCAATTTACGGGTGACTGCCCAGGATTTTATCTGGCAGATAATTTGGATCCAATGAAAGATGTATTGAAGGAATACTCTCCAATCATTTATGACTATAATATGAAATCAAATAGAACCATGCGAGAAAGCTTTGGCTCTGTGAACTTTAGCTAGTGTCATATGTGTTAGAAGAAAAATACAAACACAGAGATAACTTTTCTAATGATCAATATACCTTAGGTTTCCTCACACTGAGTTGTTGGGTGACATTCCCACTTTTTGGGCGTGAGGATTCCTATATATTCTTGAGAACAACATAGATTGAATCATTTTTTTCCATTTCTGTAAATGTTTTAATTTCTAAAATATCAAAATTATTCCCAATGATTTTTTTAAGTTGTTCAATTTCATAATAAACAAAGCGTAATCCCCTTTTGTATTCAGTTTTGTTTCCCTTCCAAAAAGAATGAAATGCAATTCCATTTGGATTGAGAATCTCTTTTTGTCTTTTAATTGATTTTTTAAGATCCCATTTTGTTAAATGTTGGAGTACTTTGTTGGTGTAAATTCCATCAAATTTTTTATTGGTTCTAATTGTTACTGTATCTAGCTTTAGCAAATCTGCCTTTTTGTTACTTTTTTTGTATCTATCGAGAAAGGCCTTTGATGCATCTGAACCAGTTAAAATATAAGTTTTTTTGAGAATATCAAAGTCTCTTCCCGGACCCATTCCAAGCTCAAGCAATGTAGAGTTTTTTGGTAGGTGTTTTTTTAAAATCTTGATAAGCTTTTGTCCTCCCCATTTTTCTGATCTTTTAGTATACTCTTGAATGCCTTTTTTTGTATCATAATATCCCATTTAATGAGCTTTTTTTATACTAGATTTAATTTTTATTTTTTGAATAAAAAAGAAAAAGATTAGGCTGCAGGAACTGCAATACCATTTTCAATTAGCCTTTCTGCTGTTGCTGATTTAACACACATTGCCTTGCCGTTTGAGGTTTTTAGCACAAGATTTAGTCCTTCTCTGCATTCTAATTCATCGACTGGAACTCCAGCTAACATTTGCTTGTGAGGTGATATCCATGCGAATCGTTTGTCTGATACCTTATCTCTGAATTCTGCTTGGAATTGTACTCGCTCATCTTCAGACATGTCTTTGTATTTTAGTCGAAGATCAGATTTGTAATCTTTCATCTCTGCATGTCGAATGAGAATTTGATCCTTTTGAAGATCTGACATTGAATCACGTTTCATTGCTGACTTGAAATGATCCATGTATTTTGCTTTGAGATTGTCTCGAAGCTCATCTCTTTGTGCATCAGTCAAATCTGAATGCTTCATTCTAAATTTCTCCTGAATTGCATCACGTCTTTCATCAGACATGTCATACTTTCGCATCTTATCATGCATCTTCATTTTCATATCAGAACTAGAATCCATCATTTTGTCCCGCATTTGAGCAAAGTCTTCTGTATAATCTTCCATCATATCCTGATGAGTCATTCTGTATTCTTTTCGCTCTTGTCCAGACATGTTACAGTATTCTGCTAGTCTTTCATGATGTTCTTGCAAAAATTCATTCTTTTGCATCATCATTCTCTTTTTTTCATCTGACATGTCACATAGAGCTGCAATTCTCATATCAAAGTCTCGAACAAAATCAAGACCCATTTTTTTATCCATCATACGATCTTTTTTGTAATCAGTCATCTTATCACGATTTTCTTTTTTGTATTGTTCTTTTTCCTCATCAGTCATTGAACAGTATCTGTCATGTTGTTCTCTCATTTCATCAGTGATATTATCATGCATTGCCTGAAATTCATCTCGTTCTTCGTCTGACATGTCACAATAACGCTCAAACTTTTCTTTCATACTGTCACGAATCTCGTCTTTGTGATCTTCGATGTATTGATCACGTTCTGATTCATCTAGTTGACAATACTCGTCAAGCTTTGCTTTGTATTCACGCATGTCTTCATATTTTGCAAAATGCTCTTCGCGTTCTTCTTCAGACATGTTACAATATCTGTCTGCTTTTTCTCTGTGATCTTCGTATTTGTCAGAATCTTTGTAATCGTCAAAGTCTTTGGTATAATCAGAATCGTCAGTTTCTACTTCTTCCATCTCATCTACTTCATCAATGTCTTCGACTTCTACTTCGTCTGTGTCGTCTTGTGCAAATGCTACTCCACTTAGCTGCATTGATGGACTAGCTAAGAGTCCTCCAATGAGAATAAATGCCATAACAAACAAGGCTGTTTTATTATCCTTCATTAGAGAGGGGATCTTGCCGATCAGTATATATCAATTACGAAGTATTTGTCAGGATTTTTTGGTCTAGTTTTTTTGTAATTTGTTTAAAACAAAATTACAATGATGAATTATAAACCTACTAGATTAGGAAATAAAGAATGGGATTATTTCGTTATATTTGAAACATTCCAACTAGAGTTTTCTTTATTGTATTTCCACCCATCATTATAATGGCTGCCATTTTGATTTTTTTACAATGTGAAAATCTGTATGGTGAGAGTTGTTGGTATTTTATTCCCTAAACATTTGATAAATTATTACTATTTCTTTCTCTTATCTGAAATGGAAAACCTCTTTTATTTTGTTCTGCAAATTGTCGCTCAATTTCGTCTTGGGTTTCAGCGCCATATGAAATTAAAATAAAATCACCATCAATTATTAGATAGTCTCTTAAATTATCTACCTTTTTTTCATTAATGTAAAACTTTAGTGTATAGTCATCATTTGAACAAAACTTCTTTCTATCATGAATTACAAAACAATCTTGTGTTAGCCTAAGATTTAGAGTTTCAAAAAGATATCCAATTGCTGTGTCTTTTGAATGCCTGTGAATAACATAGCCATTAGAATTTTCTAAATGAATAAAAGGACTCTGTAATTGAAACTCTGGTTTCGTAAAATTAAACCTGTCGCCAAAAATCTTTACTGAAATTGATGCGTGCTCGTGCGCACTTCCAAAAACAAATGTAGAATCATTTGTTATTTTGGGCTGCTCTAGCAAAATTCCCAATGTAATTGATGACATTAATCCTAAAAGTACTATCCAGGTAACTGGAATGTTGGTTTTCATTGATTAGGGCTTTGATTTAGCCCCTTTTTTTATCATCTGCCAACGAAAGTAAACCAAAAGAGGAATTCCAATAACCATTACTGCTATGAGAAAGTATTGGTCGGTGTGATCTTGAAAAATACATTGTTCAATCTCACTGTATAGTCCGTAATACTCTAAAAGTTTGGGGTCACTAAAACTATCCAAATTATTTTCATTAAGATGATTTATTCTTTCTTGCATATTGTTTTGTAGAGTTTTTAGATTTTCTTTATCTGTAGGTTTGCATTCATAGCTTGCTTGCAGGAATAATTTTCCTAGATTAAATAAGATAGAATTCAACTATTTTCTAGCACCTTCATGAATTCCATAGGTACATTCTGCACAAACATTATCAATTGTATATACTTCGTTTAAGCAAGAACATTTTCTACATGCACAGTCGTATTTTTCTAGTTTCTGCATGAACTTCTTTGGTGATTATATTACTTAATTTTTTACACTGTAAATTGATTTAGGCCTTGGCAATCTTCATCAGGTCACGCATGTGAATCTCCATGCCAAATCTTTGCTCATTCTTTTTCATGTAGCGGTAAATAGCTAAAACATCAGGTAAGGACTTGAAGATTGAGAAATTTTTGTCAATCTTTTTTCTGATAAACTTGAATACCGTGCCATAAATCTTGTAATACTCGTCTACTGCCTTTTCGTACTTTGCAGGATTATCCATATGTTCTAGAAAGATATCTACACAAATCATACTGGGAATAATTCCCTCACCCAACAGAGGATAGACTGTTCCAATTGATTCACCAACTCCAATAACCTTTCCATGGTAAAATGGCTTGCAAAGATCCGGCGTTGCAAGCCTTATTGGTCGACCTACCGTTTTTGTTACTCGGCCTCCATATTTTTTTAAGAACTTGTTGGTTTCTTCTACATGCTTCTTGTTATAGTCACCAGCTCCAATGTGTGCTACCTTCTCTCCTAGTGGAAAGTACCAAAAGTACCCGCTCATACCAGGAAACGGCTGTATGTAAAAGTCATCATATGGGACCTTGTCTTCGTATTCTATTTTGTACTCGTATGTTGGTAAAAAAAAGTCATGTTTTAGCTTTGGCAGATACATTCTATAAAAGCCTGTACAGTCTACAATTAGATCATATTCTTTTTCTAACTGCTCCAAGCTTAGTGCCTTACCATACCTTACATCACAGTCTTTAATGAAATCTTGTATGAGACCAATTTTGTTGTACGTACACAAACCGATTAGTCCAATGTCAAACTCCTCTTGATTGTCCAACTTAACATGCATCTTTTTGCCATCATGAGTTAGATAATCCTCAAAATTGACTCCAACCTTGTTGCATAGCTCATTCATTGTACTTTTGATTGTGCCCCATGCGCAAATAGAGTCATGTTTTTCTTGCAGGGATCTTTCATAACCCACAACTTTGTGTTCAGAATCCTTTAGTCTGGCCATAAGATAGGAACCCGCTACTCCCATTCCCATTACTGCGATCTTCAATAGCTAGGCTTGGATTTTTACCCCATAAATACGATTTTTCTTGTTTTCAAATGGTGGTAATCATTTACATAATTTCTAAAATGATTTTAAAAATTAAACCATTACTAGAAGATATTATCAAAGAATAGATTCATCAAGTGAGAATCCATATACCCATTACTGCAAGTTTCTAGCATAGTAAATAATGTCCATCCAAAAGGACATCAAAATGGTTATCTGCTTATTTTGTAATAACATCTAGGATTGGCACTAAAACCGCTTTATGCTTTAGGAATTGTAACTATTTTCAGTGTTTCAGCTGCATATTCTGTAGAGTTATTGCCAATGTTTGATAAGAACACGTATACCATTGGAGAGTGGCCTGTAATCACAGTACAGGACTCTACAAAGAATATTCAAGCTAATTTAGCCGAAAGCATCACAATTACTATATTATCTGACTCTTATTCAGATGGTAAACAGCTAGAACTAACAGAAACTGGACAAAACACTGGAATCTTTACTGGTACAATTCAGTTGTCCTCTTCACCTAGTATTGAAAATGTATTGTATGTTCAGGATGGTGATTCAATTCACGCAATGTATCTTAGCTTTATCAAAACTGCAAAGATACAGTCTGACTCTAACTCTAACCTCTCTCCAATCTTGGTATCAACTGATAAAGCAGATTACAAGGTTGGTGAGATTATTGTAATCTCTGGCAGTGTTTCAGGTGGAAATTCTATCTATGATGTTAATTTGAGTATAGTAGACCCACATGGAAATACAATCTATACTGAAGCAGTGGACCTTAGTTATGTTCAAAAATTTAGTACAGAGATTAACACAGAAATTACTGGATGGAGTGATTCAGGAAACTATAAGATCTTGGTTTGGCATGAATCTGAAGATACCCAAGCTGAGATTGTATTTTCATTTAGCTCAACTTATGGGAAGCAAAAAACTACTGACACAATTAAGATATTTAATTCTCCAATTAATCTAGATTATGCCATAACATCAGGCAAGATTACTCTGGTGCGAGCTAATTTGGAAAAAAACTCACTTTTCTTTTCAATTGATGTTAGTTCTGGTGGTCATCTAACAGTTGAGCTTCCGCGATATGTAATGGATGCGCAAGATGAGGATGGTGACTCTGATTATACGATTTTAATGGATTACAGAAATGCAGTATTTGTTGAAAAGAAGAATCCAAATGAGCGCACACTTACCATTCCGTATATTCACAATACTAAATCTATTGAGATTGTGGGAACCTTTTTGGATCTTGATCCGTCATCTCCTGCTGAATCTACTGTAATTCCTGATTGGGTTCGCAACAATGCAGAATGGTGGTCAAAGGACTTGATTGGTGATGGTGACTTTCTTTCTGGAATAGAGTATTTGATTATCCAGGGAGTAATACAGATACCAATTATTCCTGCAGATAATGGGACTGAATCATCATCTTTTGTTCCGTCATGGATTAAGGATACTGTAGGTTGGTGGGCTGAAGGTTTGGTTAGTGACTCAGAGTTTGTAAATGGGCTTCAGTATTTGATTAGTAATGGAATAATTACCGTTTGATTGTTGTACGGAACCTAACGGATGCAAATTAGTGAGATAATTTTGGTTTGTCAAAATCACTTTAGAATATAAAACTGGATGTAGAATTACAGATCGCTTAAGTACTAGATATTTATTTTTGATATAATTGGGCATAGAAAAGAAAAAGTTTCTTGTATTGGGCAGTATTTTGATTTTAATTTCCATTGGTGGAATTACAGCTTTGTCATCAACTACTTTAGCTGAAGAGACACCGATTCCAAATTGGATAAGAAACACTGCTCTCTGGTGGGGAGAAGAAAAAATTAGTGATAATGATTTCATAAATGCATTACAATGGTTAATGAATGAAGAAATTCTAAATGTCCCTCCACAGGATTCAAGTAGCGAAAAAATTGTTGATAAGGAAATAAATTTTGATAAGCTTTCTCTTGAGATAACTGGAATTGAAGAGTTGGTTAGAGTGTATGATTTACGTCAATCTCTTAGGGACTCTGAACAAGAATTTCAAGAAATGGAAGATGTGTATTTGATTATTGAGCAGAGAGAAAAAGAGTGGACAGATACAGGTTTGGAAGTGATTACTCCATTTATGCAGGAATTAATTAATAACAAAATTTCAGAACAGTTGCGTGAACACGCAAACAAATATCAGGAAAGTTTTGGTTATGACCTTTACGCAGAAATTTTTGTTACAAATGCTTATGGTGTAAACATAGCTCAAACTGGCAAAACCTCTGATTATATTCAGAATGACGAGCTTTGGTGGATAAGAGCAAAGCAGGATGGGTTGTATATTTCTGAGATCCATTATGATGAAAGTGCTGATGTTTATTCAGCAGATATTGCAATGCGGATAAATGACAACCTAGGAGAATTTTTGGGTGTAATTAAGGCAGTTACAAATGTCGAGCAAATTTACAAACCATGACGTTCGATGCCAATTTCGCTAAATCACTTTGAGATTTAAGTAAAAATGTAACAATTTTAAAGTGTCTTCTCCCATAAAACCTATGAAGAAAATTGAGGCAGTAATTCAATCAGTACGTGAAGACGATGTTGTGGAATCCTTACGAAAAATTAAACTTGGAGGATTTTCCATAAGCGAAGGCAGAGGATGTGGAAGAAGTTCAAAGGATTATTCCAATATTAAGACTATTTGTACTGTAGTAGAAGATTCCAATGTGGAAAAAGTTGTTGCAGCAATTGCTGAGGCTGCTCATATGAGCACTACTGGAGATGGAAAAATCTTTGTTTCCCCAGTAGATCAAGTTACGGATATTTCTACCAACAAACAAGGCGAAAAATATCTCTAATTTTTTCTTTTTTCAAGAAATACATTCCATCATCAAATGAGTCAGTAAGGATTTTCTAAGCGCCGGAGGTGGAACTCATGTTAAAAAAACTAAGAGCGTTCACCTATATTCATCTCCACAATCTCCAATAGATTCAAACAAATCATTAGCCTTGGATGTAACTGTTGTAATCTTTGCATAATCTTTATCGTCAAGACTAAAGCTAAATACTTTTGCGTTGCAAGCTCTGTGTTCTGTAATGCTTAGTCTTGCACCAATTATTGCACCAGCAACGCCAGGCCTGTCTAAAATGAATCTTGTTGCAACATTTGCAATTCCAACTATGTGTTTTTTTGCTATTTGATCAAGCACTAAGAGAAGCTCCTGGAAAAGGTTCCAACCTCCCCAAGCATCAATCATGTTTTTGTATTTTTGTAAGCTAAGTGTATCAATATCTGCTCTTGTTGGCTCTGACTTACCTAGATATTTTTCAGAAAAGAATCCACCAAGTAGCGTTCCATATGTAATTAACTTTATGTCATATTTTTTGCAAAATGGAATCATTTTAACTTCTGGTCTCTGGTCTAAAATCGAATACTGTACTTGATTTGAAACAAGCTTTATTCCTTGCTCTATTATGATTTTTATTCTTTCAGTATCAAAATTTGTCAAACCAATATGTTTTATCTTGCCTTCATCACGAAGCTTTGATAGGTGATGTAATGCATCAATGTAACTTGTATCATTATAATCCCACCAGTGAAACTGTACAACATCGATTGATTCTACGTTCATTCTTTGAATTGACTTGTCTATGTAATGTTCTACAATTGATCTAGTCATTGGTCCTGGATTTGGGACAAACTTTGTTAGAGCTTGGCTTTTTGCAAGTTCTTCTTTTTCAAGTTTTTTCCTAAAATCACCAAGAAATTCTTCTGCGGGACCGTAAATGTCTGCCATGTCCCATGTTGTAAATCCTGCTTGATGATAGAGTAGCATCTCAGAAATTGCTGATTCATGATTGATTTGTCCATGTCCTCCAGCTACCTGCCACATTCCATTTAGCACTCGACAAATTCGTAAATCAGAAGTTAGCTGGCTCGTTTGTTCTGATTGCTGCATGCTAGATTTCTAGTTACTTGGAGTATTATGAGATTCCCTTAGCTAACCATCAATACTCAGTCTGTGCAGTCAATTTTTAGCTCTGAGTGGATTAAATGGCTAAAGGTTCCTAAAAACTAGATTTATTCGTAAAATTTTACAATTTTCTTTGGAAATATTGGAAATTAGAATTGTTTGATAGATTAGACATACACAGATTCTTAAGAATTTAGGGATATATGTAATTTATAGAAATGGCCAGTATAATTTGTACAGATTTGGACAATTGTACCGTCACAGATTTTCAAGCCGTTAGGAGAATCCTTGTTCCATTTAATTCCACCAAACATGCACCAAACGTTTTTGGTAAAGCATTAACGATTGCAAAATTGTATGGAGCCTCTATTTGCGTAGTATCAATAGTCAACAAGGATCTTGTTAAAAAATGGGTCAATGGGACTCCAAGTCGTCAATCAGCAATGTCACTTGGTAGTGTCGATATATTGAAAAAGGGAATAACCAAGTTGGGGCTTCAAGCAAAAAAATTCAAAATTCCATTTGACTCTACAATAATTCCATCAACAAATGTTTCAGAGACTATTATTGCACTAATTGATTCCCAAAAAATAGACCTAGTAGTTATGGGAACAAAAGGCAATGCAATGTGGAAGGAGATGTTAATGGGAAGAGTTTCAAGTGCTGTGGCAATTAATGCAAAGTGCCCTGTTTTATTGGTAAAGTAATTTTGTAAACTAGTTTAAAATTTTACGACTATCTGAAGTAATAAATCAATTAATTTTTCTTTATCAAATCTAAAATTATATACTCTTTAATGATTGAATTTTAGTGAGTTGGTTTCAGTAATTCGTTTAATGGAAAAAGTCTTGTTCAAAGTTGCCAAACAATGGATTGCAGGAGATACCGTTGATGATGCCCTATCTTCTGCAAAAGATGCCTACAAAAATGGGCGACATGCAATAATTAACAAGCTAGGAGAATATACTACCTCAAAAAAACAAATAGGAAAAACCCTTCAAGAATACCAAATAATTGCAAACTCTTTTAGAAAATGGAAAATTCGAGGAGCAATTTCTGTAAAACCCACCCAAATTGGTTTATCAATTAGTCAAAGGGAGTGTTTTAGAAATCTTGAAAAAATAATTTCTAGTGCAAGACATGCCCATATTTTTGTATGGCTAGACATGGAGTCCTCCGAGCATACAGATGAAATCATAGAGCTATACCAAAGCTTTTTCTCAAAATATGAAAGATTGGGTTTGGCCCTACAGGCCAATCTTAAAAGAACAGAAAATGATCTTGCCGACTTGATTCAAACAGGTGCAAAAATTCGTCTTGTAAAGGGAGCATACAGTGAATCATCTAAAATAGCATACAAATCAAAAGACAAAGTTGATAAAAATTATCTAAAGTTAATGCGAAAGCTCTTCAAAGATGGTAACGAATTTGGAATTGCGACTCATGATTCAAAAATTATTCAAAAAGCCATCAATCTTTCTAAAACTAATCATAAAAAATTTGAATTTCAAATGTTAAAAGGAATCCGAGACGAGATTAAGCGCGATCTCTCCAAGAAAAAATTTGTAGTATCTGATTATATCCCATATGGGACAAATTGGCTGCCGTATTCATTTAGAAGGATAAGGGAGAGAAAAAGAAACATTTTACTTCTAGGCAGCTCGTTTTTTCAATCACACCGTGTTTGAGTCTGAGTTCGCATAAACTGCTGTAGATAATTTTCTCCTCCAGCTCCTTTTCCTGTAGAGCCGGAGCTTTTCCAACCAACAAATGGTTGAATGGAAACCAAGGCAGCAGTTGTGGCACTAGCCTCTCTATTTGCATAAACTACGCCAGCCTGTATTTTATTGAAGAACTTTTCTAGTTGTTCTTTGTTTTGGGAAAAAATTCCTGCAGTCAAACCATATTGTGTGTCATTTGCAATTGATATTGCATCATCAAAGTCCTCATACTCTTCTATGCAGAGAAAAGGCAAAAATAATTCCTCTTTTAACAACTTGTGATTCTCTGGCAAGTCTGAAACAATTGTGGGCTCCACATAGATTCCGTTTTCATATTGAGAATCTTGCAAAGTATTTCCACCAGTTAGGATCTTTCCATCTTGCCTTGCAAGCTTTGATGCATCTTCGAATTTCTTTTTTGCAGCCTCGTTAATTATAGGTCCTAAAAAGACGTCCTTTTCCCAAGGAAGACCAATTTTTAGATTTTTTGTCTTCTCAACCAGCTTTGTGACAAATTTTTCCGAAATCTCTTTTTGTACATAAACTCTAGAGCATGCACTGCATTTTTGTCCACCATAACCAAATGCTGCCTTCATTACTCCGTTAGCAGCCTTTTCTAAATCTGCAAACTTTGAAACAATAACTGGATTTTTGCCCCCCATCTCTGAGATAAATGGCTTTGTTGTGCTTTTTGTAAATTCGTGAAATCCAGACATTCCCACCTCACGTGAGCCTGTAAATGCAATTCCATCTACATCCGGATTTTCAATAATTGTCTTGCCAACAACACTTCCTGAACCTGTAACAAAATTGATCGCTCCAGCTGGTAGTTTTGAATAAATTATTTTTACAAATTCAAATGAGGAAAGAGGAGTATCGCTAGCAGGCTTTAAGACTGTGGTGTTACCTGTAAGTAAAGCTCCTGTAGACATTCCAATTGCAATTGCAGATGGAAAATTAAAGGGTGCAATAATTCCCCAGACTCCAAAAGGCTTCATCAGGGTTTGAGTTTTTTCATGGGGATCTGGATGCGTTGTAGTTTTGCAAAAACCTTCATTTTTTTCTAATTGATGCGAATAAAATCGCATAAAATCAATTGCCTCATCAATATCCCCAATAGCCTCGTATCGATTTTTTCCATTTTCAAAAGCCATAATTGCAGCCAGTCTAAATTTATTATTTGAAAATACATCAGCGCACTCTTTGAAAATATTTGCTCTTTTTTGATATGGTGTATTACTCCATTCTTCAAAAGCATTTTTAGCACTGGAAATAGCATTTAGTGCATCATCTTTTGTTCCACTTGGAAATTCAGCTATCTTGATGTTTCTATCTGCAGGTGAGCTAACTGTGAATCGATCTTCAGAATTAATTTCCTTGCCGTTAATAATGATGGGAAATGTTTTTCCTAGCTCTTTTTTTACTTCATTTACTGCATTCTCAAAATCTGAATGAAACTTTTCTGTTTCATTTTTGGCAACTGCCTTGCCCCAGGTAAATTCATTTTCAAACATGAGTAATTTACATTCTTTTTCTATAATAAAGTCACACTTTTCTTTTTTATTCTATCAATATAGCTGGCTTGAAAGGCCTTGCATGACGAGCTTTTCCTTTAGGATCATAAATGTCAGAATCTTTTTCTGAATAAACTTGCACATCTGCTCCAAAATCAGCTTTTGCTAAACTAATCAATTCAGAGCTTATCAACTGCTTTTCATCAAACTCACCAGTCTCTAACTTTATCTTTCTAATCTCAACTGGTTCAGACAAAATATCTTTGATTGCCCTTTGCACAAAGTCCGGATTACGCTTAATGTCACTTGTTTCTGGATTTGCTATTAGCTCCTTCATTATTACTCCCATGTCTGTTTGTCCAGACATTACTTTTGTTAAAACTGCATGATATGCCTTTGACTTGAATGCATCAGCTGTGT